>Ga0070665_100001429_pt1 | contig 28004 bp, 28 predicted proteins | sample KBSS13metaG_FD_65862 | JGI IMG/M metagenome (GOLD analysis project Ga0070665, IMG submission 65862) | Switchgrass rhizosphere microbial communities from Kellogg Biological Station, Michigan, USA - KBS S1-3 metaG | ecosystem: Host-associated > Plants > Roots > Rhizosphere > Soil ... | reverse complement strand
GGCGACCAGAGCGTCGGCGACATCATCGCCGAGGCGATGGACAAGGTCGGCAAGGAAGGCGTCATCACCGTCGAGGAGTCGAACACGTTCGGCATCGACCTCGAGCTGACCGAGGGCATGCGCTTCGACAAGGGCTACATCTCGGCGTACTTCGCGACCGACATGGAGCGCATGGAGGCCGTCCTGGACGACCCCTACATCCTGGTCGCGAACCAGAAGGTCTCCTCGGTCAAGGACCTGCTGCCAATCCTGGAGAAGGTCATGCAGAGCGGCAAGCCGCTGCTGATCATCGCCGAGGACACCGACGGTGAGGCCCTGTCGACGCTGGTCGTCAACAAGATCCGCGGCACCTTCAAGTCCGTCGCCGTCAAGGCCCCGGGCTTCGGTGACCGCCGCAAGGCCATGCTCCAGGACATCGCGATCCTGACCGGTGGCCAGGTCATCTCCGAGGAGGTCGGCCTCAAGCTCGAGTCGACCGGTGTCGAGCTGCTGGGCACCGCCCGCAAGGTCGTCATCACCAAGGACGAGACCACCATCGTCGAAGGAGGCGGCGACGCCGCCCAGATCGAGGGTCGGGTCAACCAGATCCGCGCCGAGATCGAGAAGAGCGACTCCGACTACGACCGCGAGAAGCTGCAGGAGCGCCTGGCCAAGCTGGCCGGCGGTGTCGCGGTGATCAAGGTCGGCGCGGCCACCGAGGTCGAGCTCAAGGAGCGCAAGCACCGCATCGAGGACGCCGTTCGCGCGGCCAAGGCCTCGGTCGAGGAGGGCATCGTCGCCGGCGGCGGCGTGGCGCTCCTGCAGGCCGGAGCCCGTGCGTTCGACAAGCTCGACCTGCCCCAGGACGAGGCCACCGGCGCCAACATCGTCCGGGTCGCGGTCAGTGCCCCGGTCCGCCAGATCGCGCTCAACGCCGGTCTCGAGGGCGGCGTCGTGGCCGAGAAGGTCGCGGGTCTGCCCGAGGGTCACGGTCTGAACGCGGCCACCGGCGAGTACGGCGACATGCTCGCCGCCGGCATCCCCGACCCGACCAAGGTCGTCCGCTCCGCGCTGCAGAACGCCGCGTCCATCGCCGCGCTGTTCCTGACGACCGAGGCGGTTGTCGCGGACAAGCCGGAGAAGGCTGCGCCGATGGGTGGAGACCCGTCGGGCGGCATGGGTGGCATGGACTTCTGACCGCCCGCTTCCCGAGCTTGCGAGGGGAGCGATCAGGCGGGCAGGTTGAGGAGCGTCCGGCGCACTCCGAGCGAAGCGAGGAGAGCGCGGCGCGTCTCGAAACCCAGTCCCTTGTCCCACAAGCATCACCACGAAGGCCCCCGCCGTCCGGCGGGGGCCTTCGCGCGTTTCGGGCGCGGCAGTCACCGGGACGTCATACGTTCTGGTCGCTATGACGACCACTTCGTATGACGTCTCGAAGGTGGCGCTCTGGGTGGCCGTCATCCTGCTGGTCACGGGGTGCGCGACGTCCATGAGCTCGAGCGGCCGGACAGGCAGCCACTCGGAGGACGTAGCCCCGGCGTCCTCGCCCCCACGTGCCGAGCGCGCGAAGGCTCTCCTCGACCGCCTCGACGTGCGTCCGCGACCTCGAGGAACCGAGGGATACGTGCGGGACCTCTTCGGCAGCTCCTGGATCGACACCGACCACGACGGGTGCAACCAGCGTGACGACGTCCTGCTCCGTGACGCGGTGCCCGGCTCGACCCGGGTCGCGCAGCAAGGGGCGTGCGACCACGACGTCCTGGCCGGCACGTGGCACGACCCCTACACGGGCCGGACCCTGACCTTCACCGACCTCAAGGACCTCCAGCAGGCCGAGGCGATCCAGATCGACCACGTGGTCCCGCTCGCCGAGGCCTGGGTCTCGGGTGCGCGCCACTGGGGCCGCACCCGTCCCGAGGCGTTCGCCAACGACCTCGGCGAGCTGCTCGCGGTCGACGGCCCGACGAACCAGAGCAAGGGCGACGGCGACCCGGCGGCGTGGCGTCCACGCAAGGGCTACCAGTGCACCTACGCCCGGCGCTGGATCGCGATCAAGTCGCGCTACGGCCTCGCAGTCGACCCGTCGGAGAAGGCGGCGCTGACCCAGATGCTCGGCTTCTGCCGGCCATGAGAGCGTGAACCTGTGCCCTGGACGATCACGAGGCCCACGCCCGACGACCTCGACGAGATGGGCCGGGTGCACGTCCAGGTCTGGCGGGAGGCGTACGCCGGGCTGCTGCCCGAGGAGTACCTCGCGGCCCTCGACCCGTCGTTCGGGCCGACCCGATGGCGCGAGCGTTTCGGCACCTCGTCCGAGGTGAGCTGGTGGATCGCCCGCGACGAGGTGGGCATCGTCGGGATGACGACCTCCGGCCCGCCCAGGGACGACGATGCGCCGGCTGCGCTCGAGCTCTACGCCATCAACGTCCTCAGCCGCGCCCACGGCACGGGTCTGGCCGACGAGCTGATGGGCCACGTGATCGGTGACTGGCCGGCGTACCTGTGGGTGCTCGACGGCAACGACCGAGCCATCGCCTTCTACCGCAAGCGCGGCTTCGTCGACGAGGGCGGCCGCAAGCCCGAGCCCGAGACCGGCGTCATGGAGATCCGGATGGCCCGCGGGCACCTCGACACGTGAGCGGTACCGCCCTGGCACTGGTGCTCGCCGCGGCGCTGCTGCACGCCACCTGGAACCTGGCGGTCAAGGGGGCCACCGGCGACGACCGGGTCGCATTCGTCTGGGTCTACGTCGTCGCCACCACCGCGCTGTGGCTCCCGATCGGTGTGGTCTGGGTGCTCGTCGCCGGGGAGCGGCCCGACTGGTCGTGGCTGTTCGGGCCGCTGGTGTCGGCAGTCCTGCACATCGTCTACCAGCTGGTGCTGCAACGCGGGTACGCCGAGGGCGACCTCAACCTGGTCTATCCGCTGGCCCGTGGGGCGGGCCCGATGCTGACGTTCCTGGTCGCGGTGACGCTCCTCGGTCAGCACCCCGGCGGGCTGGAGGTGGCCGGGGTCCTCGCGGTCGTGAGTGGCGTGCTGCTGATCTCGCTCGGCGGGCACGCCGACCGGCCCCGCGCGGGCGTCGCCTGGGGGCTCGGGACCGGCGCGACCATCGCGTCCTACACCCTGTGGGACAACCACGCCGTCAACGCCCTCGACGTCCCGCCCGTGCCCTACTTCGTGCTGAGCCTCGTCCTCCAGCTGCCGGTCCTGGCCGTGCTGCTGGTCCGGCGCCGTGATCCGGTTCCGGTCCGTGAGGTCTGGGCCTCCGGGCGTACGCCGGCTGTGGTCGTCGCCGTCTGCTCGCCGCTGGCCTACATCCTCGTGCTCCGGGCGATGCAGCTCGCGCCGGTCGCCCTCGTCGCGGCAGGCCGGGAGTCGAGCATCGTCGTCGGTGCGATCTTCGGCTGGCTCGTGCTGCGCGAGCCCCGCCCGGCGCGCCGCCTGGTCGGCGCGGTCGTGGTCCTGGCCGGGATCGGGCTGATCGCCGTCGCCTGACGCCCGAAAGGAACGGATCGGTGCCGGACATGTGCCACCGTGGAGTCCGTGGACCGTGCCGACTCTCGGGCAGACGACGGGGACGTCGAGGCACGTGCGCGGTTCGAGGGGATCGTGCGCGAGATCCTCGAGCCGCTGCGGCGCTTCCTCGCCCGGCGTACCGATCCGGCGACCGCCGACGACGCCCTCGCCGACACGCTGCTCGTCTGCTGGCGGAGGCGCGACGAGCTGCCCGCCGAGCCGCTCCCGTTCGCCTACGGCGTGGCCCGGCTGTGCCTGGCGAACGCCGACCGCGGCGCGCGCCGGCAGCGGAGGGTCGCCGGGAAGATCGCCACCCTCGACCCCCCTCGTGAGGTGCCGGAACCGGTCGGGGACGACCGGCTTGCCGAGGCGATGGGCGCGCTGTCGCCGGAGGACGCCGAGCTGCTACGGCTGTGGGCGTGGGAGCAGCTGACGGCCGGCGAGATCGCCACGGTCCTCGAGATCACCGCGAACGCCGCGAGCATCCGCCTCCACCGGGCGAAGGAGAAGCTGCGCGCCGCACTGCGAAAGGTCGACGCCACTGCCGGACATGAGGAGACGAAGGGAGGGGGGAGAACGTGACCGACCGCGAACCGGACCAGGAGCTGCTCACCCGGCTCCGAGTGGCCGATCCCGCCTCCTCCCTTCCCTCGGCCGAACCCGACCGGGTCGCCCAGCTCCTGGAGGTAGCCATGTCCGACACCGCGACGCGCACCCCTGAGTCCCGCGAGACCGGCACCCGCGACCGCAGCCCGCTCACCTGGCTCGTGGCGGCCGCCGCCGTGATGCTGTTCGCCGCGGCCGGAGTCTTCGGCCTGGCGCAGCGCGACCACGGGTCGACACCCGTGGTCGAGGGCAGCGTCACCCAGCTCGGCTACGCCCCACCTGTCGGTCGCTGCATCACGCCGGAGGTCGGCGTCCTGCAGGAGCAGACGGTCGCCTTCCGCGGCACGCTGGTCTCGATCGTCGACGGGACGGCGACCTTCGACGTCAGCCACTGGTACGCCGGCGGCCCGACCGATCTCGCGAAGGTGACGGCGGCACCGCCCTCCATGTCCGAATTGACCCGTGCCGCCGATCTGAGGTCCGGCGGCGACTACCTCGTCTCCGCCGCTGACGGCCGGGTCACCGGGTGCGGCTTCACCGGACCCGCCGCCGGGCACCTCCAGCAGCTCTACGACCGCGCCTTCGGCTGAGCCCCCCGCAGGCGGTCGGTCTGACAGGCTGGCGGGTGTGGAAGGACTGCTGCTCGCTGCCGGGGCCGGCCGCCGGATGGGGATGCCCAAGGCGCTCGTCTCCGACGACGCGGGGTCCTGGCTGGTCCGCGGTGTCGAGACCCTGCGCGACGGTGGCTGCGCGCCGATCACCGTCGTGCTGGGCGCCGCTGCCGACCCCGCCCGGGACCTCGTCGACGCGCTCGACGTCGCCGTGGTCGTGGCCGACGACTGGGCCGAGGGCATGGGTGCGTCGCTCCGGGCCGGACTGCGGTCGTTGGACGGGTCGACGGAGGACGGGGTCGTGGTGTCGCTGGTCGACCTGCCCGACCTGGTACCCGAAATCGTGTCCCGGGTGATCGCCGCCGCGGGGGCCGGCCCCGCGGCGCTGGCGCGCGCGTCGTACGACGGGAGGCCCGGGCACCCGGTCCTGCTCGGCCGGGACCACTGGGCCGGTGTCGTCGAGACCGCCGTCGGCGACCAGGGCGCCCGCGCCTACCTGGCATCCCGCGAGGTCACGCTCGTCGAGTGCGCCGATCTGGCCACCGGCCGCGACGTCGACTCGCGGTGAGCCCGATGTCGGGACGATCCAACCGGGAGCCAACGACCCGCCGCGTAGCCTGGAGGGCATGGAGGTGTCCTCTGCCGCAGATGTCGCGCGCCTGCTCGACTCGACGGGCTACCTGGCCGACGACGAGCTCGCCACGGTCACCTATCTGACGCTGGCGATGCAGCGGCCGCTGCTGCTCGAGGGCGAGCCCGGCACCGGCAAGACCGCGCTCGCCGAGGCGCTGGCCGAGGCGCTCGAGCTGCCCCTGGTCCGGCTGCAGTGCTACGAGGGCATCGATGCCACGCAGGCGCTCTACGACTGGGACTTCCCGCGCCAGATCCTCCATCTCCGTGCCCTCGAGGCCAGCGGCGGCGCGGGCCTCGAGGAGGCCGAGAAGAGCCTGTACGACGAGCGGTTCCTGCTCGCGCGGCCGGTGCTGGCCGCGCTCCAGCAGAGTCCGGCCCTGCTCCTGGTCGACGAGGTCGACCGGGCCGACGACGAGTTCGAGGCGTTCCTGCTCGAGGTACTCTCGACCTGGCAGGTCTCGATCCCCGAGCTCGGGACCGTCAAGGCCGCGACCCCGCCGGTCGTGGTCCTCACCTCCAACCGCACCCGCGAGCTCCACGACGCCCTCAAGCGCCGCTGCCTCTACCACTGGATCGAGCACCCCGGTCTCGACCGGGAGCTGGCGATCGTGCGCTCGCGGGCCCCTGAGATCTCCGAGGCCCTCGCCCGACAGGTCGTCACGGTGGTGCAGGACCTCCGCAGCCGTGACCTGACCAAGCCGCCCGGGGTCGCCGAGACCCTCGACTGGGCCCGGGCGCTCCACCATCTCGGGACCGCCGAGCTCGACCTCGAGTCGGCGGCGACCACGCTGGGCGCCCTGGTGAAGTACCGCGAGGACTCGGACCGGGTGAAGCAGGCGCTGGACCAGCTGCTGCGCTCATGAGTACGACGACCCGCGACGGCGACGAGATCCTGCTCGCCTTCGCCCGGGCGCTGCGGGCCGGCGGCGTACCGGTGACCCAGGACCGCGCCCACGGGTTCCTGGCCGCGGCCGCCCGCCTCGGCGCCGACGACCCCGTTGCGGTCCGCATCGCCGGCCGCGCCACGCTCTGCACCAGTCCCGACGACCTGGCACGTTTCGACCAGGTCTTCGAGGCCTTCTTCAACGCCCGCGACGGCCTGCCCCGGGCGCGTCCGGTGGTGCGGCCCGAGACCAGCCCGAACCAGCTGCCCGTGGACGAGCCCGAGGGCGGCCAGATGGGGGAGGCCGACGACGTCGTCCGGGCCGTGGCCAGCGCCACCGAGGTGCTGCGTCACCGCGACGTCGCGTCCCTGAGCGCGGGGGAGAAGCAGCGGCTGGCCGCGATGTTCGCGACCCTCCATCCGCGTGCACCGCTCCGGCGTACGGCGCGCCACCAGCGCTGGCACCGCGGCCGGGTCGACGCCTCCCGCACGTTGCGCCAGAGCCTGCGCCGGATGGGCGAGCCGGCCGAGATCGCCTGGCGGCGCCGGGCCAGCAAGCCGCGTCGGGTCGTACTGCTGGTCGACGTCAGCGGCTCCATGTCCTCCTACGCCGACGCCTTGCTCCGGCTCGCACAGCGGCTCACCCAGGGCATCGGCAACGTCGAGACGTTCACGATCGGCACCCGCGTCACGCACGTCACCCGGGCGATGCGCATCCGCGATCCCGAGCGTGCCCTGGTCGCGGCCGGCGAGACCGTGCCCGACTGGTCCGGCGGCACCCGGCTCGGCGAGACGTTGCGGTTCTTCCTCGACCGGTGGGGTCAGCGCGGAATGGCGCGAGGGGCTGTGGTCGTTGTGTTCAGTGACGGTTGGGAGCGAGGTGACGCGTCCGTGCTCGCAGAGCAGATGGCCCGGCTGCGCCGCATCGCGCACCGGGTCGTGTGGGTGAACCCCCATCGCGGGAAGGACGGGTACGAGGCCGTCCAGACCGGGGTGCTGGCGGCCCTGCCCTACTGTCACGACTTCGTCGCCGGACACTCGCTCGCGACGTACGCCGACCTGGTGGAGGTGCTGGCCGATGCGTGAGGTGCTGCCTGAGCTGCTCGCGTGGTGGCGCGCCGGCGACGAGGTCGGCGTCGGTACCGTCGTGGCGACGTTCCGCTCGGCGCCTCGGCCGCCCGGCGCCAGCATGCTGGTCGGCCCCGACGAGACTGCGGTCGGCTCCGTGTCCGGCGGCTGCGTCGAGGGCGCCGTCTACGAGCTCGGCCAGGAGGTCGTGGCGTCCGGCGTCCCGGTGCTCACCCGCTACGGCATCTCCGACGACGACGCGTTCGCCGTCGGCCTGACCTGCGGTGGCATCCTCGACGTCTACGTCGAGAAGGTCTCGCGCGAGACCTTCCCCGAGCTCGAGGACCTCGCTGCCGACCTCGACGAGGGCCGGCCGGTCGCCGTCGCCACCGTGATCGAGCACCCCGACCCGGCCTGGCTCGGGCGGCGCGTGATCATCCATCCGGACTCCGACGAGATGTCCGGCAGCATCGGCAGTGCGCGGGCCGACGACGCGATCCGCGACGACGCGCTGGGGCTGCTCGCCAGCGGCACCAGCGCCACCCTGTCCTACGGTCCCGACGGCGAACGCCGGGGCGAGGGCATGCGGGTCTTCGTCTGGGCGTTCGCCCCGAAGCCGCGGATGCTGGTCTTCGGCGCGATCGACTTCGCCGCGGCGGTCGCCAGGGTCGGCAGCTTCCTCGGCTATCACGTGACGGTCTGCGACGCCCGTCCGGTCTTCGCCACCAACACCCGCTTCCCCGAGGCCGACGAGGTCGTCGTCGAGTGGCCACACCGCTACCTGGAGAAACAGCGCGACGCCGGCGCGCTCGACGCGCGCACCGTGATCGCCGTCCTCACCCACGACCCGAAGTTCGACGTCCCTCTGCTGGAGGTGGCGCTCCGCCTCCCCGAGGTGGCGTACGTCGGTGCCATGGGCTCGCGGCGTACCCACGACGATCGCGAGGAACGACTGCGCGAGGCGGGCGTGACCGACGACGAGCTGGAGCGTCTCTCGAGCCCGATCGGGCTCGACCTGGGCGCGCGCACTCCCGAGGAGACCGCCATCTCGATCGCGGCCGAGATCATCGCCGGGCGCTGGGGCGGATCCGGCCGCAGGCTGGCCCAGGGCGACGGACGCATCCACCACGAGTGACCGCGCTACCGTGACCTGCGTCAGCTCGCCTCGTAGACGTGGGGACCCACGATGACCACGCAGAACCTCCAGGACCGGCGCCTGAGCGCGCTGCGTGCCTGGAACGCGTTCGTCGAGGAGGGCGACGGGGCCGCGTCCCTGGTCCGGCCCGAGATCCTCCGGAGCTGGCAACGTTCGATGCCGCGGGTGTCGCGGGACGTCGTCGAGGCGCCGCTGGACGACGAGTCCGAGGCGTACGCCTTCTGGCACGACTCGCCCCTGCAACGGGCCGTGTCGAACGTGGAGGCTGAGCTCCGTCGGACGGCGGAGGACGGCGACCTGGTGCTCGCGATCACCGACCAGCAGACCCGCATCCTCTGGACGTACGGCGGGCGGGTCATGCGCCGCAAGGCCGAGTCGGTGAACTTCGTCCCGGCCGCCCGCTGGGACGACGAGTCGGTCGGCACCAACGCGCTCGACCTGGCCACCCGGCTCAAGCGGCCGGCGATGGTGTTCAGCGCCGAGCACTACGCCCCGATCGTGCACAACTGGGTGTGCTGGGCCGCGCCCGTGCACGACCCGGTCACCGGAACGCAGCTCGGCGTCGTCGACCTCTCGACCACGTGGGACCGAAGCCACCCGATCGGGCTGGCGACCGCGCGGGTCCTGGCCCGCCTGATCGAGACCGCGATGCCGCACTCGGCCGCCAACCCGATGCTCGTCGACCAGGCCGGCCCGACCGGCCTCCAGCTGCGGCTGCTCGGCAACGCCGAGGCCACGCTCGACGGCAGCCGGCTGCTGCTCAACCGGCGGCAGACCGAGATCGTCGCGATCCTCGCCCTCCACTCGAACGGCCTGTCGCTCGACCGTCTGCACGCCCTGGTCTACGGCGACCAGGCGGTGACGCTGTCGACGTTGAAGGCCGAGGTCTCGCACCTGCGAGCCGCTCTCGGCGGTCAGCTGGCCTCGCGCCCCTACCGGCTGACGCTCCCGGTCGCCACCGACATCGACGACGTGCTCGAGGCGCTTCGTCGCGGCGACGCCGGCGCCGCGATCGCCAGCTACGGCGGTGACCTGATGCCCGGGACCGAGTCGCCCGCACTGGTCGAGCTGGGGGAGTACGTCGCGGTCGCGATGCGCGAGGCCCTGATCGCCAGCCCCGAGCCGTCCGCGGTGATCCGCTACAGCGAGCTCGCGCCGTACGACACCGAGGTGCTCGAGGTCTGCCTGGCCTCCCTCGGCGACCAGCCTCACCCCGCCAAGCCGCTGCTCAAGGGCCGGCTCGCCGCCGCCGGCGGGTGATCGGCCGGCTCCATCGGCAACGCGCTCACGGCTCACAGCTCACCGGACCGGGCTGGACGGTCCCGGTTTCCACGGTGCGGACGGAACTGTCGCTGAGCCCGGTCAACGGGTGCACCGGCCCACGTGTGACCAAGTACCTCTGGATCGATGACCTTCCGCACCCCTGGGGGGTGCCTGCCAGGAGGACGGTGGTCGGAAAGTGGCTCCTGCCTGAAGGAGGTCGGCCATGGGCATCGCGTTGGCGGCCGGCAAGTACCTGTCCTGGGGCGTTCTGAGCATGAGCGTCACCAACGCCTGCATCATCGCTCTGATGGTGCTGGTCTTCGTCCTCGCCCTCCTGATCCCCTTCCCGTCCGGGAACGACCGGCATCGGACCGATCCGCCTCCACCTCCCGAGAGGCCCGCGCCGTGACCACGACCCTCCGCCCCGAGGACCGCACCTGGACGGCCGCGCTGAAGGACCGGCTGTCCCGCGCCCTTCCCCCGGACCAGATCCTGCCGGACCGGCAGCCCGCCTACGTGACGTCCTGGATCTACGTGTTCGGCGTGGTCACCCTGGCAGCCCTGGTGGTCGTCGTGGCCTCGGGCTGCGTGCTGGCGGCGGGCGGCTCGATCTGGTGGCACACCTCGAGCCTCGGTCACTTCACCAACTCGGTACACCTGTGGAGCGTGGAGGTCTTCTTCTTCGCCATGGTCGTGCACCTCTGGGGCAAGTTCTGGATGGCCGCGTGGCGTGGCCACCGCGGGCTCACCTGGCTGACCGGCGTCGTCGCCTTCGTGGCCTCGATCGGGACCGCCTTCACCGGCTACCTGAGCCAGGCGAACTTCGACTCCCAGTGGATCAGCGGCGAGGCCAAGGACGGCATCAACTCGATCGGGGTCGGCGCGTGGTTCAACGTGCTCAACGGCTCGCAGATGCTGACGTGGCACATCGTGCTGCTGCCACTGGCGGTGGGTGTGATCGTCGTGCTGCACGTGCTGATGGTGCGTCGCCACGGCGTCGTCCCGCCGATCGGTGACGAGGACCGCGAGGCCTCGAGATGACCGACGCCCTGATCCGGCAGCGCGAGCGCACACCCGACTCGCACGACTACCCGACCCGGCGCTACGACCTGGTCAAGGAGTTCACGTGGGCGCTGGCGATGGTCACCGTGCTGTCGCTGCTGCTGGCCGCGGTCTTCTCCTCGCCCGACGACAAGGCGATCACCCTGTCCGGCTGGGCGAAGGCCGACCCCACCGACGTGGTGGCGACCGCCGCGGGCGAGCTGGCCGGTACGACCACCAGCGCGACGTACGGTGCGCCGTACAACCACGCCTCGGAGGGGCAGTCCGTGCTCGGGATGAAGCTCCAGAAGTGGGGTGGCGTCGGCATCCCGGTCGACTCCGCGGACCTGGTGCTCCAACCCCTTCGCGGAGTGCCGGGTGACCCGACCCTCGCCATGGCTCTCCAGCAGTGGGACACCCTGACTCCCACCCAGCAGACCGCGGACGCCACGGCGTACGCCGATGCGGTGGCCAAGGCCACGGGCGGGCAGCTCGGCGGGATCTCGCCTTCCGGCCGGTACGGCCCGGTGCCCGTTCTCGCGATCCGCTTCCTCGACCTGGCGCGGGCAGGCGGCCTCGAGGGCTCGTTGACCTCCTCCGGCAGCTTCTACGGAGGCGACCAGACGCGCACGATGCTGCTGCTCGCCGACGGCGCCTACCTCGAGGACCAGGCGGTCGCCGACCACCTCGGTGGTGACCAGTGGGGGATGATGAACGAGGTCGGCAACTACCCCGGGCAGCCGTGGATGTGGCTCTACACGTTCTGGTACCAGGTCAAGCCGTTCTCGACCTCCGAGAACGCCGACACCCAGGTCTGGGCGCTGATGATGGTGCTCACCGTCGGACTCGCCCTCGTGCCGTGGATCCCCGGGGTGCGCGACATCCCGCGCTGGATCCCCGTGCACCGGTTGATCTGGCGTGACCACTACCGACGCGCCGGGAAGGCGTGACGGTTCAGAAGAACTCGTCCAGCAGGCGGTAGAAGTCGAGCCGCCACGGGTCGGCGGTCCGGCCGTACGCCGTGAGCAGCGCCTCGGCCGCGGCCGGGCCGTAGGCCGGGTTGAGGGTCGTGTCGGAGATCGAGCGTGTGGCGAGCGCGAGGTCGAGGTGCCGGTCGGCGATGCCGAGCCGGTGGACGTCGATCATCCCGGTCACGTCCAGCGACTCCGGGTCGACCAGGAAGTTCGGCAGGCAGGCGTCACCGTGGCAGATCACGAGGTCGTCCAGCTCGAGCTTCTCGGCGCGAGGGCGCCCGTCGACCAGGTCGTCCAGCAGTGCCTCGGCCGAGAGCCCGTCGCGTTCGTCGTCGAAGTCGCCCTCGTCGACCTGTCCGCGGTCGACGCGCACACGGGCGATCGGGACCGTGACCGCGAGCCAGCGCTCGAAGGGGCAGGTGTCGCGTGGCGAGCCGTGCAGACGATGGAGGAACAGGCCCAGGGACCTGACGGCCTCCGGGACGACCTCGGCCGGGAGGTCGCTCATCGCGACACCGGGCATGGCACGCGTGGTGAGGATCGCGGTCTCGCCGTCGTCGGCCCAGTCGAGCACCTCCGCGCTGGGCAGGTCGGTGCCCGCGAGCCAGTCGAGTCGCTCGTGCTCGTCGACGAGCTCCCGGCGGACGAGTCCGGTGCCCGACTTCGTGTACGTGCCACCGTCCGGTGACCGGCGTACGTCGGCTCCGGACCGGCCGGTCGGGACCCGCTCCCAGTCGGCGATGCTCACCGCTCACCTCCCCGCGGAACCCGTCCCACCCGCCCGGCGCCGGATCCCCTCGACCAAGGGTAGGCCCCGGCCGGAGACCCGGAGGCATACTCCGGGAGCGTGGCACAGAACATCTACGACGATCCCGAGTTCCAGGCCGGCTACCGACAGCTGACGCGCTCCGAGCAGGGGCTCGCCGGGGCTCCGGAGTGGCCGACCGTGGCGGCCATGATCCCGGACATCGCCGGCCGCGACGTGGTCGACCTCGGCTGTGGGTACGGCGCGTTCGCGCGCTGGGCGGCCGAGTCGGGTGCCCGGTCGGTCGACGCGCTCGACCGGTCCGTGCAGATGCTCGCCCGGGCCGGTGAGCTGACCGGGCCCAGCGACGTCATCGCCTACGGGCGCGCCGATCTCGACCGGCTCGAGCTGCCTGCGGCGGCGTACGACCTCGCCTACAGCGCGCTCGTGCTGCACTACCTCGTCGACCTGCCGCGGGATGGTTGCGGCAGATCGCTGACGAGCAACCTTTCGCCAACCGGTACCGCTCTAGCGTGACCGGATCCACAGACCTCTGTGCGACCTGGTGCGCGAAAGGCAGGCCTCGATGACCAAGATCAGCATGCGAGTGGACCAGGAGAACGTCACCGACGACGTCGAGCCCCGGATGCTGCTGGTGCAGTACCTCCGCGAGAAGCTCGGCAAGACGGGCACGGTGATCGGCTGCGACACCAGCAACTGCGGCGCCTGCACCGTCCACCTCAACGGGCGCTCGGTGAAGTCCTGCAACGTGCTGGCGGTCCAGGCGGACGGCGCGACGGTCGACACCATCGAGCGGCTCGCCGACGACGACGGGACGCTCCACCCGGTGCAGCAGGCGTTCCGCGAGTGCCACGGCCTGCAGTGCGGTTTCTGCACGCCGGGGATGATCATGCAGGCGGTCGATCTCCTCAACGAGAACCCGAACCCCACCGAGCAGGAGGTCCGGGTCGGCCTCGAGGGCAACCTCTGTCGGTGCACCGGCTACCACAACATCGTGAAGTCCGTCCTGTACGCCGCCCAGCTCAAGCAGGGCGTCACGACCACCGAGGGGGCGAACGCATGACCGTCGTCGACGCCGCCCCGGAGGCCCGCCCCGAGATCGGGAGGGACCGCCGACGCAAGGAGGACCAGCGCCTGATCACCGGCCGCACCCGCTGGACCGACAACATCACGCTGCCGGGCATGCTCCACCTGGCGATGGTCCGCAGCCCCTACGCGCACGCGAAGATCCTCAGCATCGACGTCGAGGCCGCCGACAAGTCGCTGAACATCTACGAGGTGTTCACGGGCAAGGATCTCGGCGACTCCCAGGGCGTGAACGCCAACGCGTGGCCGATCACGCCCGAGCAGATCACCCCCAACCACCTGCCGATGCCGACCGACCGGGTCGTGTTCGCGGGTGAGATCGTGGCCGTGGTGGCCGCGCGCACCGCCGCCGAGGCCCGCGACGCCGCGGAGCTCGTCGACGTCGAGTACGAGGTACTTCCGGCCGTGCTCGACCTCAAGGAGGCGGCCGAGGACAAGGTCCTGGCGCATCCCGACCTCGGCACCAACAAGTCCGCGTTCTGGCAGCTCGACTCCGCCGGCCAGGGCACCGGCCGCGCGATCGACGAGGTCATCGACGAGGCGCGGGCCGACGGCATCGTGATCGAGCGCGAGTACCGCCAGCAGCGGCTGATCCCGGCGTTCATGGAGCCCCGGTCGGTCGTCGTCGACCCGACCGGCGAGCAGATCACCATGTGGTCGGCCACCCAGATCCCGCACATCATCCGGTTCCTGCTGGCGGCCACGACCGGCGTACCCGAGTCGAAGATCCGGGTGATCGCCCCCGACGTCGGCGGTGGGTTCGGCGGCAAGCTCCAGACCACTCCGGAGGAGTGGATCACCTGGACGGTCGCCCGGAGGATCGGCAAGCCCTGCAAGTACACCGAGACGCGCTCGGAGTCGCTGGTGTCGGCGCACCACGGTCGCGACCAGTGGCAGAAGCTGACCTTGGCGGCGACCAAGGAGGGCCGGGTCACGGGTCTGAAGGTCGATCTCCTCGCCGACCTCGGCGCGTACGTCGGGGTCGTCGGCGGCGGGGTGCCCGTCCTGGGTGCGTGGATGTTCAACTCGATCTACAAGTGGGACGCCTACCAGTTCAACTGCACGACCCTGCTCACCAACAAGACCTGGGTCGATGCCTACCGGGGCGCCGGCCGACCCGAGGCGACGTACGCCATCGAGCGGATGATGGACGAGCTGGCGGCCGAGCTCGGCCAGGACCCCCTCGAGGTCCGGGAGCGGAACTGGATCAAGCACGAGGAGTTCCCGTTCACGACCGTCGCGGGCATGACCTACGACTCGGGCAACTACGAGGCCGCGACCGCCAAGGCCAAGGAGATGTTCGGCTACGACGCGCTGCGGGCCGAGCAGAAGGAGCGCCGCGACCGCGGAGACCGGGTGCAGCTCGGCATCGGCATCTCGACGTTCACCGAGATGTGCGGACTCGCGCCGTCCCGGGTGCTCGGATCGCTCAACTACGGCGCGGGCGGCTGGGAGCACGCGACGGTCCGGATGTTGCCGACCGGCAAGGTGGAGGTGATCACGGGCACGAGTGCGCACGGCCAGGGTCACGAGACCGCCTTCAGCCAGATCGTGGCCGACCGGCTGGGAGTGCCGTTCGAGGACGTCGAGATCCTGCACGGCGACACCCAGGTCTCCCACAAGGGCCTGGACACCTACGGCTCGAGGTCGCTGGTCGTGGGTGGCGAGGCCCTGGTGCTGGCAGCCGACAAGGTGATCGAGAAGGCCAAGCCGCTGGCGGCCCACCTGCTGGAGGCCAACGTCGACGACCTGGAGTTCAGCAACGGCCGCTACTCCGTGCGGGGCACCGACCAGGGGATGTTGATCTCCGAGGTCGCGCTGGCGACCTTCGCGGCGCACAACTACCCGGAGGGCATGGAGCCCGGCATCGACGCTGAGTCGACGTACGACCCGGTGAACTTCTCGTTCCCGCACGGCACGCATCTGTGCGCGGCCGAGATCGACACCGAGACCGGCCAGGTGAAGCTCCGCAAGTACACCTGCGTCGACGACATCGGCAACATCATCAACCCGCTGATCGTGGCGGGTCAGGTGCACGGCGGCCTGGTCCAGGGCATCGCCCAGGCACTGTGGGAGGAGGCCGTGTACGACGACTCCGGGACGCTGGTGAGCGGCTCGTTCGTCGACTACCTGCTGCCGACCGCGGCCGACACGATCAACTTCGACATCGGCCACACGACCAGTCCGTCGACCACCAACACCCTCGGCACGAAGGGCGTCGGCGAGGCGGGCACCATCGCCTCGACGCCGGCGGTGGTCAACGCGATCGTCGACGCGGTCCGCCACCTCGGGATCAACGACATCCAGATGCCGTGCACGCCCGAGCGGGTGTGGAAGGCCATCCACACCTCGTCCCCGAAGGGTGACGCGACGGAGGCTGCAGCGATGCCGCACTTCGACGAGTCGGAGCCCGGCCAGTCCTCCACGGAAGGAGCGGGCGCATGATCCCCGCCAAGTTCGACTACCTGGCGCCCACGTCGGTCGAGGACGCGCTCCGTGCGCTCGCCGAGCACGGCGACGACGCCAAGATCCTGGGTGGGGGCCAGAGCCTGCTCCCGGTGCTCCGGATGCGGCTGAACGCCCCCGAGCTGGTGATCGACCTGGGTCGGATCGACAGCCTGCGTGGCGTGCGTGAGGACGGCGACGCGCTGGTGATCGGGGCGATGACCACCCACTCGGAGATGATCACCGACGAGCTGGTCCGTGAGCATGCGCTGCTGCTGTCGAAGGCCGCCGCCGAGGTGGCCGACAACCAGATCCGCCACCGGGGCACCTTCGGTGGCTCGTGCGCCCACGCCGACCCGGCCGGCGACATGGGATCCGCCGCGTTGGCGATGGACGCGGAGTTCGTCATCGCCGGCCCGGGTGGCACGCGTTCGGTGCCGGCGAAGGAGTTCTTCGTCGACCTCTTCGAGACCGCGATCGGCGAGGACGAGATCCTCACCGAGATCCGGGTACCGAAGAAGACCGGCTGGGGAGCCCACTACGAGAAGTTCGTCCGGGTCGCCCACCAGTGGCCGATCGTCGCTGTCGCCGCCACGGTGAACGCGTCGGGCGGCACGATCAGCGAGGCCCGAGTCGCGCTGACGAACATGGGGTCGACGCCGTTGCGGGCGACGGCCACCGAGTCAGCGCTCGCGGGCGCAGCCGCGACCGAGGACGGCGTACGCCCTGCGGCCGAGCAGGCGGCCGACGGCACGAACCCGCCCAGCGACCTGAACGGCGACAGCGACTACCGCAAGCACCTCGCCACCGTGCTCGCGCGGCGTGCTGTGCTGAAGGCGGCCGGCGAGTAGCCCCGAGCACCCGGGCCGTCCGGGGCCACGTGCTCCGGGCGGTCCGGGCCTGCGCGCAGCCCACGGAACGAGGAGGCATCACCCCGCATGGATCTCGAGCACAGCTTCACCGTCCCGGTCGGCGTCGAGACCGCCTGGGCGGAGTTCCAGGACATCGCCTCGGTCGCCGAGTGCTTTCCCGGCGCCACCGTCAGCGGAGTCGAAGGGGACACCTTCAACGGCTCGGTGAAGGTCAAGCTGGGCCCGATCGCGCTGGTCTACAACGGCAGCGGCACCTTCACCGAGAAGGACGAGGCAAACCATCGCTTCGTGGTCGACGCCAAGGGCAAGGACAAGCGGGGCAACGGCACCGCCGGCGCCAAGGTCACCCTGACCATGGACGGCCAGGGAGACTCGACCGACGTCAAGGTCGTCACGGACCTGGCGATCACCGGCAAGCCGGCGCAGTTCGGGCGTGGGGTCATGCAGGACGTCTCCGACAAGCTGCTGGGGCAGTTCGTCGCGTGCCTCGAGCAGCGCCTCGACAACAGCGCCGAGGCCGCGCCCGCGGCTGCTCCGACGCCGGCGGAGCCGGCACCGTCGGCCGAGCCCGCGGAGCCCGCCGTGGCCCCGCAGCCCGCCACGCCGGCGTCACCGCCTGCGCAGGCGGCGACGCCGGCGCCCGCGCGCGGCTCCGTCGACTCGCTCGACCTGGGCAAGACCGTGCTGCCGGTGCTGGTCAAGGCCTACTGGAAGCCGGTGGTGGTCGCCCTCGTGGTGATCATCGTGGTCATCTGGCTCATCACCCGCTGACCGTCTCGTCGGCGGCCGCCACTCCTCGAGTACCGGCGTTTCCGGGTCCGTTGGTTTCGAGACGGCGCTCGCGCGCCTCCTCAACCGGCGGAAACAGGCAGGCGGCACTCCTCGACCGGCCGGGGATCAGGCAGAGCGCCCTCGTTCGAACCCCGCGCCCGTCGCACTGAACCGGTCGCGTCGCGCGGACGTCATACAGATTGAGGAACGGGGATTGGTCCCGGCATGGCACCATGTCGCCAGGCGAAGGGCGGTGGGTCTCGGTCGATGGTGTGAAAGCCAGCCGACGGGGCGCGCCCGCGAGCAGAGAGCCAGGGGAGCAGTGCTGCGAGTTCGTCTCATCCACGGTGGAGTTCTGGCCGTCGCCTTGGTCGCCGCCGTCATGCCCGTCACGTCCGGAGCGGCCGTCGGCCTGGCGCCCGCGGCGCACACCTCGGCTCGCGTCGCCAAGGCGCTGTGGCGCCCCGATGCCGCCGTCCGCGCGATCGCGGTCTCACGCACCCGGGTGTTCGTCGCGGGCGACTTCACCCACGTGCGCAACACGACGACCGGGAGGAAGGTGCGCCGCGATCGGGTGGCCGCGTTCAACCGCAGCACCGGCGCCTTGATCCGCGACTTCCATCCCCGGGTGAACGGATCGGTCAAAGCCTTGGCCCTCCTCGGCCGCAAGCTCGTGCTCGGAGGAACCTTCACGTCCCTCAACGGCCGGAGCCGGATGAACCTGGCGGCGGTGAAGGCGAAGGCCGGACGTCTCTCCTCCTGGCGAGCGCAGGTCGACGGGCCCGTGCTCACGCTCCTGTCGATGGACGGGGTCGTCTATGCCGGGGGTGACTTCGACAACGTCAACGGCGTGGCACGCGCCAACCTGGCCGCCCTCGACGGTCGCGCCGTCCTGTCGCCCACCTGGCCCGATCAAGCGACCGGCACGACCAACAAGACCGTCTTCGCGTTGGCGGCGTCGGCCGACCGCAGCTCGGTGCTCGTGGGCGGCTCGTTCACCATCCTGGCGGGCAGCCCGCGTACCTACCTCGGCCAGATCGCGCGGGCCAGCGGTGCGGTCACCGGGTGGAGCCCCGCGCCGGTCTGCGTGAAGTGCTTCGTCAAGTCGTTGATCGCTCGGAAGTCGCGTGTCTACGCCGGGATGGCCGGGCCCGGCGGCGAGGCCGTCGCGTTCCGCCAGGACACCGGCGCGCTGATCTGGAGGAGACACGCCAACGGGAACGTGGACGCGATCGCCTTCGCCGGCAACTACCTCGTCATCGGCGGCCACTTCACCACCGTCGCCGGGCGCCGCCATCGCATGTTCGCCCAGCTGGGGGCACGCCACGGTGCGCTCACGAAGCGCCGGCCCCAGACCAAGGGGAGCCCCTTCCCGGGCATCCTCGCCCTCGACGTCCACGACCACCGGATCCGGATGGGCGGGGACTTCGCCAACGTCGCCGGCCAGGCCAGGTACGGCGTGATGGCCGAACGCTCCTCTCCCACCTGACCGCGAGCGCTAGGGTCCCGACGTGCTGGTCGCACTCATCTCCTTCACCCTCGCCTCGATCCTGATCGTGCTCCTGCCCGGACCCGACAGCCTGGTCGTGGTGCGGGGACTCGTCCGTGGCGGCCGTCGGGGTGGGGCCTCGACCGCGGCCGGCGTGCTCTGCGGCCTGGTGGTGTGGGTCGCCGCGGCGACGCTGGGACTCTCGGCGCTCCTGGAGGCCAGCACGGTCGGGTACGACGTGCTCAAGGTCGCGGGTGCCTGTTACCTGATCTGGATCGGGGTGCGGTCGCTGCTCTCGATCCGGCGGACGGCGGCGGAGGTCGCCGTCGAGGGGGACGGTCCGATGGCGCCGGCCCCGCTGCTCGGTGGGTCGGGCTTCGCGGCCGGCTTCCTGACCGATGTCCTGAACCCGAAGGTGGGCGTGTTCTTCGTCAGCTTCCTGCCGGGTTTCGTCCCCCACGACTACTCGGTGGGTTGGACGACCCTGGCGTTCGGCGCGATCTTCACGGCCCTGACGGCCGGCTACTTCCTCGGTCTGATCGCCGTGTCCGGCACGGTCGCCTCCTGGATGCGTACGCCGCACATCCGCCGGCGGCTGGACGCCCTGACCGGGCTGGTGCTGGTCGGGTTCGGCGTACGTCTCGCCACCGAGGCCTGAGGCCCTAGTCTCAGCGCCATGAAGCGGGTCGTCGTCACCGTGGTCGCCACGGTGGTCCTGGCCTTCCTGGTCGTGCTCCCCGCCCTCGGTATCCAGACGGACAGCTCGGCGCCCGCGAGCGAGGACACCACCATCACCCGGTACGACGCCGACTTCCGGGTCGCGTCGAACGGCGACCTGGCCGTGCACGAGACCCTGACCGTCGACTTCCCCAGCCCGGGCAAGCACGGCATCTTCCGGTTCTTCGACACCCACGACGCCAGTGCGACGCGCACCCTGCGGACACCGCGTGACATCACGGTGACGATGGATGGTCACGCCGAGCCGTTCAGCATCTCCGACCAGTCGCACGGGCGGTACGTCGTCGCCCGGATCGGTGACCCGGACGTCACCGTCGGCCTCGCCCAGCACACCTACGTGATCGGCTACCGCGTCGACGGCGTCCTCGAGCCCGGCACCGAGGGCACGGCGACGCAGCTCTACTGGAACCTCATCCCGGGCGGCTGGGCGCAGTCCATCGAGGCCGTGCACCTGGTCGTCCACCTGCCCGCTGCCACCACGCTGTCGCGATGTGTGGTCGGAGACGGGTCGATCGGTCCCTGTAGCCCTCGGGGCACCGGCACGAAGACGCTCACGATCAAGGGCAACGGGATCCCACCCCGCACCCCCTTGACCCTCAAGGCCGCTCTGGACATGCCCACACCTCCCGCCGGGCAGACCCTGCCGTGGCCCGCGACGTGGAAGCCGGTGCTCGGTGACTCCGTCGGCGTCCTCGTCTTCGTGCTCCTGCTCGCCGTCGTGGCCGGAGCTGCGGGCGCGATGCTGGCCGCGCGCACCTTCGAGCGGAAGCCGGCGTTCCCGGTGCAGTACGCCCCGCCCCCCGACGTGGGTCCGGCAGAGGCGGCGTACGTGATGACCGAGAAGGTCGACCAGCGGGCCTTCGTCGCCTCGATGCTGTGGGCCGCCCAGCAGGGGGCGATCGACCTGAAGCGCGACGGCGACACCTGGACGATCACCGACAAGGCGGGCCCCGACGGCTGGGCCAAGCTCGACCGGGCCACGACGGCGGTCGCGCCGCTGCTCGGCGGGGAGGGTGGGCAGTTCACGGCCTCGCGCAAGGACACCGCCAGCGGCAAGGTGCTGCAGTCGCGGATCGCGGCGTTCCAGAAGGAGACCCGCGCCTGGGGCCTGTCGAACGGCTTCCTGGCCAAGACCGGTCTGGGCAGCCTCGGCGGTGTCGTGGTCGTCCTCGCCGTGATCGTCGCGGGCTTCACCGCGCTCGTCACGTTGTTCGGGATGAGCATCACCGGCCTGGTGCCGGGCGCCTTCGCGATCGCCGCCTCACCCGTGCTCACGCCCACCGCGGCGACCAAGCGCACCGCCCAGGGGCGCGACCTCTGGTCCCGGCTCGGTGGCTTCGAGCGGATGCTCTCGACCCCCTCGAGCAAGCAGCGGTTCGACTTCTCCGGGCGCCAGGACCTCTACACGGCGTACATCCCGTGGGCGGTCGCCTTCGGCTGCGCGGACGCGTGGGCGAAGAAGTACCGCACGGAGGTCGGCGCCGAGCCGCCGGTACCGGCGTACTTCGCCGGCTACTACGCCGGCGCCCACACCGGCGACTACGTGAACTCGATGGTCCACGACTTCTCCTCGACCGTCTCGAGCTCGATCTCGGCGTACCAGGCCACGCAGTCCCACAGCAGCGGCGGCGGAGGCGGGTTCTCCGGCGGTGGCGGTGGTGGCGGCGGTGGCGGAGGCTCCTGGTGACCGCCATGATGTGCAGACGACCGGGGAAGGAACCTCAGCCATGCTTGCCGTGATCATCGTCGTCGTGATCGTCGTCGTCCTCGTGGGCTTCGGCGTCATGGGCTTCAACAGGCTGCGCAGCGCCGACGTCGGCGCCCAGGAGGCGCTCGGCGGCATCGACGTCCAGCTGACGCGTCGTGCCGACCTGATCCCCAACCTGGTCGAGACCGTCAAGGGGTACGCCGCCCACGAGAAGACCGTGCTGGAGAACATCACCGCGGCCCGGGCCCGGGTGCAGACCGCCGCAGCCGGGACCGATGTCAAGGCGAAGGCCGAGGCGGACGCCGCTCTGCAGGGCTCGTTGATCAACCTGAACGCCGTGGCGGAGAACTACCCCGACCTCAAGGCCAACCAGAACTTCCTCAACCTGCAGAACCAGCTCGCCGACACCGAGAACCAGATCTCGTTCGCCCGGCAGTACTACAACGACGCGGTCGCGACCCTGAACAAGCTGGTACGGACGATCCCCTGGATGTTCTTCTCGGGCATGGCCGGCGTCGGCCAGCGGGAGTTCTACGACGCCCCGGCCGGTCAGGAGCAGGCGCCGACCGTGCAGTTCTGATCCTCAGAACACCCCGCGCGGGCGGAACTGCACCGAGATCCGCGGCCCCGCTCGGGCGACCTTCGGGACGGCGTGCTCCCAGGTGCGCTGGCACGAGCCACCCATCACCAGCAGGTCGCCGTGGCCCATCTCGAACGACAGCGACTCGCCGCCGCCGCGCGGGCGGAGCGCCAGCCGCCGCGGGTCTCCGAACGAGACGATCGCGACCATCGTGTCGTGGGTGCGGCCGCGGCCGAAGCGGTCGCCGTGCCACGCGACGGAGTCGTGCCCGTCGCGGTAGTAGCAGCAACCCGCGGTGAGAAAGGGCTCGCCGAGCTCGGGCAGGTAGTGCTCCGAGAGGGCCGCACGGGCTTCGTCCAGCAACGCGTGGGGGAGCGGCTCGCCCTCGCCGTAGGTGTGGACCAGCCGGGGCACGTCGACCACCCGGTCGTACATCTGGCGACGCTCGGCCCGCCACGGCACGTCGGCGATCAGTCGCTCCAGCACCTCGTCGGCGCCGGACACGAAGTCACGGCGGACGTCGACCCAGGCGCCGCGACTCAGGGGCTGTCGATCGGTCGCCGTCAGCGGGCGCAGCCCCGGAGCCGGCGTCTCGAAGAGCGTCCCCTGGAAGTCCACGCGTCCGAGAGTAGCACCGCCTCGAACACGTGTTCGAGAAGATTCTGGGCCTTGCTCAGGCTGGACCCTTGCGACCCACGAGGTGAAAGACGCGGCTGAGCCGGCGGTAGGGGTCGCGTCGGCTGGCTTCCAGCTCGACCGCGGCAGTGGCGGCCACCTGCTCCTGGTCGTCCGGGTCCAGCTCGGCTCCACTGAACTCGAGCCAGTCCACGAAGAGCCAGACGCCGTACCAGCGCACCGGCTCCACACCCCGGCTCCGGATGAGCTCGCTGACGTCCTCGACCGTGTCGGCCCGCCCTCGCACACCCAGCACTCCGATCCCGGTGGTCGTGTCGAACGCAGCGAGCGCGTCGGCCCACCGTCGTTCCAGGGCTGGTTGGACCGCCGTCGCGTGGGCGTTGCCGGTCATGATCGAGACGAGACCGCCCTCAGCGGCGCACCGACACACCTGGTCGATCAGCGGCGCCGGCTGGTCGAGGTACCCCAACACGCCATGGCACAGCACGGCGGCGAAGCGTCTGCCGTCCACGGCCTCGTCGGCGCTCTCGCCGTCCGCCTGCAGGAGCGTCACTCGTCGCTGGGCTTCGGCAGGTAGTCGCCCCAGTCGCTCTCGAGCCTTGTCGAGCATCGCCGACGACGGGTCGAGCAACGTCACGTCGTGACCGGCCAGGGCCAGGGGGAACGACTGATGTCCCGCGCCGCCACCGACGTCGAGCACCGCTGATGGAGACACCGGGAGATGCTCCATCAGCTGCTGGTGCATCACGTAGGTCCGCACCTTGCCCTTCACCGTGGCGTACGCGCCCTCGACGAACGGATCGGCCAAGTCCTTCCACGCATCTTCGTCCACGTCCCGATGTTCTCAAGGCCGGGATACCGAGCCACGCGGAGGTGACCGACGGAGCACCCCGTCGTCGACCCCGACCTCGACCCTGAGCTCGACCCAGGGGCGGCCGGTGGAGGTCCCTGGTAGGCGCACCTTGTCGGTCGTTGGCAGGCTGGACCTGTGAGCGAACCAGCGGCCCGGATCCGCGACCTGGTCAGGACCTACGGGTCCGGCGACGCCCTGGTGCGCGCGCTGGACGGCGTGAGCCTCGATCTCGGAGCGGGGGAGTTCACCGCGATCATGGGGCCGAGCGGGTCCGGGAAGTCCACGCTGATGCACTGCGCCGCCGCGCTCGACCGTGCCGACTCGGGCACCGTCCACCTCGGCGACGAGGAGATCACGCGGCTCGGCGACCGGGCGCTGACCCGGCTGCGTCGAGACCGGATCGGCTTCGTCTTCCAGTCCTACAACCTGATCCCGACCCTCAACGCCGAGGAGAACATCCGTCTCCCGCAGGCGATCGCCGGTCGCAAGCCCGACCCGCGGTGGTACGACGAGGTCATCGACACCGTCGGCCTCCGCGACCGGCTCAACCACCGGCCGCACCAGCTCTCCGGCGGTCAGCAGCAGCGCGTGGCCGTGGCGCGGGCGCTGGTGGGTCGGCCCCGGATCGTCTTCGCCGACGAGCCGACCGGCAACCTCGACAGCCGGTCGGGCGCCGAGATCCTCGAGCTGTTGCGACGCAGCGTCGACGACCACGACCAGACGGTCGTGATGGTGACCCACGATCCCGTCGCCGCGGCGTACACCGACCGCGTCGTCTTCCTCTCCGACGGCCGGGTCGTCGACGAGCTGCGTGACCCCGACCGCGAGCAGGTGATCGCGCGGATGGCCGCCGCCGAACCGGCCGATCGAGTGCGATGATCCGCGCCACCTGGAAGAGCCTGCTGGCCCGTCGGGTCCGGCTGTTCATGAGCACCTTCGCGATCGCCCTCGGGGTGGCCTTCGTGGTGGGTTCGCTGGTGTTCTCGGCGGCGCTCAGCTCCGGCTTCACCCGGCTGTTCGGCTCGTCCGTCGGAGACGTCGTGGTCCGGCCCCAGGGGAGCGCGACCCTCAACGGCGACCCGTCGACCCGCACTGTCCCGCAGTCGTTGGTCGCCTCCCTCGCGCGCGTCCCGGGTGCTGCGCGCGCCGACGGGAACGTGCAGGCGATCGGGGTGTTCGTGGTCGGCAAGAACCACAAGGTCGTCGGCGGCCTGGGCGCGCCGACGTACGGGATCAGCTACTCCGACGCGCCCGCCGGCCACGGCATCCCCGGTCTCACGCTGCTCTACGGGCACGCCCCGCACGGCCCGCACCAGGTGGTGCTCGACGAGAAGACCGCCCAGGAGGGCGGCTACTTCATCGGTGAGAAGGTCCCGATCGTCACCGCGACCCACCGGGCCGTGCTCACCAAGCGGCTCGTCGGCCTCGCCGGGTACGCCGACAACACGTCGCTGGCCGGGGCGACGCTGACGATCTTCGACGTCCGCACCGCCCAGAAGCTGTTCCTGAAGGGGAAGCACGCCTTCACCAACATCTGGGTCACCGCGCAACCGGGCGTCTCCCAGACCCAGCTGCGCAACGACGTCTCGCGGGTGCTGCCGCCGAAGGTGCGCGCGACCACCGGCGACGACGCCGCGGACGAGAATGCCAGCCAGGTGCTGCGCGGCGTGAAGTTCCTGCGCACGTTCTTGTTGATCTTCGCCGCCGTCGCGCTCGTGGTCGGGGCCTACCTGATCGTCAACACCTTCTCGATCCTGGTCGCGCAGCGCAGCCGCGAGCTCGCGCTGCTGCGCGCGATCGGCGCCTCGCGCAGACAGATCTCGCGCAGCGTCCTGCTCGAGGCCTTCGTGCTCGGGATGTTCGGCGCCACGGTCGGCCTCGGGCTCGGGATGGGGCTGGCGTACGGGATCCGCTGGCTGATCGGGCTGGTCGGTCTCGACCTCGGCAGCCAGTCCCTGGTGCTCGACACCCAGGCTGTCGTCGCCGGCTACGTCACCGGCGTCGCGGTCACGATGGTCGCGGCGTGGCTCCCGGCACGCCGGACCGGCCGGATCATGCCCGTGCAGGCGCTCGGCGACGTCGTCGCGCTCCCGGAGTCGTCCATCCGCTGGCGCTTCGCGCTGGGCTTGGCACTGACCGCGGCCGGCGTCGCCGCCACCCTCGAGGGGCTGTTCGGGTCGCTGCCCCACTCCGGCTACTGGGTCGGGGGCGGCATCCTCGCCGTGCTCCTCGGGGTCACCGCCGCGGCGCCCATCCTGTGCCGGCCCCTGCTGGCCCTCGCCCGGCGTGGTTACGCACTGGTGTTCCGCGCCGTGGGCAACCTGGCCGGCCAGAACGCCCTGCGCAACCCCCGTCGTACGACGGCCACGGCGTCGGCGCTGATGATCGGGCTCGCGCTGGCCTGCACGATGTCGATCATCGGCGCGTCGGCCAAGGCCAGCGTCGACGACACCATCGAGAAGAACTTCATCGGCAGCTACGTCGTCGGCAGCTCCTTCGGACAGCCCTTCTCCGCCCAGGTCGCCACGCGCATCGGCCGGGTGCCGGGCGTCTCCGAGGTCGTCCGGCAGCGCTACGCCTTCATCGAGGCCGGTGGCAAGCGGACGGCCGTGACGGGCGTCGCGCCGCGCCAGCTGTCGACGTTCGGGCTCGACCTCCAGCACGGCTCCGCCGACCTCACCGGACGCACGGTCCTGGTGAACCAGCGGTACGCCGCGGACCACCACCTGTCGGTGGGTGACAGCGTCGTGCTCGGGAAGCTCCCCGTGGGACACCGGACGTTCACCGTCACCGGCACCTATGCCAACACCCCGCTGGTCTTCGACTTCGTCACCTCGATCGCCAACCTACGGTCCGCCGGGTTCGCCGACAGCGACAACTTCCTGATCGTCTTCACCCAGCCTGACGCGGGGGATCTCCTGCGCAGCCTGGAGAAGACGGTGGCGGACCTGCCGGTGGTGACGGTGCAGGACGAGCACCAGTTCGCCGAGCAGCAGCGCGCCCCGATCGACCAGCTGGTGCTGATGGTCGACGCCCTGCTCGGCCTGGCGCTGGTGATCGCGGTGCTCGGGATCGTCAACACGCTCGCGCTGTCGATCATCGAGCGCACCCGCGAGATCGGGCTGCTGCGCGCCATCGGCCTCGGGCGAGGGCAGCTGCGGCTGATGGTCACCCTGGAGTCGATCGTGATGGCGGTGCTGGGCGCCGTGCTCGGCGTCGCCCTGGGTGTGTGCTTCGGGGTCGCCATGATGTACGCCGTCAAGGACCAGGGTCTCGAGGTGATCGCGGTCCCGTGGACGCAGCTGGTCGTCTTCCTCGGGCTCGCGGTGGTGATCGGTGTGCTGGCCGCGGTGCTGCCGGCACGCCGCGCCGCCCGCCTCGACGTCCTGACCGCGATCTCGGCGAGCTGATCCGGAGCGCGGTGGGCCGATTCAGCCTCGGATCGGCCACCGAATCCGTCGCCGGGAGTGGCGCGCACCGCGGATCCCGCCGCTCTGATGGCGATTTCCCCCGTCCACGGCCCTGGAACACCCTAGAATCACGGCCGTGGATGAGGTGGCCGCGCCTCTCGGAGTGATGCTGAAACACGTCCAGGTGCGCGAGTACGTCCGCGACCTGGTCCAGGACCTCCCCGAGGGCGCCCCCGCACCGTCGGAGCGCGGACTCATGCAGCACTTCGGCGTCGCCCGGATGACCGTGCGCCAGGCCATCGACGCCCTCGTCTCCGAGGGGCTCCTGGAGCGCGCTCCCGCACGCGGCACCTTCGTCTGCAAGAGCCCCCGGCCGGTCTCGCGCCCGCTGTCCTTCACCGAGGACGCCCGCGCCCGCGGCTGGGCCGTCACCACCGAGACCCTGACGACGGGACTCGGCCAGGCCGGGCCGGGCGTGGCGAAGGCGCTCGGCATCACCGCCGGCGACTCGGTCGTGCACTGGAGACGCCTGCGGCTCCACGACGGCGTACCCCTGTGCTACCAGGACGTCTACCTCAACGAGGTCCTCCTGCCCGGCTTCCTGCAGACCACACTGCCCGAGAGCCTCTACTCGCTGCTCGCCGTCCGCGGGCTGCGACCGACGGCCGCCGAGGACCAGCTCACCGCCGACCTGGCCAACGCCGTCGACGCCGACCTCCTCGACCTCAGGATCGGCGACCCGGTGCTGCGGCACTCTCGCCGCGGGCTGGTCGGCGAGGTCGTCATCGAGCTCTCGCGCTCGGTGTACGCCGGCGCCCGGTTCACCTGGTGGAGCCCGCTGACCGTCAGCCCGTAGCTTCCGGCTTCGAGACCTCAGCCCTCGCCGAGACGGCCCAGCGGCGCGACCGTCCGTCCCG
>Ga0070665_100001426_pt1 | contig 28036 bp, 25 predicted proteins | sample KBSS13metaG_FD_65862 | JGI IMG/M metagenome (GOLD analysis project Ga0070665, IMG submission 65862) | Switchgrass rhizosphere microbial communities from Kellogg Biological Station, Michigan, USA - KBS S1-3 metaG | ecosystem: Host-associated > Plants > Roots > Rhizosphere > Soil ... | reverse complement strand
AGGGCAGGGACCGCGCGGCCCATCAGGCGATCACGAACACTGGCTCGCAGCGCACCGGGAAATTCACCGAGCTGGCGATGAAGCATTTCTCGTGCGCGGTGTGGTGCAGCCGCTCGGCCATCGCTATGTCGCTGTCGGGCAGGATGGTGATGCGGGGCTTGAGAACGACCTCGGTGAAGCGGCCGCCATCCTTGCCGTCCTCCTCCATCGTGCCTTCGGCATGGTCGACATAGTCGGTGACCACCACGCCGAACACCGCACAGAAATGAAGATAGGACATCTTGTGGCAGGCGGAGAGGGCTGCCAGCAGCAGCTCCTCGGGGTTCCAGCGCGTGCGGTCGCCATGGAAATGCGGGTCGGATGAGCCCTGGATGGTCGGCTTGCCCTCGGATTCGATCATATGGTCGCGGGCATAGGCGCGATAGCTCGACGTGCCCTGGCCGCGATTGCCGGTCCAGGTGACGGTGACCTGATAGTGATGCTTCCTGCCCATTGCTCCCTCCGCTAGAGCGCAGGAATAACCGGTACCCTAAACCGTGGGCAACAGGTCGCGGCGATTTTCCACCCGGCGCATCATCGCGGTACGCAGCTTGTTCAGCGCCCGCTGCTCCAGCTGGCGCACGCGCTCCTTGCTGATGCCGAATTCCTTGCCGAGAGATTCCAGTGTCACGCCCTCATCCTCCAGCCGGCGCTGGCGGATGATTTGCTGCTCACGCGGGGTCAGGTCGCTGATTGCCTCGGCCAGCCAGCGCGAGCGGGTCTGCGCGTCGCGCAGGCCGATCACCACATCCTCCGGGTTGGGGGCGGCGTCGGCCATGAAATCCTGCAGCTCGTCGTCGCTCGTGTCGCGCAGCGGCGCGTTCAGCGATTGGTCGGCGCCGGCGAAGCGGATCTCCATTTCCTTCACATCCGACAGGCCGACCTTCAGCTGGTCGGCGATCCATTGCCGGTTCTCGTCGGTCAGGGATTCGCCGTCATTCTCGATCTTGCCGCGCAGCCGGCGCATGTTGAAGAACAGCGACTTCTGCGCCGCCGTCGTGCCGGTGCGCACGATCGACCAGTTGCGCAGGACATAATCCTGCATCGCCGAGCGGATCCACCAAGTGGCATAGGTTGAGAAGCGGACTTCGCGGCCGGGCTCGAAACGGGCTGCGGCCTGCATCAGCCCGACATTGCCCTCCTGGATCAGGTCGCCGGTCGGCAGGCCGTAATTGCGGAAGCGGGCGGCGACCGAGATCACCAGCCGTGCATAGGAATTGATCAGCACGTGCAGGGCCTTGGGGTCTTTTTGATTGCGCCACCGCTCGGCCAGCGCGAACTCGTCGGATCGCTCGAGTAACGGCCGGCGCATCGCCGCCTTGATGTAATCAAGGTTCGCGCGCTGAGTGACCGGGTCATCGACATAGGCCATTTTGGTCTCCCGACCGGGGCTTAGGGCCCTTTATTCCGGTACGCGGGACGGGAGAAGTCAGATTTCGGAGTGTGGAATTAATTTACGCTGAAAAGGCTAAGCCTTGATCATATCCACAATGCGCCCGTCGGGCATGATCGCCGCGGCGATCAGGGGGCCGCCGCTGCCGCAGCCGGCGTCCAGCGTCACGGTGTAGCCTTCGAGCTTCAGCCCGTCGCCCGAAGGGTCCGAGCCGCGGAACAAGCGCTTGAAATTCTCGAAGGGTGGGGCGGTCTTCTCATAGGCGCCGGCGCCCCACCAGAAATTGTCGCCCTGCTTGGCGAAGCTGCGGTCCGGATCGATGCCGGCATGGACGAACAGCAGCCGGCCCTCCTCGGTCTCGTCGGTCAGCGCGGCGCGGCGCAGCACGCTCATGAACTGACTGTGGCCGGGCTGCTGGCGGATTGCCTCCCGGATGCTGTTGGTCCAGCGGGTCATCGCCATCGCGCCCTCGCGCGCCGCTGCCAGTCCGATCCGCGCCTCGCCGCCATAGGCCTTGAGCGTGACGTCGGCGCCGCGCTCCAGCATCCAGTGCAACACTTCCCGTGGGTTGGGGGCGAACTGGATCTGCAGCATCTTGCTCCAGATCTCTTCCTGGATGCCGCGCAGATAGACGAGGTCGCCGGCAATCATGCCGGGCGCCGCCAGCATATAGGTGCGGAAGGCCAGCAGCCGGTCGATTGTGGCGGTCGGATCGCCGCCGCCCAGATAGTTGCCGCAATAGATCAGCCGGTCGCCGACGCGGAACTTGTCGGCGAGCGCGAGATGGATACGGTCCAGGCGTGCGGTATCGCCATGGCAGGCAGCCACCGCCCAAATACGGCGCGGCCGGCCTAGGTTGGCCAATTTATCGGCGTCGGTCACGACGCCTCCAGAACGAACGACTCACGGTACCGGAGAGTTTACTCCGTTACCGTGGTTCGAACGCGAGATTTTTAGGCGGCTTTGCCCAGAACGGCTTCCAGCCGCTCGGCTGCCCGCGCCTCGTCGATCTTCTCGACGGCGGCGAGCTCCCGCGCCAGTCGCTCCAGCGCGGCCTGATAGATCTGCCGCTCGCTGTAGGACTGCTCGGCCTGCTCGGTGTTGCGGCGCAGGTCGCGCAGTACCTCGGCGATCGACACGGGATCCCCCGAGTTGATCTTCGCCTCGTATTCCTGGGCGCGGCGGCTCCACATCGTGCGGCGGACGCGGGCGCGGCCCTGCAGCGTGTCGAGGGCCGCCTTCAGGCGGTCCTTGGAGGACAGGCGGCGCAGGCCGGAGGTTTTCGCCTTGCCGACCGGGATCTTCAGCTTCATGCGCTCCTTCTCGAAGGTGATCGCATAAAGGCTGACCGACTGACCGGCGACGGTGAGGGTTTCAATCCCGTCGACCTTGCCGACGCCATGCGCCGGATAGACAACGAGGTCTCCTGCAACAAACTCAAGTTTTTGTGACATAGATTGCGATGATCCTTGCCCGAACGAAGAGGTTACGTGCAATTCTTCCCCATTGGATTCGCTCAGGAAGCATCCTTTTCGGCATGCCGCAGAGACGCAAAATCCACTCCCCGTATGTTATAACGGGGCAGAACTGACGGTCGACCTAAACTGCAAATATAGCTGAAAATTGTATGTGTTACAAGAAAGTAACGCCATACCATTTTCATGGTGGACATAATGGCGCAGTACCCGGTTCGGTACTGTGCTGTTCACAAAGATCGGCTGTGGATCGTCAGCGGGATCGCCCGGGGATCGCAATCCGGGAATCAGCCCGGCTTGTCGCTGAAATGCTCGGGATACTTGTTGGGCACGTCCTTCCACGCGTCGGCGTCGGCGGGGGCGGCCTTCTTGCGGGTGATGTTGGGCCAGCTTTCCGAGAAGTTGCGGTTCAGCTCGGCCAGCGCTTCGGCGCGCGGATCGCTATCCGGAACAATGGCTTCGACGGGGCATTCGGGCTCGCAGACGCCGCAATCGATGCATTCGTCCGGGTGGATCACCAGCATGTTCTCACCCTCGTAGAAGCAGTCCACAGGACACACTTCCACGCAGTCGGTGTACTTACATTTGATGCAGGCTTCGGTGACGATATAAGGCATTGAGAGCGCTCCAGGGCCGCCCAGTACGGCGATTCGGCGAATGGGCAACATATGCGACACTCGCCGCGACAATGCCAGTCCTCCTGACCTGTTCCTTGCCGATTGTCCAGCATGGCTGCTGTGATTGCCGCACTATGCTACTGGGCGCGAACGGCAAATTTTATCTGAATTCAGCGATGTCGCGGCTTTTCGGCTCCTGCGCCCGCAACCGCAGATTGCGACGCTTGGACGCGCCCCGGGCGGTTTCTAGCCGGACTCTGGCAGCGGCTGGGCGATGACTTTCGCCCGTTTCATCGTCTCGCGATAGATGATGTAGAGGCCGCTGGCGATCACCACCGCCGCGCCGATCAGGATGCGCGGGCCAGGCAGGTCGCTCCAGATCAGATAGCCCAGAACCGTGCTCCACAGGATCGAGATATAGCCGAAAGGCGCCAGGGTCGAGGCTGGGGCGTGGCGATAGGCGGTCGTCATCAGGATTTGCGACAGCCCGCCGATCAGCCCGACGACCGCAAGGCCGCCCAGTTCCATCAAGGTGGGCGTGACCCAGAAGAAGAGGGCGGTCAGCGTGCCGAAGAACACCGTGCCGATGGTCGCGAAATAGAAGACGATCCGCACCGGCGGCTCGGTTTTGTTCAACTGGCGGATGGTGATCGTCATCAGCGCGCTCATGAAGGCTGCCAGCACGCCCATGCCGGCGCCGAGGCCGGCGCTTCCCTCGAACCAGTTGCCGCCCGGATTGGTCATCACCAGAACGCCGGCAAAGCCTATGATCACAGCGCTCCAGCGATGCCGGCCCACCGCCTCGCCCAGCAGCGGCAGCGACAGCGCGGTCACGAACAGCGGCGAGGCGAAGGACAGTGCATTGGCGTCGGCGAGCGGCAGCCGGGCGATCGACAGGAAGAAGATGATCATCGCCGAATTGCCGATCAGCCCGCGGAACAGGTGGCCCAGAGGCCGCTCCGTGCGCAGCACCGGCAGGCCGCCCTGGTGGACGACCATGCCGACGACCGGGATCAGCGAGAAGACCTGGCGGAAAAAGCCGATCTCGACCGGTCCGAGCCGCCCGGAAACAAGCTTCACCACCGCGTTCATGACCGCGAAGGTCAGGCTGGAGGCGACGATCAACAGGATGCCCAGCCGCGGATTATCGACATAGGTCGCGCGTTCGGTGGCGTTCAGCGATGCGGCGGGAGCGGTGACAGACACGAGAGGCGATGGATTCTTGGTGGATTTCCACCACTATAGGTCGCGCCTTGGTTGAATGCCAAACGCGCCAGGGCAGGGCTGTGTCGTCATTTTTGGGCGATCACTTTTGGATCGTCTTCAGCGCCTCGAGCGCCCGCTGCCGCGCTGTCTCGTGATCGACGATCGGCTTGGGGTAGGTTTTTCCGAGCGTGACACCGGCCTCCGCCAGCACATCGCCCGGCGCTTCCCATGGCCGGTGCAGGAATTTGTCGGGCAGGCCTGCGATCTCCGGCACCCAACGGCGGACATAGGCGCCGTCCTTATCGAACTTCTCCCCCTGCAGTACGGGGTTGAAGATGCGGAAATAGGGCGCCGCATCGGCGCCCGATCCGGCGACCCACTGCCAGTTCATCGCATTGTTGGCGAGGTCCGCATCGACCAGGCAGTCCCAGAACCACGCCTCGCCCTCAGCCCAAGGCAGCAGCAGATGCTTGACCAGGAACGAGGCGACGACCATCCGCACCCGATTGTGCATCCAGCCGCTGGTCCATAGCTGCCGCATGCCGGCATCGACGAAGGGATAGCCGGTCATGCCCTGTTGCCAGGCTTTCAGCGCCTTCGCGTCCTGGCGCCAGGGAAACCTGGTGTAGCGCGGCGTGAGGGGTTCGTCCGGCAGCGCGGGGAACTGGTCGAGCAGCTGATAGGCGAAATCCCGCCAGACCAGCTCCTTCAGGTAGGTGTCGGCGGCATTGCCGGAATGCAGCTCTACAGCGTGCCAGATCTGCCGGACCGAGATTTCGCCCCAATGCAGATGTGGCGACAGGCGCGATACGCCCTCCCGCCCCGGCAGGTTGCGGCCGGTCGGATAATGGCCGAGGGCATCTTCGCTAAAGGTCTTGAGTTTTTCCTGAGCGCCGGCCTCGCCTGGAGTCCAATCCTCGCCGAAGGACGACGCCCAGTTCGGATGCTTGGGTAGCAGCTTCCAATCGTCAAGATCGTCGCTCGTGATCCGGAGATGGTGCTGCTTGGCGCGCGGCGCGGGCTGGGGCTTTGCCGGTTGTGATCGTTGAAGTACGGTACGAGCAAAGGGTGTGAAGACTCGGAAAGAATTGCCAGACTTGTTCTCGACCGTACCGGGTTCTGTGAGCAGCGTGGCAGCGAAATCCTGGATTTCGATGCCTACTTTCGTCAGCGCGTTTGCGATGGTCGCATCGCGGCTGACTGCGAAGGGCTCATAGCATCGGTTCCAGAAAACCGCCTCCGCGCCGATCTCCTTCACAAGCTTCGGGATGACCGTCTTCGACGGGCCGCGCCGCAGCACCAGCGGGATACTCAGCTGCCTCAAATCCTTCCCCAGTGCGGCCAGGCTGTGATGCAACCACCAGCGCGCAGCACCGCCGATCCTCCATTTCCCCGGTGCATCGTCGTCCAGCACATAGACCGCGACGATCGGCGCCCCGCGGTCGGTGGCGGCGATCAGAGCGGGATTATCGGCGAGGCGCAGATCCTGCCGGAACCAGACGAGGGAAGGGGCTGATTGGCCAGGCATGGTCTACGCGATCTAGGTCGCGTAGAGGGCCGATCAAGTGCTTAGTGCGCCGCTGCTGCCGCTGCCGAATCGGGCCGGTTGCTCGCGATCGGGATGGAGCGAATGAAGAGCAGCAGCGGGGCAAAGACAACGCTGAGCAGCGCCAGCAGCCGGAACACATTTACATAGGCGATCATGCCGGCCTGCCGCGTGATCTCGCCGTTCATCACTTCCATCGTCGCCTTGGCCGACATTCCGCCCCCGGATTGGCCCGCCATGCCCATCAGATGGTGTCCGAACGGGGTCAGGAACTCGCCCAGGTGCTCGTGGTTGGTCTGGGTCAGCGAGGACAGGCGGGCGATGACGATCGAGATGCCGATCGCGCCGCCGACGTTGCGGACCAGCGCGTAGAAGCCCGAGGCCTCGGTTCTGAGATGCGTCGGCAGGGTGGAGAAGGCGAGCGTCGTCATCGGTGCGAAGGCGAAGCCCATGCCGACGCCCTGGATCACGCTCATCCAGATGAACTGCTCCGCCCCGACATTCAGCGACCAGCCCGACATCGCATACATCGTCGCACCGACGGTCAGCATGCCGAACAGCACCAGTATCCGCAGGTCCATCCGGTTCGACATGCGGCCGAACACCATCATCGCGAAGATCGTGCCGAAGCCGCGCGGCCCCATCACCAGCCCGGCGGTGATGACCGGATAGTTGAGCTCGGTCTGCAATAGCTGGGGCGACAGCACGAACGAACCGTTGAAGACAACATTGGTGCCGGTTGCCAGTAGCACGCAGAGGATGAAGTTCCGGTCCTTGAACATCGCCAGGTCGATGAACGGCCGCTGTGCCGTCAGGCTGTGGACCACGAACATATACATGCCGAAAACCGTCAGCACGGCCTCGACCTGGATTTCGACGGAGCTGAACCAGCCCTGCTGCTCGCCGCGGTCCAACGCCAGCTGCAAGGCGGCGATGGCAAGGCTGAGGAAGCCGAAACCGAACCAGTCGAACTTCCGGTCGCGTATCTGGTCGGATTCCGGGATGAACGCCAGCGCGCCCAGCACGGTCAGCACGCCCAGCGGCAGATTGATGTAGAAGCACCAGCGCCAGCTGAATTCCTCGGTCAGGTACCCGCCCAGGGTCGGTCCCATGATCGGCGCCACCATCACGCCCATGCCCCAGATCGACATGGCGCGGCCGATCTCGTGGCGGGCGTGGCTGTCCAGCAGGATGGCTTGCGACACCGGCATCATAGCCGCGCCGAAGATGCCCTGCAGGACGCGAAACAGCACCATCTGGCTGATCGTGGCGGCGACGCCGCACAGCAGGGAGACGACTGTGAAGCCGATCAGCGACAGGACCAGCAGACGCGTGCGCCCGATGCGCCCGGCCAGCCAGGAGGTGGCCGGCGTCATGATCGCGGCGGCGATGATGTAGGACGTCAGAACCCAGGAAATCTGGTCCTGGGTGGCGCCCAGGCTGCCCTCCATATGGGGCAGGGCGACATTGACGATGGTCGTATCCAGCGCCTGCATGATCGTGCACATCATCAGGATGATGGTGATCATGAACTTGTTCGGCGCCGTCACCGGCGGTGCGGCTGTCAGATCGGCGGTCTGGACAGCGACCATCGCGTTTCAGGCTCTGAGATTCGCGCTGGAGAAGGCGAACAAGCGCCGCCGCCCCATCATCACGACATCGAAGGCAAAATCGAACAGCCGGGCAATCGCCGGGTCCAGCACGTTCAAGCCCCCGGTATAGGCGCCGAAGGCCGGCAGCACGAGACGACGGCCGTTCAGCGCGAAGCAGCGTCCCGAAACCCGCGCCAGCCTGGTCTCGACCGAGGCGGTGGGGTGGAAATGGCCGGAGATTTCGCAGGTGTCGGCTTCGGGCGCTTGCGTGCCGGCCTGATGGCGCAGCACGATGTTGCCGATCGCCACCTCGCGCAGCACCGTTCCGCCCCAGTTGCCCGGCGGTTCGGGGTCGTGGTTGCCGGTGATCCAGATCCAGTCCCGCCCGGCGGTCATCGCGGCGATCCGCTCGGCATGGCCCAAGTCCATGCGGTCGGCGGCGCCGGAATCGTGCGTCGAGTCGCCCAGGCAGATCACCCGCCTCGGGTCGTGCCGGCTCAGCAGCTGCTCCAGCCGGCCGATGGTGGCCGCAGTATCATAGGGCGGCAGGAATTGCGGCCGGCGGCGGCTGGCATAGCTCGAGCCCTTTTCCAGGTGCAGGTCGGCCACCACCAGCGTCGCCTCGTCCGGCCAAAGCAGCGCGCCGTTCAGGTCCGCCTGGAAGGCCGCGCCCGCGAGCGAAAGGGGATGGTTTGTGTTCATGGGGACACGCAACTAAGCGCGCTTTGCCTGGACAGGCAAGAACCGATGTCGCAGGCTAAATCCCCTGAGCTTTTGCTGGTTTTTAACGCTTTTCTCCGTTATCGATAAAATTCTTTGGAGTTCGAAAAGAATAGCACATGATACGCAATCATGGGCTGGGATAAGGGGATTGTCTTGCGGTGATCGCTCTGCGGCGCAACCATTTTCTGGCGCTGGCCGCGCTCTATGCGTTGGCGATGGTCTATATGAGCCTCGTGCTCGGCCCCACCGGATTTCACTACGTACCGATGGGGTTTGATGAGGCGTGGGACAAGTTCCTGTCGGTGCGTTTCGTCCCGCACGGCTCGAACGAGCGGCCCGACTGGATCGCCAACATGCTGATGCCGGTGCCGCTCGCCTTCCTGATCAACAGCACCTTCGGCATGGGCATCGTGACCGGCCGCAGGACAATGGGCATCGTGGTGACGCTTGCCGCCGGCTTCCTGTTCGTCCTCGCCATCAAATATGCGCAGCTTTCCTTCCCGCCCCGGACGGTAACGCTCAACTACATCACCGCCCAGCTCATCGGCGTGGTGCTCGGGGTGGTCGCCTTCCAGTTCTCGCACACGAAGCTCTATCCCAGGCTGCTCCGCCGGTTCGAGGACGGCGACGGGCTCACCCTCGCGCTGGCCGCCTATACGGTGTTCCTGATCGGCTATTACCTGATGCCGTTCGACCTTACGCTCGGCATCGGCGATCTGGCGGCTCGGGCGTTGGAGCTGTTCGACATCCTTCCCTCCGTCCCGGGCGCCGGGCGCGGCGCGACATACATGCTGCTGCTGATCGTGGCCGATACGCTGACGGCGATCCCGCTCGGCATGTATCTGGCCGTCGTTGGGCGCGAGCGCACCAGGCGGCGGCTGATCTGGCGCGCCATCGGCGTGGTGCTCCTGATCTTCTTCGCGCAGCTTTTCGTCCTGGGGACCGAGCCGTTCCTGGTGTCGCTGTTCTATCGCAGCGCCGGCGCGATCATCGGAGTGCTGTTCATCCAGCGGATCAAGGGCAAGGACCTGCGCAAACGGCACTATTACTTCTCGCGCTACGTACCCACGGCCATACCCATCTATCTGCTGCTGGTGATGTTTGTGGCCGGCATCCTCAGCAGCCAGTGGTGGACGTTGGACGAGGCGGCCAATGCGCTTGAGCCGCGGCAGTTCCTGCCGTTCTGGAATTTCTACATCGTCAGCAAAGCCCATGCCGCGCAGAGCCTGGTCGTCACCGCGATGATCTATGCGCCGATCGGGCTAATGGTGTGGCTGCGGCGCGGTTTCTGGAGCAGCGGCACCAAGTTCTCCGCCTCCCTGGCTTTCTTCCTGTCGCTCGCGATGGAGCTTGCCCGGATGATGAAGCCGGGCCTGCGCCCCGATTTCTCCGACCCGGTCATCGCCGCCTTCGCCGCAGGCGCGGCCTTCAAGGCGATGCCGTTCCTGTGGCGCATGTTCGAACGCGAGGCCGCACGTTCGGGCACGCTCGACAGCTATATCGCGGGTCTTCAGCGCGAAGCCGAACCGGCTGGGGAGCCAGCTTCGGCTTAAAGTAGGTCTTGCCCTTTATTGCAGCAGCGTCGCCACCTGCCAGGACAGGCCGGTGATGCCGTCCTTGAACGACGACACGCCTTCGCCGACGGCGTCGCCGGCCTTGGTGTCGTTGACGTTGGTATAGACCGGCCAGTCCTTATAGGCCCACTGCCTGGTACCGTCGTCGCGCGTGACCACGGACCACTCCTCGGCGCCCTTGGCGTCGGCCGGGGCGGCGTAGGGGACCCAGGTCTTGGTGCAGTCGCCAGTGCAGTCTTTGAGGCCGAGATTCTCGCCGGTATGGCGCTTGGTGCCCAGCGGGTTGAAGACCAGCTTGGCCAGCACATAGAGGGTCTTGCCGTCGGTGGTGGCGAAGGCCGGGCCGAAATCGCTGCGCCAGATCGTGACCTTGGGCGGCAGGAACTTGCGGTGGGTCGCCGCCGCGCGCCACTGGCCATCGAAGCCGTCGCCGTTGGTGTCGCCGGCCTTGTGGTCGCCAGCGAAGGTATAGAGCGGCTTGCCCTGATAAGCCCACTGCTTGGTGCCGTCGTCACGCGTCAGCACCGACCAGTCGCCTTCACCTTTGGCCATCCAGGCGGCGGGCAGCGGCTTCCAGTCCCGCGCGCAATTGGCGTCGCAGGTCGACTTGCCCGGCTTGGTGTCACGGTCGGACGTGTAGAGCGTATGGCCCATGATGTCGGCCATCACCATGCCGCCCGGGAAGGGCTGGGTGGTGACGACGCCGGGCGTCGCGGCCGGGGCCGCGTCCTGGGACGCTGCCGGCGTATCGGCCAGGGCTGCACCGGCGGTGAGCCCCAATGCGGCCACGGCAGAAAGCAGCGCTTTCATCACGCCATGATCTCCCCGATGGTCTTGTTCGTCTCCATTGAACCGGTGCCCCATTTGTTGAGGGGCAGGCCCAGCGCCTGCTGGACGGTCAGGCCGACGCGGGTGCAGCTGTCGCCGTTGCCGTCGATATGGATGCCGGTCTTGATCTTGCCGCCGGCCTTGCCGGCGATGAACATCGGCAAGGTCTCCAGCGAGTGGATCTTGGCGTAAGAGCATTCGCTGTAGGCCAGCATCATCGTGTGGTCCAGCAGGGTGCCGTCGCCCTCCTTGATCGAATCCATCGCCTGCAACATGGTCAGCAGCCCGCCCATGATCTGATCGACGAAGTAAGTCGCCTCGGGCTGGTAGCCCAGCTTCTCGTCGATCGGCTCCTCATGGGTCAGCTGATGGTGGGTTACCGTCTCGCCCTCCCTGCGCAGGGTCGAGGCGGCGTCGCCGAACACCATGTTGAAGACCCGGGTCTGGTCGCAGGCCAGCGCCTGGGCCAGCAGGCCCGCCATCAGCTTGTGGTTGGCGAGGACCTTGTCGATCTGGGTGTTCTCCTTGGTCTCCTTCCAGGCGACCTCGGCGGGCTTCACGCAGGCCTCCAGCGGGGCCGGCTTCTGCAGCTGCAGGGCCAGCTGCTGCTCAAGCTGGCGGACCGAGGTGAAATACTGGTCCATGCGCGCCTTGTCGGCCGTGCCCAGCCCGGCAAGGATCGCTTGGCGCTGCTCGTTCATGCCCGACAGCACGCTCTCGCGCACCATCACCACCGGGTCCGGGGTGAAGTCGGCGGCGTTCGGGTCCTTGAACTCGGGCCCGAAGATGCGCTGGTAGAAGGCGAGAGGGGATCCCTCGGCCGGGTTGATCACGCTCGAGCTGCGGCGGCTGTTGCTGTCACGCGGATTGCCGGTCGCGGCCAGCTCCAGCGAGCGGAAGCGGGTGGTCTGGCCGATCTGGTCGGCGATGAACGTGTCCATCGTCGGCGCCTCGACCGACTGCATGTCCTTCGGCGCGCTGCCGGTCATGATCGACATCGAGCCGGTGTAGTGCACGACCGCCGGTTTGCCGTCGACGATGGCCTTGAAGCCGGAGAAAACGGACAGGCGATCCTTGTACGGCGCCAGCACCTTGATCTCGGCGGGCATGTCGTAATCGGTGCCCAGCTTGTTCGGGATCCAGCGGCCGGGATTGAGGCCGCAGCCCCAGAACCAGGTGCCGAAGCGCACCGGCATCGGTGCGCCGGAGGCGAGCGCCGTGCCGTTGGTGTTCAGCATGCAGTCCAGCAGCGGCAGTCCCATCGTGACCGCGCCGCCGCCCAGCATGCCGCGCAGCATCGTGCGCCGGTTGAGCCGCCAGTTATCGACACGCATTTTCGTGCTCATTGTGCGCTCTCCTTTGAGCTTATGGACGCGGTCTCAGACGACGAGATCCGATAGAAGGCATCGCTGGTGACGATCGTCCGCATCAGGTCCGGCAGGCGATAGCCGTTGGTCGCGAAGTTGGCGTTCAGGAACTTCATCCACTCCACCTCGCCCTTCTCGGCCTGGCGACCGGCAGCATAGCTGTAGAGCCTGTTGACGAGGCAGGATGTGATGGCCGGATTGTCGTGCAGCACCTTGCCCAAGGTGGCCGCGTCGCTGAACTTCACACCATCCAGGTCGCCGGAGGCGTCGATCTGCGCCCCGTTCTCCATCGGCCGGTACTCGCCCAGTGAATCGAACTGCTCCAGGCCCAGCCCCAGCGGATCGATCAGCTTATGGCAGCCGGCGCACGTCGGCGCGGTGCGGTGGGCGTCCAGCCGCTGGCGGGCGGTCTTGAAGTTCGGGTTCTTGGTATCCTGCACCAGGTTGAAATTCACGTTGCCCGGCGGATCGGGCACCTTCTGGCAGAGCAGCACGGTGCGCAGCGCCTTGCCCCGGATGGTGGGGGAACTGCGGCCCGGCGTCGAATGCAGCGCCAGGAAGCTGATCTGGGTGAGCAGGCCCGCGCGGGGATCGTCGGCGGCGAACTGATGCGCCTCCCAGCCTTCCTTGGCCTCCACCGGCACGCGATAGATCGTGCCAAGCAGCGGCGTCATGAAGGTTTTGCGCGTGGTGAACAGGTCGCGATAGTCGCCCTTCTGCGCCAGCAGGTGGTCGGTGATGGTGCGCAGTGTCTGCTCCTGCGCGTCGACCAGCACGGCGTTGGTGAATTTCGGATAAATCACCGTGTCCTTCGACAGCTCGGCGAAGGCGTCGAAATCCATCATGTCGTTGAAGAAGGCCCGCGTGCCGGCGACCAGACGTGGCGAGGCCATCAGCCGGTCGACCTGCTTTGCCATGCCGCGATCGGTATTGAGTTCGCCCTTCTCGGCCGCGGTCAGCAGCTCGTCATCCGGCGTGGTGTTCCACAGGAAGAAGCTGATCCGCGCCGCCTTGGAATAGGCGTTCAGCCGCTGCTGCCCTGCATGGTCGGGATCGGCCTCCGCCACCTCGCGCCGGAACAGGAATTGCGGCGATTCGAGCATCGCCGTCAGGCCCATGGCGATGCCCTTGTAGAAATCGCCGAGTTTCTTGGTTGTGGCATCGGCGATGGCAAGCTTGTCTTTCAGCTCGTCGCCGGTCAGCGGCCGGCGATAGAGCAGGCGGCCGACGCTGGAGAAGAATTGCGTGGCGCAGGCCTCGTCCGGCGCCTTGGCCGAGGCCGGCTTGCAGCCGACCAGCATGTCGCGATGCTGTGCGTCCACCACCTGGTTGGCGGTGCCGCGCGCCATGCTGTCATACTGCTCGAAGCCGGACGGGGTGACGCTGACCTCGCCCGCGCCCACCGCCAGCAGGCCCTGCTTGCGCAGGTCCGGCTCGAACCGGCCGCCGATCTTGATATCGGCGCCGAATATGTCGGCGATGATCGTTTGGTACTGCTCCTGCGTCACGCGGCGAATCACGATCGGGCCGCCGGAGGAAGCGACCTCCTCCTTCTTGCCGCAGCTGACGAGGGTGAGGGCGAGCGCCGCCGCCGCCCCGAACTTGGAAAGCTTCAACATACTATTCCTGGTGAGCCGTGGAGCCGGCCTGGGCGGTCTTGGTCTTGGAGTTATCGCCCGGCTGGCGAATCAAAAAGGCCGGGAGCGCCTCGACATTGAAGGCGACTGACATCGCCGTGCATTCGCCGGTCTTGGGATCGGGATAGCCGTCGGCCATCTTCTTCAGCGCGTAATAGACGCCGGGGCAGGAGGCGGCATTGGTGGTCTCGAACAGGAGGCCGGACTTCGACGTGTTGTAATACAGCGTCTGCAGGTCCTCATACCCGCCCAGCGTGCCCTTCAACGTGCCGTCAGCCTGAAGCTCGAGCCGCAGGCGGGCCTGCTTGAAGTGGAATTCCGGAATCCACAGCGGATCGCCCAGCAGGTTGAGCTCGAACACGTCGGTGGTGATGACGCCGTCCTTCATCGTCCCATGGACGATATTGTGCCAGCGCGGATCCTTGCTGATCCGCTGGGTGGTGTCGCGTCGGACCTCGCCCTTGGCGTCCAGCACCAGCGAGTCGCTGCCCAGATAGATGCCGAGCTCGACGTCCTTATTGTTCTTGGGATCGTCCATCCCTTTGACTTCGACCAGATAGGTGCGCAGGCCCTCGGCCTTCATGCGCTCCATGATGTAGCTGTAGACGAACCCGTCATGGCCGCGTTTGCCGCGCAGCGCCACCATGCAGCCCAGCGCCCGGTAGTACTGGTTGTCGATGCCGGGCGTGCCATCGGGTGCCGTGAATTTCTCATGAGCGCAGGTATTTGGCGTGGCGCTGCCATCCGTCTTGCCATCCAAGTTGAAGCCGATGGCGGTCTTGCCTTTCAGCGTCTTGTGGCCGGGATCGGGGACCGAGGTCGGATCGCGGCAGACATCCTCGCCATGCGGGCCGCGATTCTCGACTGCATCGAGGAATTCCTTGGAATTGGGATGGTCGATCAGATTCTTGATCTGCTCGGCCGTCTTGCCCTCAGCGGCGAAGATCGCTTTGAAGTCGGGCGACTTGTTGAGGCCGTCGGGACATTCTTCCTCAACCTGGCCGGTGAACATCGCCGGCTGGAACCAGGTAACGGCATAGCCTTTGGCTTCACCCGCCCCGGCATGCGCTGCTACGCCCAAGGCACCGGCCATCACCGCCGCCGAACAGAACCCCAACCGAACCCGAGCCATGCCGAACCTCCCGTTCCTTCCACGCGCCTCTCGAACGGCGCGCCGAACAGCAGGTCAGTTTAGCAGAGATATGTCACGAAATGAAAGATTCGTGGAACGGCCGGATACCGCCTGGCCTCGTTCGCATGGCGGCCTTACGGAACCAGTGCGTCGAGCAGCGGCGATGAGAAAATGCGATGCGGATCGAACGCATCCAGCGCGGCGACGGCGGCATCCCAATCGTCGCCGACCGCCTGTCCCGCGCGATAGCTGTCAGGGATCGTCGTGCCGATCACGGTCGCATCGGCCCAGGCCGCGCTGTTGGTATAGCCCCACCCCTTCGACCATTCGGGCCGGACCGCCGCATAGGTGCCGCTGTAGTTGGAATACATCCACTGTTCGATCTCACGATAGAACTGGTTGGATGTCGGCGTACCGGGCAGCGTCAGTATGTCGAACCATACGGCCACATTCCATTCCGGATGGTCCGGGCGCGGACGCAACGCCGACAGCTGCGCCTCATATGCGCCACCGCCGACGATGTCGTCGGGGTTGTCGAGGCCGGTGACCCGGATTTCGACCGGCCCGTTGATCGGAAAGAGACCCGCCGCCTGATAGGCCGCGAGGCGCGTCTGGTAGAACGCGGTGAATTCATGGACGGCGCGCTGAATGTTCGCGCGCGTCGTCAGGACGGCATAGCCATTGGCGGTGACGCGAAGCGTGGTCGGCTTCACATACAGCATCACATTCTTCGACCAGCCCCAGATGTCGTAGGTAAAAGTCGTCGTCAGTCCGGCCGCGACGACGGTGTACTGCGTCTGGCCGAAAGTCGGTGTCAGCGACCAGGCGCCGCCGATCAGCTGCGCGATCAGGTTCGAGAGGCTCGGCGGGATATTGTCGGAAAACGAGTAGTTATAGGGCGAATTGACCTGCACCGAGAAAAACGGCTTGGTCGGCGCTACGCTCCAGACCTTGAGCCACGGATTGTTGGTGAAGGGGAACCAGATGGTCTCGACCCGGCCGGCAGTGTCGATATAGCTGGCGAGTGTGCGGCCGGGAGATCCTGGCACGGCGAACAGCTCGGTCGCCGGCACATTGTACCAGCTTTGGCAGCGGATCCGCTTATTGGCGCCGACCTGCAACGTGGCCGACACGATGAAGCTGCGTCCGATATGGACGAGAAGCGCCTGGCACTGGGGATCGGTTCGGGCATAGGTCCGAAGCACATAGGCGTTGGAGGCCGAATCCCAGACGACCGCGGTCAGCGACAGGACGAGGTTGGAGATGGTCCCGAAAGTGTGCCCTTGCGTCAGGCTTTCGCCGGCCGCGGGAACGGCGGTGCCGTGTCCGTCGATGGCAAGCACCCCGCCCAGCGTCAGATCGCCCGGAGCAGGCGTCGCGGTGACGCCCAGCCCGGCGGCTTCCAGCGCGGTCAGCAGGGCTTCCATTGTGATGCCGGTCTGGGCCGTCACCGTTTTGGGCGTCGTTCCGGCGCTGATCGATACGGCGGTCAGATATTGCGTGGTATCGACCAGGACCACCTTGGTCGCGCAGCTCGTCCCAGGCGCGATGGTCAGCGGGGACCAGTTGTGCATCATGCCCCGCGGGCGCACCTCGTAGCCGTTGGCATAGGCCCAGTTGGCGATGGTGACGACATCCGCAGGCGTGGTCGGAACGCAGGTCCAGACCGAGGAGACCTGAATCTCCCCCGACCAGTTCTGAAAGGCCTGGAGATAGAGCGAGATGCTGGACGGGAAGCCCGGCGGCGCAGCGCAACTCTGCGCTTCGGCCGGGCTGATCCGGAATATCGGCGTCCAGCCGGCGAGAGCGCCCAGCGCGGCGGCACGCCCCGCGTCCGCCATGAATTGGCGCCGGGCGGAATCCATCTTTGCCGGCCGATCGAGCTGAGTTCTTTTCCCCATAATGCCCTCCCGAGGGACGATCTCCGGCGGGGGAGATCGAATGATCCGTCCGTTTCTTCGGCACCCTTTCGAGAGGCTTTGCCTTAACGGAGATGGGGGAAGTAACCATAAAGCGATCACGGCAGGCGTGAATATTCTGCAAAGAAATTGCAAAGGCGACAGTGGTGCCGGGGCAACGGCTGGAGGCGCGATACGCAGGTTGACAGTGGGTTAATGCCAACATAAAAATGTAATTACGATCCAGTATAAATGCGGAATGAACGCAAGGTCACCTGTCGAGAGAATGAACAAAAAGGAATAATTTTAGGAAACCGGCGCGGGATCGAGCGGAAATAAGGGGGAGGCCACGGCAATATGTTGCAATCGGCAGGGAAGATTCTTGTCGTTGCCCATGATGAATTGAGCCTTTTGCTTCGGTATATTCTCGAATGCGAGGGCTACAAAACGATCGTCTCCCGATCGGTGGACGGGGTTCCGGACGTACTCGGGTTGGAGGGGGTCAACCTGATTATTCTTGACGACGATTTATTGCCCGCGTCCGAAAGCCAGAAGTCCTGTTGCTACGACTTCATCCGTTTCTGGTCGGCGCCGGCGCTTATTCTTGGCAGTAACGGCCATGCCGCGATCCATGCCGCCCATATCCGGCCCGGTCAAAAAATCGACGTGCTGCCGAAGCTGATATTCCCGCAAGAGTTGCTGCGCAGAGTTCGGGGATTCCTGAATCACCAGCGGGATCTACCGGCCGCGGCCACCCTCGTCTTCGCCGATGTCGAACTCAATCCGCGAACCCAGCGGATCTATCGTAATGGTCGCAGCATTTGCGTCAGTCCGCTGGAATTCCGCCTTCTTCACCATTTGATGAGATCGCCCGGCGAGGTCTTCTCGCGGGAAGCGATTCTCAAGGCGGCTTGGCCCAACGATGTCTTCGTCGAACCGCGGACGGTCGATGTGCATATGGGCAAGTTGCGAAGATCCTTGAACCAGCACGGCGGCGCGAACCTTATCCGCACCGTTCACTGCCGAGGCTATTCGCTGGATATCGAGGACTGAGCGTGGAACAGAGGCAGGCTCAGGCCCGTCCGTCCCAGATCCGCGACGGCAGCGTCGTGTCGACATATTCGACATTGCGCACACCCAGCTTCTCCCGCGCTTCGGCCGGGGTCAGGTGGAAGACGTCCTCGTACTTGGCGAGAACATAGCAATCCGAGGTCATGCCGACCTTGCGGCCGCGATCCACCGCCGACCACATATCGTGCCAGACGGCTGGATAGTGGCAGGCCATGCGGGAGATGAAGCGGAACGAGGCGAAGAACTGCATGACCGCCAACTCGTTCGCCAGCTCCGGGCTGAAATGCTTGTAGATGTTCTCCAGCTTGGCCAGCCCGACCACCACCTCGCCCAGCGAGTCGAAGCCGCCGCTGGTGATCACATGCTCCAGGTCGTGCGTCTGGCCTGAACGCAGCAGGAAGTAGTCATAATTGCCCTTGGCCTCATAGGGCGGAACGATATTGACCTGATAGTTGCCCTCGCTGAGCTGCTTGTAGAACAGGCCGGCGACCGAATCCGCCGGATATTGCGACAGGTCGTCCAGCGTGTAGTTCGAGATGAACCGCTCGGACAGGAAGCGGTCCAGCACCTTATTGTGCTTACGCTCCTCCTCCATCATCGCGTCGATCTCGGCGTAGTTCTGCATCTCCTTGATGATGCCGGAGAGGATGAAGGCGCCCGACGGGGTCGGCAGGTCCGGCCCGTTCTTGCGCAGCAGCTCCTGCGCCACCCATTCGCGCATGCGCGGGCTGTTGAGATAGCGCGAGGAGCTGATCAGCGTGCTGCTCGCCGTGGTCATCTGGGTGATGCCGCGCAGCAGATAAGGGATATCGTCCATGGCGTTCCTCCGCGAAATTCGCCGCACACTAAAACGGTCGGCACGAGGACGCCAAATGAAAAGGGCCCGGTGAGGGAAACCGGGCCCTTTTGCTTGCCGCAGAAGGCGATCAGGCCTTCTTCGCCACCTTGCCATGATGGTGGGTGTTGCCGCTGACCTGGCCCTTGGCCTTGGCCTCGGAGGACGTGTCCTTCTTCTCCATGGTCGTGGGCTTGGCATCGGCCTTCACCTTCGTGTCGGCTTTCACGCTGGTGTCGGTCTTGCCGGCGGGGTCGGTCTTCATCTTGTCATCGGTCTTCACCGATGTGTCGGTCTTGGCCGCGGTATCGGACTTCACCATGGCGTCCGGCGTCTTGGCTTCGGTCTTGGCGGCCTCAGGCGCGGTCTTCGAAACCGACGTGGTGGGGGCCGTCGCCGCGGGTGCCGTGGCCGAGGGCGCCGTGGTTGGGGTGGCCGGCGCCGGCGTCTGGGCGAAGGCCGGGGTGGCCAGGGCCAGGGCAGCGGCGGCGAGTAGGGGGCGAACAACAAACGACATTTTAGACTCTCCGAAAAGTCGAAGGCGCGGGCGGACGATCCGCCCTGTCTCGATGAGTTCAGGCTGGACCGGGAAAATGGCGCATCGGAGAGGATTTCAAGGTATGATTGTGATCTTGTGTGTCGGTTTCATGGCACCCTTGCCGGTCACAGCCTTGTCGCGGGCCGGCGGTTGGGGCAATAGTGCGCCCCTTTATTTCCGGTCGCGTCCCTGAGGGCGGCCATTGCTAGTGAACGGAGATGATCATGGGCGAGCGTTGGACGCCCGATACCTGGCGCACGAAGCCGATCGAGCAGCAGCCCGACTATCCGGACAAGGCCGCGCTGGCGCAGGCGGAGGCGACGCTTGCCGCCATGCCGCCGCTGGTCTTCGCCGGCGAGGCGCGGCGGCTGAAGTCGCTGCTCGCCAATGTCGCGGGCGGCAATGCCTTCCTGCTCCAGGGCGGGGACTGCGCCGAGAGCTTTGCCGAGTTCAGCGCCAATACGATCCGCGACACATTCCGCGTCCTGCTGCAGATGGCGGTGGCGCTGACCTTCGCCGGCGGCATGCCGGTGGTGAAGATGTCCCGCCTGGCCGGCCAGTTCACCAAGCCGCGTTCCGAGCCGACCGAGCGCCAGGGCGATGTCGAGCTGCCATCCTATCGCGGCGACATGGTCAACGGCCTTGCTTTCGATCCCGACCAGCGCCGGCCCGACCCGGAGCGGATGGTCCGCGCCTATAACCAGTCGGCAGCCACGCTCAACCTGCTGCGCGCCTTCGCCCAGGGCGGCTATGCCGACCTGCACCAGGTCCATCGCTGGACCTTGGGGTTTGTCGCCTCCAGCGCCCAGGGCAAGCGTTATGAGGCACTGGCGCAGGAGATAGACCGGGCGCTCGCCTTTATGGCCGCCTGCGGCATCACCGGCGATACCACGCCGCAGATCCGCGAGACCGACCTCTTCACCTCGCATGAGGCGCTGCTGCTGCCCTATGAGCAGGCGCTGACCCGGATCGATTCGACGACCGGCGACTGGTACGACGTCTCCGCCCACTTCCTGTGGATCGGCGACCGGACCCGCAAGCCTGACAGCGCCCATGTCGAGTTCATGCGCGGCATCAAGAACCCGATCGGGCTGAAATGCGGCCCGTCGATGAACCCGGATGATCTCATCCGGCTGATCGACCGGCTGAATCCCGAGAACGAGCCGGGGCGGCTGACGCTGATCGCCCGTATGGGCGCGGATAAGGTGACGGAAAAACTTCCGCCCCTGCTGCGCGCCGTTGCGCGCGAGGGCCGGGTGGTCGGCTGGGTGTCGGACCCGATGCACGGCAACACGATCAAGTCCGGCACCGGCTACAAGACCCGCCCCTTCGACCGCATCCTGGCCGAGGTGCGCGGCTTCTTCGCCGCGCATGCAGCGGAAGGGACCCACCCCGGCGGCGTCCATTTCGAGATGACCGGCCAGGACGTCACCGAATGCACCGGTGGCGCCCAGGCGATCACCGATTCAAGCCTGTCGCTGCGCTATCACACCCATTGCGACCCCCGGCTCAACGGCGCCCAGTCGCTGGAGCTGGCCTTCCTGATCGCCGAGGAATTGCAGAAGCTGCGCGTGCCGACGGATCAGGTCGCGGTCGCTTTGTGAGCTTTAATAACCTCGCCCCCGCGGGGGCGAGGTTATTATTTATTGGCCGGCGGGGTTGCCGGAGCGGGCGCCGATGCCGGTGCGGCAGCAGCCGGAGCTTCCGCTACCGGCGCAGCCGCCGGCTTCTGACCGGCCTCGTCCTCGCCGCCGGCGGTCAGAACCTCTAGCCCGGTCGGGACCTCGAACAGTGCAGGGTCCTGCGGACCGCGCTGGATGTTCTTCAGTTCCATTCGTGACGGCGCCGCGTCGGTGTCGATCGAGGTCTTGCCGATCATCTTGACGATGATGCCGTCATCCGTCGCCCACACTGTGGCATTGACCACCAGATCGGGCCCGCCGTCGATCTTGATGGCGTATTTCGTCGTTTGCAGCCCTTCGATCGTCTCGGCGCCCTGCGCCGTGGCCTCGACGCCATAGAAGGCGTCGATATCGATGCCTGGCGCGCCGATCTCGCCGGCGGCCTCGGCCGCGGCCATCCGCATCGCCACGGCCAGCTTGCGGCTGGGCTTCAGGTCATAGACCAGCCCGGCCTTGCCCTGGTCGCGCCGGATGATCAGAGTCTTGTCTGCGCCGGCGGCGTTCTTGGCCTGCCGCCGCTCCTTGGGCCCGTCGACATTGAGGTGGCCGGAGGTCTGCTTGCCCTTGGCGAAGAAGACCACATCGGCGCTATAGGCAGCTTTGGGGAGAGGGAGCTTGTCCGCCCAGGCGGGCGCCGCGATGAGCGTCATCGCGGCAAGAGCGGAGGGAACAAGACGCTGCATTGTGACTCCAGGCGCTGCTGCGGCGAAACCTTACAATACTCTTTTGCGCCGTCCAACGACGTTTCACCGTGCATAATGTTGCAAATACAGGCTCAAATCTTGCCGACGGGAATAGATCGTTCGACCCGCCGGCTTGGCGTTGGAGGCCGCGCCGGGCTATAGACGTCAAATGTTGAATATAACCATCCCGGCCGGGTCCGTGCCCGGGTTCGTGGCCACGTATCGCGGTGGCGGATCGTGAGCGTCACCGTTCGTTTCGCGCCCAGCCCCTCCGGCTATCTCCATGTCGGCAATATGCGGCAGGCCGTCATCAACTGGCTGTTCGCCCGGCGCGAGGGCGGCCAGTTCATGCTGCGCATGGACGATACCGATGCCGAGCGGTCCACCCAGGAATATTCCGATGCCATCCAGCACGATCTCGCCTGGATGGACCTGGACTGGGACCGCTATGAGCGCCAGTCCGAACGAATGGACGCCTATGCCGAGGCGGCGGAACGGTTGAAGGCCACGGGCCGGCTCTATCCGGCCTATGAGACGCCGGAGGAGCTGGAGGCGAAGCGCAGGGCACAGATCGCCCGCAAGGTGCCGCCGCTCTATGACCGTGCTGCGCTGGCGCTGACGCCCGAACAGCGGCTGGCGCTGGAGGCATCCGGCCGCAAGCCGCATTGGCGCTTCCGGATGGAGCCCGGCAAGATCGCTTGGGACGACCTGATCCATGGTCCCATCGCCTTCGGCGCCGGGCAGCTCAGCGACCCGGTGCTGATCCGCGAGGACGGGCGGCCGCTCTACGGCTTTTCCTCGGTGGTCGACGACATCGCCTTCGGCGTCACCCATATCGTGCGCGGCGACGACCACATCACCAACACCGCTGGGCAAATCCAGCTGTTCCAGGCGTTGGGAGGCGAATTGCCGGTTTTCGCCCATCTGCCGCTGCTGATCGATTCGGAGGGCACCAAGCTGTCCAAGCGGCTGGGCACGCTTTCGATCGCCAATCTGCGGGATGAAGGGATCGAGCCGCTGACCCTCGCCGTCTATCTCTCGCGCATGGGCACGTCCGACCCGATCGAACCGCTCGACGATATCGTGACCCTGATCCATGAGTTCGAGTTCAAGCGCTTCTCGGTCTCCTCCCCGCGTTTCGATCTCAGCGAGCTGAAGCGGCTCAACGCCCGCATGCTGCACAACACGCCATTCGAGCAGGTCGAGGCGCGGCTGGCGACATTGGGGCTGATCGGCGTCACCGCCCGGTTCTGGGACGCGGTGCGGGCCAATCTCGACCGGCTGGCCGATGCCGAGCTTTGGTGGGATGTGGTGAAGGGCCCGATCCAGCCGCTGATCGAGAATGAGGAGCTGCTGGCGACGGCGGCGCGCCTGCTGCCGGGCGGCGACTGGGACGATGGTGCCTGGTCGGCCTGGACCTCGGCCATCGCGGCCGAAACCGGCTTGAAGGGCAAGGCCCTGTTCATGCCGCTGCGCAAGGCGCTGACCGGCCAGGAGCATGGGCCCGACATGAAAACATTGCTGCCGCTGATCGGCTATGAGCGCGCGGCGAAACGACTGGCCGGCGAGGCGGCATGATGGTGGCACTGGCTTTCTCCGATACCGCGCGGCGCGAGGTCGTGCCGTTCGAACCGATCGATCCCGATAATGTGCGGATGTATGTCTGCGGCCCGACCGTCTATGACGAGGCCCATATCGGCAATGCCCGGCCGGTCGTGGTGTTCGACGTGCTGTTCCGGCTGCTGCGCTCGGTCTATGGCGCGGCCCATGTCAAATATGTCCGCAATATCACCGACATCGATGACAAGATCATTCAGCGCGCGGCCGAGAACGGCGAGCCGATCGGCGCGCTGACGGCACGGGTGACCGAGGCCTATCAGGACAATATGCGGGCGCTGGGCTGCCTCGACCCCACGCTCCAGCCGCGCGCGACCGAGCATATCCCGCAGATGATCGCGATGATCGAGCGGCTGATCGCCGGTGGCCATGCCTACGCCGCCGAGGGCCACGCGCTGTTCGCAGTGCGCAGCTTCGCCAAGTACGGCGCCCTGTCGGGCCGGACCATCGACGAGCAGATCGCCGGCGCCCGGGTCGAGGTCGCGCCCTATAAGCGCGACCCGGCCGATTTCGTGCTGTGGAAGCCCTCGACGGACGACCAGCCCGGCTGGGACAGCCCGTGGGGCCGTGGCCGGCCAGGCTGGCACCTGGAATGCTCGGCGATGTCGGCTGAACATCTGGGCGAAAGCTTCGACATCCATGGCGGCGGGTTGGATCTCATCTTCCCGCATCACGAGAACGAGATCGCCCAGACCTGCTGCAGCTTCGGCGAAGGCCAGCCCGGCTTCCGCATGGCGCGGCACTGGATGCATAACGGCTTCCTGACCGTCGCCGGCGCGAAGATGTCGAAATCGCTCGGCAACTTCACCACCGTGACCGACCTGCGCAAGACCTGGCACGGCGAGGTCATCCGGCTGGCCCTGATGATGACCCATTATGCCGCGCCGCTGGACCTCAGTGAGGACCGGCTGAAAGAGGCCAAGGCGCTGCTCGACGGCTGGCACCGCGCCTGGGCCAAGCGCGAGGACGGCGTCAGCGCCAAGGCCCCGTCGTTCATCGCCAAGATCCAGGAAATCCTCGGCGACGACCTCAACACCACCAAGGCGATCACCCAGCTGAGCGAGTTCTCCCGCTTTGAGAACGTCAATTACCTGTTCTGGAGCGCGAAGCTGCTCGGCTTCTTCGGCTCGCAGTCGCCCGAGGCCTGGTTCAAATGGGCGCCGCCGGAAACGGAGAGTGAAACCGACGCCGACATCCAGGCCCTGATCGACGCCCGCATCGCTGCTCGCCAGGCCAGGAACTTCGCCGAAGCCGACCGCATCCGCGACGATCTACAGGCCAAGGGCATCGTGCTGGAAGACGGGCCCGGCGGCACGACCTGGCGGCGCGCCTAGAAGGCAGAACGTGAGCAACGCTTTCGATCCCGTCATCATCCTGGTCGAGCCGCAGCTGGGTGAGAATATCGGCGCGGCGGCGCGGGCGATGCTGAATTGCGGGCTGACCCGGATGCGGATCGTGCGGCCGCGCGACGGCTGGCCGAACGAACGGGCGCTGGCCGCGGCGTCCGGCGCCGATGCGGTGATCCAGGCGGCCGAGATCTTCGACAGCACCGCCGCCGCCATTGCCGACTTGAATTATGTGCTGGCGACGACGGCACGCCAGCGCGACATGGTGAAGACCATCCTGACGCCCGAGGCGGCGGCAGAGGAGCTGCATGCCCGCTCGGCGGTGGAGCATCGCACCGGCATCTTGTTCGGGCCCGAGCGGACCGGCCTGATGAACGACGACATCCCTTTGGCCGACGCGGTGGTGACCATACCGGTCAACCCGGCCTTCTCATCGCTCAACCTGGCGCAGGGCGTGCTGCTGATCGGCTATTGCTGGTGGCGGATGCGGGTACAGGCGGAGGATCGCCGGCTCGATATCGGCAATGGTCGGCCTGCAACCAAGGTCGAGCTCGACAACCTGTTCCAGCGGCTTGAGATCGCGCTGGAGGAGGGCGGCTTCTACACCACCGAGCAGCAGCGTCCGACGATGGTGCGCAACATGCGCAACCTGCTGCAGCGCGCGCAGATGACAGAGCAGGAGGTCCGCACCTTCCACGGCGTCATCGTCGCCCTGAACGGGACTGCCGGAAAGGCGATCGCCAAGAAGGCTGGTGCCAAAAAAGCTGGGGCCGCAAAAGAAAAACGCCGCCCCCGTTAGGAGGCGGCATTCAACATGTTCGGTGCCGTTTATGGCTCGAAGCGGCCGATTACGGTCGCGTCACCGAAATGGAACTCCTCAGAAGCGAACCCCGAAAGCGATCGAGTCCTTGGTAAATTCCCGCGGCGTGACGCGTTCACCAAAACAGTTAGACATCAGACCACCTCCTTTCGCTGTTGAGACCAACACCCCCGACGAATCGGAAGGATTACGCCGGGCAGGGTGAATATATGTTCAAAATCGCTTTATGCCAGCGGAAATTTGACAGCCGCCCGCAGGCGCTATAGAACCCGCGGTCTTCCCGAGAATGTGGACAAAGCCAAAGTGCCTTGCCCCGTCGCGGTCCCGGGTTTCCGGCGATCGACTGAACTATCGGGACATTAGTGAAAACCACCAGAAGGTGAATGTCTTGAGCAAGCGTTTGGATTCCAAGCATAAGATCGACCGCCGTCTTGGCGTCAATCTGTGGGGCCGTGCAAAGAGCCCGATCAACCGTCGCGAATATGGTCCCGGCCAGCACGGGCAGCGCCGCAAGAAGCCGTCCGACTACGGCACCCAGCTGATGGCGAAGCAGAAGCTGAAGGGCTATTACGGCAATATCGGCGAGCGCCAGTTCCGCCGCTATTACGACGAAGCCTCGCGCCGCAAGGGCGACACGTCGGAGAACATGATCGAGTTGCTGGAGCGCCGCCTCGACACCATCGTTTACCGCATGAAATTCGTGCCGACGGTCTTCGCCGCCCGGCAGTTCGTCAGCCACGGCCATGTGAAGCTGAACGGCAAGCGCGTCACCATCCCGTCCATCTCGGTGAAGGACGGCGACGTGATCGAACTGCGCGACAAGGTCAAGGAATTGGCCATCGTCCTCATCGCCGTCGATTCCGGCGAGCGTGACGTGCCCGACTATATCGATGTCGACCACAAGGCGATGAAGGGCACCTTCGTCCGCGGCCCGAAGCTGCCGGACGTGCCGTACCCGGTTCAGATGGAACCGCACCTGGTCGTCGAATTCTATTCGCGCTAAGCGGTTTCAAATACGAATATGCGAAAGGCCGGGGAAACCCGGCCTTTTTGCGTTATAGGTACTTGGCACAAAAGGCTTGATCCATATCAAGGTCGTTTGGGCGCTCTTGTAGCCTATGGGGGAGGGTCGATCATGAAGCACCATCGTCTTCTTGCTGTCTCCGCATTTCTGATCCTCGCGATTCCCGTGGCGCATGCCGCGGACAAATCACCTGGAGAGGAGATACAGGACCGTTTTGAGCAGATGCAGACCCTGATGGATCAGGCGCGGCAGGCGAAGACTCCGCCGGAGCGCCAGAAGCTCGTGGCCGAGCACATGAAATTGATGCAGGAGCAGATGAGCAGCATCGATGCCATGTCGCCCAAGATCGGAACGATCGGCCAGGCTGGAACGGTCGTCCAGAATGGAATGATGCCCCCGGCTGGAACGATCGGCCCCAACGGCCTGGTGGGCCAGGGCAGGGTGATGGGCCAAGGCAGGGTGATAGGCCAGGACGGAATACCCGGCCAGGGCAAAGTGAAGGGGCCGCCCAAAGACGGCAATGCGATGGACATAAAAGCGCCCCCGCCGATCCTGACGATGCCGCAGCGCATGGACGTGATGCAGCGGATGATGGGGCAGATGCTGCAGGAGCAGCAGGTGATGATGATGCCTTTCCAATAATCGCCAAGCTGCGATTCATGGACGGCCGTCCTCAGTTATGGTGGCCCACAGTTGAAACTCTCCGCGTTGTCGGTGCCACCCTTACCGTCCCATTTCGCCACTTGCGGATAGGGGCATAGCGGCCGAGTGCGGTCGGGTTTGCCGTCGGTCAGGTGGGTGGCGACGATGCGGTCTGGGGCCTTGGATTTCTCGATCCATTGCTCCAGCGCCGCCAGCGCGTCGAAATGGTCGGGACCGGGGCCGCCGATGCAGTGCTGCATGCCGGGTACCATGAAGAGGCGGTAGAAGCCGGACGGGTCGCCGCGCAGGTGCTCGCTGACCTTTTCATAATAGTTCACGCTGCTGAGCGGCGAGACACCTGGGTCGCTCCAGCCGTGATACTGGATCAGCTTGCCGCCGCGCGCCTCGAAGCCGGCGAGGTCCGGGTTGGTCGCGTCGATCGTGGACGACAGTTTCTGGATCGCCTCCGGCATGTCGCGGTCATAGTCAAAGGTAAGCGAGTCGTAAGTCCGCTTCTCCATCACCATCCCGCGCGCGAAGCCGTCCGAATACAGGAACTGGCTGGCCTTCCTGGGTGCGGGCCCTGAAACATAGCTCGCCCAGCCCATCGGCCCCAGTTCGCCGCCGGGCATATAGCCGGGAAAGATCTGTTTGCCGTTGCCGTAGGTCGAGCCGGCATAGATTGTCTCTAGCGCCTTGACCTGGCCTTCGGTCAGGCAGTCCGGCCCGTCGCCGCTTTTGCACTGGATCG
>Ga0070665_100001425_pt1 | contig 28047 bp, 22 predicted proteins | sample KBSS13metaG_FD_65862 | JGI IMG/M metagenome (GOLD analysis project Ga0070665, IMG submission 65862) | Switchgrass rhizosphere microbial communities from Kellogg Biological Station, Michigan, USA - KBS S1-3 metaG | ecosystem: Host-associated > Plants > Roots > Rhizosphere > Soil ... | reverse complement strand
ATTTAAATATCTTAAGTTAGGCCTCCAGCAAGACTTGCGTGTCTGGCTCGACAAATCCCACGCCCACTTTGAAAGGCGCGGCACGCACGTTGCAATAGACCGTTGTCGGCATCCGACTGTTGCGGATGAGGCGGCCGACAAACATTTTCATTGTCGTGCAAATATTAGAAAAGGGATTGAGCCATGAAGAAGATCGAAGCAATCATCCGCCATTTCAAGTTGGAGGATGTCAAGAACGCTCTGAGTGAAAAAGGCGTTCACGGGATGACCGTCACCGAGGTCCGTGGTTTCGGACGCCAGAAAGGGCACACCGAGACGTACCGCGGAGCGGAATACGCCGTGGACTTCATTCCGAAGGTCAAGCTCGAAGTCGTCGTCGCCACGGCAGACGCCAAGAGCGTGATCGACACCATCGTCAGCAAGGCCCGTACTGGCCAGGTCGGCGACGGCAAGATTTTTGTCAGCGATCTGACCGACGTCGTGCGGATCCGCACTGGCGAAACGGACCACTCGGCGGTCTAAGACCACCCGGTGGCGCGTTGAGGAGCAGCGTTTCGAAATCGTCAGGGCTTGCCAAAGCGAGTCGCGAATCGCACGCCCATGCGAGGCGACAGCCCGAGTGATTGGAACGCTCTGTGACGCGTCAGGCTTTCGTGATGCAAAAAGACGTCCGCAGTTTGCGGACGTTTTTTTGCGCGCAATGATTCGCCGTTAGCGTGTTGTTGGCGTTGGCGGCGCCCGACTCGAAAGCGGATCTTGTCCAAAAGGAGCACTGGCAGAGCCAGTGGCACACGGAGTAGTGCTTCGCTCAATGCTTCGCAACAAGGTTACTTCGCAGCGCGGACTTCCGTCGCCTGGCGTTTCACTTCGTTTACAATCCGCTCTTCGACCTCGGGCGCCCAGGTGGTTGGCAGGCCGTAGTAGACCATGGCCGAGGCGCCTTCGTAGCCTCCTTCGTTGAGCACGCGGCGCGACGGGATGTAGGCCATCACGTCGTTCGTGTAACCGGCGACCCAAGTCCGGTCGGCGCCAAGCTCCTGCTTGATTCGCAGTGAGAAATCAACGACCACTTCGCCGCCGAGCGTGATCCAAGTTGGGCCATTACCCAGCCGCCAACATTGCACCGGGTAGGGGTAGGTTTGCGAGAGTGGTTTCCCGCCCGCGATTTGCGCGAGCAACAGTTTCGCGCGTGACGCGAAGAACTTGTCTTTCGACTCGGCTTGTTTCTGCAACTCTTCGGTCGTTGGTAGTGTGGCGAGCGGCAGATCAATCTCGGCGTAGCTTGCGGCGATCTGTCCGGTGATCGGGGTCATCTTGCCGGCCAGGGCCTGGTCGACCGCTGTGGCAAGTTCGCGGCCGTATTTCTCAGCGAGCGTGACATCGCGACGCGGCAGTGGGTTTTGGTCGGCGCCGCAGCCGGCCCAAAACAGCGCGATGGCGCCCGGATGCGCCTTCTCAAGCTCTATCTGCGCAAAGCCGGGCCAGTCGCCGGACCATTGAAAGAAGCTCAGCACCGTGGCGTGGCAGGCGTAGCCGCAAACGATTGCCTTGAGTTCGCCTTGTTTGTCTCGTACTCCCAAGACCGGCGCATCATGATCGACCGGGCCCTTGAGCGCGCCTTCGGAGATCAACCGCGGCACGTCGGCTTCGACATTTGTGCGGCGATTGACGGCAAACGTTGCTTTGGCGTTCGCCCAAGAGAGTTCAGCCGGCGCCAGCTTGCTGATGGCGTCGCCCGCGACTGCGAGGATCTTCGCTTGCAACTCGTCGGTGTACGAGTCGACGAGCTTTGTCTGTGCCTCGTCTAAAAAATACATCGCGCGCAGGTTACGTCCGACGACAGGCCCAGTGTGCGTGTGGGAGCAACAGATGGCGACCTGACGCTTCTCCAGCTTGTGCTGTTCGGCCAGTTCGTCTCGCACAGCCAGCGATAGCTGTCGATCGATGCCGACCAGGTCGAGCGTAATCAGCAGCAGCCGCTCGCCGGTTGGGTCTTCGATCACCAGCGCCTTGGCCCACAGATCGTGCAGCTTGCCTTCGGCGGCGTGGTCACGGCTGCCGTAGCCGCTCATCCACATCAACTGGCTGGGCGTGATTACGACCTTTGCCGCGCCGGCTTTCCAACTATCCATGGCGATGGCAGTGCTCGTCGAGACGACGACGATGACGAAGCCAAACACGTAAGGGAGAATGACGCGAGTGCAGGCAGACCTGACCATTGTGATTGCTTTCGTTCAGCGTTTTGTTGAGAGGCTAAAGCGAAGCCGGCTATGGCACGCTCATCAGATAGGCCAGCAGGTCAGCCAGGGCCTGTTTGTTGAGTTGCTGCTCAAGCCCCTCTGGCATGATCGATAGACCTGAAGCGACCAGTTCGTCGATGTTGGCTCGTAGCACGGTGTCGGTGGCGCCCTCGGCGCGTTTCAGCGTGACGCTGTTGGCGGTTTCGGCGTCGATCAGGCCGGTGATCGTGCGGCCATCGTCCGTGATCAGCGTGTAGTTGACGTACTGTGGATTGACCTCGCGATTCGGGTCGAGGACGTTGGTCAGAATCGTCTCGGCGCCCCGGTTTTTGAATGTGGCCAGGTTGGCGCCGATTTCTTGGCCGACCCCTTCCAGGCGATGGCACGCGGCGCAGACCTTTTTGAAGTGCTCTTTGCCACGCTGAGCGTCGCCTTTCAGGTCGAGCACGTCGCGATGCGCGGCGACGACGTCTTGCCGGCGCCCCAGCTTGACGCCCGCCAGTAGTTTTTTCGCGCGGTCGCGGATTTTGGCGTCGGCGTGAGTTTGCAACTGCTGCGCGCGAGCCAACTCGATATCGGCCGGCTTGAAAGTACCTGCTTCGACCGCGTCGAGCAGCGCTTGCAGTCGATCTGTGCGAGCAAAGAGTCCTTCGGTCGCTTGTGCGCGCAAGCGAGGGCTGAGCGTCGGCCACGCTTCGAGGATCACGGCTGCCACGCCACGGTCGTTGAGCCGGGCGAGGCTGGCCAGCGCGGCCGATTGCACTTCTTGCGGTTGGCGATTGTCGACCAGTGGTTTGATGGTTGCCAGCGCCGCGTCGGCCGGTCCCAGCGCTAGCACCGAGATCGCTGCGGCTCGCGCGGCTGGCTTTCGCTTCGTGTCGGCGGCTGTCTTGCCGGCCTCGGCGATTAATTGATCGAGGATCTTGGCCGACTTGCCTGTCGAGTCAGTCGCCAGCAGCTTGGCGAGCGATCCGCCGCGCCGCGCCGCGCCTTCGCCCAATCCGCGAATGAGCTGGCCGGCTAATCCGGCTTCGGCGGTCGATAGGGATTCGACCGACGCCAGCACGCGGGCGATGTCGGCCTCTCGGCCACTGGCGCCCGCCTGTGCTGCTAGCGCCGTCAACACGGCTTGTCCACCATCGGTCTGCCGGAACGCTTCATCAGCGACGAGCTGCCCCAGCACGCGATCGACACCGTCGGCCAGCGAGCTGAGTAGCGCCAATCGCATCCAGCGATCGTCGGCGCCGCGCTTGGCGAGCGCCGCCAGGGCCGTGTCGCGGGCCTCGCCGGTCACTTCTCCTAAACTGAAGAGCAATTGATAGCGAACCTCGGCGTCGGTCTCTTCGTTGGCCAGCGAAAACCAGCGGTCGCGAATCGCTGCGGTATCTTTAGCCGCGCCTTCGCTCAGTCGCACAGCGTGCTTGCGGACCTGCGGATGCTTGTCGGCCAAGCCGACCAACAAAACGTCAGGCGAAAGTGATTTCAGTCCTGCCAACGCGTACAGGGCGTGCATCCGCCCCTCGGGCAGCGCCGCTTCGGTAACCAGCTTCTGTAGCGCCGCCACTGCCGACTTGTCCTGCCGCTCGAACAGCAACCGCGCTGCGGCGTCTCGGCGCCAGCCGTTGGTGTTGGTTAGCGTGGCGACGAGGTCGGCAGCGCTGGCCTCAGCCAGGTTCGGGAATTTTGGCTGCTTAAAACCATCGGGCACGATGCGATAGATTCTCCCACGATCGCGCCCGCTCGTTAGATCCAAATGCTGTTTGATCTCCGGCGGCAGCGAGTGTGGATGCTCGATCACTTCGCGATACATGTCCGCCACGAACAGCGAGCCGTCTGGCGCGTTGGCGTATTGGGCCGGCCGAAACCAGATATCGCGCGAGGCGACGAATTCGCTCTCCTTGTCGATCCGCGTTGCGACCAGCTCCACGCCGTGCGGCACGACCAGCTTGCGATGGATCAGGTTGCTGCCGACGTCGCCGATGATTGCAATTTCGGCCGCGCCGGTTGCCTGCTTGTCATCGGTTGTGGCCGCTGGCCAGGCGTTGCCGCGATAGAGCGTGACGCCAGTGGCGCCGGTGAAGTACCCACTCGCGCGGCCCCCCCCTTCGATCGGACCTGACGCCTGGCCACTTACGCGCAAACGCGTTCGCACAATTCGCCACGGCTCGACAGGGCTGATCCGGTAAACCTCGGCTTGCGGCCCATCGGCGGCGATGCTCAGCCGGGACGACGGCGCCGCCAAAAACGGATTTCTCGCAACGTAGCGATCCTCGAACATCACTTGCTGAATGTGGTCGCTATTCGAGCAGACGAATTTGCGGCCCCAGTTGTCAAAGCTCATGCCGTGCTGCGCGCCGCCGCTGGTGGGTTGAAGGTCCAGCGTTTTGGGATCGAAGGCAAAATCCCGGCCGGAGAGTGAGACGCCCTTGGACGCCGCATCCTTCGCGTCGCCGGTTTGCGATTCCTCGACACGGCGGATCACGCCGCCGGCGCTGCTGGTGGCGCCATGAATGCGATTATCAAGACCCCAGGCAAAACTGTTGATCAGGCCTTGCACGTTGCTGCGGCCGAATCCGCTAAAGATTTTTTGCTTGATGTTGGCGACGCCATCGCCATCAGTGTCTTTGAAGTACCAGATGTCCGGCGCGGCGCCGACAAAGATCCCGCCGTCGTAGGCGATCACGGCCGTTGGCCAGCTCAGCGTTTCGGCATAGACCGAGCTCTTGTCGAAGCGGCCATCGCCATCGGCGTCGGTCAGCAGGCGAATCCGGCCGAGGTTGGCTTCGGAGTCTTCGGAGTAGTCGACCATCTCGCAGACAAACAGCCGACCGGCGGCGTCGAACGACATGGCCACCGGATCGGTCACCAGCGGCTCGGCCGCGACCTGCTCGATTTTAAAGCCGGGCTGAACCTGAAACGTGGCCAGCGCAGCCGCCGGCTCGACCGGTTGAACACGCGGCAATTCCGACTTGAAATCCGCCGCCGGCGGCGGATCGGCCGCGCGCAACGAAAACGAAGCAGCCAGACAAAACAGCAGTGTGCAGGCCGTCAGGACGACAGGCCGCGGCAGGTGGGAGTTCATGGAGGTCGATCCTAATCGCCTGCGCGGGCAGGATCAAGCCGCCGGAACGGCACATGCCCAACGGTCCGAATCAAACCTGGGGCTTAAGCAAGATCGTCACCAGCAGAGAAGAATCTTCGAGGGCCTTCACCGCATGGGGCTCGCCAGCGAGCAGGTACAGCAGTTGCCCTGCGACGAGCTCTTGCGACTTGTGATCGGCGGAGAACGTGACGCGTCCTTCCAGGCATTGCACGGTGATCTCGCCGGCGGTCTTGTGAGTCGGGATTTCCTTGCCGGCGGGCAGGACCAGCCGAATCAATTCCAGATCAGTGGTCTTGGCGAGCGTGGTCGTTTTGGCTCCAGCGAGGCTGGCTCCGAGGCGCAACGAAATAACTTCCGCAGGCTTGGCGTGTTGAATCGACATCAGGATTTCCTTTGAAAGGAGTGACCGGTTTTCAAGCCGGCGACGAACAGCACCAGCGCCACGGCCCCGAGAAAAAAGATCGTGTCGCCCGGCACTCGCAACCAACGCAGGTTTTGCATCAGCGGCGTTTGCAGGAACTCACTGCTGCGGGCGTACCAATAGCCGTGATCGACCGATGCCCAAGTTTGCATCAAACCGACAGGCAGAAGGCTCAGCATGCACATGGCGAACAACCCGCCATTCAACGACCAGAACGAAAACTTCAGCAAGCCGTCTTTCCACTGAACGCCCGGAATCAGCACCCTTAGGCAGAGCAACATCAGTCCAATGCCTAGCATTCCATAAACGCCGAACAAGGCGGCGTGCCCGTGCAGCGGCGTGGTGTTGAGCCCTTGCATGTAGTACAGGGCGATCGGCGGATTGATCATAAAGCCGAAGAGTCCGGCGCCGACCATATTCCAAAACGCCACAGCCACGAAAAAGTAAATGGGCCACTTGTAGCGCTGAACCCAGGGCGAAGTTTTGGATCGCCGTAGATCCTCCACGGCGTCAAAGCCGACAAGCACCAGCGGCACGACTTCCAAAGCGCTGAAGACCGATCCCCAGGCCAAGGCAACCGGTGGCGTGCCGGAAAAGTACAGATGATGGCACGTGCCGATGATTCCGCCCGACAAAAAGATCGTTGCCGAGAGCAAAGCCGCGGCGGCGGCGACGCCGGGTCGAATCAGATGCAATCGCATGAAAATGAAGGCAATCACCGTGGTCGCGAAGACTTCGAAGAAGCCTTCCACCCACAAATGCACGACCCACCACCGCCAGTACTCGACGATCGACAAATGGCCATGATGGCCCCAGGTGAGTCCGGCCCCGTAGAACAGGGCAATCGCGCCCGAAGCGACGGCCAAGAGGGCTACGAGTTGCTTCTGTTCGCCGGTTTTTCGTAACGCCGGTCGCAATACTCGAATCATCAAGAACAGCCAGAGCAGCAGTCCAACGAACAAGGCGATCTGCCAGGCGCGTCCCAGGTCGACGTACTCGTAGCCTTGATGGCCGAAATAGAACGACACGACATCGGACATTTTGTTCTGAATGCTCAGCCATTCTCCGGTCAACGAGCCGGCGACTACGACCAGCAGCGCCAGAAACAGAATGTTGACGCCGAGCCGTTGCCCTTTGGGCTCTTGCTCGCTGACCAAGGGCCCAATGAACAAGCCGGCCGCCAGCCAGGCCGTGGCGATCCAAAACAGACCAAGTTGAACGTGCCAGGTTCGAGCCACGCTGTACGGCAACCACTTTGATAAAGGGAAGCCGTAGAAGGCGTCACCTTCAACGCCGTAGTGCGCGGTGATCACGCCCAACAGCATCTGCAGCAGAATCAAAGCCGAAACGACCCAGAAGTACTTGACCGTTGCCCGCTGGGAGGGAGTTGCCTGCCAACTTCCCAAGGGATCCACTTCTGGAATCGACTGTTCTGGTTCCGCTTCTCGTCGCGAGGCGTACCACCAGGCCATCGCTGAGATTCCGGCCAGCAGCATGATGATGCTGACCCCTGTCCATACCACGGCCTCGCCGGTGGCGCGATTGGCAACCAACGGCTCATACGGCCAATTGTTGGTGTAAGAGATTTGCTCGTCCGGACGATTGGTCGACGCGGCCCAGGAAGTCCAAAAAAAGAACGCCGATAGTTGCCGCAAACGGTCCGGATCGGTCACCGCTCCGGCCGGAATGGCGTAGGCCGTGTTTCCGTTCGCAAACACGGCCGAGTAGTGCGCCAGGTTGGCCTCGAACGCTGCGGCACGCAGTGGATCGACGGTGATGGCGCGCGTGGCGGGGTCGAAGGTATTGGTCCGCAGGAACTTCGCCAGCCGCCCGCTCAACTGGGCCTGCCGCTCGCCGTCGAGTTGTTCGAAGTCGGCGCCGAATTCGTCGCGCGCCCAGCGATTCAGAATGAAGATGGCTTCGCGGTGCAGCCAATCTGCTGTCCAGTCTGGCGCTACGTAGCTGCCGTGTCCCCAGATAGACCCCACTTCCATTCCGCCGAGCGCTTGCCAGACGTTCTGGCCCCGTTGGACGTCGCCCCCCTGAATCACCAGGGCGCGGTCGGTCGTGACCACGCGATCGGGCAGCGGCGGCGCCTCTTCGTAGATCCGCGTCCCGATCCAGCCGAGCACTGTGAACGACAGCACCATGACGACGGCGAACAACGCCCATAAACGATTCATAGAGATCCTCGCTGACGCCAAAAAGAGGCACTCGGGCGTGCTTGCCCAACGCAGGAACCCAGCAGAAATCGTCTAGCGACTGCCAGTTGCGGTCCAACAGGTCGGAAGATCGTCTTTTGTCGCGCGAATGATGTCGATGATTGCTAGTCGGTCAGTCTTCGAGAGATGGTCAAAAGGTTTGGTAGGCGCTTCGCTCGTAAGCACGTCCCATAGTCGCTTCCAGACGTAGTCTTTCATGGCCGGAGGGAGGCCATCGAACGCGGCCGAGTAAATCAAGTAACTGCAGGGATACTTGAACAGTCGTTGCTGCAAGTCGAAGTCTCGCAACGAGCGCCCTTGGCGGTCGCGCTGGCCACGACTGGCGAACTTTTCGGCGAAGCCGGAGATGCCGCTGATCTGCGCCGTCAGTTTTGCTTCGTCAACGAGCAGTAGCGCTTCGACCAGGTCGTCGCCGGCGCCCTGAATGCGACGAGCGGTGCTCTCCAGCGGCTTGTCCTCGGGATCGCCGAACGCTCGGTTCATTTCTTGCTGATTCCACAAGGCCTGCCGCGCGGCGAAGTTGGCCTTCGTCAAGCGGTTATGAACCAGCGTTTGATGTTCCAGCACCATCAGCGCGACGATATCGCTATGGGGCGTCAGGTACTTGTCGACATTCAGTCGATCGTCCAAGCGCGTGACGTTTTGGCCGGCGGCGTTCGTCGTCGTGGTGGCCAGTTCTTTCCCCCGCACCACGAGATTGCCGAGGTGCGTTTGCGTGCCGTGCGTGCCGGTTACGTACCAACCGCCCCAACGCTGATGGAGCGGAGTTGTATGATCGACTGCAAAACTGCCGGAGGAGAGTATGGTCTGGCCCGCGGGGTCAACGAATAACGAACGGACCAAATGGCCAGGGACTCCGTCGGTGCGTGACGAACTGTGGCAAGTCAGGCAGTTGTCTGTCTGGCGGCGCAAGCGCGGCTCATCGGCTTCCTGTTGATCGAGCGTATAAAACACCGCGCCTAGTTGCGGGTCGACGGCCGACACCTCGAGCACATCGCCCCCTTGGCAGAAGCCGACGTAAACATCATCGCTGAAGTAAACAGCGCGCGGCGTTCTGGGCGAGATGTGATCTCGCTGCAGGCTGGTTTTGGAGTAGACCAGCATTTGCGATTCGACCGGCACGTGGAGCGCTTTGAGTAGCGACGCCAGATAGCCGCGCTCTTCGTCGTACTCCAACTGCAACTCGCCCTGGCTGAGGCGAGATTGGAGCCGGGAAACACAGTTTGCCGGTTCGCGTTTGCTGTATTCGATTGGTGGGCGTTCGTTTTCGTCGGCCACGACGCACGCTGCCATGGCGAACACGACCAACAGGCCGAAGGCCGAGGCGACTCGCAGATTACTCGCCGATAGTCGCATGGCCATCTCGCGAGGGATCGCTCGCGCTCAAAGAGTGGCGTGGCCCAGTCATCAACTCTGTCCGCAACTATACAGGTTGATATCTACACGTCAAGGTGTAGAATAGAGGCAGCCGAGATTTGAGGAGAATTTATGCTACCCAAGACAGCCGAGTACGCGCTGCGCGCCGCCGTGTGGTTAGGTCGGGATATCGAGCGGACAGAATCGGCCGACCGCCTGGCGGAACAGACGAAGGTTCCCCGGCGCTATCTGCACAAAGTTTTGCAGGATCTGGTGAAGGCGCAGCTGGTGCGCTCGCAGTCCGGACCCGGAGGAGGCTATGCGCTGGCGCGATCGGCCGAGAAGATCACCATTTTGGATGTGGTGAACGCCGTAGCGCCGCTGGAGCGAATCCGACATTGTCCGTTGGGACTGCCGTCGCACAAACGGCTTTGCCCATTGCACTCAGAACTGGACAAGGTTTACGCCGACACGCAGGCAGCGCTCGCGCGGGTGACCCTGGCGCAGTTGTTGCATTCCACAAGCAAGATTGTGCCGCTTTGCGATATTGCCAGCTGAACGATTGCTGACGGTGGCGAGGGGCCGATTGCGCTGCGCGGCTCAGCGGGAGCTTCGCCCTCCCGGAGCGCGTTGCGCCATTTCGCACGGTCCTCTCGCGAAGAACCCGCGGCTAGCGCCTTGCGGCTCATGTAGAAAACTCGCGGCGAGCGCCTTTCCGCTTACGCGCGTGCTCGGCTGGCGCGTTTGCGGTCGTTTTCTGTCAGCAGGATTTTGCGCAAGCGGATTTGCGATGGCGTGACTTCGACCAGCTCATCTTCCTCGATGTACTCGAGTGCCTCTTCCAAGGTCATCACGCGGGGCGGCTTGAGGATGATGTTGCGATCGCTTCCCGAGGCCCGCATGTTGGTGAGCTTTTTTTCCTTGGTCGGATTGACGGGCATGTCGCCGGTGCGGCTGTTCTCGCCGACGATCATGCCTTCGTAAACTTCGACACCGGGGCCGACGAACATTTCGGCGCGGTCTTGCAGGCCGTCGAGGCCAAAGGCCACGGCCTTGCCGGGCTGCATCGAGATCAGCACACCGTTGGCGCGGCCTGGCACATCGCCCGAGATCGGTCGGTAGCTTTCGAAGCGATGGTGCATCACCGCCGTGCCTTGCGTGGCGTTCAATAGCCGGGTCCGCAGGCCGATCAGGCCGCGAGCCGGGATCGAAAAGTTGACGTGCGACAACTCGCCACGGTTGCCCATTTCGACGAGTTGTCCGCGGCGGGCGCCGACCAGTTCCATGACCGGGCCCAGTCGATCCGGCGGAACTTCGACCACCAGCGATTCGTACGGCTCTTCGGTCACGCCATCTTTTACTCGGGTGATCACGCGCGGCTTGCCGATCGAAAGTTCAAAACCTTCGCGGCGCATCGTCTCGATCAAAACCGAGAGATGCAGCAGCCCGCGCCCGCTAACGGCCATGGCCTCGCTGTTTTCGACCGGGCGAACTTGCAGAGCGACGTTGCGCTCCAGTTCTTTCATCAAGCGATCGCGCAGGTGGCGGCTCGTGAGGAACTTGCCTTCGCGGCCGGCCAGGGGCGAGCTGTTGACGCCAAAGATCATTTCCAGCGTCGGCAGATCGACTTCGACGCGCGGGAGCGCTTTGCGCTCGACCGGATCGCTGATCGTGTCGCCGATTTCGACTTCTTCGAGCCCGACGACGGCGACAACATCGCCGGCCGTGGCTTCTGGCACTTCGATGCGGCCGAGATTGCTGAAAGTGTGAACCGAGACCACGCGGCCAGCGACGGCGCCATCTTTTTGCATCAGGCCGACGGACTGGCCTTTGCGAATTTTACCACACGAAATCCGTCCGACGGCGATGCGGCCCACGTACTCGGACCAATCGAGCGTATTGACCAGCATTTGCAGCGGCGCATTCTCATCGACGAGCGGACCCGGCACGTGCTCCAGCACCATGTCCAGCAGCGGCTGCATGGTTGTGCCGGGATTTGTGGGGTCGTGCGTGGCGTACCCGTGTCGCGAACTGGCAAAGACGTATGGGAAGTCTGCCAGCTCGTCATCTGCGCCCAACTCAATGAACAGCTCGAACGTCTCGTCCAGCACTTCGCGAGCGCGGGCGTCTTGCCGGTCGATCTTGTTGATCACCACCAGCGGCTTCAGCCGAAACTCCAGCGCCTTCGAAAGCACAAAACGGGTTTGCGGCATCGGGCCTTCGGCGGCGTCGACCAACACCAGCGCGCCGTCGGCCATCCGCAGCACGCGCTCGACCTCGCCACCAAAGTCGGCGTGGCCCGGGGTGTCGATCAGATTGATCTTCACGCCCTTGTAGGGAATGGCAATGTTCTTGGCGAGGATCGTGATGCCGCGCTCACGCTCCAGTTCGTTCGAATCAAGAATGCAATCGCCGACGAGTTGGCTGGCGCGGAACTCGCCACTTTGCCGCAGCAGCGAATCGACCAGCGTGGTCTTGCCGTGGTCGACGTGGGCAATGATGGCAATGTTGCGAATGTCGTTGCGTCGCATGAGATCTCGATCCGGTCAAAGAATGTGTTGTAGCCTGGCGCACACGAGTAACCCTGACCACGCGAGTAGCGCAGTTCTGGCTATACGGATAGCACGTCAAGCAATTGGATTGCTCGCGAACCGCCGGCCACCGCCGCTTGCAGAGCAAATGGGCTCTACTGGCAGCGTCTACCTGCACTTGAGGAGGGCCCTCCATTCCAGGAGATCCCCGTCTACTTCCTTCGCGCCTGTAAGGCCCGTCAGAAATACTGCCCCCGACTCTCGGAAAACTATGGCAGCGGTCGGTCAGCCGCCGCCTATTGGCCGCGCGAGCTATAGAAACAAATAGTACCATGCCGCGGCAAATCAGGGTAGGCCGGCTTGCCAGCTTGGCCTGCCTATTCCGGCATTTAGGATCGGAAAAATGCGGGCGCGGATGCATTCCGATTGAGATTGGGCGCCACTGGCTTTGACAGTGCAAGATCTCAGAATGCCGACATTCGCAAAGCACTGGCGGCGCCAGTGGCGCACGCACCACATTTATTAGAGTTTCGTGTTAATCGCGCTTAGCGCGGGCCACGTGCGGGGCACGGTCAGCCTCGAAAAGTTCGAGGGCTTGCATCGCTTGCACCAGATCTTTGGCCAACAGCGCTGCGCGGTCGGCGTGGCCGCCATGCTCCAGCACGACGACAAACGCGACGCGCGGCGCATCGGCCGGCGCGTAACCTGCGAACCAGGCGTGGTCGGCGGCCCCGGCGCCAGCTTCGGCCGTGCCGGTCTTGCCTGCCACGGCAACGCCCGCGTCGGCGAGCGCGTCATGCGCCGTGCCGTCAGAATCTTCGACTACGCGCGTGAGCGCCGCGCGCAGCTCGGCAATCTGCCGACGCGAAAGACCAGACGACGGGGCAGGGGAGGGCGTCGCGTCGTCGCCAGCGCTAGACCTATCAACCACGAAGTGCGGCCTGACTAATTGGCCTCCGTTGGCAATGGCCGCCATCAACCGCGCCACTTGCAGCGGCGTAACGGTCAGCCGGCTTTGGCCGATGGCCATCGCCTGCGTGTCAGCCAAGGTCCATTCCTCGCCGTTCGTCGCAGCCGGTTTGGCGTTCGGGACCAGGCCGGCGGCCTCGCTGGAGAGATCGACGCCGGTCGGATGACCGAATCCGAGCCGCGTGGCGCACATCGCGAGCGGCGAGGCGGCCGCCGCGGCAGCGTCGAGCGTCGAAGGGCCCAGGTTCGCCGCGTGATGAAAGAAGTAGACGTTGCAACTGCGGGCGAGCGCGTCAGCCAGCCCGAGTTCTTCGTGCCCTAATCCAGTGCGACGGAATAGCTGGCAGCGCTGCCGATCCGGCTGGCTTAAGAAGCCCTGACAATAGAACGGCTCGGCCGGGTCGAACCTCGGATCTTCGAGCAACGTGGCCGCGGTGACGACCTTGAAGACCGAGCCAGGTGGCAGGGCCATTTGCGTTGCCCGATCGAATAGCGGATGCCCGCCGTCTGCCAGCAACCCGGCGATCGCCTCGGCGTCTCGCTCGGCAAAGACGTTGGGGTTGTAGCGCGGGGCCGTGGCCGAGGCCAAGATCTCGCCACTGTGGACGTTGAGCGCAATGATCGCGCCGCCAGCCGCAGGCTGTGCCGACAAATTGACTGTGTCATCGACTTGATTGGAAGTTCGCTGTGCGGAGTGGGCTACCGAGAACGCCACGGCGCGATCGAGATGGGCCTCGACGATCCGTTGCAGCCGGGCGTCGATCGTCAGCACAACGTCTTGCCCAGCGATCGGTTCTTGCTCGCGGCGCGTTCCTTGCAATCGGCCACCGTGGTCAGTCAGGTCGATTACGCGCCCATCGTGCCCGGCGAGGTTGGCTTCGTATTGCCGTTCGATCCCTTGCCTGCCGACAAGGGCCTGGGCGCTGGCGGACGAAGTTGGTGATTGATCTGCGCCCAGGAAGCCAACGACGTTGGCAGCGAGCGCGCCGGCCGGATAACGGCGGCGCGATTGCTCGACGATGCGGACGCCCGGATACGCCTCGGGGCGAGACTCGACCTCGGCCACGACTTCGAGTGGCACGTCGCTGACGACGATGTGGTAATCGCGCTCTTCGGCCACCACGATCCTTGGCGGCGCGCGCGAATCATCGGGAGCGAACAGCCAGGGCAGATACTGTTGGCCTGTGCGAAAGGCCGTCGACCAATCGTCTGTGTCAGCGGCGGCCAGGCCCTCGTTGCTCAGCGCTTGCTGTTTTTGCAAGTTGACGATGTTCGCGATCATTTGCACGCGCGATCGAATGCGACTCGCTTGCGCCTGCAATTCATCGACCGGTCGCCCGCAGAGTTGGCCGACCATCTCGAGCAGGTTTTGCCGATACTCGCGGACCCAGGCCTCTTCCGTCGCCAGGCGGGCGGCGCGTTTCGGCTCATCACGAGGAATCCGCGCGCGGGCCTGACTGCGCACCCAGCGTGAGCTGGGGGGATCTTCGAGATAGCGATAGTGGATGGCCAAGGATGCTAACCGCTCGTCGGCCGCCAGCACCACGCCGTCGCTCGATAGAATTCTTCCGCGGGCGCCGGGAATTACGCGAGGCTTTTCCAGCGGACGCGCCGCGATCGCGCGAGACGCCGGCCCTTGCGAGGTTTCGAGCGTCACGACCCGCGCGAGCACAACGAGCATCAAGAGCACGAATCCGGCCTGCAGGCGGCGAATCCGGCGGCCAGAGTCCGCGGCCGGCGCAGCCTCGTCCGAAGCAAACCGGCTCGCTCGCTGCTTGACTGTGATTGGCATGGGCACGTAGGTCACGCACTCCGTGCGTGACATGAACTGAACACGGTTTCCGTCACGCACGGAGTGCGTGACCTACGCGTTTTGATTGTGGGAGCCAGCCGACGCACATCCAGATCGGCAGGCTGATAGCCGACGTGTAGGCGGCGATGATTGCCACGTTCCAGAGCGCGTGGGAGAGCGCCGGCACGCTTTCGCCTGCGATCAGGTTGCCCAGCAGCACGAGCGACATTATCGCAGCCACCAGTGGCGCGGTTGCAAGCGTTCGCAGTAACGGGTCAAGCCGTCGGAAACGTGGGCCAAGCTGATCCAGCACTGCGGCCACAGCCGAGAACGCCACGACGCCGACGCCCAAGTGGCCGCCGCTATTGAGATCGAAAATGAGTCCGACGAAGGCGGCCGTGACAACGCCCGGTTGCACGGCGCCGCGCGGCGCCGCCGGCCGCGCGAGACAGCTGATCAGCGCCCACAGCGCCAGCAAGCTGGGCGACGCGCTTCGGATATTCATGCATCCGGCGAGCGCAGTCTCAGCGATCGCCACCAGGTACGTGCCGCAGAAGAAAGCGAGCAAGCTGGTCATTGTCGCTCCTCCGGGTCCGCAACGGCCGAGTGATCGTAGTTCGCATTGTCATCGGGAGTCGCCGCGGCGACGCGCGCCGGGTTCATCCGAGCGCGGAGCACAAGCAGTCGTTCGGGCGGTTCGGAGTCCGCGGCCAGGTCGACCCAGATATCCCACTGCGGAGCTCCAGTTGCCCGTTCAACACGCGCCACGCGTCCATAAACCAGTGGGCGGGGCGAAAGGCCTTGTTGATCGACCGTTGTGACACAATCGCCGACAACAACCGGCGACTGTGCGCTGACTCGTCGCACGCGGGCAAGCGGCTCTCCTGTCCCTTCGAGTACGCCACGCACAGCTTGACCGGATGAGGCCCCATCAGCCGACACAATCTGCACGACGTCGCGATAGCCCGGCTGATCCGCGCGGCGGACCGTGGACGTGTGAGGACCGACTTCGACGACGCGGCCAAAGACGCGCCGACCAGCGAGCGCGACATCGCCCGCGGCCACCTCGGCGTCGGCGCCGCCATCGATCGTGGTCGTCGTACCGGCCAGCACGATGGCGTCTCGCGCGAGCGCCCGATCGCGACCGCCGCGGATGATTTCGTCAGTAGCGAGCACCGAGCAGGCGTGGCGACCCAGCACCGGCGCCGGTAGCAAATCAACGGAGACCAACGGCGGCAGTTCATTCGTGCTTTTGGTTGCATCTGCGACAGGAGTGCTCCGCGAAACGGCGGCTTCCAACTCGCGGTTGCGCGCGGTCAATTGTTCGACCTGCTTGGCGAGGACTGCAAGTTCCTCGGCCGACGCTGCGTGCTCTCGCCACTTTTGCAGAGTCGATTGCACGGTTTCCCGCGCGCGGCTGGCGGCCATGCGGCCTGGCTCAACGCAGCGGGCGTACGCGGCGCGGAGCGGTTCGACGGTCCGCCGTGGCAGCGCCGCCAACAGCACGCCGGCGGCCAGCGTTGCGGCCACGCTTGCACCGAAGGGCAATCGGATAATCGAACGGCGCAGGTCGTTAAACATCGTCATCGCTCGATTCGAGCATCTGACGCCAATCGTCAAGATGCTCCAAAAGAGTCAGCGCGCCGCTGGCGACCGTGGTCATCGGCTCGCGGGCGCGGATCGCCGGGACGCCGATCCGTTCGGTCAGCCAGTCATCAAGACCGCGCAGCAGGCTGGCGCCGCCGGTCAGCACGAGCCCGCCATCGACGAGATCCGCGGCCAGGTCAGGCGAGCAATGGTCGATGGTCTGCTTTATCGCGTCGACAATTTCATCGAGCGGCGCGGCGAGCGCGGCGCGGATCTCGGTGCTGTCGATTGTCGCGCGGCGTGGCAGCCCGGTCGAGGCGTCGACGCCGCGGACGTCGGCCGTTAGCGCTTCGGCCAGTTCGACGGCGCTACCGACTTCGATGCGGAGTTGTTCGGCTGCGTGCAGCCCGATCTTCAGATCATGGCGCCGGCGCAAGTATTCGACGATCGCCTGATCCATTCGGTCGCCGCCGGTGCGGATCGACGCGCTGGCCACCATGTCGCCCAGGCTGAGCACGGCGACTTCGGTGGTGCCGCCGCCGACGTCGCAGATCATGCTGGCGACCGGCTCGGTGATTGGCAGCCCGGCGCCGATCGCCGCGGCGATGGCGTCGCTAACCAGATACACCTGGCGAGCGCCGGCGCGATGGGCGCTGTTGTAAACGGCTCGTTTTTCGACGGGCGTGATCGAGCCTGGCACAGTCAGCAAGACGCGTGGCCCGCGAGACCAGGCGCCGCGCTGCACTTTGGCGAAGAAGTAGCGGAGCATCGTCTCGCAGAGTTCGAAGTCTGTGACGACGCCCCCGGCGAGCGGACGGACGACCGAGATCGAGGCCGGTGCGCGGCCCAGCATTTGCCTCGCCAGATGCCCCACGGCGCGGCCGCCGGCGACGACGCGATTCGCGCTCGCTTCGACAGCGACGACCGATGGCTCATTGAGCACCAGGCCTTCGCCAGCCACGCTGATTTGCGTGTTGGCGGTGCCGAGGTCAATGGCCATGTCGCAGGCCAGTATTCCGAGAATCCGGTGGAGCATCCTTGCTCTATCGTGATATCGAGACGGAAGAAAGATCGTTTGTGACGCACGCACTCCGTTGCGGTCAGTAACAATTCCAGTAGATCTGGTGTGCCACTGCTGGCCGGGTACCCTTTGGGCGCCGCAGTGACTTTCCTACTCAGGTCAGCAGCTTGTGAGTTCGCTCCGCGAACGCCTGCGGGGCCATCCTAGCCGGCGCTTGCGATACGCGCACCGTGGTGGCCTTGTAGTCCCAGTTGTAGCGCGACAGTTCCATCGCCAGGCAGATAATCGCCAGCAGGATGGCTCCAAGCGCAATGCCAAGCAGCACGGTGTACACATCAGGGCGGGGCTTGGCGACCTTGACGCCCCCTTTATCAGTCGATTGGGGTTGTGACAACGTCATTCCTCTCGATCTGAGCCTTACGGAATTCTTTCAGCACGCGGGCCACTGACCTTTCGGGGTCGGCCTTCACAATCTCAATGCGTCCGATGTAGCGGGCGTCACGCTTTACGTTCAACAGTGTGCCCGGCTTGACGCCGTCGTCCGAGCCGAGCGAGATCTCGACCAGTCCGTCTTTTTGATTCGACGCCTCGACGATGCCGTCGGCCTTCACCGCCTGATTTGCCGGAGCGATATTCAGGTTCACTCCCAATTGATTGGCGATCAGTCGTTGATGGGCGATTTGCTCGCCGAGCACGGCGCTTTGGGCCTTCAATCGCTTCAGCTCATTTTGTGCCTGGTTGAATTCGTCTGTCAGCTTGACTACTTCTTTGAACTTTTCGTCGCGCTCGGTTTGTGATTTGCGAATTTCGGTGCGTAGCCCCTCGACCTCGGTCCGCATTGCGGCCGCGGCCTGCTGCGTGGTTTCCATCGTGGCGACCGATGCCCGCGCTTGTTGGACCAGCGTGGCGTGCTCGTTGACCAGGGCGTCGTGCTCGCGACGCAACTCATTGCGTTCGGTTTCGGCAGCGGTCAGTTTGCCTTGGCGGGCGAGTAGCTCGGCGTCGGTCCGCTCTTTCAGCTCTTTGATTTGTGCTTCTTTTTGGTCGCGGGCGAGGGTCATCGCGGCCAGCTTGGCTTTGAAACCGGTCGTCGGGTTGTTGACGATTTCCTGCCAATTCTGGTGCGTGGAATAGACCGCCACGGCAAAGCCCATAAACGTGAGACTCATCAACAGGATGAGCACAATAAAGATCTTGCCGACAAGATTCATCGAACGTTCCTCAGCCTCTGCTGCCAGTCTGCGTCGGGCGACGGGTCCGGACCGTCACCGAGCGCGATTCACGCCTTCAACGAGCGCCCAATTTCCATCTTGGACACAGCTATCATGGATGTCGAGCTAAAGCGCACAAGATTTGTGCGCGGCACGAGATACGGCCGCGCGGGACTAGATATTCACTATAGACCGGATCGAGAGGCTGAGTCAATTAAGAACGGGCCGAAAATGGCAGACTGGGCAGGATGGGAGGCCGGTTAAGCCGGCGAATTGGCGCGAGTGGAAAATACGGCCCGACGTAGATCAAAAGACGAAGACCGGGGGACCATCACGCGGAGCATGATGACTACGATCGGCGGCGGGAGTATCCTCCGATGCCAGCCATGGTTACGGCGAACAGCAGGCAGAAGCCGGCCCCCAGGTCCCCGGTCTGGACGTATGGGCTCACGCGAGTATCAAACGGGATGTCCTCGACGATCACGGCCATCTCGCGGCGGGGGCCTTGTCGGACGATCCGGCCATCGGCGTCGATCACAGCCGAGAACCCCGTGTTGGCGGCCACGGCCAGCGGTTTGCGGCATTCGACTGCTCGGACAGCCCCGGCCATCAGGTGGAGGTCCAACTCGCTCGACCCCCAAAACCAGCCGTCGTTGGTCAGGTTGACCAACAGGTCTGGCTCCTCGCCCCGGGCACGCAAGGTGGCTACCTGCCCGCGGATGAAATGCGGCAGGAAGGTCTCGAAACAGACGCTGGGGGCGATGCGGCCACCGTGAACCTCGAGCGCTACGGGCTCGGCGCCGGGCGTCAGGCCCCCTTCGAGCGGCGTGAGCTTATACAGCCAGGGGATCGTCTTCGCAAACGGAACGTATTCGCCGAACATCACGGGGCGCATTTTGTCGTAGCGTCCCTCGACCTGCCCCTCGGTGTCGATCAGCACGGCCGAGTTGTACGACGTGATCTCGCCCGCGCCGTAAATGACGGTGTCCATGCCCAAGAGGGCTGGCACGCCGAATCGCCGAGCGACTTGTTTGAGCAGCGACTTATGATCGGCGACAACTTCGAGCAGGTTTTCTTTGCTCCACTCGACTCCATCGGGCGCGTGAACGTCTTCTGTGTACAGCGGCAGCGGATCGCGGAACATCGTCTCGGGCCAGACGATCAGGTCGATGTCCGTATGCTCCGAGAGGGCTTGTCGCGAGAGGGATAGGTACTGGTCGTAAATCTGTTTTGTGCGGTCGCGATCGAGCTTCATGTCGATATCGACCGAACCCTGGATCAGGGCCACTTTCAAGCCCGGGCGCGTGTGCTCGCCCGCCATTCGCACGTGGCCATACACCAGGGCGCCAGCCAGTGCGGCAATGGCTGGTGCGGCGGGCCAAATCGCCCAGCGCTTTCCTTCGAGCGGAATGGCTCTCGCGACGGCGGCGGCGACCAGCACGATCAAAAAACTGACGGTGTACCCGCCGCACAGATCGCTGATCTGAATCAACTCGACCCAGCGATACTGGCTGTGGCCGAGCGTGCCGATGTTCAGCCCGGTGAGCATGTGGGACTGAGCCAACTCAAGCCCGGCCCAAATCATGGGGGCTGCAAAAATGATCGAACAGCGCGCCTGATGGACGGCCACGCGCGACAACCCTACGAAGATCGGCAAGTAGACCGCCAGGTAAGCGCTGAGCGCAACCCAACCGATGCTCGTTGCCGGATGCGGTAACCGCAGCCAGTGGAGCGTCGCCATCCAGAACGCAAACCCGGCCAGCCAAAGCGCCAGGTAAGGTCGGCGGCCTGCCAACTCTTTGCGGCGAATCAGCAGCAGCCAGGGAATCGGCGCGAGCCATGCCAGCGGCCAGAGCCCGACCGGAGGGAGCGCCGCCCAGGCTAGCGCGCTTCCGATCAGACCGTAAGCCAAGGTTGCCTTGCTGCGGGGCGGTTGTGCCTTGCCACGAGAAGAACCCTCGCTGGCGCTTCGAGCTGGTTGAGACCGATCGCTATCCTTGCGCGTGACTTCTTGTCTTGATTGCACGCTATTGGCCATAGCAAGAACCGATTCGGTCGCATTGGGGAAGGCGCTCCGGGAGGGCGAGGCTCCCGCCGAGCCGTGAACTGCACAACGCGTCGCGCACATCACGGCTCAGCAGGAGCTTCGCCCTCCAGGCGAGCCGATCGAAGGACAACGTGTAGCGTAAAGCAGTCGTTCCAATTTGCCCATACCAGACGCGAAGCGCAAGCGAGGGTTCTTCTCGCCGCCGTTGAAAAACGAAGAGTCCTCGCTGGCGCTTCGGGTTAGTGGGAACGCGTAGACCCCGAACCTTCGGTATTGGCTCACCCATCCAGCAGCAACACGTCCACCACTTCCCCCGGCTTGAACTTTCGTTCGCCGGGCGGGAAGAGGGCCAGGGCGTTGGCCATGCTCAATCCGCGGAGATCGGCTGAGCCGTGCCAGTCGACCGGCGTCACGCTGTCGTGCCCTTTTGCGCCGGCGGCCACGGGCTGAAAGACGGCCGGAAAATAGGTCGGCCGGTCGCCGCGCTGGCGATGCTCGGCCGATAGCACGGCCTGGCGCTGTGCGAGGCCAATCGGCGCGAGGCCGGCCAGTTGCTGAATCGCCGGTCGCACGAACAGTTCGAAACAGACAAACGTGCTGACCGGATTGCCAGGCAGCCCGAAGACGAGTGTGGGCGGCTTGCCGGCGCGCGCCGACGATCCGTCCGGCCCGACTCCAAACCACAGCGGCTTGCCTGGCTTCAACCGAATCTTGTGAAACACCTCGCGGACGCCTTGCTCTGCCAGGACACTGGGGACCAGGTCCATCACGCCGGCCGAGACGCCGCCGGAGAGCAGCAGGATATCCGCGGCCAACCCTTGGCGGATCATATCAGCCATGTCGCGCGGATCGTCGCGCGCCACGCCAAGCATCACTGGCGCCGCGCCTGCCTGCCGCGCCACGGCCGCCAGCATGGGGCTGTTCGAATTGCGGATCTGACCGGGCGCCGGAGTCTCGCTCGCGGCAACCAGTTCATTGCCAGTCGCAAGAATCGCCACCTGCGGGCGTGGAATCGCTTGCACCGTGGCGCGACCGATCTCGGCCAGCAGCGCAATTTCGAGCGGTCGGATTCTTGCGCCGGCGCGAAGCACGATGTCGCCCGTGCGCATGGCTTCGCCTTGCCGCATGACGTTGCGGCCTGCGCGGATCTCCTCGTCGCGGATCAGGACCTGCCCTAAGTTGGCTCCGGCCTGCGCAGGCCCGCGCCCCGGAGAGACGGCCTCGCCGCCGGCGACGATCTCGGTGCGCTCGACCATCACAACGGCGTCCGCTCCAGCGGGAATTGGCGCGCCGGTCATCACGCGCACTGACGTTCCGCGGACAACTCGCTGCTGCGGGACGCTGCCGGCGACGACTTCTTCAATGATCGCGAGCTGCGCGGCGCCTTTTTGTAAGTCTTCCGCGATGATCGCGTAGCCGTCGACGATTGATTTGTCGTACGGCGGCGAGTCCATGTTGCTGGCGATCGTTTCGTCGAGCACACGGCCGAGCGCGTCTTCAAGCCCCGCGGCGCAAGCGGGCAAACGCCTGGCGTTCTCAAGGATGAGGCGGAGGGCTTGTGGGACGTCGATCATGTTGAAAATTCAATTGCTCTCGATGTAAACACGAAAGCTAGTTCGGGGAGTCGGACTTGGACGAAGGAGCAGAAGAGATTTGTCCGCAGTTTACGCAGACGACCGCAGATTGTGAGAATACAGGGAATCGTGTCGATTGTATGCGGGCCTGCCGAGAGTTCGACCTCAGGGACAAGCGTTACGAAATGACTACTCGCGCGCGCCGCCTCGGCTCCATCGACGGCAACGACGCGATATCCGCTATTGAGCTCCTTTGGCACCGAGACATCATTGATTCGTGCAATCGGCGTGTTTGCCGAGCAGCCGACGAACCAGCAGAAGAGCGCGAGCGAGTGCAAGATCTTCATTCTCGTTCCTTTCGAATCGAAATGGAGGACCTGTTCTCGCCGCTGCCCTCACTCCAGCCCTCTCCCGCGGGGAGTGGGAGTTTGTGCATTATCGCAGATCTTCCATGATGAATGGCGCGCCCTTCTTGGTGGCGATTCGGTAGCGCTTGGCTGGCTCGAGCGTTGATTCGATCTCCAGCGGCTCTTCTCCCTCACGCTGGATCCGGAACGTGTGAGGCCCAGGCTTCAGCTCAACGAACGGAATGACGGTCGCGTCGTCGCCGCTCGCCCTTTTGGCCGCGCCGCCATCGACGGCGATGACGCGGTAGCCGCTATCGATCCCCTTGGGGACGGCGACGTCGTTGATCCGCGCAATCGGCTTGTCGAGCATGCAGCCGCTGAACAAGCAAACGAGCGCGAGTCCGCAGTATCTTTTCATTGTTCTCGTCCTTGAAAGAATTGGCGGCGTTCCTGTTGCCGCGTTTGTTTGAGAACGTATTCCGTGGTCAGCCACGACGTGTGCGATTAGGTTTGCGGCATATCGACGTCGAGTTTTCGATTTCTTTCGCCCCTACCGGGGCTTTACGACATTAGGTTTGTGCGACTTACTTAGGGCTTACGCCCTGGGCTATTAACTATCGTCCCTGCGGGACTCGATGGTGTCGCATGCCTGCCTGGTTAGTCGCATCTACTTCGGCTTCCACAGGTCGATCGGCCGCTTGGCGTCGGTCTTGAATGGTAGTGAGATCTTTTTGCCGCTGCCGGCTGAGGCGTAGGCGGCCATGATGATTTCGAGCGTCGCCCGGCCGTCTTCGCCGGTCACGATCGGTTGTTTGTCGTCGCGCACGCACTCGACGAAGTGGGCCATTTCCTGTGGGAAGCCGTAGTTCCAGTTCTCTTCGTAGATCGTAAAGCTCCAGCCGCTGGTTTGTGATGCTTTTTCGACCGCGTAGTCGTAACCCGTTTCGGAATAGGTGTGGATCGAGTTGCCGCGGAGCAGGTCGGCGTAGCCTTGCCCGGCCGAGCCATAGACTTCGGCCCGGTCGTCCATGCCGCCTGGCTTGCACCAGCTTTCTTCGGCCAGACCGACGCAGCCGTTTTCGAACTCGACGATAATCAGGGCCTCGTCGTCGGCGCGCGTCTTGTCGCCATGCACGTGCGTGCCCATTTGAGCGAACACACTGGTGGCGCGGGGACGATTTTTGCAATCGGGCCCGGATTGCATCCAGCGGAAGAACTCGACGGCGTGGCAGCCCATGTCGAGCGCAACGCCGCCGCCGCTGAGGTCGGCGTTATAAAACCACGGCGTGTGGGGGCCGCTGTGCTTCTCCATTTGCTTGACCAAATGAAGCTTGCCCAGCGCGCCAGAGTCAACCAGTCCTTTCAGCCGCGTGTACTTGGGCGCAAAGCAGAGCTCTTCGGCGTACATCAGCTTGACGCCGGCCTTGCGGCAGGCCTCGATCATCTGGTCGCACTCGGCCAGGTTCATCGCCATCGGTTTTTCGAGAATGACATGCTTGCCGGCGGCGGCCGCGGCGCAGACCGCCTCGCAGTGCAAATAGTTCGGCAGGCCGAGGACCACGAGCTGGATCTCAGGCATCTCGTACATCTGCTTGTAGTCGACAAACCAATGCGGGATCCGCCGCTTCTCGGCGAAGCCACGGACGTGCTCGATCGTCGGCGACGCCACTGCCAGCACCTCGGCGTCGGGCACGTGCAGGAGCGCTTCGTAATGTTGCGTGGTAATGAACTGGCTTCCGACCAGTCCGACGCCAATCTTCGGCATGGAAGTACCTGGGGCGAATGAAGGAGCGGCCTTGTCATCGAGCAGGGCCGTGGCGTTTGTCGACTTGCGGCGCGATATTCTAGCCGCTCTCGTCCTCTCGCACGATGCGAATGCTGCAGGGCAGGGGAGTCTGGATTTCAATCGCAAAATAGCACTGCTGGGCAAGGCAGCAGTGGCACACGGGAGCGATTTCCAGCCAGAACCGTTCGAGCCTGCCGGGCCGTTGACTCGCCTCGCTTTCCAAGCGTAGAATCGCGGCCAGCCGCCGGTATTTCGCCGGTGTTGCGCCGCGCCGGCCTCGCCAAAATCAGGCCGCCGTGGAGACGGAACTCTCTCGCACTGGCCGATTGCCTCACCCATGGCCTTACTGCAAGTTCTCAAGGGACCCACCCCCGGTCAGCAATTCAAGCTCGACCGCGAAAAGTCCATTCTTGGCCGCCACCCGGATTGCGATATCGTCTTGGACGTGGGCGCCATCAGTCGCCAGCACGCCCAGATTTTGCATGTCGGCACGGATTACTTCGTGCAGGATTTGCAAAGCCGCAACGGCACCTTCGTCAACGGCCAGCAAGTGCATGAGATGCACCGGTTGGAAGAAAACGATCGCATCAAGATTTGCGATTTGCTCTTCACGTTCCACACCCGGGCCCCTGGGCCAAAGTCGGCCGAGGCGCCCGCGCCCGCCGGACACCTGACGGCGCTCGCTGAGATGTTCGACGACCCCGAAGGGGCCAGCAGCGGCGGCGGCTCGACTGTCGTGGGCAAGGTCGAACTCGGCTCGAGCCGGGAAGGGCTGCGCTTTACCGTCAATGCCGAGGCCAAGCTCAAGGCGCTGTTGGAAATCAACCAGAGCCTGGCGTCTGCGTTGTCGCTCGATCAGGTGCTGCCGAAGATTCTCGACAGCTTGTTTCGCGTCTTCTTGCAGGCGGATCGCGGCTTCGTCGTGCTGCAAGAGTCCGAGAATGGCCGGTTGATCCCCAAGGCGGTCAAGCATCGCCGGGAAGATTCGGACGAGACGCCGCGGATCAGCCGCACGATCATGAAGGAAGTGATGACCAAGAAGGAGGCGATCCTCTCGGCCGACGCCGCCACCGATGGTCGCTTCGATAGTAGCCAGAGCATTGCCGAGTTTCGCATCCGCTCGATGATGTGCGCTCCGCTGGTTGATAGCACCGGCCGCGCGCTCGGGGCGATCCAGATCGACACGCTCGACAAAGGCGCGCGCTTTCAGGTCGATGACTTGGAAGTGCTGGCCAGCGTCGCCTCGCAAGCGGCCATCGCCATCGAGAACGCCCAACTGCACGAGCGGCAGTTGGGGCAGGCCGCCATGCAGCGCGACCTGGAACTGGCGCACAAAGTACAGCAGGGCTTTTTGCCTGGCGCGCCACCGACCGTCGAAGGTTATGACTTCTTCGACTACTACAAGGCCGCCAGTCACGTCGGCGGCGACTATTTCGATTACATCACGCTCTCGGGCCAACGCCTGGGCATTGTGCTGGCAGACGTCTCGGGCAAGGGCATTGCCGCGGCGCTTTTGACCGCGAAACTTTCGAGCGAAGCCCGCTTTTGTTTGGCGAGCGAATCGAGCCTGTCGACGGCCGTCAACCGGTTGAACGCGGCGTTTTGCGCCGCCGGTTGGGAAGACCGATTTGTGACAGTGATCATTGGCGTGCTCGATCCACACACCAACGAACTGACGATCGTCAACGGCGGGCACATGGCGCCTTACCTGCGCCGTCGAGACGGCGCGGTGGAACCGATCGGCGAAGATCAGTCCGGCGTGCCGCTGGGCGTTTCGGCCGATTTTGAGTACGAGGAGTTTACGATTCCGCTCGCGCCAGGCGACTGCCTGACGTTATTCACCGACGGCTTTAGCGAGGCGATGAACGCGGCCGGCGAACTCTATGGGCTGGAACGGCTGCGGCAGCATCTGACCGAGCCGGAGGTGGGCGTCGACAAGCTCGGACCCGTCTTGCTCGAGGACGTAAAATCCTTCGTCGATGGTCACGCCCAAAGCGACGACATGTGCCTGGTTTGCTTCGGCCGCCGCTAGACGGTATTTCTAAAGGCGGAATTGCCCCTGCCGGGCCTTCTTGTAGGTCACGCACCCCGTGCGTGACAAGAATCGCCGAAACGCGCGCCCGTCACGCTACGGGATTACCTTTGTCAGCGCCTCAGCGGTTCCACGTCGTCTTCACTTCGATTGGAAGAATTAGGAACCGTGGAGGCGCAGAGTCGCAGAGGTCGGAATGGAATTCATGAGTGACAGGTTCGCGATTAGATGCAATCATTGACCATTGAGAGATCGCGTAGTTGCTAGTTCATGTCACGCACGGGGTGCGTGACCTACAAACGTCAGGCCCCAAGCCTCAAGTCTTTTCAGCTATGCCTACTGTGCGATTTCCACAGCATCTGCTCCGTCACGTCAAGGCGCCGGCCGTTGTGCAGGCTGAGGGGGTGACCGTGGCCGAAACGCTGTTGGACGTCGAGCGGAACTATCCGGGCGTGCGGGATTATCTTGTCGACGAGCGGGGGAGCCTGCGGAAGCACGTCAATATTTTCATCGGCGAGGCGCTCGTCCGCGATCGCGCTGCGCTTTCGGATCCGGTGACTGAGGACGCCGAGGTTTTTGTCTTTCAAGCATTGTCGGGAGGGTGAGCCGGTGGCTGGATCGATGCTAGCCGTAGGGACGCGCAAAGGTTTGTTGTTATTCGCGCAGCAGCGCTCGTGGAAATTGGTCCGCGAGTGTCACATTGGCGTGCCGGTTCCCTACGCGGCCGTTGATCCGCGCAGTGGAACGCTGTGGGCGTCGCTCGATCATGGCCACTGGGGGCAAAAGCTGCAGCGATCGACGAACATGGGCGTCGATTGGCAAGAGCTGCCCGCGCCAAAGTATCCGGAAGACGCAACGCTGCGAGAAGACAAACCGGCCACGCTCCGCTACTTGTGGGTCATTGGGTTTGGCGGGGCAGAGCAGCCGGGCCGAATCTATATTGGCACGGAGCCAGGCGGCCTTTTTGTCAGCGATGACGGCGGCGAGAGTTGCCGGCTGGTCGAGGGGCTCTGGAATCATCCGTCGCGTCCGGGGCATTGGATGGGGGGCGGTCGCGACGAGGCCGGCATCCATTCGATTGTCGTTGACCCGCGCGATCCACGTCACATCATGGTCGGCATAAGCTGCGCTGGCGTGTTCGAATCATTCGACGATTGCCAAACCTGGGCGCCACGCAATAAAGGCTTGAAGGCGGCCTTTCTGCCGGACCCCACCGTGGATATTGGTCACGATCCGCACTTGCTGGTCGGCTGCGCGGGCTCGCCCGACGTGCTGTGGCAGCAAAACCACTGTGGGATCTTCCGTAGCGTCGACGGCGCGAAGAATTGGCAGGCGGTGCACGAGGAGCAGGGCCCGGCGAATTTTGGTTTTGCAATCGCCGTTGACGATCAGAACGCCGACACCGCCTGGGTTGTCCCGGCCACCAGCGACGAAGTTCGCGTGGCAGTCGACAGGGCCTTGTGCGTCTGCCGCACCGACGACGCCGGCCGCTCTTGGAAGACGTTTCGCCAGGGGCTACCGCAATCGGATTGCTACGACTTCGCGTTTCGTCACGCGCTGGATGTTGGCGCGGACAACGTAGCCTTCGGCACGGCGACCGGCAGCTTGTACCACTCGGCCGATCGGGGTGAGACGTGGCAATGCCTGGGCGATCACCTGCCGCCGATCTATTCGGTGAGGTTTGCGGCTGGCGAGTGAAGTGAGCCGATCAAACAGTGCGAAGCTCCGCGAGTAGCTCGTTGTCCTTAAGAATTCGGACACCGTGGGGCAGGCAAAATGCAACGACGTCCGCGGCGTGCAAATGCCGA
>Ga0070665_100001422_pt1 | contig 28055 bp, 20 predicted proteins | sample KBSS13metaG_FD_65862 | JGI IMG/M metagenome (GOLD analysis project Ga0070665, IMG submission 65862) | Switchgrass rhizosphere microbial communities from Kellogg Biological Station, Michigan, USA - KBS S1-3 metaG | ecosystem: Host-associated > Plants > Roots > Rhizosphere > Soil ... | reverse complement strand
GATGATCTCCAGCTGGCGCGGAAACAGCATCTCGAACCACCGCAGCGGCCATTTCTCCAGCGCCTCGGGCAACAGCGTGTGGTTGGTATAAGCGAGCGTGCTGCGGGTCAGATCCCACGCTTCGCCCCAGCCGAGGGATGCCTCATCGAGCAGGATACGCATCAGTTCAGGAACCGCGAAGCTCGGATGCGTGTCATTGAGCTGAATGGCGACCTTGTCGGGCAGGCTACGCCAGTCGAGATTGCCGTGCTGGAAACGGCGCAGCAAGTCGGCCAGTGAGCAGGCCACCAGGAAATATTCCTGCACAAAGCGCAGCCCCTGACCCGTCGTCGTCGAATCGTCGGGATAGAGAACCCTGGTCACCGATTCGGCCGCCAGATGCTCGGCCAGTGCGCTGACGAATTCGCCGGCGCTGAAGGCTTGGAAATCGAAAGCATCGGGAGCCGCCGCTGCCCACAACCGCAGCGTGTTGATCGTCTTTCCCCCATAACCGACGACCGGGCGATCATAGGGTATGCCGATCAGGCTTGACGGCTCTCCGCTGACAGCCCGCAAACTTCCACCGTGTACCTCGAACGAACAGCCGAGCTTGATCTCGACCGCCTCGTGCGGACGGGCGACCTCCCAGGGGTCTGAGCGGCGTAGCCAATTGTCAGGCTGCTCGCGCTGCCATCCGTCGACGATGGTCTGCTTGAAGATGCCGTATTCGTAGCGCAGTCCGTAACCCATGGCCGGAAGCTGCATCGTCGCCATGGAGTCGAGAAAGCATGCCGCCAGGCGGCCGAGGCCGCCGTTGCCGAGCCCGGCATCCGGCTCCTCCTCGAGCGCCGCCAGCGCGTCGAGGCTGTTATGGTCGATGAACCTCTTCGCCAGGGGATCCAGCTGCAGGTTGTGGATGTTGTTGACCAGCGACCGGCCGATCAGAAACTCCATCGAAAGATAGTAGGTGCGTTTGGGATTCTGCTGATCGTAGGTCCGTTCCGTGCGGCGCCAGCGCTGCGAGAGGATGTCCCGGATGGAATGGGCGAGCGCCTCGTAGCGCTCCCGCGGGCCAACCTCGGCTGGATCCATGACGTTGTCGAACATCAGGTGCCGCTCGTAGAGCGCGTTGGCGGTTCCTGTGATCCGGATCGGTCCGCAGCCATATTGTTGGAGCTGGGCTTCCGTCACGACAGGCGCGGACATTCCGCCGCCTGACGCCATATTTCCGCCAGCCATGACGATCTCTCCTGTCGCAAACGATTGCTGATCGCGCCGGCTCAGACGTTGTCGGCTTCGGTCGAGCGGATCCCCGTCACCGCTGCTTCGCTTCCCCACCGCCAGCCACTGATCTCCGGCAGGTCGTCGCCGTACCGAGCGATATACTCCTTATGTTCGATCAGCTTGTTGCGGATCGCCTGCTTGGCATAGGCCGCGCGGGCGCCAAGCTTCGACACGCGGTCGATCACGTCGTTGACAAGGTGGAAGCGGTCGAGATCGTTCATCACGCACATGTCGAACGGCGTGCTGGTCGTGCCTTCTTCCTTGTATCCGCGGACGTGAAAGTTGCGGTGCCCGTTACGGCGATAGATCAGCCGGTGGATAAGCCAGGGATAACCGTGGAAGGCGAAGATGACCGGTTTGTCCGTGGTGAACAGCACGTCGAAATCGCCGTCGGAAAGGCCGTGCGGGTGTTCGCTTGCCGGCTGCAGCTTCATCAGGTTGACGACGTTGATGACACGCACCTTCAGTTCCGGCACGTGATGGCGCAGCAGATCGACCGCGGCGAGGGTTTCTAGGGTCGGCACGTCCCCGCAACAGGCCATCACGACGTCGGGTTCGCCGCCCTTGTCGTTGCTGGCCCAGTCCCAAATGCCCAGACCCGCCTCGCAGTGCCTGACCGCCGCCTGCATCGTCAGCCACTGCGGGGCAGGCTGCTTGCCGGCGACGACGACGTTCACGTAGTTGCGGCTGCGCAGGCAGTGGTCCGTGACCGAGAGCAGGCAGTTGGCGTCTGGCGGCAGGTATACGCGGATGACCTCGGCCTTCTTATTGACGACATGGTCGATGAAACCGGGATCCTGGTGGCTGAAGCCATTGTGATCCTGCCGCCAGACATGGCTGGATAGCAGGTAGTTCAACGACCCGATCGGCCGCCGCCAGGGAATGTGGTTGCACACTTTCAGCCACTTGGCGTGCTGGTTGAACATCGAATCGATAATGTGGATGAAGGCTTCGTAGCACGAGAAAAAGCCGTGCCGGCCGGTCAGCAGATAGCCTTCGAGCCAGCCCTGGCACTGGTGCTCGCTCAGCACTTCCATGACCCGGCCATCGGGCGCGAGATGATCGTCCCAAGGATAGGTCTCTGCCTGCCACGCGCGATTGGTGACCTCGAGCACGTCCTGCCAGCGGTTCGAGTTGTTTTCGTCGGGACTGAAGAGGCGGAAGTTGCGGGCGTCCATGTTCAGCTTCATCACGTCGCGCAGGAAGGTGCCCATCAGCCGGGTGGATTCCGCCGTAACGGCGCCTGGCTCCGTGACCTCGACCGCGTAGTCGCGGAAATCCGGCAGCTTGAGATCGCGCATGAGCTGGCCGCCATTGGCGTGCGGATTGGCGCTCATACGGCGCGCGCCGCGGGGCGGGAGTTCGGCCAATTCCGGAAGGAGGCGGCCCTCGGCGTCGAACAGCTCGTCCGGGCGATAGCTCTTCATCCATTCCTCGAGGATGCCGATGTGCTCAAGCTTTTCGTGCATCTCGCCCATCGGCACCTGGTGCGAACGCCAGTAATCTTCGGTACGCCGTCCGTCGATCTCCTTCGGGCAAGTCCAACCCTTCGGCGTGCGCATGACGATCATCGGCCAGCGCGGGCGCTCGTGGTTCCCGTTGCGCGCCTCCGTTTTGATGCGCTGAATCTGATCGAGGATGGTGTCCAGCGTGGCCGCCATCGCCTCATGCATCTGCTCCGGGTCACTACCCTCGACGAAATACGGCGTGTAGCCGTACCCGCGGAACAGCTGATCCAGCTCCTCATGGCTGATCCGGGCGAGGAAGCAGGGGTTGGCGATCTTATAGCCGTTGAGGTGAAGGATCGGCAGAACGACGCCGTCGGTCGCGGGATTCAGGAACTTGTTGGAATGCCAGCTGGTTGCCAGGGGCCCGGTCTCGGCCTCGCCGTCGCCGACGACGCAGGCGACGACAAGATCGGGGTTGTCGAACGCGGCGCCGTAGGCGTGGGAAAGGGCGTAGCCAAGCTCGCCGCCCTCGTGAATGGAGCCCGGTGTTTCCGGCGCTACGTGGCTGGGGATGCCCCCGGGGAAGGAGAATTGCTTGAACAGGCGCTTCATGCCCTGCTCGTCGCCCGAAATGTTCGGATAGACCTCGCTATAGGTCCCTTCGAGATAGGCGTTGGCGACCAGGGCCGGCCCGCCATGGCCGGGGCCGATGATATAGATCATGTCCAGATCATGCTTTTTGATGATCCGGTTCAGGTGAGCATAGATGAAGTTCAGGCCCGGCGTGGTGCCCCAGTGGCCGAGCAGCCGCGCCTTGACGTGTTCCTTCGTCAGCGGTTCCTTCAGCAGCGGGTTGTCGTAAAGATAGATCTGGCCGACCGACAGGTAATTGGCGGCACGCCAATATGCGTCGATCAATGACCGTTCTTCGTCCGACAGAGCGTCCGCCATCATCGCCTCCCGCTAAAGCAAATGCCGTAGAAACAGGATGTAATTCTCGTGCGGTTGGCTCGCTGAGGCTATCGGGGAAAACCCCGATAAGGAATTGCTGTAGACCTAAGCCGGGGCAAATATTAGATACATTACCCTGGATCGTACGCCGGTCTGGGCGCTGCAAACCGACCGGAACACCTGGTCAGCCGTCGACTTCGATCGCAGCAAGACCACCGAGCCGCGGTTCAGCCCGGAAGCTCATACCGTCCAGCGGCGACGCTTCGGAGCTCCTGCCCGTCTTTACTTGAGGGTGGCGCCCTTTGAGGTGATCACGTCCATCAATCCGTTCCAGGAATTGACAAACGATGTCGCCCCATCCGACTGGAGACGTTGGCCCAGGGCGTGGAGGTCGACCCCGGCCTGGACAAACTGCGCCAACACGTCCTCACAATTTCCACCGTCCGCGCGCATGAGTGTCGGAACGTTGCCGTGGTCTGCGAACGCCTTGAGCGTGCTCTCCGGGATAGTGCTGACCGTGAAAGGGGCCGCGAGCGCCTGGATGTACATGACGTCCGAGGCCAGTGGATCCTTGACGCCGGTACTGGCCCATAGCAGGCGCTGAGGTTGGGCGCCTGCATTGTAGATGCGCTGCCAGCGCGGAGAGCTTAGAAGCGAACGATAGGCCTTGTAGGTCCGCCTGGCGATGGCGATGCCGAGTTGGTTGTGCAGGGCGTCCGGCTCTTCGCCTTTCACCGCGGTGTCCCAGCGGCTGACGAACACCGAGGCCACGGAACCGACATTGGGATTCAGCCCGGCCTCCAGACGCCGTTCGACACCGCGCATGAACGCCTCGGCGGCCACGAAGTACTGCTCGCGCGAGAACAGCAGGGTCACGTTGATCGGAATGCCGGCGAAGATGGCTTCCTCGATTGCCGGCAGTCCTTCCCTCGTGCCGGGAATCTTGATCATCAGGTTGGGGCGGCCGGCCCGCGCGAAAAGATTCTTGGCCGCAGCGATCGTCGCGGCCGGATCGTAGGCAAGGAGGGGCGACACCTCCAGTGACACCCATCCGTCTACGCCGTTGGTCCGGTCGTGTATGGGGCGGAACAGGTCCGCGGCACGGGTAAGGTCGTCGAGCGCGATCTCGAAGAACACCTCTTCGGCCGATCGTCCCTCCACGACCTTTTGGCGGATCGTCGGGTCGTAGGCGGCGCTGTTCCTGATCGCTTGCTCGAAGATGGTCGGATTGGAGGTGAGTCCCGTCAGCGACAGCTCTTGCATAAGATGTTCCAGGGCGCCGCTCGTCAGCAGGTCGCGGGTGATGTTGTCGAGCCAAAGGCTCTGACCCAGGCGATGGAGCTGGCCGGTAGCTTTGGTCGCCGCACCCTTCGCGGGCTCCGCCCGTGGGAGTATGTACTTCTCTACAGCGTTGGCGAAACCTTCATCGGCAAACGAGGTCGTGACGTAATTCGCCTGATGCTGCACGTCCTCGCTGGCATTGCCCATCGCGATGCTGAGGCCACTGCGCTCGAACATTGGCACGTCGTTCGCCTGGTCGCCGATTGTGGCAATCTGCTGCAACGGAATTTTCAGGTACCGCGAAAGCCGCTCTACCACGGTTCCCTTGTTGGCCGACTGATGAGTCACGTCGAGGTAGTGCGGCTGTGATCGCGTGGCGGTGACCTCTGTTCCGAACTCCTTCTGAAGCGCCGCCTCGCACGCCGCGACACGGGGGTGGTCCTCACTGACACCGACCATCTTCACGATTCCGGTAAGCACCTTATCGAAGGTAGGGACAACCGTTGGCTGGAACTGGACTGTCGACGCCTCGCGATCCACGCGCGGCGCCTGACGGGCGCGCACGAACCAGTCGGTCGCACTGTAGAGCCAGACGTCGAGACCATAGGACTCGATCCTCTCGACAAGGGCCGGCAGCAAGTAGTCGGGCAGCTGTCTCTCGTCGAGCACGGACAGATCGGGGAGAACGATTACGCCGCCATTGAATGCGGCCATCGGTAGTGTCAGCCCGAGCGGCTCTACAAGCGTGAGCATGCCGCGCGGCGGACGGCCGCTGGTGACGGTGAAAATGAGTCCGTGCTCTCGCATCGCCTTCACAGCTTGGATCGCACGCTTGGTAATCACCTTCTCCTTGGTGACCACCGTGCCGTCGACATCCGCCAGAAGTACGGAGATAGAAGGGGAGGGCTGTGGGGATGCATGATCCATCCTGACGCTCCTGTCTCAAGGGTCTCAAGGCAATGTCGAAGACGTTTCGTACCCACCGATCTCCGCCTGCCGATCGAAGTGCGGCAGCGGCACCCTGCGCAGACTAACTCGGCAGGGCGCGCCGCCGGCGACCCCGCCCGCTTCAGCCCTGGTGTTCAAAAGAAAGTCTGGGATGCTCACGCCTGCGCGGCTGATCATTCATGGTACGTGCCGGACTGCCGGCTGGGTATCCAGGAATACCCTGAACCAAATGCGGTTCTCTCGTTAAGGGCAGCTAAGTGACGTCCGTTGGTGAAGCGTCGGTGGGCGGCGCCAAGCCCGCGATGGAGAAGATGGTCGTCTCGCGCGCCGCAGCGAAGCGGCCGTCTACTCCGAGATGATGGTTCGCAGATGCGCGGGCACCGCCCGGCCCAAGTCCGACCGGCTAGATAAGAAACGCGAAGCCGGGCGCCACTAAGAGGGCGAGGTTCACGAAGCGATGATGGCGTACATTCGGCCGCGGATGGCGGCTTCTGCCTGTTCAGCCTCTAGGAACCGCTGCAGGAGCAGTCCCGTTAAGGGCGCCCCATTCGTGCGGAGTGTTTTCGCAGTTCTTTGCTTCGCCGCCATAAGCTCCTGCTGAAGCTTTTCCAGCTCAGCTCCCTCCTCGGGCGTGAAGTCTGTCCTTACCATGGTCCGAGGTTATCGCGAACCCGCCCCGTCTACAATCGCGATCGCACCTAGCGTCACGCCGGCACTGCCAGCAACGCCCGCTCCGGCGCCCCCAAATAGCTGCGCGATCGTCATCCGGCGCGAACGTTACGCGTGGGAAATACAGGGACTGCGGTGGCCCTGGCGCAGGCTCAATGATAGCCGATATCGGCCCGTACCTTGCCGCGGAAGACCCAGTAAGACCAGGCCGTGTACATCAGGATCACCGGAAGCAGGAACAGGGTGCCGATGAGGAGGAAGGCCTGGGTGGGCTCGGAGGAGGCGGCCTCCCACAGCGTGAAATGCCCCGGTACGATCATGGGGAAGAGGCTGATGGCGATGCCGAGATAGGACAGGACAAAGAGGCCGATGCCGCCGATGAAGGGAAGCGCCTCGGCGGTGCCGTCGAAGGCCCGCCAGGTGATCACGGCGAGGATCGCCGTCAGAACCGGCACCGGGGCGAGGAAAGCGACGTTTGGCCAGGCGAACCAGCGGTCTGCGATCGCCTGGCTCATGTAGGGTGTCCAAAGGCTGACGATGCCGACGGCGACAATGACGCCGAACAGGCAGAAGCGGCCATGGCGCCGCGCCGCCGCCTGCACCTCGCCCTCGGTCTTGAGCACGAGCCAGCCCGCGCCGAGAAGCCCGTAGCCGAAGATAAGGGCGAGGCCGGTCAGCAGCGAGAAGGGCGTCAGGAAATCGAAGGAGGTTCCCGAAAACTCGCGGCCGGTCACCTCGAAGCCCTGGACGAAGGAACCAAGGACGATGCCCTGCGCGAAGGTCGCGACCGCTGAGCCATAGCAGAAGGCGTTGTCCCAGAAGGTCTTGTGCTCGGCATCGCGGAAGCGGAACTCGAAGGCGACGCCGCGAAAGACCAGCGCCAGCAGCATGACCAGGATAGGGAAATACACAGCTGGTATGATGATGGCGAAGGCGAGCGGAAAGGCGGCGAGCAGGCCGATGCCGCCCATGACCAGCCAGGTCTCGTTGCCGTCCCAGATCGGTGCGATCGAGTTCATGATGGTGTTTCGCGAACGCGTGTCGGGCGCCAGACCAAAGAGCATGCCGACACCGAGATCGAAGCCGTCGAGGAGGACGTAGAAGAAAACCGATGCACCGACGATCAGCGTCCAGACTGGAACCAGATCGAGAACCTGCGTCATTGGCCTGCTCCCTTCGCGGTCACCGCGCCGGCGATGACCGGCGCAGTGGGGCGGCCGGCCTCGATGACGTCGTCGTGAATCTCGGCCGCCGCCGGGCCCTTGCGCACGAGGCGCACCATCAGGAAGAGGCCGACGGGGTACATGATGAGGTAGACCGCGACATAGCCGAGAAGCGAGAGGGCGACATTGGGGCCGGTCAAGGATGGCGTGACGGATTGCGCCGTGCGCATCAGGCCATAGACCGTCCAGGGCTGACGGCCGACCTCGGTGACGATCCAACCCGCGATCACGGCGACGAAGCCGATCGGCATTGCGTAGCGGCAGAGCGTCAAGAAGACCGGGCTGTCGAGACTGCCGCGCCAGCGCAGCCAGCCGCCATAGGCGACGATGGAGAGCATGATCACACCCATGCCGACCATGGCGCGGAAGCCGAAGAAGGGCAGCACGGTCGGCGGGCGCTGGTCTTTGGGGAAATCCTTGAGCCCCTGGACCTCGCCGTCGAGCTGGTGAGTCAGGATCAGGCTGCCGATGAGCGGCACCTCGATGGCGTAATGATTGGTCTCGGCCTCGTCGTCGGGAATGGCAAAGAGGGTGAGCGGCACGCGCCGTTCCGTTTCCCAGCGGGCCTCGATAGCGGCCAGCTTGGCCGGCTGGTGCTCGCGCGTGTTCAGGCCGTGCAGGTCGCCCAGGAAAATCTGCAGGGGGACGAGGACGGTCAGGAGCCAGAGCGCCATGGACAGCATGGTGCGGCCTTCCTCATAGGCGCGGGGGCGTCGCATGAGCACGGCGCCGACGCCGAGAACGACGAAGCCCGTCGTCACGAAGAAGGCGGTGACCGTGTGGGCGAGGCGGAAGGGGAAGGATGGGTTGAAGATCACTTTCAGCCAATCGACCGGGAAGAAGCGGCCATCGATGACCTCGTAGCCGGCGGGCGTCTGCATCCAGGAGTTGGCGGAAAGGATCCAGAAGGAGGAGAAGAGCGTGCCGAGCGCAACCATCAGCGCCGCCACGAAATGCGCCCAGCGCGGCACGAGATCGCGCCCGAAGAGGAGTACGCCCAGAAAGGCCGCCTCGAGGAAGAAGGCGGTCAGGCCCTCATAGGCGAAAAGCGGCGAGAGCACATTTGCGGTCGCGTCGGAGTAACGGCTCCAATTGGTGCCGAGCTGGAAGGGCATGACGATGCCGGTGACGACGCCCATGCCGAAGGAGATTGAGAAGATCTTGATCCAGAATACCGACACGCGGAGATAGATCCCGCGGCCGGTGACGACGTACAGCCCCTCAAGGACGGCGATATAGGCGGCGAGCCCGATTGTGAAGGCCGGCAGCAGGATGTGCCAAGCGATGACCCAGGCGAACTGGAACCTCGACAGGAAGAGCGGATCGAACTCCATGGACTGCTCCATCCCTCTTCGCGGTTGACTGTCGTGGGCAACTGCCCGCCGATGGACAAGACTGTATCAGACCTTAGGAAGGAAGGCCCGAGAATATCGATCAGGTGTTCTCTCTATGCGGGTTCAAAATTCACTGGTCATTGAGAACTGACTGGCGGGTTGTTCGATCCCATTTCAGGAGTTCTGGCGACCTATCGCTAACGAACGTGCCTACCTTCGGCCAGAAACTTCATTAGTGACCGGAGCCGGCGGTCGCTGCGATGATTCCGAGTTTACCTAGTCCAAAAACCGCCAATTGGACGGCAACCGCAGTCAGCAGTATCCCGAACACAACCTCAGAAACAACCAGGCCGGTGGGGTTTAGGCGCTTGGATAGCTTGTCAATATTGGCAAATATCAAATAGTCGAACGCCCCGACCAATAGAACGAGCCCAACGACGAGGGCCGCGCTCGCTACCGAGACCACCTCACCAGATGCAATGATCAGGATCGTCATGCCGACCGGATTCAGGAGATAGGGTACCGCTAGCGGATAGACCGCGATCCGTTTCTGGTCCTCGAGAACCTCTATTTCCTCCGCAACCTGTTTGCCCGGGCCAGCCACCATACCGATCGCCAAGATGGCAAGAATGATCCCGCCGGCAACTGCGACGGCGCCGCCGGTAATGTGGAGGAGGCGCATGAGCAGCGCTCCAAACGCGAATAGGACGAGCGCAGTAATGACCGCCGTCACAACCATCTGCCGGCCTATGGCCCGCTGTGCCGCCGGGTCGAAACTTTTTGTTTTTTCGAGGAACGGCACCAGAGCAATTTTGGGACCCATGCCGATAAGCAAGAGTATAAGCAGCGTCACCACGAGATCGGAATTGATTATCGAGAAATCCATTGGAGGGCTCGCTTTCTCGCCAATTGTTGAGTTCTACCTGGCCGCTAGTTCGCGGAGGGATGGGTTGCATTCCGCCGCGCGTCTAACCGCCGGTTTCGAAGCCGGGGTACAGCGTCATTCCCCCGTCGACATAGATCGTCGAGCCGACGATGTAGTCGGTGAAGTCTGAAGCCAGCCAGATCGCTGCCCGGCCGATCTCCTCGGCTTCGCCGATTCGCTTGTAGGGGATGAGTTTCATCAGCGCGCTGCAGGCTTCCGACGTTTGCCATGCCTCGGTGTTGATCGGCGTGCGGATGGCTCCGGGCGCAATGCTGTTGACCCGGATGCGCCGCTCCGCGACCTCCTGCGCCAGGCTTTTCATGAGCAGCATCAATCCACCCTTGGATGCCGCGTAGTTCACGTGCCCAGCCCAGGGGATGACGTCGTGGACCGAACTGATGAAGATGATCTTGCCGGCCGCAACCGAGACGTCGCGGCGCACACCGCGCCGGAGAAACTCGCGTACCGCCGCGCGTGAACACAGAAAGGCGCCGCGCAGATTCACGTTCATAACGATGTCCCAGTGCGCCGCCGTCATCTCGTGAAAGGGCGCATCCTTCTGCAGCCCGGCATTGCTGACGAGGATGTCCACAGTTCCCAATTCCTCGACAGTCCTGGCGAACATCGCCTCCACCTCGGCTTCGTTCGAAACGTCCGCCAGAACGGCCATGGCTCGCTGTCCGCCTTGTCGAATTTCGTCAACAACCTGCGTGGCGTCCTCCGGTGCGGTAACGTAATTGACGACCACGTCCGCACCGGCTCTGCCCAGAGCGAGGGCGATTGCGCGCCCAATCCCGGAATTGGCTCCGGTGACCAGGGCAACCTGTCCCTTCAAAATGTAAGCCGGCGGCAGGCTTGGAAGCACAGGTTGCGGCAACTGTCGGCTGTGATAGTAGCTCTCCACGATCGTCACTCCGATGTGCGGGGCTCGTCCGGCCTGAGACTTTTGCCGTTTTCGAGCCATTGGGCTTCGGTGCCGGACGCAAAAATATGCATCGCCCGGGCGATAAACCCGGTCCAGCCGGTCTGGTGGTTGGCGCCGAGGCCTGCGCCATTATCGCCGTGGAAGTATTCGTGAAACTGCAGGTAATCGCGCCAGTGTGGGTCCTCCTGGAATTTGGCGATCTTGCCGAAAACGGGTCGCCGTCCGTCCGGGCCGCGCAGGAAGATCGCAGATAAGCGTCGCGTGATCTCTTCGGCGACCTGATAGAGGTTCATGTGGCGGCCGGAGCCGGTGGGGCATTCGATCGTAAAGTCGTTGCCGTAGTAGATGTAATATTGCATCAGAGCTCGGATAATCAGACCGTTCATGGGCATCCAGATCGGTCCGCGCCAGTTCGAATTGCCGCCGAACATGTCGCTGTCGGATTCGCCCGGCAGGTAGGAAACGCGGTATTCCCGATCCCCAACTCGGTAGACGTACGGGTGCTTCGCGTGATAGCGCGAAAGTGCCCGGATGCCGTAGGGGCTCAGGAACTCGTCCTCGTCGAGCATTTTCGACAGCACGCGGCGGAGCTTGGTCTCGTCCATGATGGAACTGAGATATCGACCCGCATAACCCAGCTTCCGGGGGTCGTGGATAAAGGCAACCAGTTCCGGGTGGCTATTGAAGAACGCAAGTATCTCCTCCACGACGTCAGGGAATTTTCGGTAAAGCTCCCCCTCAAAGACCGTGGCAGCACAGAGCGGCAGAAGACCGACCATCGAGCGCACCTTGAGCCGTTGTGCCGGGCCGTTCGGCGGTCGCAGCACGTCGTAGAAGAAGCCGTCCTCCTCGTCCCACATTCCCGTCTCGGCGCCTCCGCGGATCATCGCCGACGCGATCCTCATGAAATGTTGCGTGAACTTGAGCACCATCCTCTCGCCGCCCACGACATCGTTTATGCCCAGTTCGCTCGCGATCTCGATCATGTTCTGGCAATAGAGCGCCATCCAGGCGGTGCCGTCGGCCTGTTCCAGGTATCCCCCTGTCGGCAGAGGCGCGCTGCGGTCGAACACGCCTATGTTGTCCAGCCCGAGGAAGCCGCCCTCGAAGACGTTCTTACCCGCACGGTCCTTGCGGTTGACCCACCAGGTGAAGTTGAGCAGCAGTTTCTGGAAGCAGCGTTGCAGCCAAGCTATGTCGCCCTGGCCGGTTCGTGCCCGTTCCAGGCGGTACGTGAAAATCGTGGCCCAGGCATGTACGGGCGGGTTCACGTCGCCGAAGTTCCATTCGTAAGCCGGAATTTGCCCGTTAGGATGGATATAAGCCTCGGACAGCAACAGTTCGAGTTGCTCTTTGCCGAAGTCCTGATCCACCAATGTCAGTGCGATCGCGTGAAAGGCCAAGTCCCAAGCGGCATACCAGGGGTATTCCCACTTATCCGGCATGGAAATGACGTGGGCGTTGCACATATGGTGCCAGCCGTCATTGCGCGGTGGGGTTCGCCGCTTCGGATCGAACGGATCGGCCCCGTGTTCCACCAGCCACTTGTTCACATCGTAGAAATAGAATTGCTTGCCCCACAACATGCCGGCCAGCGCCTGGCGCATGATGTTGGCCGCGTCGTCGGTCATCGATGACGGCGTGATCGATGCGTAGAATTCGTCCGCTTCGTGCCGCCGCGCCCGCATCGCGTCGCCGAACGCGTCGCCGAAGACGCCCTTGCCATCCTGTGACTGAATCAGTGTCGCCGGCCGCACGTCACTGAGCCGTAGCCGCAGCGTGTGGGCTTTGCCCGCTCCGACGGTGATGACGTATTGCGCCGCGGCCTTGGTGCCGGTCTGTTGGGGATTCACCGCATCCGTTCGGCCATGCAGGACGCAATTGTTGATCCCGTCTTTGACGAACTGCGTGATGTTGCGAACGCCGACCAGTCGCTCGGTGTTCGTCTCATTTTCCGTGAACAGCAACGTGGGCGAGCCCTCGCAGTACAGATATCTCATGGCGGACGCAGGCCGCCTCGGTGAACTCGCCGCGACCACGCTCAGGACTTCCGTCTGCACCGCGCATTCCAGCAGGGGTTTCTCGCCGTCCCCGCCCGACGACCAGGTATTGCGGAACCATAGCGTCGGCAGCACATGCAACGTCGCCGCTTCCGGTCCGCGGTTGATCACCGTGATCTCAATGAGGATGTCCTCCGGCGTGGCTTTGGCGTACTCAACAAAAATATCGAAGTAACGATCGTCGTCGAATACTCTTGTATCGATCAATTCGTATTCGGGGTCGCCTTTACCACGTTGCCGATTCGTCGCCACCAGGTTTTCGTAAGGGTACGCTGCCTGTGGGTACTTGTAGAGATACTTCATAAAAGAGTGCGTTGGCGTCGAATCGAGGTAGAAGTAGTATTCTTTTACATCTTCACCGTGATTGCCTTCCTTGTTGGTCAGCCCAAACAGCCGCTCCTTGAGAATCGGGTCTCGGCCATTCCACAAAGCAAAAGCGAAGCACAGTTGCTGCTTGTGATCGCAGATTCCCGCCAGTCCATCCTCGCCCCAGCGATACGCTCGCGACCGAGCCTGATCGTGACTGAAGTAATCCCACGCGTTGCCGCTTTCACTGTAATCCTCGCGAACGGTGCCCCACTGTCGCTCGGACAGGTACGGACCCCATTTCTTCCACTCGGCTTTTGTTTCGCGAGCCTCCCGCAAGCGCTGAAGTTCAGCGTTCATGGTGCGACCCTCCGATCAGGGGCAGGGGACCACAACAAGGCCGTCAGGAGAAAAGTACAAACGATTGCGAACAGCACGAAGCCGATACGAGTGGCGAAGCTATCCGGCGTGCTGGCTGGGATGGGCGAGACACCCAGCCCGAACAAGATCAGGAAGGTGATGATGGCGCCGGCATAGACCTTGCCGGTCTTGGCGTCAGCGGCGGCGCGGCCGCCGAAAAGAAGGGCGACGATGAGGACAGTGAGGAAAAGGAAGGGCAGGGTCGGGCGCAGTTCGACGAAAGCATAGGCGAAGGAGGCGACGACCCCGCCGAGAAGATTGACGATCACCAGCCCGAGGGCGGCGCGACCGCTGGTGGCCAGGTCGAGCTGGTTCAGCAGCGAGGCTGTCGTCATGGGCACGACCATGGCGCTGGAAAAGCGGCTGTCGACCAGGCAGAGGACAACCATGGCCAGCAGGATCGCGGCATTGGCCAAGGCCCGATGGACCGCCCGATCGATGCTGGGGGCGGGGGGCGGCTGAGGGGTTTCCCCGCCTGGATCGGGAAAGGCCGCGTGGGCAAGCCACATCAGGATGACGCCGCCCAGCACCCCCTTGAACAGGATGAGGGCGATGCTCTCGCCCAGGTCCTTCTGCAGGATGCCCAGTATCGGCACCATCACGGCGACAGCGATGACGAGGAAGGTCGCCGCGGCGGCCTTGCCCTGCGCCTGCAGGAGGAAGCAGCCGAAATAGATCAGGCCGAGCACGGGCAGCAGCACGGCCGGCCGGTCGCCGAAAAGCCCTGTCAGCCAGACCAGCGCCTGACCGGCGACGAGGACCAGCACGACCTGGCCGATCGCCTGCCTCGCCAAGAGCGGGCGCGGGGTGGCGGCCAGGAATTGCGCCGCGAACATCGGGCCAAGGAACGGCAGGACCTCGCCGGTCGCGACCGCCACGGTAAAGCCGACGGCCACCGCGAAGGCGATGCGCAGACCCTGGCGCTTAGCCCGCAGCGCCGGTTGGAAGGGCATGGCCCGCGCGGCATCAACTGACATAGGTCAGCACCGAGATCAAACGGATCCAGAAATAGCCGACGGCATTCATCACCGGATTCTCGCCGGTGTAGATCACCGCATTGACCTGTGAGCCGTAACGAATGCCGCGCGGCTGCCTGTCCGTGAAGACGAGCCGCACCGGGAAGCGCTGCGGCTCGCGCACCCAGCCGCTGTCGTTGCGAATGCTCGGCAGGCCCGTGGTGGGGTCGACATTGCCCTGGGAAACGCCCCAGCCGACGCTTTCGACGCGCATCGCGAAGACCCTGCCGGGCTGCAAATCCAGCACCACCTCTGCCTTGTCGCCGGGCGCGATATATTCAAGGCTGTTCTCCTTGTACGCGGCCGCTACCCAGATCGTGGTTGCGTCGATGAATGTCAGGGCTGCTTGGCCGGTGCCGACCACTTGGCCGATGCCGAGCCGGAGATTCGTGACGACGCCGTCGGACGGGGCCAGTACGGTCGTGTGCAGCAGGTCGAGACGCGCCTTCTCGAGGGCGGCCACGGCTTCCTTGAACTGCGGATTGTCGTTCCCCTGCGGCCCGAGTTCTGCGCGCGCCTGGGCGAGGTCGGCTTCGGCGCCGGTGACGCTCGCTTCCGAGACGCCCAAGGCCGCAGTGGCCTCGTCGAACTTGGCGCGGGAAGTGACGCCGCTTTCGACCAAGCTCCTGGTACGCTCCATCTGCGCCCGCGCATTCACGCGATCGGCCTGCGCTTTCACCAGCTTGGCCTGGGCGGATTCCACGGCCTGCGTCGAGGAGCCGATGACCTGGCCGACGCGTTCGAGGCGTGCCTCCGCCTCAGCGACGGCGATCTCGTAAGGTTTCGGGTCGATTCGGTACAGCACTTTCCCAGCAGCTATCTGGGCATTGTCGGTGACTCCGACTTCAATCACCCGACCTGTGACTTCGGATGCCATCCGCACCACATAGGCCTGGATGATCGCCTGCGAGGAGATTGGCGTCAGCCGCTCCATCGCCACCGACAGCGCGAACAGCAGGAGGGTGACCAGGAGGACGACGAGCACGGTGCGCCGCAGGGGATTTCTCGGCGGTTTCTGCACCGTTGCCGGCTTTACGGAGGTCGAGGTGTCCAGGGAAGCGGTGTCGTCTGCCATCGTCAGGCCTTCCTCGCTGGCCTCAGTGAGCCGCGGTCGCTGGGGCGATCACGCCCCCGATCGCTGCCATAGTCGGTGCGTCCTCGCGCACGCAAAGGCTAGGTTAGTCTGCGCTCTGAGGATGGGCAGTACCATCCAGATCAATTTAGGCCTGAGTACATCTTTCACCTGATACGGTTTTGGCTGCCTCTCCATATACTCGCAGGGGAAGTCGGCTAAGACGCCTCCGTAAAAGCACTGAGGATCCAGGGCTGGTCGTTTGGTTCCGGCGGGAAGAGAGAGAGTGCAAATGAAATCCGGAGCATTAGGGCCCGGAGAAGATTCTCTCCGGTTATTGCCCGAGGTAGTTGGGTGTATGTCGGCGGGCATGCCGGAAACAGGCCGCCCCCGAGTGAGACGGCGGTCGCTATGGCGGCCAGCGAAAAGCTCATCTTCGTTTCGGCAACGCGCGAACGAGGCAACGGAGTGAGCCATGCCACCGGAACGGACTCCGATAATCCATGCTCCTGATTTTCCGCAGCGCCGGAGCTTTTTCGGCATTGCTGCCGGCGGTGGGGTCGCAGCCCTATTGGCGGGATGCAACCTGCCTGAACGTGGGACAGGAGTGCCGATCGAGCGTACCGCTCAGGCAAGCGTGCTCGGAATACCCAACGAGCGCTTCCTCCCGTTCCTCGGAACGGAGCCACTTGAGATTGAATTTGCCGCCGCCGGCGACCGGCTGCGGAAGGCGCAAGGCTTGGCGCCGGATGCGCCATTACCCGAGATACAATTGCTGTCGGTTTCCGGCGGCGGTGAGAACGGGGCTTTCGGTGCAGGCCTGCTGTGCGGCTGGTCCGAGTCTGGCACACGGCCGGTATTCGAGCTGGTGACTGGCGTCAGTACCGGCGCGCTGACTGCTCCTTTCGCCTATCTCGGTTCAGGATACGACCCGCAACTGCGCACCGTTTATACGGAGCTCAAGCCATCCAACGTGCTCGAGGAGCGGGGGCTCACCGCGGCCCTGTTCGATGACGCGATGGCCGACAACGCCCCGCTGTTCAAAACCATCTCCGGCCACCTGAACGAGGAGCTGCTGGCAGCAATCGCCAAGGCTTATCAGGATGGACGTTTGCTTCTCATCGGGACCGCGAACCTCGATGCGCAGCAACCGGTGATCTGGAATGTCGGGGCTATCGCCAACAGCGGAAACCCGCGCGCATTGGACACGGTCCGCCGTATTCTGCTCGCCTCGGCCGCCGTCCCCGGCGCGTTTCCGCCGACCATGTTCGACGTGACCTTGGACGGAAAGCCATATCAGGAGATGCATGTTGATGGCGGCGCCTTCGCACAGGCATTCCTTTACCCGGCTGCCATGACACGGCAGCGGCGTGAACGTATGGGACGCGGCCAGTTCGTAGTCCCGGCCACCGCCTATGTCATCCGCAACGGCTTCCTGAGTGCGGATTGGGCGATCACGGAGCGCAGCACGATGGGGATCGCCGCCAGAGCCATATCGACCATGATCACAGCCAGTGGCATCAATGATGTGCTTCGGATGTACAACGCCACCCAACACGACGGCATCGATTTCAATCTGGCCTATATCAAACCTGATTTCACCCAGAAGCTGCCGGAGCCGTTCGACCAGGCCTTTATGCGCGCCCTGTTCGACTACGGCTACCAGCATGCCCGGCATGGTTACGATTGGGCAAAAAAACCGCCGATGGTCTAGGCCTGCTGGTCGACGAAGCCAAGAAGTCGGAAGACACTAACGCCCTCCTGGACCGACGTGGAAGAAGCCCGGGATCGACTGTCCGCCGCGAGCCGGTGCCGTCGCCGCGCGACAAAGCCTGGCGCGATCCCCAACGTTGCGCGTCGAAATTTGAATCGGCGATCATAATCCGCTGTAAATTCAATTTAATACCAAAGAGTTACCCTTATAACTACCATTGAGTACTCTAATATCATTAAAATTAGGTTTATATTTTTCTATCGATGTCTTGACCCTTGTATAGTCTTACAGCGTATATTATCATGTTTTCGTCTGTAAGTTGGCAGTGGAAAGAGCCCACGCACTCCGGGGCCGCGCCACGCAAGTTGAACTGTTTCCCGAGGCACCTGATTTCCTGGGCGTACCGGCACCGGTTCCGGTTCCCTATAACGTCGAAAGGGATCAACCGGCATGGAGCAAGCTTTACCAGCCCGAAAACGATCTGCGGGGGGGCCGCGCCGGCGCTCGCGAAATGTGCCCAAGGCGGCGAAGAGAGCGACCAACCAAGACGCGATGTCCGAGGAGCTCCCGGCCGTCAACGAAGAGGTCGAAACTTCGAAGGAGCAACTGCAGTCGCTCAACGAGGAACTCACGGCGCTCAATAGCCAGTTGCAGGAGGCGCTCGAGCAGAATCAGAGCGTTGTAAACGACCTGGAGAACATCCTGAACAGCACCGATGTCGCGACGCTGTTCCTCGACGGACAATTCAATATCCGCTTCTTTACCCCTGCCGTGACGCCGCTGCTCGGCATCATTGCCTCCGACATCGGTCGCCCGCTCGCCGATCTCGTCGGTCATTTCGCCGAAGGGAAGCTGCTGGCCGATGCCCGAGCTGTACTCTCCAGCCTGACGCTGATCACACGTGAGGTCGCGGCCGAAAATGGCGCCTGGTACATATGCCGGATATTGCCCTATCGGACGAAGGATAACCGGATCGAAGGGGTGGTTATCACCTTTGTCGACGTCACTGAGCGCAAGCGGGCGGAAGATGCCGTGAATGCCGCCAAGTTGGCGGCCGAGAGCGTCAATCTGGGAAAGTCGCGTTCTCTCGCCGCTGCCAGCCGGGATCTTCGCCAGCATCTCCAGGCGTTCACCCTCTTGCTGGATCTTCTAGAGATGGAGGTTGTTGAAGATAGCCCAGCATCGCAGTTGATCGTCCGCGGGCGGGAAGCGCTGACGGCCATGACGGGCGTACTCAATACGCCTCTAGACATCAGCCAGCTCGAGGCCCTCGACCTGTTGGCCTGCATCGCACACGCGATCGAGCAGCATTTGTCAGATCTGAGCCAGCGCTCCACGGGCCGCTACGCGGCCACGGCGCGCTTCGCCGCCCTGACTCCCCGTCAGCGGCAAGTCATGGATCTGGTGCTCGCTGGCCAGCCGAGCAAAAATATTGCCGCCGACCTTGGCGTCAGTCAGAGGACGATCGAAAGCCATCGCGCCTCTCTCATGAGACGGGTCGGCGCGAAGACTTTGCCGGAGCTTGTTCGGCTGGCCGTTGAGGCGACTTGAGGCCGGAGAGTTCGCACAAGGTGCCCCGGATTGGTGCCATGTTACCCCGTACCGATACTGCGGGCTTTGTCGAGAGCATCCCGAAGAATACCCGCCCATTTGGACGCGATAATCTCGGCGTCCGCGGCATTTTTGGCACTGCTGCTCAGCTCCATTCTTCCGGTGTTTCGCGCCTGGCTGCGGTCGACCACGCGGGCAATCACTGCGCCGGTCTCGGAGTCGGACAACTCGGCGATAAGCGTCATTTCGCCGCCAGTGACCGCGAACGTCCTGGACCGTCCGGCTGTCTTGATGTCTGGAGCGTTGATATAAAGATTGGCGATGAGGATCTTGACGCGCAGGACGTCGGGACCTGCCGTCCGCACGACCTGGTACCCACCCTTGGCCTGAAGCGCCTTTACGAACTCCGCGTCGACAAGCTTCGCGACCTTTGTCGTGATGTTCTCGCGCTCTTTGGTGCTGATCTCAAACGGGCTACCGGGGGCCTTGGCGGTCCAGTCCTTATGGAATGAAACATCGATAGGTTCCAACTGCACCTTGCCATAGCCGGCAAGCGTCGCGCCCGGTAATGCATATGCCAGGTCGATGCCCGGGACGCTTATCTTCTTAAGCCCATCGTAACTCATCGCCTCATCGAGGTCCGCCGCCAACGCGGTGTGCGCCGTAATCGGCAGCGTTAACGGTGCTAGAAAGAAAGCGATAGAGACTAAACGGGCGGCTGCTTTCATCATGATTTCCTCCAGGAGTTTTCCGGCTGCGACCCGGGAAGGAAGCCGGAGCCCCGGTCGTCGCAGCTTGCTGCCCGGACGGTGATCCCGCCATAGGGTCGACGTTGTATATTCGCGAAGAATAGACGGGAGCGCCTGCCGCTACTCACATTCCGGGCAAGGAATGGTGCGTTCGGCGGCCCAGACGCCTCGCGCTGGGCCGAGTTAGCGGTTTCAATCCATATAACCCTAAGAAGATTATATGAACTTAAGCCGCGGCTGCTGTAGCACTACCCAGGTTGATGTAGATCGAACAGCCTCCGGGGAAGCCGCTGGAGTAAGTAGATTCCGAGGCTACAGCTACGGGCGCCTTGGGGCGAAACTACTAGTGTCTTTGAAGGAGGGGCAACGCTCGGATCGGATTCCAGGAAAAGAGCAGGTCGGTCACCGAATGACTGCTTTTGAATCCAGTCCGGATTTCACGCAGAGAGCGTGAAAGGAGGGTGCCATGCGAAAGTCACAAAGACAACGGCGGTTTTCTCGTATCAACGCGGGAACAAGCGACGGTGTGCGCCGCGCGACTGGCGTAGAAGCGGCGAATACGGGCGCCGAAGGCCGCAAATTGCGGATTCTGGTCGCGGACGACTACACCCCCTGTCGGATCGCCATCGACGCGATATTGAGACGCGAAGGCCATTACGTTGCTGCGGTCGGAACAGGCCTGGAGGTCATCGAAGCGGTCCGGAAAGGCATGTTCGATCTTGTACTTATGGACATCGACATGCCGCAGATGGACGGTATTGCCGCGAGCCGTGCGATCCGCAATCTCGGCCTACCAGCGAGCATGATAACGATCTTGGCTCTTACCGGGGCCGACACCCCAACGGAGATCGATCGTTGCCGGGACGCCGGTATGGACGGCTATCTAGCGAAGCCGATCAGCCGAATTGATTTGAGAAAAGCAATCGACAGTTGGAGCACTGCCGGCTTCGCCGTGACCGTCCACAAGGTGGCGCGCACCGCGGTGCGTTCGGACGTCGATTTCGCTACGCTGGGAGCTTTGGAAGATCAAATCGGACACAGCGACGTTCTAGCCCTCCTCGATGCGTCCTACAGGGAAATCCCTGCAGCGATCTCGGCCGTCGAGGCGGCGACGAAACGCAGGGAAATCAACCGTTGTGCTCATCAGTTGATTTCACTAAGCGGTTATCTCGGTTGCGTCGCGCTGACCCACAGAGGTCGGGAGCTCATCGATGCGATCAAAACCGACGAGCCGGATCTCACACCGTTCATCGCTAAACTCAAAACCGCCGCGCGTCGTACCCAGAAGGCAATTCGACTGCGATACCCGGAGCTGGCCCAGCTGGCCGCCGCCAGTTCCCCGGCAACACGATATGCAGCCGTCAGCTGAACCAGGTCTTGCCGCGCGTGTCCGATCGGGGTTCTGTTGGGTTGCGCCCTTTTTCAGCGATCGAACCATCGGTATTGCAGGGTCACGCCGATCGTATCGTAATTGCCTCCGTTACGTGCGGTCAGCCAAGTTGCCCAGCCGAATTTCGCCGATACATCGTCCGTCAGCGGGACCGACAGCGTAACGCCGTAGCGCGAAACCGCTTGATCGTCCTGTTTGGCGATTCTGTTTATGCTAGTCTCGCCGCCGCTATAGTAAACTGCGTCGGCCGCTAGCCATAGGCCTGGACGAAAATTGTAGCCCCCGTGCGCTTGGACGACGAATAATGGATCTTCACCGCGCACCCGGCCTCCAGGGAAATCGCCGTTGTCGCCAAACAGCCAAACACCGGCGGCGGCATCCGCGAACCAGTCCCCGATCGATTGCGTAAGGCCGAGCTCAGGCTTTACCGCCCAGCGATTGGCGCCGATGTTGACGAAATGTGTCGGGTTGTAGTCGCCGGTCGGGGCTTTGACGGTAAGGGCTACGCCGACCGTAGTCGTCGGCCGCTGTTTGATGAATTGCTCCAGAGGGAGCGCCGGGTTTCCATACAGGTTTGCGGTCAAACGCAACCCAAGGTCTCCAACCCCCGACCGGGAAACTTTGGTGCCGTCGCCGAGGACCCGTCCGCTGAGCTCTCCCTGGAAGTAGGGCACCACGATCGCCGCGCTGGCGCTTCGCCCGAACAGGTCGAAGGTACGATTATAGCCGATGGAGCCTGCATCGATCGATGCTTTCGCGCCGGTGATCGGAAGCGACGGATCGATCGAGACGCTGCCCGTTGTGCGCAGGTAGTTTACGATCAGAAAATTGGTGTTGATGGGCGAGGCCGAAAAGGCGCGTGGCTCCATATCCTGACCAAGCGCTCCACCGACCTTGAAAAGACATACCATTGCAGCTGCGGCCACCGCTCTCCAATGACGATTCAAGGCCATTTCAACCCTCCATCGCCCGGACACTCGATGACCTTCGCCCCAGATCGAAGGAAGGGCATCTCCGGTATCACGCGGAGATCGGTATTCTATTACGGCATCGTATAGTGATTGCGTATTGCATACCGAACGAGGTCGGTGATCGAATTGACTCCGACCTTGCGCATAATTGTCGAGCGATGTGTTTCAACAGTTTTGATGCTGATATCGAGCTGGCTGGCCACCTTCTTGTTGCTGTTGCCCTCGGCAAGAAGTTGCAAAATCTCCCTCTCCCGGGGGGTCAATGCGCTGGTGATTGGTTCGACACCTTCCTTGCCGGATCGCAGGAAGGATTCGAGCATCGTTTCCGATACTTTCGAGGTAAAAAACGGCTTGTGCTGAGACAGTATTTCGACCGCAAGCACAATGTAGCGAGCGGCATCGGATTTCATCAAAAAGCCGCGGGCGCCTGCTGCCAGGACATTCCGGATCAATTGTTCCGATTCATGCATCGTAAAGATTAAGATCTCGGCGGATGGAACCGCCTTCTTGATCTGGCGGGTCGCCTCGAGACCATTTAGGTCTGGCATGGAATGGTCGAGAACGACGATATCCGGCACCAGTTCTTTGGCCAATTCGACGGCGTCGCGCCCGTTCGTCGCTTCGCCGCACACGATCCATCCAGGTTCGGCCTCGAGCATATGGCGCAGGCCGCTCCGGACGACGTCGTGGTCGTCAGCAATCAATATGCGCAGCCCGTTTCGAATCATCAACGGCGCTCCTTCCACCAACACCTCGCGCTCCGTCGGGGTCGAGGCACGGTGAGTGTACTGGCATAGGCTAGGTGAATGCCGTTCTGACGCACCGACGCCAATTACGTCGAAGGCCGGCTAGAGCCCCCCATTCGCGAACCGTGTCGCTTCATACGATGGCCTGGACCACAGCTTATGTCGACCTCTATACCTCTATTGCCCAGCCGTGCAGTCCAACATCCCCAACATACCGTAGGAAGGTTACTAACCGGCTGTAGTGCTGTCTGACCGCTCTCAGGTGGTTCTCAAGATCGCCAGTCAGTACCCGCAAGCGCTCTGCTGTGCCTCTGAAGAGCGGGCAAGCGTAGCGGAGGGCAATTCCTCAAAGATCGACCGGTACTCACCCGCGAAACGTCCGAATTGCCAGAACCCGTACCGGGTGGCGATCTCTGTCACAGTCGTGGCGGCTGAGGCATTCTCGCGTAGAGCCCGGTGCGCCAGGTGCATCCGGCGCAGCATCAAGTATCGCTTAGGGCTCAGTCCCAGCTGCTCCTGGCAGCAGATTCGCAATGTCCTCTCCGACACGCCGATCGAGGCGCACAACTCCGGGAGATAAATCGCCTGATCCGATTTCTCCTCGATCGCTCTGCGAAACCTGCGCATGATCGTGGCATGCTGCCTTAGCGCCGACCTGTTTTCACGAACCTCTCCCGTGCTGAGACAGGTGGCCATGGCTTCGATCAATGCCTGCTCAAGACTGCGCGCCGACTCAGAATGCTCAATCACCTCAGGGGCCCGGAGTGCTAAATGACTAGCTGCTCCATGCAGATGCCGAAGTTTTGCCATTGCGGAAGCCTTAGGGGCGGAGCTGGTCGAAGACTCCGGCAAGATCAGTTCATGCCCGACAATCACCGAACCGATTGAAGACATTTCCTCGGCCGGCAGCGACATGGCTCCAATGCCAGCGAGCCCGTCCGATTGCTGAAAGCAGTTCTGATCTCCGTTGCACACGATGATATTGGATTGTTGCATTTCCAGTCCTGCCATCCGCAGGCGCGGACCAGGCTGAGTGCGGAAGGCAACGCCGAGGCGGCCGGCGCGATTGGCCAGGTGCATGACCCGAGGCAGGTTGTCCGCAAGCCGCTGCATCCAAAGATGGTGCAGATCGACGCGGATAATATTGGCTTCGAACGTTCCTCGGCCGGTGATCGTCAGTTGAGCATCGGTGCCGCGAATTGAGTCCGCGTAATCGTCGGGGTCGCTAAAGGTATGAACAGCGCTCGATAACATACTAGCAAGCTCCCGTCGCTCGGCCCGGCTTGGCTTGGCTTGAACTTTTGCCTCGCCTGTTGGTTGGCCGTGCTCCACGGCTGGAGGGCGGTAAGAAGCCAAGTGGCAACCTAGGGAGCAGCTTGCAGGGGTATCCCAGTGCATCGGAATACACGGAATTGCGTAGTGCCTAATGATTTTCAGGGTATCGTTGGGGCTGCGTAATAATCCGGGTGCAGCTCGGGTGCGCGAGCTATTGGCGAGCGACCTCGACCTCTGTGAATTGTCCGACCGAAACTAGAATCGGACACGGACACGAATGCCAGCCACGACAGCGGTATCGATATCCATCAGTCGCTGATTCGCATTGAGCCCCTTTTGGAGCGCCGGGGCGACGATCTGGAGATCGGGCGTTACGTTGAGCCACGGCGTGATCGCCGCGCTGTAATACAGCTCGACCGCGTCCTCGTGATCGAGGCCGATATTGAGATTTTCCCGCAACAAAGGCACGAATTGGCCGCTGAACTCGGTACGCGCAAAGCCAACGCCGAAGCTGTCATCCGGACGGCCGGGCACCACCCCCTTGCCGCCGATCCCAGCAGCGAAGGCATAGCTGAGCGGATTCGGGTTTCCGTCGGAGGCGCCGAACGAGAAGAACAGCCCAATCCCATGCGTGGGCTCGCCGTCCGGCTGCCAGATATATTGATCGAAGCCGTAGTTTATCGACCAGGAGTTAGACTTTTGATTGAGGGGCTGCGTGGGGACAAGCAGACCTGGAAAGAATCGGGTGAAGATTTGCGTCAAAATCGGACCCGGATCCGCGAGCCGTGGGAATCGCTGCTGGGCTAGCAGGCGGACGATATTGGAAGGATCCTGTTCGAGCGAATAACGCTCCTGATCGCTCCAGGTGAATCCGATATTCTGGTGGCCTATGAGCCCGAACGGCCTGACGGTTATCCGACCGCTGCCGACCAGCATCACGCCATCGCTGAACGCATGAGCCAGGTCGTTGCTCGTCGGAGTTCCGTTAGGGTCCAGGACCATGGCCGACAGGGTCACGCCCTCCCACGGCAGAGCGATGACGCCGCCTCCGAACGCCGATAGCGGAACCTGTTCCAGCGTCATCGGGGCGACGAGCGCTATGTTGAGGAATTGCGTCCGATAGTCACCGGTAAACTCGCCCAAGGCCAAGTCGAACGTATCGATCTTGCCGAGAAACACACCGAATTTGGTGCTCAGAAACTGCGTGAACATTGCGTCGGTGAGCGCGGTGGTCTGGTCGTTGATGCCGGGGAATAGGGCCGCGGTGTTTACCGGCACAAGGGCGCCGGAATTGCGGAACACATTGCTTCCGAAACCGCTGTCGCCGGAAAACTTAAAGAAACCGCCGGGCCACAGGCCGAGTTTACCGGTGTCCACATTAAGCGTGTAATCGACGTTGCCCCAGATGTTGCCGCCAGTGTTCTTGCCGCCGGTCAGAATGCTTTGGGGGGTGGAGAGCAGATCAACGTCGAAGACCACCCCTTTTTTGGCAAGATCATCCCGCAAGCCGCCCCAGTTGCCGGTTAAGCGGGGCCGGGACCATATATCGCCCCCCCAGGTATCGGGCACAGCGATCGGCTGGGCGTAACCCGAAACTGGCAGAGCCAGCAGGATCGCGCACAGGGTGATCGCTCCGATTGGATTGGGGACATCGGCTATTTTTTTCATCGGCCTGACCCTCCTTGGAAACGGGCCCTCGTCCGGCCGGTGCTGCTTGACCGCCATTCCTCTTTTCGCGGTTGATTGTCGTGGGCAAACTGCCGGGTCATAGACACGACAGTGAGTTGGAGCTTAGGAGGGGAGGCCCGAGAATATCGATCAGGTATTCTCTTTACGTGGACTCATAATTCGCTGGTCATTGAGAGCTGATTGCCGGGTCGTTCGATCCGATGCGGTCCGTTGGAACTGGCCGGCCCCCGCCTCATCCACTCATGGGGGGTGATCGGCCACGACGTATGTGACGTTTGTCCCCGAATATTGCGGCTGGTAATAGACGCCGCCGCAATAGTAGTAGGCGGTGGTGCCATAGGGCGGACAGGCGGGCGGAAGCGAATAGACCGTTGAGCCGATCGCCGCCGCCGTGACCGCCGCCGCCGCACCGATTGCCAGACCCGCACCGACGGGATAGCCGCCACCGTTCCAACCGTAATCGGCATTTACATTGACGTTGTTGACATTTCCGGTGTTGACGGTGTTTCCGCCTCTAGCGGTGTTGGCAGTATTTCCACCCCTGACGGTGTTCCCACCCCTGACGGTGTTCCCACCCCTGGCGGTGTTGGCGGTATTCCCGCCCCTGGCGGTGTTTCCACCCCGGGCGGTGTTGGCGGTATTCCCGCCCCTGGCGGTGTTTCCACCCCGGGCGGTGTTGGCGGTATTCCCGCCCCTGGCGGTGTTTCCACCCCTGCCGGCTTGGGCTCCGCCGGCTTGGGCTCCGCCGGCTTGGGGTCTGCCGGCCTGGGCCCTTCCTGCCTGGGGTCTGCCGGCTTGCGCTCTGCCGCCTTGAGGTCTGCTGGCTTGGGCTCTGCTGCCGCCGCCGCGAACGCTGGTGGGAGCCGACCGGCCACCACCACCTCCTCCGCGAGCACCGCCGGCACGAGCGCCGCCGCCGCCGCCTCGACCGCCTCGTGCATCCGCGGTATCGGGATAAACAGCGATCAAGCACATGGCGAACACCCCCGCCATCATGGACGTGAATGCTGTCAGCCTGAAGGGTTTGCTGCGCATGTAAGCTCTCCTCAGGGCGTCGTCGCGGGCGTCGTGGTGTTGAGTACGATCGCCTTGGCGTTCGCCGGTGGCGTAAATGCGAAGGTGTCGGTTGCGAACTTCGGTGCGGTATCCCAGACCATGTTCACTTCGAACTGCGGTTTGCTCGGATCGTCGACATCCGCGATCACCATCCGAAGGGGCACAGGCTTGGCGCCTCGCGCAATCCAGATCTGCCAATCGACGCCCTTCTCCCGAAACGCGTACTGATCGGCGTCCTGCCCGGCCAGGCGCGCGTATCCCACCAAGACGCCGGACAGCAAGTCCTCGTGCGAGTCCTCGTCCGTGCCCCAGAAGAACAGATCCTGAAGTGGAAACTCGATGTCGTATTTGTCGCTAGCTTCATCCAGCAGTTCGCGGATCGTCGCAGGCGCGGGGACCGTTGCGTAGAATCCCATTTTCGGCGAGAACACCGTCAGCGTCTTGCCATCATAGATGAATTGGCGCGTACGGCGATCCTCCGCGACTTCAATGCGAAGGCCGTCGGGCCGCCGGACCTTGTAGGTCACAGAGCCGGTGAACTGTATCTTCTGACCATCGTCGAATGCTTCCTCGCGGATCGTGTCCCCATGGAATTCGAAGGTCGTTAGGGTGCGAAGATAGGCGCCCATCCGGGAAAGCCCCTGAAGCGCCTCGGGTTGGACGGCTGGCGTTTGCTCGGTCGGCGCTTGCTCGGTCGGCGCCTTCGCCGTCGCGGGCGCCCCCGCTTCTGCCGTCTGCGCCAAGCCGACCGGCAGCGCGAGCAAACTTGAGGCGATGCACGTTGCCGCCATAAGGCGCGTGATATTCATAATAGTCCCCTCGGGTCAGTTGCTCTCGGTTGCGTTTACGAAAGGTCGGCCCGCGACAGAATCTGAACTGATCCCGTCGCGGGATTGGTCATCGACGCGCCTGAGATATTTGTCCGACACGGAATTCAGGAGGACGAGGCCGAAGCGAGCGTCAACTCGACACGACGATTCTGCGCGCGCCCTTGCGCTGTGTCGTTCGAGGCGACCGGGTCCGCCTCGCCACCCGCGTGCGCTGTAACCATGTCCGGTTTCACGCCCTGGGAA
>Ga0070665_100001421_pt1 | contig 28056 bp, 20 predicted proteins | sample KBSS13metaG_FD_65862 | JGI IMG/M metagenome (GOLD analysis project Ga0070665, IMG submission 65862) | Switchgrass rhizosphere microbial communities from Kellogg Biological Station, Michigan, USA - KBS S1-3 metaG | ecosystem: Host-associated > Plants > Roots > Rhizosphere > Soil ... | reverse complement strand
TCTCGGTGTCGTCACCACGATGCACCCGACCTTCCTCGAGCCCGCGCAGCTGGCCGCATACGGGGCCGCTCTGGACCGGGCGAGCAACGGTCGCTGGGCCTGGAACATCACCACGGGGTTCCGCGACGAGGAGGCCCGACTGTTCGGGCTCGACGGTATGCCCGAGCACGAGGCGCGCTACGAGACCGCCGAGGACTGCGTCGAGATCGCGATCAGGCTGTGGTCGGGGGAGCGGGTCACCTGGAAGGGCAGGCATCGCTCCGTCGACGGCAGGCTTCTCGGCCCGACACCGGTCCAGAAGCCGTATCCGACCTTGGTCAACGCCGGCGCCTCGGCTCGCGGGAGACGATTCGCGGGCCGCCTGTGCACCTATGTCTTCGCCTCGAACCCACGCTTCTCCTACGCCGCCGAGATGGCCGAGGAACTGACCGCGCTGGCCGAGGAGTTCGGCCGCCCGGAGCCTGCGCGGTTGCTCATGTTGTGCACCAGCCTGCTGCGCGAGGACCCTGCCGAGGCACGCCGGGAGCTGGTGAAGATCAAGCTCGCCCAGCAGGGCGAGGCCACGCTGAAGAAGTTCGTCGTCGCGATGTCGGCGGGCAGCGAGTCGACGGCGGCCAACGCAGCGGCCAACGCCGAAGCGACGCAGACGTCACTGCTCACCGAGACCGATCTCGTCGGCAGTCCGGAGGACGTGGCCGAGAAGATCATCGTCGCCTACCGCGACCACGGTCTGCGGGGACTCATGTGCTCACTTCCGGTGTGGTGGCCGGAGGAGATTCGCCGCTACAGCCGGATGTTCGACGTGCTGCGCAAGGCGGGCGTCTGGCTTCCGGCGGCGGAGCGCCCGGTGCTCTGGTGACCGCTCGATCCATCCGTCAACCGTTCGGGTCCACTCCGTGAGGGGAGCACCATCATGAAGTCGCACGCAGTACCCCGCATCACACGCTGCGCCGCACGGCGCATCGCAGTCGGGGTCCTCGCACTCTCGTTGACCCTGACCGCCTGTGGCGGCGGCTCCACCGCCGCTGCAGGCGACCCGGCCGAGGGTGCGGGCACCCCGGTGGACGGTGGCACGCTGGTCATCGCCGAGGGCGCCACGGCACCACATCTCAACCCCTACCCCGAACGCGCGGCCCCCGGGATGGCGACCCTGCAGTTCCTGAGCCTGATGTACGAGCCGCTCCTGGCCAAGGACGACACCGGGGACGTCGTGGCAGGCGGAACCTCGCTGTCGGAGTCGTTGGAGCAGCAGGATCCGACGACCGTCGTCGTGAAGATCCGCCCGGGCGTGAGGTTCCATTCCGGAGCGGAGATGACCGCCGAGGACGTGGCGTTCACCTACACGCACGCCACCGATCCCGCCATCGGGAGCCCGGTGGGCCAGAGCAGGCTGTCCAGCCTCGCCTCGGCGGTGGCGACCGACGCCGCCACGGTGACCTTCACGCTGAAGCGACCCGACTCCGGGTTCCTGCCGGCGCTGGCGAGCGACCAGCTGCCGGTCATCGAGAGGAAGTGGACCGAGGAGCACGGCGGCGACCTGAACACGTACCCGAACGGCACGGGCGCCTTCAAGTTCGGCTCCTTCACCCCGAACGACTCGTTCAGGGCCGAGAGGTTCGAGGACTACTGGGATCCGGCGCTGCCCCACCTCGACGCCGTCGAGGTCAAGACCATGGCCGACGTCGCCACCCGTGTCGCGGCCGTCCGAACGGGGGAGGCGGACATCGTCGAGTTCCCCTGGGACCAGGGCAGGCTCATCGACACCCTCGACGGCGTCACGGTCGCCTCGACCCCGCCGATCCTGGGCGAGCCGTTCTTCGTGAGCTGCAAGAACGCGCCGCTCGAGGACATCCGGGTGCGCCAGGCCCTCATGCACTCGCTCGACGTCAACGCCATCAAGGCCCAGGTGGGGCAGGGGATGGAACTTCCGCCCAGCTACGTCGTCCCTCCGGACTTCCCCCGCTGGGGTGTGCCGGTCGGCGCTGAGAACCCGTACCCGCGTCAGGACACCGCCAAGGCCAGGTCGCTGCTCGCCGAGGCCGGGCACCCCGACGGGGTCACCATCGACGTCGAGATTCTCCAGAGCCCGACCTTCGACTACAACAAGCGCACCGTCGAGCTCGCGGCGCAGCAGGCCGCCACGGCGGGCATCCACCTGAACGTCGTCCCGGTGGACCTGGCCACCGGCCTCGCCCACCTCGCGGACGGGTCGCAGATCGCGTCGCAGATGGGCATGCCTGTCAACGACGACCCCTCGGCCTACTGGGTCAGCTTCTCGCCGCTGGCGCCCTCAGGCTGCACGGACTCCCACATCCAGGACCTGATCGCCCAGGAGAAGGCGGCCCTGGACGACGACACCCGCGCCGGGCTCATCAAGGACATCGTGGTCTACGCCCAGGAGCAGGCCTTCCTCCCGATGCTCTATGCACGGCCTGCCCGCCTGACCGTGATCCGCGACGGGGTGGAGAACTACACACCGGTCGCCGCGATCCGGTGGAACTCGGCACGGGAGACGTGGAAGTCGGAGGAGGCACGATGACGGGCAAGCGCAAGCTCCACCTGCTGTGGTTCGCGGCGCAGGCTCCAGGCCACCCCCACATGGGCTGGCAGCACGGGGTCGGCTACGACTGGACCAAACCCGAGCTCTACCAGGACATCGCGCGGGCGTGTGAGCGGGCGAAGCTGGACGCGATCCTGATGCCGGACGTCACTCACGTGCAGGAGCCGATCGAGGTCGCCCTGCGGACCGGCTCGATGGTCGCGGTCCACGACCCCTTCCCACTCATCCCGTACATGGCGGCGGTGACCAGGAGGCTCGGGTTCGGCGCCACGATCTCGGCGTCGTACTGGAAGCCGTTCACCCTGGCCCGGATCTTCGCCACCATGGACCACCTGACCAGCGGACGGGTGGCCTGGAACATCATCACCCAGACCAACGACCTGCAGGCCCAGAACTACGGCTACGACGCCATGTTCCCCCACGACGAGCGCTACGACATGGCCGACGAGTTCGTCGAGGCGGCCATGCAGCTGTGGGAGGAGGGTTGGGACAAGGACGCGGTGGTGATGGATGTCGAGAACGGGCGGTACGCCCGGGCGGGGTCCGTCCGGCCGATCAACTACAGCGGCAGATATCACAAGGTGCGCGGCCCGCTGGGAGTGCTGCCGAGCCCGCAGGGGCACCCGGTGATCTTCCAGGCGGGGGTGTCGCCGCGGGGGATCCGGTTCGCCGCCAAGCACGCCGAGGTCGTCATCGCCCACAAGACCTCGGCGGCGGACATGAGGAAGTACGCCGAACAGGTGCGAACGGCCGTCTCCGACGCCGGCCGCGACCCGTACTCGGTCAAGATCATCTGCTCGATCAAGCCGGTGCTGGGCAGGACCGAGGCCGCCGCACAGGCCCGGTGGGAGGAGAACCTCTCCCATGCCGACCTGGAGACCGGCCTGAAGACGCTCACCTACCTGATCGGCCAGGACATGACGCGGTTCGCGCTGGACGAGCCGATCCCCTGGGACACCTTCGAGATCAAGGGGGTCAAGTCGACCCGCGAGAAGTATTACGACAACGGCGCCAACCCCAGCCTGCGCGAGGTCGCCCTGAGTGAGGCGATGGGGGAGACCTTCAAGATCGTCGGAACCGCCGAGCAGACGGCCGACATCCTGGAGGAGACCGCGAAGGAGGCCGACATCAACGGCTTCCACGTGCGCGCGTCGTTCGACTACGACTACTGCCTCGAGTTCCTCGAGACGGTGGTCCCCGCACTGCGCAGGCGGGAGCTGTTCCGCGAGGAATACACCGGAGACACCCTGCGCGAGCACCTGATGGAGTACTGACCACATGGCGCCCCTGGACGAGCCCACCGCGACCTCCGCCGCCCCCGGGCGGTGGCAGGTCGTGACACCGCCACGGTCTCCGCTGCGGAGCCGGGGCGACGGTACCGGGTTCCAGATCGGTGTGCTCTGGCCGACCGACGACTGCGCCGGCGCCAAGGCGGGCGATCCGGCCCAGCAGTCACGTCTGGCCGCGCAACTGGAGCGGATCGGGGTGGACTACGTGGCCGTGCCCGAGCAGACCACCGGCACCGGCCCGGTGACCGCCGTCGGCGCCTGGCCCGCCAACCTCCGCGCGGTCCAGGTCATCCTCGCGACCAGGACCCTCGGCGTCGTGAGCGCGCAACGGACGTCGTACGTGCATCCAGTCCATCTCGCGCGTACGGGCAGCCACCTCGACTGGCTCTCGGGTGGCCGGTGGGGCGCCTGGGTAGACCCGGTCCGCACCGACGCGGAGGACAGGCTGCTGGGGTGGACCCCTGAACCCGGTACCCCGCTCGAGCGGGCCGCCGCGTCGCTGGAGGCGGTCTCGGCCATCTGGCACACGCCACGCGGTGTGCCGGTGGAGGTCGACAGCGCGCACTTCCGGATCCACGGGCGGGTGAAGTACCCCCAGGTGATCCAGCCGCGCCCGTTCGTCATGATCTCGGAGCCGGGTATCGAGGCGCTCCACCTCGCGGCGCTGTGCGCCGACCACTACGTCGCACCGGCCGGCTCGGTGGCCGAGCTCGTCACCATCGCCGGGCATGCTCATGAGGCGGCGGCGCAGGCTGCACGCCCGACACCGTTGCGAGTCATGGCGCGCGCCCTCATCGGGCTGGGCGAGAGCCCCGCTCCACCGGGTGAGGGGAGTCTGCCCCTGAGTGGCGACACCGCACAGGTCGGCGGCGCACTGGCACAGATCGCCGAGCTCGCCGACGTCGGCGGTGTCCTGGTGGAGCTGCCCGACTGGTCGGCGGAGGCGGTCGACCTGTTCGGCTTCGTGCTCGACCGGTTGCGCGCGGCGGGTCTGTGGACCTCCTCGGGCGATCGGGGGTACACGTGGTGACCGCCTCGTCGGCCCCCCCGCTGCTCGAGGTGGAGAACCTGGCCGTGGTCATCCCGACGTCGCAGGGCGATGTCCACGCGGTGCGCGACGTCTCGTTCACCCTGCGCCGTGGTGAGCGTGTCGCGTTGCTGGGCGAGTCGGGCAGCGGCAAGACGATGCTGGTGATGACGCTGCTCGGGCTGCAGCCGCCCGGCGCCAGGGTCACCGGGACGGTGCTGCTCGACGGCCAGGTGGTTCCACTGGGTGACGAGGACGGCACCGACGCCGTCGTGCGGAGGGCGGCCAACGTCGTCTTCCAGGACTCGCTCTCCGCGCTGAACCCGACCAAGCGGATCGGCCGCCAGCTGGCCGAGGTGCTCAGGCTCCGCGGTGTCTCCAGGGGAGAGGCGGCGGCGGCCGCCGAGGACATGCTCGTCAAGGTCGGCATCACCGACGCGCACCAGCGCATGAGGGCCTATCCGCACGAGCTCTCCGGTGGCATGCGCCAGCGCGTCATGATCGCGATGGCCCTGCTGGCCCGCCCGGCGCTGCTGTTCGCCGACGAGCCCACGACTGCGCTCGACGTGACGGTGCAGGCCCAGGTGGTGGAGCTCATCAAGCAGATCCAGTCCGAGACCGACCTGGCGCTGCTGTTGATCACCCACGACATCTCGCTCGCCGCCGAGGTCGCGGACCGCGCCATGGTGATGTACGCCGGACGCCTGGTCGAGGACAGCCCGATGACCGACGTGGTCCGGGCCGGCCTGCATCCCTACACCCAGGCGCTCATGGCGAGCACCCCGAGGATGGACAGCGACCGGACGCTCCCGCTGGTCACCATCGACGGGGAGCCGCCCGCACCGGCGGCCGACCTGCCCGGCTGCCATTTCTACGACCGGTGCTCGGTCCGACTGGACGAGTGCCGGGTGGGTGACCTCGCCATGCGGTCACCGGGGCCCAACAGGTCGGCGCGGTGCACCCGCGTCGAGGCGGCCGTTCCGGTCGGGGTGGGGAGCTAGCGATGGACGATCGTGAGACAGTCATGCGGTTCGTGCACGTGTCGCGCCGCTTCGGCTCGAAGCGGAACCCGGTGATCGCGCTCGACGACATCGAGCTCAGCGTGTACCGGGGCGAGACCCTCGGCATCGTGGGCGAGTCCGGGAGCGGCAAGTCCACGCTCGCCCGGATCGCCGTCGGCCTAGACCATGCCAGTGACGGCAGCGTCCACTTCGAGGGCAGGGTCGCCGACCCGGCCGAGCTGCGCGAGCACGCCCAGATGGTCTTCCAGGATCCGGGCAGCTCGCTGGACCCGCTGCGGACGGTGATCGACTCGGTGCGGGAGCCCCTCGACGCCGCAGGGACCCTCAGTCCCGCGGACCGCGGCGCTCGGGTGGCCGAGGTCGTCGACCAGGTCGGGCTGGGCCTGCTGGGCGAGCGGTTGCCCAAGCAGCTCTCGGGCGGCCAGAAGCAACGGGCCTCCATCGCCCGCGCCCTGGGCCCGGTCCCCCCCGTGATCGTGTGCGACGAGGCCGTGACCGCGCTCGACGTCTGCGTGCGCGCGTCGGTGCTCAACCTGCTCAAGGATGTCCAGCGGGAGTCGGGCACGACGATGTTGTTCATCTCGCACGACATGAGCATCGTCCGGTACATGAGTGACCGCGTCGTGGTGATGTACCTCGGCCAGGTCATGGAGGTCGTCCCCGCCGAGCGGCTCCACGAGCAGGCGGGCCACCCCTACTCGCACGTGCTGCAGTCGGCGATCCCCATGCTCCAGCAGGGCACGGTGGCACGCTCACGGATCATGGTCCACGGCGACCGGCCGAGCGTCACCGCGACCGGCCAGGGCTGCCGGTTCGCCTCCCGCTGCCCGCTGGCGACCGAGCGGTGCCGGGCGGAGGTCCCCCTCCTGCGCAGGGTGGACGACGAGCACTGGGTCGCCTGCCACTACGGCCCGGTCGACTACGACCGGACCTTGGCCGCGGCACTGGAGGTGGCTGCGTCGTGACCCGCTACGTGCTCACCCGCCTGCTCATCCTTCCGGGAACCCTGCTGGTGGTCAGCTTCCTCTCCTTCGGGATCGTCAACGCCTCTCCCGGCTCGGTGGCGGCCTCTCTCGCCGACCCGAACGACCCTGCGAGCATCCCCCGGATCGAGCACGAGCTCGGCCTGGACCGGCCCTTCCTCGTGCAGTACGTCGACTGGCTGGGCAGCGCCCTGCGAGGTGATCTCGGCTCCTCCTTCATCAACCAGCGCGCGGTGTCCGCGGAGTTCGCCAGCCGGATCGGCATCACCCTGGAGATCGCGGTGGTGGCCGTGCTGTTCGCCCTGGTCGTCGGGGTCGGGCTGGCGATGCTGGCCGCCCGCTATCGCGGCACCCGACTAGACAAGACGATCATGGCCGCCACCACGCTGGGGGTGAGCATCCCGAGCTTCATGGTCGCGACGCTGCTCGTGCTGTTCTTCAGCCTCTACGTCCCGAGCTATCCGATCATCTCCTTCACACCCGTGTCCGAGGGCCTGCTGGAGAACCTCCGCTCGGTGCTGATCCCCTCGTTCGCGATGAGCCTGCCTGCGGCCGCCACCTTCTGCCGCTATGTACGGGCGGCGTCCGAGGACATCCTCCGCGAGTCCGACTACGTGCGGACCGCCAAGGCGAAGGGAGCCGGCCGGACACGCATCCTGCTGTCGCACGTCCTGCCCAACGCGGTCGTACCTCTGGCGACGGTCGCCGGTCTGCAGTTCGGTTACCTGATCGGGGGTAGCGTCCTGATCGAGACCATCTTCGCGCTGCCCGGGGTCGGCTCGCGGCTCATGCAGGCGATCACCGAGCGGGACTTCCCGGTGGTCCAAGCCGGAGTTCTGCTGTTGGCCCTCGTCTTCGTGCTGGTCACCTTGCTGGTCGACCTGCTCTACCCCCTCCTCGACCCGAGGATCCGAGTCCTGAGGAGCGCAGCATGACCGCGGTCGACGCCGTGAGAGGCCTGCGCAGCCGCGCGGTCGGTGCCCTCGCCCGGAGCCTGCAGGTGCTGCGGTCCGACCGTGGGCTCCTGGTGGGCGTGGTCCTCTTCGTGGCGATCGTGCTGCTGGCGCTGCTCGGGCCACTGGTCGTCCGCACCGATCCCTTCCAGACGAGCGCGGAGGTGCTCCTCGGGCCGTCGTGGGACCACCTGCTCGGCACGGACAGCGTGGGACGCGACCTTCTGGCGCGCGTCATCGGCGGCCTGCGCTACTCGCTGCAGGTGGTCATCCTCGCCACGGCGGGTACCGCGCTCATCGGAATCAGCCTGGGCCTGCTCGCCGGCTACCTCGGCGGACGGACGGACTGGATCGCGATGCGGGTGACCGACGTCCTCCTCGCCATCCCGTCGCTGATGGTCGCGATCGCCGCGATCGCGTCGTTCGGCGCCGGACTGAGGGTCCTGGTTCTGGTACTCGTCGTGACGTTCGTATCGTTGGCGCTGCGGGTCGCGCGCGCCGCGGCGATGCAGCTGCGCGAGCGTGACTACGTGCTCTCCGCACGGCTGTCCAAGGTGGGTACCGCCCGGATCCTGTGGATCCACGTCTTCCCCAACAGTAGGGCGACCCTGCTCGTCCAGACCACGCTGACCGCCGCCCTGGTGCTGCTCATCGAGACCTCGCTCAGCTTCCTCGGCCTGGGCGCCCAGTCCCCGGCCCCGAGCCTCGGCGGGATGATCGCCGACGGACGGACCTGGATGGAGGTCTCGCCACACGTGATCCTGGTGCCGACGGCCGTGGTGATCGCACTCATCAGCTCGATCACCGCGATCGGCAACGGGCTGGACCGGGTGCTGGCGAGGCAGACCGCGCGGTGAGTGCCCCCACCGATCCGTCGTCCCACGAGGAGTGAGATGAGATATGTGAAGCTGGGCCGGAGCGGGCTCGCCGTCTCGGCCGTCACGGTGGGCTGCATGAGCTGGGGAGACCCCGGCCGGGGCGGCCATCCGTGGGTGCTCGACGAGGCGGCGGCCACCGACCTCATCCACAAGGCGCTCGACGCCGGGGTGACCACCTTCGACACCGCGAACGTCTACTCCGGTGGGAGCAGCGAGGAGTTCACCGGCCGGGCGCTGTGGAAGGCGGTTCGGCGCGAGGACGTCATCCTCGCGACCAAGGTGCACGGTCGGATGCGTCCGGGACCCTACGGTGCCGGGCTCTCGCGCAAGGCGATCCTCGCTGAGATCGACAACTCGCTCCGCCGGCTGGGCACCGACTACGTCGACCTCTACCAGATCCACCGCTGGGACGGCGAAGTGCCGATCGAGGAGACGATGGAGGTCCTGCACGACGTCGTGCGAGCGGGGAAGGCGCGCTACCTGGGCGCGTCGTCGATGTACGCGTGGCAGTTCGCCAAGGCCCAGCACGTCGCCGACCGCAACGGGTGGACACGCTTCGTGTCCATGCAGAACCACTACAACCTCATCTACCGTGAGGAGGAGCGGGAGATGCTCCCCCTCTGCGCCGACCAGGGCGTCGGTGTCCTCCCGTGGTCTCCGCTGGCCCGCGGCAGGCTCGCGCGGCCCTGGGCCGTCGACACGGCGAGGACCGCGACCGACGAGTTCGGGAAGAGGCTCTATCGGCCGGAGGACAGGCTCGTGGTGGAGGAGGTGGCGGCCGTCGCCGACGAGCTGGGTGTCTCGATGGCACGCGTGGGTCTGGCCTGGGTGGGACGCAGGCCGGGAGTCACCTCCCCCATCGTCGGGGTCACCACGCCGACACACCTGGAGGACGCGGTGGCGGCCGTCGACCTGGAGCTCACCCCGGAGCAGCTGGCGCGGCTGGCGGCGGGCTACGTCCCCCACGAGGTGGTCGGCCACAGCTGACCACCCGCCCCGCCGGGCCCGGCGGGGGCGTCGACCCGATCGCCCTTACGAGTAGGTCGGGTGGTCCGCGGCCTGCAGCGCGAGGAACAGGTCGGTGATGATCTCCGGCTTGCGTAGCGGCGCACCGAGGGCGAGCTCGGCGCGGGAGAGGCGATAGCGGAGCGAGTTCGCGTGGATGAAGAGGGCCTCGGCCGCCTTGGCGACGCTCAGGTCGCACTCGAGGTAGGTCTTGACCGCCTCGAAGACCAGCGGCTGCTCCTGCAGGACGGCGAGCCGGCGGGCGGCGCGCCGGGTCGCGAGGCTCGGATCCATCGACGCGAGCAGCCAGCTGCCGAAGCCGAGGTCGGTGTGGGTCACCACCGCTCCCCGCCGGCCGCCCCGGCGGTGCGCGATCCGCAGGGCCGCCTCCGCGATACGTGCGCTGCCCGAGGCCTTGGCCACACCGGAGAACCCCTCGCCGACACCGACGTGCCAGTCTCTGCCGACCCGGCCGAGGAACTCGGACACCGCGGCGTCGTCGCCGATCTGCACCAGTCCGACGATGGTCTCCCCCTCCTGGGCGAAGATCCCCGCCAGGCCACAGGAGTAGGCCATGGCCTCGATGACCCCGATCGCGTCCGGGGTCGGTCCGGTCGCCTCGATCGCCACCATCGCCATCTCCGCTGTCGCGTCGACGCCGTAGGAGAGCAGACGCCGCTGGACGGCGTGGGCGTTGGCGGCGGTGGAGGCCTTCAGCACGTCGTCGACCAGCTCGGCCCGGGCCAGGCGCCGTTCCCCGGTGTGAAACTCCTCCCGGGCGCTCAACAGTCGGAGCACCTCCCGGGCCACGTCGAGGACCGCGAGCTCCTCGGCTCCGTCCGAGCTCCGCGTCGGTACGAGGAGCCGCAGAGCCCCCTGGGTGGGGGTCACGACGTGCTCGGAGCCGTGCTCGTCGGAGGACTGGTCACCCGCTGCGGCAACCACGTGGCCGCCGCCGTCCACCAGCCGCGCGGGTCGTGACAAGATCGAGGAGACCCGCATCGCCAATGCCTGCTCCGGTGTACTGCTGCCTATGGTGGCGACCAGGCGGGAGTGGAGTTCCAGTCGGCGGGTCACCGCGCCGTACTCCAGCTCGTGGGCATAGGAGACCACCGACCGGAACGGCGTCTCGGGTGCGACGGTCAGCACAGGCAGCCCCAGATCCTCGGCCGCGGCGGTGATCGCGGGCGGGATCTCGTCGACGACGATGCCGACGCCGAAACCGAGCGCCGACACACCTGCCGCCATCAGCTCCGCCACGTAGCCGCGTTGTTCGGCCACCCCCACATCCGCAAGCGAAGATCCTGTGGTGAGCAGGACCCACCCGCGGTCGATCCACTTCGCGGGATGGAGCAGGTCGATCGCATGCACTCCGCGGACCGGACGTTCCAGTGACGTGTCGTCACCGACCGCCAGCACGAGGTTCAGATCCGGTGCGGCCACCAGATCACCGAGACACGGGACCCGGCGCGCCCCGGAGGGTGTGGGCGACACGTCGGCCAGAGCAGTCATGTCGACGAGGCTATGACCGGATCATCCGTCCGTGCGATCATCCATTGATGATCGTTACCGTGGGTAGCGCTGTTGTTCCGCAGTCGAGACGCTGTGGTTACATGCCGCTCGGCGCAGCCATACGGATGGGTGACGGCCGTGACCCTGCATGCTCCCTGCGAGACCTGCGGCCATCAGACGCCGCTCGCAGCACCGCCACGACGGCCCGAGGGCGCCCCCGTCGTCGACGTCGTCGCCGATCCGTCCGCTCTGCGCATTGCCGCCGCGACCGTTCGGATGTTGGTCGACGTGCTCGACCAACGCCGCCCGCCACATCAGCTCAGGGAGCTCGCCCATCCCCGGGTTCTTCGCTACCTCCACGCTTTGCCGTCGGATGCCCTCGGCTCACGCGGAGGCGCTCGCTTGCTGAGCCTCCGGGCCGCGCAGCCCCACGAGGGCTCGGTAGAGGTTGCGGCCTCCGCCCGCCTCTGGAATCGGTGGGACTATCGATGGCGCTGTCAGACTTTCCGGGTCATGTGAGATCTCGTGGGGTGAGCGGAGGTCACGCCTTCGCCCCCTTCCTCGCTGCCCGAAAGGCTGACGCTCCGAGCGGCCGGATCAAGATCACGACCCGTGGCATCAAACGTGGCATCAACTAGGGTCGAGTGAGGCACATGGAGCCGCTTCAGAGCGATCCAGCTCCGACGAAGTCGCAGGTAGAAGCTCTAGTCGGTGTGGTGAACGCGCTTTACACCCGAGCGGTCGCAGGTTCGAACCCTGCCGCGCCCACCACCTCGCCGGGACCGATCATCGGACCCCGCGGGAGCACGTCGGCGACGAGCAAGCGGTGATCGTCTCCGTGCCGGACGTCACCCTGGTCCCGCCGTCGTCGTGGCGGGACCAGGGGGGCGGGGGGTCAGATGCTCTGTCGGACCTCGTCGGCAGGGCCGTCGACGGACGTCGTGACCGGCTGGGGTGCCCGCCAGGTCACGGTCAACGGGATCGGCCCGTCCGGCAGCCAGGGCTGCTCGTTGACGGCGTCGGCCACCTTCCACTCGCCCCGCTCGACGACGCCGAGGGCGGCATCGATGAGCTGGTAGCGCTGAACCCTGGAATGGATGGCCTGCGACTCGACCCAGCAGACCACGAACTCGCCGGGCGCGAAGCCCACCCGGCGCTGGATGGCGTTGATCAGGTCGATGTTGTGCAGGTGGCCGTCGCCGAAGTTGAAGCCGATGATCGAGTTGCACGCGAACTCGCCCTCCCGGACGGTGCGGGACTCCAGGTCGTCCAGGCGGGCGGCGAGGACGGAGAAGAGTCCGCGACCCTGGGAGTGCATCGACCGCCAGGCGATCGTCTGCTGCATCGTGATCTCGGCGATCGCGGGCGGGTAGCCCATGGCCTGCAACTGGTCGACCTGGTTCGTCGTCGGCCGGTGCGGCAGCGTGTTGAGCTTCTGCTCGGCGCCGGGAGCGAACGTCCACAGTGCCGAGGCCCAGTTGCCGGCGTACTGCCGCATCGAGGGCAGGAACGACACCAGGTCGGGCCGCAGGTTCCCCAGGACCGGGAAGAACGCCAACGCGACCGCGATGCCGATCGTGAGCCACGGCGAGCTCATGTCGGTGATGCCGAACCCGGACTGGTTGGGGAACCCGAGGAACAGGAACACCGCGAGGTAGCCGAAGAGCAGGTTCCACTCCAGGGGCACCGCGAGCGGGAAGGTCGAGGTGATGAACAGGTGGAACACCACCATGAGCACCACACCGGCGAGGCTCACCCAGTAATTGGTGGAGAACAGCAGCACCAGCGGGGTGATCACCTCGACGGTCGTCCCGCCGACGTGGGCCATGAAGGTCGCGAGCTTCGACGGGCGGATGTCGGAGGGGAAGCCGCGGTAGTGGGCGCGCTTGATCCAGCGACCGGGCATGCAGGGGCTGTTCGACACCATCGGCGGCACCACGTTGGTGAAGTGCAGGCCGAACTTCGACACCCCGGCCCCGATCCACACCATGCAGATCAGCAGCTTCGCGGCGATGATCATGTCGACGAACGGCAGCAGGCCGAAGAAGACCATCGCGGGCAGGTACTGCTCACCGCGGGAGGCGAGGAACAGCGTCTTGTCCCGCAGACCGCAGAGGATCAGCAGCGCGATCGGCGCGATCATCAGCCACGGCGCCACGAGCCCGGAGGTGTTCTCCGGCAGCACCGCCGACAGCGACGCGCTCGGCACGCCCGGCAGCACCACCGCGAGCAGCAGGGACGCCAGGAACAGCAGGTAGATCGCCACGTCGAACACGGTCCGCGTGTCCCCGTTCGTGCCGGGGACCGCCTTCCACGGGCGCAGCCGGATCGTGCCCGGGCGCGCCCAGAACAGCACGCCTCCGGTCATCGGCTTGAACTTCCCCGCGATGGGGCCCCACGAGCCTGCGACGCCCAGCGCCTCCAGGAACACGGTCCAGAGGACCAGCTTCTGATAGACGATCGGCTCGTTCCACCAGCCCGTGACGTCCCAGAACGGGCCGACGCCGGAGGTCCAGGTGATCAGCGCGGTGCCCACGAGGATGTAGAGGAACAGCAGCTTCACGACGTAGGTCGTGGGGATCACCTTCGGTGAGCCGAAGCCGTACTCCACCCAGTGCAGGGCCAGGGCCCTGGTGCGTTCGAACAGCGGTTTGTCCAGGAAGGTCTCGAGATCGACCGGAGGGAACGCCCCCGTCTTGAACCCCATCGTTCAGTCCCCTCTCCTCCGCGCCGTGCGCGGTGGAACGGACCGACCGACCCCCGACGGGGCCGATCGGTCTGATTCGCCTGTGGTCTGCGGGCGTTCCCGGACCGGGAGCGCGGGGATCTCCCGCACCGGTGCGGACCCGACGACGCCGGCGGCGGCTCGACCGCGCGACCGCCCGACGACGTGGGGAGAACCCTAGGAACGCTGCTGTGACCGGCGCCATGGGACAGCGCCACCAATCGGCCATTCGGGCTTGTGCCCGGGGCACAAGGACGGTTCAGAGCCGGTCAGAGCCTGCCGCGGAGCTGGGCCACCGCGCGCAGCGCCACCTCGACCTCGAGCCGGTCCACGCCCACCGGGCGGCCGCGCAGGTCCTCGGCCTTGCGGACCCGGTAGTGCACGGTGTTCTTGTGCAGGTGCAGCCGGGCCGCGGCCTGGGTGTAGCTCCCGTTGCACTCCAGGAACACGCGCAGCGTCTCCCGCAGCTGCCGGATGCCGGGGTCGTCCCCGGTCAGACCCGGCAGGACCCGGTCGACCCAGTGCCGGAGGTCGCCCGAGTGGTCGGTGAGCAGCGCGGCGACGGCCACGTCGTCGAAGTCCGTCACGACGGGCCGGTCCTCGGCGGTCTCGGCCACCGTCCGGGCGCGCCGGGCCTCGGTGAGCGACCCGCGGAACCCGTCGAGCCCGCGGGAGGGAGCCCCCAGCGCGATGCGCAGTCGGGCCGGGGTTCGGGCCCGCAGCAGGTCCAGGTCCAGCGGCGGGGGCTCGACGGCCGACAGCCAGACCCACAGGGTGCGGCTGTCCGCGAGCACCGTGAGCGGCGATCTGCCCGAGGCCTCCTGCAGCACCCGGGCCCCACCCTGCAGGACGGCGTCGTCGAAGGTCGCGTCGGCGGGCGCCGGTGTCCACACGACGGCGGCGCGGTGCCACGCGCTCATCGGGATGCCGAGCAGCTCGCTCGCCGCCTCGTCGGACAGGTGCTCGGTCTCCAGCACCATCCGCACCCGGGTGGCCTGGCCCGCCCCCGAGCGGGTGGTCCACCGCCTGCGCTCGGTCTCGTAGATGTCGATCAGGGCCTCGATCACCTGGTCGATGTAGCGGTTCGTCCGGCCGCTGAGCTCGGCGACCGCGTCGAGCACGCAGGGGCTGTCGTGGAAGCCGAGCCTGCGCAGGCTGGCCAGTGCCCACTGTCCGAACATCTGCTCACCCAGCCGGTAGGCGCGCAGCAGCGCCTCCAGGGACAGCTCGTGCTGGGCGAAGCGGCGCGCGTACTCGGCCGCGGCGGCGGGCACGGCGATCTGCTCGAGGGGGATCGAGTGCGCCAGCATGTCGACGATCTCGGTGAGGTTGGCCGAGGTGCTGGCCACCATCAGCCGCCGGACCGTCTCGTCGTGCCGGAACTCGGGGATGACCTCGGCGAACCAGTCGGTCATCTCCACGGTGAGCCCTGGGAGGCGGGCGTCGATGTCGCGGGCGACGGCGGCGACCATCGCCAGGACGTCCGCCCCGTCGGCGTCAGCGAACATGGCGGAGAACCTACCTCCACCGTCGGCCTTTGTGCCGGTGGCACAACGATCGGCAGGCACTTCATCCTGCACACCCATGGCCCGGGTCCGGGTCCCGCTCCTACCTTCGGACCGTTCAGCCCAGTCGGAGGAGAGGAACTCGATGCACATCGCTGTGCTCCCCGAGGCGCGTGCGCGTACCGCACCCGCGGCGCCGTGCCTCGCGGACGACGCGACCTCGCTGGACAACGCGGCGTTCGCGGCCCGGGTCGAGGCCGCGGCGGCGACCCTGCACGGCGCGGGCGTCGGGCGGGGCGACGTGGTGGCGGTCGTGCTGCCGAACCGGGTCGAGCTCGTCGTCACGTTGTTCGCCGCCTGGCGGTTGGGCGCCGTCGTGACCCCGGTCAACCCCGGTCTCACCGCGGACGAGGCGGGGTTCCAGATCGCTGACGCCGGAGCCCTGGTCGTGGTGGGGGACAGGGGGTCCTCGGAACTGGTGACGCTCGACGTCGCGGACCTCCGCGCGGGCGCGGGCCCGATCCCCGAGCCGGTCGCGGACCCCGAGCTGCTGGCGCTGCTGATCTACACCAGCGGCACCACCGGGCGACCCAAGGGTGTGATGCTCACCCACGCGAACCTGCTCGCCATGGTCGAGATGATCGTCGCCGCGATCGGGCTGGCCGCCGACGACCACAGCCTGCTGGTCCTGCCGCTGTTCCACGTCAACGGGATCGTGGTGTCGGTGCTGTCGCCGCTGGTCGCGGGCGGCCGCGCCACGATCGCTGGACGGTTCTCGGCGACGGGTTTCTTCGACGTCGTCGAGCGGGTCCGGCCGACCTACTTCTCGGCGGTCCCGGCCATCTACGCGATGCTCGCCGCCCTGCCCGCGGACGTGGTGCCGGACACCGGGTCCCTGCGCCGGGTGATCTGCGGCGCCGCGCCGATGCCCGCCGAGCTCATCCACCGGTTCGAGGAACGGTACGGCGTGCCGGTCCTCGAGGGGTACGGACTCTCCGAGGGCACGTGTGCGTCGACGCTGAACCCCGCCGCCGGTCCGCGTCGTCCCGGCACCGTGGGGCTGCCGCTGCCGGGCCAGCGCGTCGCGCTGATGGGACCGGACGGCACCCTGCTCGACGAGGGGCCCGGCGAGGTCGTGGTCAGCGGACCGAACGTCATGCGCGGCTACCTGAACCGGCCCGAGGCGACCGCGGAGACGATCCGGGACGGCTGGCTGCACACCGGCGACGTCGGGCGGTTCGACGCGGACGGCTACCTCGTCCTGGTCGACCGGATCAAGGACATGATCATCCGGGGTGGAGAGAACCTGTACCCCAAGGAGATCGAGAACGCCCTGCACGCCCACCCCGCGGTGCTCGAGGCGGCCGTCGTCGCGGCGCCGGACCCGGTGCTCGGCGAGGTCCCGGTGGCCCACGTCGCCCTGTACCCCGGGAGCGACACCACCGAGCAGCAGCTGCTCGACCACTGTGCCGGGCGGCTCGCCCGGATGAAGGTGCCCACTCGCGTCCTGCTCGTCGACGCCCTTCCGAAGAACCCCGTCGGCAAGATCGACAAGCCCACACTCCGCAGGTCGGCACTGCCCACCCGCTAAGCATTCTCGAAGAGGAGAACCGATGAACACCGCACTGGACCACAAGGTCGCGATCGTCACCGGCGCAGGCAAGGGCCTCGGCCGGGCCATCGCCGAACGGCTCGGTGCCGAGGGGGCGACCGTCGTCGTCTCGGACATCGATCTGGCCGCCGCCGAGAAGGTCGCCGCCGACGTTCCCGGCGCCACTGCTCTGGCCTGCGACGTCCGCGAGGAGGAGCAGGTCAAGGCGCTGGTGGCGCAGACCGTCGAGCAGCACGGCGGCCTGCACATCATGGTGCCGAACGCCGGCGTCGGACGGCCGGAGGCGCTGCTGGCGATGGACCTCGCGGCCTGGCGCGCCGTCACCTCGGTCAACCTCGACGGCGTCTTCCTCTCGATCCGCTACGCGGCGCCCGCGATCATCGAGTCCGGTGGCGGCACGATCGTCACCCTGGCCTCGGTCACCGCGACGACGGGCTCGCCGCTGATCGGCCACTACGCCGCGGCGAAGGCGGCGGTCGTGAACCTGACCAAGACGGCGGCCACCGAGTTCCGCCCGCACGGCGTGCGGGTCAACGCCCTCCTGCCGGGCTTCATCGACACCGACCTCGTCACGGCGGCCGCCCCGGGCTTCGAGGCCGCGCTGGGTCTGCCCGCAGGTGGGTTCGACGGGCTGATCGAGCAGAAGCAGGGCCGCTACGGGACGCCGGAGGACGTGGCCGAGGCGGCGCTCTTCTTCGCGAGCGACCGCTCCGCCTTCTGCACGGGCAGCACACTGGTGTTGGACGGCGGGCTGGACGCCTCGCTGATCTGATGTCCCATCCCGTCGACGACGAGAACGAGAGAGGGAGATGACCCGACTGCAGGACGAGGTCGTGCCCACAACCGGGTCGGAGTTCCACCTGGACGGCGGGGCACGGGAGGACGCATGAGCACCGCGACCGTCGTCGGGGCGGGCCCGAACGGGCTCGTCGCCGCAGCTGTACTCGCTCGGGCCGGGGTCGAGGTCACCGTGCTCGAGGCGGGCCCGGAGATCGGCGGGGGGACCCGGACGGTCGAGGGCATCGTCCCCGGGCTGGTGATCGACCACTGCTCCGCCGTGCACCCGATGGCGGTCGGGTCCACGGTCCTGCGCGAGCTCGGCCTCGACCGGTACGGGCTGCGCTGGCGGCTGCCCGAGGTCGACTGCGCCCACCCGCTCGACGACGGCGATGCAGGGGTGCTGTACCGCTCCGTCGAGGACACGGCCGCCGGTCTCGGCGCGGACGGCAGGCTCTGGCGGGCACTGTTCGGCAGCCCGTCCCGGCACTACGACGCCCTCGCCGAGGACATCCTCGGCCCGCTGCTCGGCGTGCCCCGCCACCCGCTGCTGCTCGCGCGATTCGGCGCCCCGACCGTCCTGCCCGCGGAGGTCCTGGCGAAGGCCTTCCGCACGGAGCGCGGGCGGGCGCTGTTCCTCGGGACGGCCGCGCACGCCTTCCGCCCGTTGAACCGGCCGCTGTCCTCGGCGATCGGGATGGGCATCCTCACCGCCGGACACCGACACGGCTGGGGTGTCGCGGAGGGCGGGTCGCGGGCGATCGCGGACGCCCTCGCCGGGGTTCTGGCCGACCACGGCGCGAAGGTCGAGACAGGCGTCCTCGTCCGGTCGGCGGCCGACCTCCCGCCGTCGGACGTCACGGTCTGGGACGTCGGCCCCGACCAGCTGCCGTCGTTGCTGGGGGACCGCCTGCCCGGCCGGATCGCGCGGGCCTACCGGCGCTTCCGCTACGGGCCTGCCGCATACAAGGTCGACTTCGCCGTGCAGGGCGGCGTCCCCTGGACGGCGGAGCCCGCCCGCCGGGCAGGCACCGTGCACGCCGTCGGGTCGGCGGCGGAGAACGCCATCGCCGAGCGCGACGTGCACGCCGGACGGATGCCCGAGCGGCCGTTCGTGCTGGTGGGACAGCAGTACCTGGCCGACCCGGGGCGCTCGGTGGGTGACGTCCACCCCGTCTACGCCTACGCCCACGTCCCACGCGGCTACGCGGGCGACGCCACCGAGGCGATCACCGCGCAGATCGAGCGCTTCGCTCCCGGGTTCCGGGACCGCGTCGTCGGCACGCTCGTCACCGACCCGGCCGCGTTCGCGGTCAACCCGAACTTCGTCGGTGGCAACATCCTCACCGGCGCGAACGACATCCCGCAGCTGGTCTTGGGGCCGCGCCCCACGCTGCACCCGTATGACACCGGGGTCCCCGGGCACTTCCTGTGCTCGGCGGCCACCCCGCCCGGGCCGGGCGCGCACGGCATGTGCGGTGCCCATGCCGCCCGCCGGGCACTCACCCACCTGGGGGCCTCCACCTGAACTCCCCATCCCGTCGGCGCCCAGGAGCGACGCAGGCCCGTACGTCGCGTTCTCGCTGACCTGCCCGCGCCGGGGCTGCGCCCACGTTCTCCGCTACCGGTTGCGCCACTCCGGGCGGCGCTTCTGGGCGAAGGCGGTGACCCCCTCGACCAGGTCCTCGCTCACCATCAGCGCGTCGAGGGCGGGCGACGGGTACGTGACGGCGTCGAGGGTGTCGGCGATCCCCGCGGTCTCGTTCATGACCTGCAGCGACACCCGGACGGACGTCGGCGAGCCCTCCAGGATCTCCGCCGCCAGCGCCCGGGCGCCCGCCAGCGCGGTGCCCGCCTCGACGACCCGGTTGACGAGTCCGTGGGCCAGGGCCTCCTCGGCGGTGAGCCGTCGGCCGGTCAGGATCATCTCGGTGGCGAGCGTCTCCGGCACCTTGCGGGGCAGCCGGACCAGGCCGCCCGCCGCGGCCACCACACCGACCCTGACCTCGCTGAGCGCGAACCTCGCGGTGGTGTCGGCCACGACGAGGTGGCACGCCATCGCGATCTCGCACCCCCCACCCATGGCGAAGCCGTTCACCGCGGCGATGACCGGCTTCGTCATGCCGCGGCGCGAGGTGAGGCCCGCGAAGCCGTTCTTGGGCACCCACATCGGCTTGCCGGACCCGGAGTAGACGAGGTCGTTGCCCGCCGAGAAGGCCTTGTCGCCCGCCCCCGTCAGGATCGCGACCCACAGCTCGGGATCGGCGAAGTAGGCGTCGAAGACCTCGTCGAGCTCCTCGTTGGCCATGGGGTGCAGGCTGTTGCGCGCCTCGGGCCGGTTGATGGTCACTTCGAGGACGCGCCCCGCACGCCGCACGACCAGGTGCTCGTAGTCGTGCTCGGGATCGGCGCGCAGGACCGCGGGCCGCGGCGGGAACAGCTCGTCCATCCGGGCGGCGTCGGTGGTGACGCGGTTCCCGACGCCGAAGGACCGCACGAACACGGCCCTCCCGATCGGCTCGCCGTCGCGCAGGAACTGCAGCAGCGCCTCGTCGTCCGTCTCGCTGCGGGCGAGGAACCGGCGACCGTCCGCGTCGAGCCGCCCGACGACCACGGCGTAGGCGCGGCCGCCACGGCCGTGCACGACGGTGTACGTCTCGATGGTCGCCGGGCCGTCCGCCTGGTGCGCCACCTCGGGGGCGGGCCAGGAGTCGATCTCGGTCTGGAGTGCGCCGCTGTCGGCGGACGGCCACTCGGTGGGTGTGGTCGAGTAGACCCCGACCGAGTACTTGGAGAGGAACCCGCCGTTCGCGCCGACGAGGCCGAAGGCGCCCGGCTCGGCACGCAGCCGCTGCACCGTCTCGGCGATCGCGTGCATGGAGTAGTTGTTGCCCGCCCCGCCGAAGAACGGCAGTCCACCGGTCAGGGTGAGCCCGCGGGGATCGTCGGCCGCGAGCCCCAGCGCGTCGGCCACGTTGGACACCGCGATCGGGAAGCAGGAGTAGAGGTCGATCGTCGCGAGGGCGTCGGCGCCGACGCCTGCCACCGCCAGCGCGTGCTCGACGGCCAGGACGGCCGCGGGGCTGCGGCTGAGGTCGCGGCGCTCCAGCAGCATCCGCTCCCGGACGTCGGCGTGGCCGTGCAGGTAGACCCACCGGTCCTCGGCGATGCCCAGCCGGCGGGCCTCGGCGACCGAGGTGAGCAGCACGGCCGCGCCTTGGTTGACCTGGTCACGGGCCACCAGGTACCGCGGATACGGGTCCGCGATCATGCGGTTGCGCTCGGTGACGGTGGCGAGGTCCTCGGCGGTCCGCTCGAGGGGCGCGGCGGAGTACGGGTTCGCGGCCGCGACGCGGGTGAACGGGGCGAACAGCTCTCCCATCGTGCGGCGGTACTCGTCCTGCCCCTGGCCCAGCCGTGCGCGCCGCGCGTTGTCGAACAGCGCGTAGTAGCCGGGTGCGCCCACCAGGCCGTGCGCGGACTCGGCACGCGTCGACATGCCCGCGAGCCCGTAGCCACGGTCCTCGAGGTCGCCGTCGACGTGCTCGGTGAAGTCCGGCCGGTCCGCGCGCCCGGCGAAGTGCCGCACCGTCGAGATGGCCTCGGAGCCGAACAGGAGGACCGCGGACTCCCGCCCCGCTGCGATCGCGGCGCCGAACTCGGTGACCAGGTGCTGCGGCGCCTGGCCGCCCACGACCTCGAGCACGGCCCGCGGCGGCTTCGCCCCGAGGCGCTCGGCGACCGAGCGCGGGTAGTTGTCCGAGCGGCCGAGCGGTGCCCTCGCGCCAGGCGTGGAGATCTCGAACTGCCGGACGCCGACGACGGTGGTGAGCGCCTCGGCGACCGCGGCGGGGTCCACCCCGGTGTCCGCGAGCGCCTGCGCGGACGCCGCCGCGGCGAGCCCGACGGCCGAGAGACCGGCGTAGTCGGGGTCGTCGAGCCGTTCGGCGGCCTGGCCGACCCCGACCAGGACGGGGGTGTTCGGGTCGATCTCGGCGGTCATCGCAGGGCTCCGGTCGGTTCGGGGGTGGTGTCCGGCGTGGCGCGGGCCGGGTCCGCGGGCGGCTCGCACGTCTCGGCGATCCCGTCGGCGACGGCCGAGGCGATCTCGGCCGCCGAGAGCCCCAACCACTCGTGGAGGACCTCGGCGGTGTGCTGCCCGGCGAGCGGGGCGGGCCGCAGGGGCGGGTCGGCCAGCGTGGAGAAGTGCGCGGGCGCGTTCTCCGTCGGCAGGTCGGCACGGATCAGGGGATGCCGCATGGTGCGGAAGAACTCCCGGCTGTGCAGGTGCGGGTCGTCGAGGAGGTCGGCCACCCGGTGCATCATGCCCGCTGGCACCCCGGCCTCCTGGAGCAGCGTCATCGCCGCCCGCGGCGGGTGGCGAGACGTCCAGTCCCGGACGAGGGCGTCGACCTCGGAGCGCAGGCGGAGGCGGTCGGCGGTCCCGGCGTAGCGCGGATCGGCGGCCGTGCCCCCCAGGACGCCCGCGAGCCGGGCCCAGTCCTCGTCGCCGCGGATCTCGACCACGCACCACTCGTCGTCGCCCGCACACGGGAAGAGTCCGCGCGGCGCGTCGCCCGGCAGGTCGTTGCCGACCGGCCCGACGGTCCCCGGCTCCGCGATCGCGCGGGCGAAGAGCGGGGCGAGATGGTCGAGGAACACCTCGGACTGCGACACCGCGACGTACCCGCCCCGCCCGGTGCGGCGCCGCGCGAGCAGCGCCGCCAGCACCGCGGTGGCCTCGACGCGGGCGGCCACATGGTCCGGGTAGATGGTGACCGCGTCGCTGAAGCCGTCCTCGTCGTCCGGGTACCGCCAGAGCCCGGTGAGGCCCGAGGTGGCCCGCACGAGCGGTCCGTAGCCCATGCGCCTGCTCCAGGGCCCGGTCGGGCCGAAGGCGCTGCTCTCGGCGATCACCAGCCGCGGATTGAGCGCCAGGAGCTTTTGATGGCCGAACCCGAGCGACTCCATCGTGCCGGGCTTGAAGTTGGACAGCACCACGTCCGCCTCCGCGGCGAGCCTGCGGAACAGGGCCGCGCCCTCGGGGTGTCGCAGGTTCAGGCCGACGCTGCGCTTGTTGCGCTGCCCCCACGCGAACCCGGGCGTCATGGCCGACCCGTCGAAGGACTGCCGCGTCCCGTCGGGGAAGTCCGAGTTCTCGATCTTGACGACGTCCGCACCCAGGTCGGCGAACAACCGGCCGGTCTCGGCACCGACGACGATCACGCCCAGGTCGAGTACGCGGAGCCCGGCGAACGGGCGGGAGGACCCGAACCCGTTCTCCTCCCGGGGGAACGGGAGCGTCCGCGCGGGCGTCCCGCCGTCGATCTCCGCGAAGACCGCGTCGGTGTCCTCGCCGTCGACGTGCAGCGGCAGCCGGATGCCCGTCCGCCTCCCGTCGATCTCGACGGTCCCGTCGGGGACCCGCAGGCTGCCCCCGCCGGGGAGCGCCAGGTCGGTGACGACCTGCCGGGCGCGCAGGTGCTCGGTGTCCGCCACCTCGGCGAGGCCCAGCAGGGCCGCGGTCGGCACACCGTGCGCCTGGCCCTCGGCGACGATCTCGTCTCGGGTGCGGGTCGCGAAGAGTGCCCCGATCGCCGCCGCGAGACGCTCGGCCTCGGCGTGCCGCCTGCCCAGGCTGTCGTACTCGGGCGACGCGAACTCCGCGGGCTCGCCCAGCCACCGGAACATCCCGCGCCACTGGCGTTTCGACAGCACGCAGATGCGGACCCGGCCGTCGGCGCAGCCGAAGATCGGGTAGAGCGTGCGGGCGTCGGGGCGCCCGCGCGGCCCGGTGGCCGCGGCTCGCCCTCCCGTCGCGCTGCCGCCGATGCCGAACCCCGGATCGATCACCTGGGCCGTCGCCTCGAGCAGGGACACGTCGACGAGCTGGCCCTGCCCGCTGTCGACGCGGTGGGCGAAGGCCACCAACGCGGCCCATGCGGCCTGGGCCGCGGCGGACCCGTGGACCAGGCCCGCGGGCGGGATCAGCGGCTCCCGGCCGGGCAGCCCCGACCTGCTCAGGACCGAGCTGAGCGCCGCGTGCACGGCTTCGCCGCCCGCCCAGGCCCGGTAGGGCCCGGTCAGCCCGAAGTCGGTGACCGCGACCACCACGAGATCGGGCCGCCGCGCCAGGATCTCCTCGGGCCCGGTTCCGCGGACCCCCACGGCACCGGTATCGGTGACCACGATGTCGGCGGTGTCGACCAGGGCCTCGAAGCGCGGCCGGTCGTGGTCCCGACGCGGGTCCACCCGCACCGAGCGGGAGTTGGCGGCTCGTACGAGGGCGCCCGGATCGGCCGCGGGCGGTTCCTCGACCGACACGACCCGGATGACGTCCGCCCCGAGGTCGGCCAACCCCCGCGCCACCGCGCGGGCGGGACCGGTGCACAGGTCCACGACCCGCACCCCGGCGAGCGGGAGCCGGGTGACGCCATGGTCCGGTGCCGACGCAGACGTGGTCATGCAGGCCTCCTCGTGGGTGCCCGACGCCGGGTGCGACGCCGCACCGCCCATGTCACCCGTCGCCGACGCCCGGCGTCCAGTGCTGATGCGGACACGTCCGTGCCGCCGCGCGCAAGGTGCCCGGCGGGCCGGGTTGCCCACCGTCGACCCCACCGGAGAGACTCGCGGCATGGAGTTGGCCCAGCTTCGCAGCTTCCTCGCGGTGGCCGAGGAGCTGCACTTCGGCCGGGCCGCCGCACGGCTGCACCTCACACCGTCGCCGGTGAGCCGGGCGGTGAAGGACCTCGAACGGGAGATCGGCACCGATCTGTTCGTCCGGCAGTACCACCAGGTCGAGCTCACGGACGCCGGGCGGCACCTCGCGGACCGGGTCGCCACGCTGCTGCCCGAGATCGACCGGCTGGCCGCGGACACCCTCGCGGTCGCCGGGCGGCACCTCGAGGTGCGGGTGGGCGGGGCGCACCTGGCCCCGCCCGACGTGCTCGACGACGTGATGGTCCGCGCCGGGCACACCCTCCCCGGGCTGCGGGTGGACGTCGTGCTCGGCTCGTCGGCCGAGCTGCTGGACCAGCTGCGCCACGGCACCCTCGACATCGCGGTGGTGCACGTGCCGGTCGAGGACCCCGCCCTCGAGGTCCTGGAGATGGCCTCCTACGGCTTCGACCTCGCCATGCGATACGACGACCTCCTGGCGGACCGCCAGGCGATCTCCCTGACCGAGATCACCGACCGCACGGTGGTCGTCGTCAGCGACTCCGTGCAGCCCGCCGTGATGGGCCACATGCGGTCCGCGCTCGCGGCCGCCGGGATCAGCAGGCTCGTCCGCCAGCCCGACGCGGACGTCGTCAAGATCGTCGAGCACGTCCGCCGGACCGGGTCGGTCACCTTGACCAGCTCTGCCTCCGGCGTCGGCAGGCGGCTCTTCTCGGGCCCGGAGTTCGCGATCGTGCCGCTGACGGACGGCCCGATCTTCCGGGTGGGGGTGGCCTGGCTGCGCACACGGGTGCAGGAACCGGTCGTCGCCCGCCTCGTGGCGGCGATCCGCGCCCACCACGAGACGTCCACGGCGGCGTCCGCGGCGCGGTAGCGGCCGAGAGCCACTCCGCCGCGACGCGGCACGTTGCGCCGTCCGGCACGTAGGTGGCGCAACGGGCACTGGACGGGCCACCCGGGCCGCGGTGTGCCGGCGGCAGGTCCGGCAGGTCCGGCAGGTCCGGCAGGTCCGGCAGGCATCGAGGACAACGGAGTATCGACGATGAGCGTCTTCGCCCACGACGGGATCGACCTGTTCTACACCGACAGGGTGCGCAGGGAGCCGCTGGAGATGGCGGCGCCCCGTGCTCGGTCAAGACCATGTCCGAGATCGCCTCCGGAACCACCGGCAACCAGTTGTCCCGGGCCGCGGACGTGACGCACAAGGAACGCCGCAGGCTGGTGCTGATGGTGCGGGAGACCCCGCTGCACCGCAACCACCCTGCCCGTCGGTGCCCGTCCCCGAGGGCGCTCCGGGACCCGGTTCCGCACGCCGTGATCGCGCCGCGTGCGAGCGGCACCGGCAGCGGGCGTCATCGTCACGTCTGGTTGAGAAGCACCCCGGTGATGACCTGACGGTTTCGGGCCGCGTCGAACGCCTCGGCGATCTCGCCCAGGGCGTAGGTGCGTGACACCATCACACCGGCATCGACCAGGCCGGACTCGATCATGCGCGCGAACCGAGGGACGTCACGACGCAGGAAGCCCCCACCGCTCTGGCTGCTGCGGATCTGCTTGCCGAACAGGGCGTAGGCAACTGCCGGCAGGGTGACGGTCGAGGTCATGATGGGTACGGCCACGCTGGTCGGCACCACGATCCCGCCGTTGCGGGCCAGGCCGAAGACCTGCTCGAGACCGGCAGCCGTGCCGGTGGCCTCGAGGGCGACGTCGGCGCCGCGCCCGCCGGTGAGGGCGCGGACCTGCTCCGCCGGGTCGCCGTCCGCCGGGTCGATCAGGTCGGTGGCACCCAGAGCGCCTGCGAGCTCCCGACGACGGGGGAGGGGCTCGATGGCGAAGATCCGCTCGGCACCCGACGCCTTCGCCGCCTGGACCATCCACAGCCCGAGGTGACCGAGGCCGAGCACGGCCACCGAGTCTCCGGGCTGCACCTGCGCCACCTCGACCACCGCCCCGATGCCCGAGAGCGCGCCGCACCCGAGCAGGGCGAGCTGCTCGACCGGGAGGTCGCTGTGCACCACGGCGAAGCAGCGCTCGTTGTAGACCATCCGTTCCGCGAAGGCCCCCGCGCCGCCGTCGGCGACGACCTCCGCTCCGTCGGAGTCGGCTCGACCGATGGCCTGCGGTGCTGAGAACATCGTCTGCCACAGCCTGTCGCACTGGGAGGGCGTACCGCGCTGGCACTGGTAGCACGCCCCGCACTCCATCGTGCCTGCCAGGACGATCCGGTCACCGGTGCGCGCTCTCGTGACGCCGGGTCCGACCTCCTCGACGATGCCGGTCGCCGAGTGGCCGGGCACGAAGGGGCGGGCCGACGGGGAGTCGCCGTCGACGCTCACCGTGTCCGTGGAGCAGACGGCCGACGCGTCGAGCCGGACCACCACCTGGCCCTCGCCGGGGTCGATCAGCGTGAGGTCCTCGACGGCGATCTGGCCGTCCGACCGGGAGACTGCGCACTTCACCGTCATCGCTCAGCTCGCTCGGGGGATGCCGACGACGATGCCGCCGTCGGCAGCGAAGGCGCTGCCGGTGGTGTACGTGGCGTCAGCGATCAAGAACACGGCCAGTGCCGCGATCTCCTCGGGCCGCCCGAACCTGCTGATCGGGATGCCGTCGGTCGCCTGCTTGGGCACGGCGGCGTTCATCGGAGTGTCGATGAGACCCGGGTGGATCACGTTCACCCGGATCCCGTACTGGCCGAGCTCCAGCGCCGCCGCCCTGGTCAGGCCGACCACGCCGTGCTTGGAGACGCCGTAGGCGGTGAGGTCGGTCACGGCGAGCGTGGCCACCATCGAGGAGGTGTTGACGATCGCGCCGCCGCCGGCCGCCTTCATGCCGGGAAGCACCGCCTTCAGGCCCAGGAAGTGCCCGGTGAGGTTCACGTCGAGAGTTCGCCGCCACGAGGCCGGCGTGAGGTCCTCCAGCGGAGCGGCCTCGGAGATGCCGGCGTTGTTGACCAGGATGTCGACGGGGTCGCCCCAGCCGGCTGCCGCGGCCACCGCCTGCTCCCAACCGTGCTCGTCTGTCACGTCGAGCTTGAAGTACTGCACGCGGTCGCCGAGGTCGCGCTCGAGGGTGCCGTCGCCGGGGGTGAGGTCTGCGTTCAGCACGCGTGCGCCGCGAGCCACCAGGGCGCGGGTGTGGGCGGCCCCGAGGCCGCTCGAGCCCCCGGTCACGATCGCTGTGCGGCCGGAAAGGTCGGTCGTGGACATCGTGGACATCATCGTCTCCTTGCTGCGCGCGGGTACTCCGCGAACCCCGGTCACGCTAGGCAGCCACTCGGGCCGTGCGTAGGGTGAACTCACCTGTCGCCTCGCGCGTCGGACGCGGGGCCGCGTTCCTGCACGTCCGGAACGCCGAGTCGGCGATGCGTCTTGCGGTGGCCACGGAGGATGCGCCCGTCACCGCCTAGCTGTCCCGCCGGCAGAGGTTGTTGACGCGGTGGGCGGGTGGGTGTCCGCCGAGCGCGGTGTGGGGCCTGTGGAAGTTGTAGCCGTGTAGCCAGGTCGGGAGCGAGGCGACACGCTCAGCTG
>Ga0070665_100001418_pt1 | contig 28122 bp, 20 predicted proteins | sample KBSS13metaG_FD_65862 | JGI IMG/M metagenome (GOLD analysis project Ga0070665, IMG submission 65862) | Switchgrass rhizosphere microbial communities from Kellogg Biological Station, Michigan, USA - KBS S1-3 metaG | ecosystem: Host-associated > Plants > Roots > Rhizosphere > Soil ... | reverse complement strand
GTACGCAAGATGCTGGCCGCCATCGCGACCTGACGAACGATTGCCCCGCGCCGTGTATGCGTCTTCGCAAACATGCTATCGGCTTGGGGAGCATGCGCCGTTTTCACACGGCCTGGACCAGAAGCGATCTCGGGTTGCACGCTGAAGCGGCCCACACGCGTGATGCCGACGCCGTCCGCCGCCAGTTGACCCAGCGTCTCGCCGTTGTTTGCTTCGATCGATCCACGGACGCTCAGGGCATAGTCTCGCCCATCCTTGCGGAAAGGCCAGACGGGTTCGGCGCGGCGAAAATTGAAATTCAGGCAATTGTGACGGTGCAGATCTTCGGGCGTTTCCGGCATGCCATGGCGGGCCAGATAGGCCGGAGACGCGACGATGACCCGGCCATTCTCGCCCAGCTTGCGAGCCATGAGGGGGCTGTCGGCAAGAGGGCCAAAGCGAACCGCGACATCTGCCTGTCCGCCCGGGATATCGACCAGCTGGTCGCTGAGGCTGATGTCGACCAGGATATGTGGATAAAGCTGCGCAAATTCGCCGAGCAGGGGCACGATGCACAGTCGGCCATGCGAATGGGCGGCGCTCACCCGCAGGCGGCCGCGCGGGGCGCCGCGATCGGCTATCGTCTGCTCAGCCTCATCCAGATCGGCAAGGATGCGGCGCGCGCTGCTGAGGTAGGCCTGGCCCTCCGCCGTCAGCGTCAAGGTGCGGGTCGACCGCAGCAGCAGCCTGACCCCCAACCGATCCTCGATCCGGTCGATCGCACGGCTGACCGCCGAGGGGGTCAGGCCTAGCAGCCGTCCAGCGGCCGAAAAGCTGCCCTCGGCGACCACTGCCGCGAAGGTCTCCAGCGCGCGTGCCCGGTCTGCATGGAACGGCATCTTTTCATCCATTGCAAAGATCTTTCGCGTTCCCGCGCTCTAAACCTCGCGCGTTCGTCACTCCATTTATGCGTCCAGCATCGCTTGGAAAGGGATGAAGATGGAATATCGGCAACTGGGAGCATCGGGCCTGCGCGTGCCGGCGCTCAGTTTCGGCACCGGCACTTTCGGTGGATCGGGACCGCTGTTCGGCGCCTGGGGCAACAGCGACGCGCAGGAGGCGCGCCGCCTGGTCGACATCTGCCTCGACGCGGGCATCACCCTGTTCGACACGGCAGATGTCTATTCAGATGGTGCCTCTGAGGAGGTGCTGGGCGCCGCGATCAAGGGAAGGCGCGATCGGGTTCTCATCTCGACCAAGCTTGGCCTGCCTACTGGAGAGGGGCCCAATGACTGGGGCGTATCGCGCGACCGTCTGGTACCGGGCGTGGAAGCTGCGCTCGAGCGCTTGGGCACGGATTACGTCGATCTCCTGCAGTTGCATGCCTTTGACGCATCGACACCGGTAGAGGAGTTGCTCTCGACCCTCGATGTCCTGGTGCGCGCGGGCAAGCTGCGCCATGTCGGCGTGTCCAACTATCCCGGTTGGCAGCTGATGAAGGCGCTCAGCACGGCGGATCGCCATGGCTGGCCGCGCTTCGTCGCGCATCAGGTCTACTACTCGCTGATCGGCAGGGCCTATGAAGCGGACCTGATGCCGCTTGCCGCCGACCAGGGGGTCGGCGCGCTGGTATGGAGCCCGCTTGGATGGGGGCGCCTTACCGGAAATATCCGGCGCGGCAGCCCAATTCCGGAGGGAAGCCGCCTGCACGAAACCGCCGCGCTTGCGCCGCCGGTCGAGGAGGAGCATTTGTACCGCATCGTCGATGTGCTGGACGAGATCGCGGCCGAGACCGGCAAGACGGTGCCACAGATCGCGCTCAACTGGCTGTTGCAGCGGCCCACGGTATCGTCCGTCATCATTGGTGCCCGCAACGAAGAACAACTGCGCCAGAATCTCGGCGCTGTCGGCTGGACGCTGACTGCCGATCAGGTCGGCCGGCTCGATCGGGCCAGCTACCAGATGCCCGCATACCCCCACGCCCCCTACCACCAGCAGGCCGGCTTCGCCCGGCTGAACCCGCCGCTGGTCTGACAGGAGCAGCACCATGAAAATCAATCCACCGCTTCTCGCGCTGGCAGCCGGCGCGTTCGGCATCGGCGTCACCGAGTTCGCGCCGATGGGTCTTTTGCCAGTGATCGCGAACGATCTTGGCGTCTCGATCCCCGCGGCTGGCCTGCTCATCAGCGCCTATGCGATCGGGGTGATGCTGGGCGCGCCGCTGATGACGCTCACCACCGGACGCGTGCCTCGCCGCACGCTGCTGATCGGCTTGGCCGCCATCTTCACCCTCGGCAACGTGATCGCGGCGCTCTCCAACAGCTATGGGATGCTGCTGATCGCCCGCATCGTGACTTCGCTCAACCATGGCGCCTTCTTCGGCGTCGGATCGATCGTTGCCGCCAGCCTCGTCCCGCCACAGCGGCAGGCGGGCGCGGTCGCCGCCATGTTCATGGGGCTGACGATCGCCAATGTGGTCGGCGTGCCGCTGGCGACCTGGGCCGGCGAGGCTTTCGGCTGGCGTTCGGCCTTCTGGGGCGTGGCCGGGCTGGGCATGCTGACGATGGCGGCGCTCCGCCTGACCTTGCCCGACATGCCAGCCCCGGCGGAGGGCAACGCACGCTCCGAACTGCGCGTGCTGCTGCGCGGGCCAGTGCTGGCGGCGTTGGGCCTCACGGTAGTCGGCGCCAGCGCGATGTTCACCGTCTTCACCTATATCACGCCGATCCTGCGCGAAGAGACCCATGGCTCGATCGGTTTCGTCACCGCGATGCTGGTGCTCTATGGTGTCGGCCTTACCATCGGCAACTGGCTAGGCGGGCGCTTTGCCGACCGCTCCGTGGACAGGACGCTGATCGTCACGCTCGCCGCACTGTCGGCGATCTTGGTCGCCTTCGCCTTCGCCATGCCCTTCGCCGTGCCGACGGCGGTGCTGATCTTCCTCTGGGGCGTCGCCAGCTTCGCGCTGGTCCCGCCGCTCCAGGTGCGGGTGATGAGCGCCGCGGCGGACGCCCCCAATCTGGCATCGTCGATGAACATCGGCGCATTCAACCTCGGCAACGCGATCGGCGCGGCCCTGGGCGGTGGCGTGATCGCCGCCGGCCTCAGCCTGCCCTATGTCGCGATCGCCGGAGCCGCCGCCTCCAGCGGGGGACTTATCGCCATCCTCTTCAACGTGCGGAATCCGGCAGATGGGACAGAGCGGCCGTTCCGCGGCTGACCTGCTGACCGCTGATAGCCACCGACCGCGGGCCACTGTGTTGCGCCAGAACGCGTCTGTGAGATGCGCTTGGCTCGCCCGGCGGCTCGTTTTCGGCAGGCGGCGTTGGCGGCTATGGTTTGTCGGAGCGGGTAGAAGCGTTCGCAGTGGATGGTCTCAGGCCGTAGCGCCCGAATTGGCCGGGTGGGCATCCGAGGCGCTTGCGAAGGCCTCCAGCATGCGCTGAATGATCAGCTCCTTTCCGGGATGATCGGTAGTGTGGGCTCTCGATCACAGCCGGGCTCGTAGCCCGACCTGGATCGCGCGGGGCGCACCCGGTGCGTAGAACAGCGATGACATCAGCGGGTGCTCGCCGTCGATAACTGGTCCGGCGAAGGGGCGGGCAACGAAGTGGCCGGCGGCATTGAAACCGGTAAACCCGAGCTGGGCCGCGGTGGCGTAGCGCTTGTCGAACAGGTTGCTGACTTGCGCGAAGAGAGCGAGCGCCTTCACTGGCCTCACCTCGATGCCCGCGTTGACCACGGCGTAAGCGGCGGTCCGGCCGCTACCGAGGTAGTAGGTCCCATCGGGTTCGTGCTTGCCGTTCTCGTTGCCGCGCGCGGTCATTCCCGAGACTGCGATCATGTCCACGCTCAGCGACAGCCGATCGATCGGATCGTAACTAGCGCCCGCCTTGAACACGTGGCGCGCGATCAGCGGGACGTGGTCGCCCTTGGCGATGTCGATCACGCCCTCGAACCCGGGCGCGGCGTGCGCGGCCGAGCTGTTCGCAGCGCCGTTGACCGTCTCCGCGCTGCGATAGGTCGCATCTAGCAGGGTGTAGTGCCCGGTCAGGCGCAGGCGGTCGAAAGTCGCGGTCAGATCGATGTCCAAGCCCTGCCGGCGGGTCCTGCCGAAATTGCGAAAGTAGCCGAAGCCTGCGGTATCATCGGCGACGAACAGGATGTCGTTGCGGTTGACCGTGCGGAAGGCACCGAGCCGCGCGGTGACGGTGCCGGTGTTCGCGCTGATGCCACCCTCGATCGTGCGCGCGACCACTTGCTTGAGCGGCGGGTCGCCGGCGAGCGCGTTCGGAAGGCGGCAGGGGCTTTCGGGATCGGCACAGCCCAACTCGATCGCCGAGGGCGCGCGGCTGGTCTGGGCGATTGCGGCGTCCACCACGACCGCGTTCGACACGACATAGCGCAGCGCGAGCGCCGGATTGAGCCGCTCGAAGCGCTGATCTGTGTCGAGCGAGCCGGTGCCGCCGCCCGGAGTGATCGCGTCGCGGTTGTGGATCGCGGACCGGTCGTATCGGGCCGAGATGTCGACGTGCAGCGCGCCCACCTCGATCGCATCGAGCGCATAGAGGCTGAACACCGTCGTGCGCGCATCTAGGTCGACGCGCGCGTCGAAGGCGTTCTGCGAATCCTGGGTACCGTCGGCAAAGGCGCCGGTACCATCGACGGTCACGATCCCGCGCTCGGGCGTGACATAGCCAAACTGCGAGGACTGGCGAAAGTGCGCGCGGCTGCGGCTATAGGCAAGGCCGAGCGTCAGTGCGTTCGTGAGGCGCCCGACGGGCTTGCGCCAGGTCAGTTCACCGGTGCCGCCCCACTCGCGCTGACGGTTCGCGGTGCGGTTGGCGAGGCCGTTGCACGTCTCATTCGGTTCGGTGTCGAGCAGGGCGTCGGCGATGCAGCGCCACTTCGGGAAGGGCGTGTTCGCCTGCGTCTCGCCGCTCATCGGAACGCCCGTATAGCCCGCCGCGCGCAAGGCCGCGTGCTCGGCTGCATTGGCTTGGTAAAGGTTCACGCCTAGCGCATAGTCGTTGATGTCGCCGTTTAAAGTCCGCGTGCGGATGTGCCGCCAGAAGGCATTGCCCGAAATCGTCAGCGCGTGTGAAAGCGCGTGCCGGCCGGTCAGGTTGACCAGCCCTGCGCGGTTCTTGGTATGATCCGGATAGGTATAGACGCTGTCGCGGTCGGCCTCGAGCAGGCTCAGCTCCTGCAACCCGTTGCCGTTGAGGTCGCTGTCGGCGAAGCTGCCGGAGAGTGCCAGCCGCGTTGCCGGTCCGGACCAGCCGAGCTTGCCGAATAGCTGCATCGCCTCGGAGGGCGAGTGGTCGCGCCAGCCGCGCTCCTTGAAGCCATCGCCACTGGCGAACCAGTCGAAGTCGCCGGTGCTGCCGCCAGCCTGCGCCTCCGCCATGCGCCGGCGGAACGAGCCGTAGCTCGCCTCCAGTTCGGCGCCGGGGTCGGACTTGCCGTCCTTGGTGCGCACTGACAGCGCGCCGCCCAGCGAATTGCGCCCGAACAGCGGGTTGGAGCCGGGCACGAGACTGATCGAGCGGATCGCCGACTTGGGAATTAGGTCCCAGCTCACCACCTCGCCGAACGGCTGGTTCAGCCGCACCCCATCCATGTACAGCGACAGACCCTGCGCGGTTCCGAGCAGCGGCGAGGCGGTGAAGCCACGATAGTTGACGTCGGGCTGCAGCGGGTTGCCCTGTACCTCGTTGACGAAGACGCCTCCGATCATGCGCCGCAGGTAGTCGGTTACGAATGCGGCGTGGCTCGCCTCGATCTCCTCGTCGCTGGCGGTCTGCGCTGGGGCGGCGAGCGCATCTTCGCCGACATCAGCCAGCGGGGTATACGCCGTGACCACGATCTCGGCCGGCTGCACTAGGGAGGGGTTCCCCTGGGCTGCGGCGGGCGCGGCTGTCAGCGCAGAGACGGCAAGAAGCGCCTCGCGTGTCACTCTCATCGAAGCTCTCCCCTGCAGCGTTTCCGCTGCCCGAGGAACGGGTTAGCAGGCCGCCTCAATCGCAGAATTGAACTTTGGGTCGGAACGGCAGAGCCCGACCGAAGGTCCAATTGCCGGGCGGCGAGGGCGCGGCGATCCTCGGCCCCGATCGATTGAGACCTTCGACCCAGGAGAACGATGATGCTGCAACAGGCGCTGGAGAAAGTCGCCGGCCAAACCTCGCTCGTGCGTGAGCGGTACGACAACTACATTGGCGGCGCCTGGGTCGCGCCGGCCAGCGGCGAGTACTTCGACAACGTTTCGCCCATAACCGGTCAGATCGTGTGCCAGGTTGCGCGCGGCACCGCCGCCGACATCGAGGCAGCGCTTGATTCCGCCCATGCCGCCAAGGATGCCTGGGGTCGCGCCTCCTCGACCGAGCGGGCCAACATCCTGCTGAAGATGGCCGACCGCATGGAGGCGAACCTCGACCTGATCGCGATGGCCGAGACGATCGACAACGGCAAGCCGATCCGCGAGACCACTGCCGCCGACATTCCGCTCGCCATCGACCATTTCCGCTACTTCGCGGGCTGCGCCCGCGCGCAGGAAGGCTCGATCAGCGAGATCGACCACGACACCATCGCCTACCACTTCCACGAGCCGCTGGGTGTGGTTGGCCAGATCATCCCGTGGAACTTTCCGATCCTGATGGCGGTGTGGAAGCTCGCGCCGGCGCTGGCGGCGGGCAATTGCGTCGTGCTCAAGCCCGCCGAGCAGACGCCGATGTCGATCATGGTGCTGGTCGAGCTGATCGGCGACCTGCTGCCGCCCGGCGTGCTCAACGTGGTCAACGGCTTCGGCGTGGAGGCAGGCAAGCCGCTCGCCTCGAACAAGCGGATCAGCAAGATCGCCTTCACCGGCGAGACGACCACCGGCCGCCTCATCATGCAATACGCGTCGGAGAACCTGATCCCGGTGACGTTGGAGCTAGGCGGCAAGTCGCCCAACATCTTTTTCGAAGACGTGATGGACGCCGACGACGATTATTTCGACAAGTGCCTGGAAGGTTTCGCCATGTTCGCGCTCAACCAGGGAGAAGTCTGCACCTGTCCCAGCCGCGCGCTGATCCAGGAGAGCATCTTCGACAAGTTCATCGAGCGGGCGATCGCACGCGTTAAGGCGATCCGGATGGGCAATCCGCTCGATCCCGCGACGATGATCGGCGCGCAGGCGTCCAACGACCAGCTCGAGAAGATCCTCTCCTACATCGACATCGGCCGCCAGGAAGGCGCCGAGGTGCTGACCGGTGGCGAGCGGGCAGTGCACGAGGGTGAGCTGACTGAAGGCTACTACGTGGCGCCGACCGTGATCAGGGGCCACAACGGGATGCGCATCTTCCAGGAGGAGATCTTTGGTCCGGTGCTGGCGGTGACGACCTTCAAGGACGAGGCCGAGGCCCTCGCGATCGCCAACGATACGCTCTACGGCCTGGGCGCTGGTGTGTGGACCCGCGATGGTGCTCGCGCCTACCGCATGGGGCGCGGCATCCAGGCCGGGCGCGTGTGGACCAACTGCTATCATGCCTACCCCGCACATGCGGCGTTCGGTGGCTACAAGCAGTCGGGCATCGGACGCGAGAACCACAAGATGATGCTCGACCACTACCAGCAGACCAAGAACTTGCTGGTCAGCTACAGCCCCAAGGCATTGGGCTTCTTCTGAGCGTTTCCCCTCGGGCTGGTTCCTCACTCTCCAACGCCATGCCCGAATGGTGGCGGGCCTCCTCAAGGCCCGCCACCTTTTCCGTGAAAGGCCGAATATGGCAGACCCACCGCCGCGGGTGCTCTCGACCCCGCTCGCGGACGAGTTGATCGCGCGGCTGGTCGCCAGGCACGGGCCGGTGATGTTCCACCAGTCCGGCGGCTGTTGCGACGGATCGGCGCCGATGTGCTTCCCGCGAGGCGAGTTCCGGGTCGGCGCTCAGGACGTGTGGCTCGGCACCGTGGCCGGCGACGTGCCGGTCTGGATCGGCCAGGCTCAGTTCGAATACTGGCGTCACACCCAGGTCACCATCGACGTCGTGCCCGGCCGCGGCGCCGGCATGTCGCTCGAAAGTACGGAAGGGCTGCGCTTCATCGTCCGCTCGCGCGTGTTCGACGATGGTGAGGCGGCGTTACTCGCAGCGGCGGGCGAACCGAAGCGGGGCGGCTGAGATGGCGCTGACCGACCATCCCCTGCGCCGGCAAGTGGTTGGCGAGATGCAGTTGCGCCGCTTCCCTGCTTTCTCGCTGCCCGCCCGGATTGTCCAGATCGTGCGCATCGTCGAGGATCGCGAGGCGGAGACGCGGGCACTGCGGGCGATCTGGCCCGAGCTCGATCCCGCTGCGCGCCACGCGCAGGCCCAACTCTGCGCGCATGTCACGCTCGGCTGGGAGCGCCACAGCGAAGCGAGCACGATGACACTGGTCACGACCGGCGAGGACGCGCCGCTCGACTGGAGCCCGCCGCCCGAGACCGCGCTGATCGAGGCGGTGCCGGGGAAGGTCGTGCGTGCGAGCCGATTGCTGCTCGTCGCCGACGATGCGGCGGCGCAAGGTCTGATCGCGAAAGCCGGCTTCGGATCGAGCCACCTCGTGACCTGCCACGTGCGCAGTCCCTCGGGCACGCGAGCGCGGCTGTGGACCGACTTTCGCATTCACGCCGACGGCTATGGCCGCATCGTCATGGCCACGGGGGGCATGCCGCTCGCCGATTTCGGCCGCTGCGTCCAGCAGGTGCAGGAGCTCGGCAACTACCGCAACCTGGCGCTGATCGGACTGCCTGAGGCGCGCGCGGCTTGGTCCGAACTCGATGCGCTGGAAGCGGAGCTGGAGGACATTGGCCAGGGGTTGGCGCGAGGCGACCGGCGCGACGACACCCTCTTGGCCTCGCTGATCGCGCTGTCGGCCCGGCTGCTGTCGATCGACAGCGGCTGCGGCTACCGCATGAGTGCCACGGCGGCCTATGCGCGGATCGTCGCCAGCCGCATGGCGCAGCTCGACGCCGAGGCGATCCCAGGCTTCCAGTCCCTGGCCGCATTCAACGATCGACGCTTCGAGCCCGCGATCCACACCTGCGCGGCGCTGACCACGCGCCTCGCGCTGCTCAACGCCCGCACCGCGCAATCGACCGCGCTGCTGCGCACCCGGATTGAGACGCACATCGAGAACCAGAACGCGCGCCTGCTCGCCTCGGTCGATCGTTCCGCGCGCATGCAGGTCCGCCTGCAGCGGCTGGTCGAGGGACTGTCCTCGGGGGTGATCAGCTATCACCTGCTGGGCCTGATCGGCTATCCGCTGAAGGCGGCCGAACACGTCTGGCCTCCGTTCCACGCGACCCTGGCGCTGGGACTGCTCGCGCCGCTCGTTATAGCGCTGCTGTCGATCCTGATGGGCCGGGCGCATCGCCGCCTCGATTCGGATGACAAGCACCCCGCATTGGGTCCATGAGTACGCTAAAAAAATAAGAGGACGGGGGAAGAGGCGGAGCATGGACAATCTGGTGAAATCGGGAGTGCTGTTTGCGGCTTCGCATGCGGACAATCCGTTTGCCGCGATGGACGAGATCATGCAGACGCTGGGCGATGAGCCGCTGGCCGGTGCGCTGGTGTTCTGCTCGCACCGTTACGATGTCGAGAAGCTAGCCCATGCCATCAACACGCGGACGGAACGCGTGCAGGTAATCGGGTGTACCAGCTCTGGCGAGTTGACGCAGGACGGGTACGATCATGACAGTGTCTCGATGATCGCTTTTCCCGCCAGCGCCTTCCGCCTTGCTTCTTATTGCTTCCTCAATCTCGACAGCTTCGATCCCGCCGCAGCTCGCGCCGCGGTGCGCAAGCTGGCGGCCGAGGCGGAGCGCGAGAGCCGGGGCTTTGGTGAGCGGGTCGACCATGTCGCCTTGTTCCTGGTCGATGGCCTGTCGCACTCCGAAGAGCTGCTGACGATGACGATCCAGGATGCGCTGGGCGAGATCCCGCTGATCGGCGGCTCCTCGGGCGATGACCTCGCGTTTCGCCAGACCTCGATCTTCCAGAGCGGCGCCTTTCACCAGCGCGCGGCGGTGGTGGCGATCCTCTCGACGCCGCGCCCGCTCCACGTCTTCAAGGCGCAGCATTACCGGCCGAGCGAGCGGAAGATGGTGATCACCGCCGCGCTGCCCGAACAGCGCGTCGTCACCGAGATCAACGCCGAGCCCGCGGCAAGCGAATATCTGCGCCTCGCCGGCCATGCCGGGGAGGCGCTCGGCACCGAGTTCTTTGCCGCGCATCCGCCGATGGTCCGCGCCGGCGGCGAATATCATGTCCGCTCGATCCAGACCGCCAATGCCGACGGGGCAGCCTGACCTTCTATTGCGCGATCGACGAGGGGTTGGTGCTGACCATCGGCGAGCCAGTCGACAGGATCGCCGGCATGGAGGCGCTGTTCAGCGACATTTGCGCCGCGATCGGCCCTGTCGACTGCATCATCGGCTTCGACTGCGTACTCAACCGCGTCGACGCCGAGCGGCGGCAGATCGCGCGCGAGGTGTCCGATCTCTACAGCCGGCACCGCGTAATCGGCTTCAACACCTACGGCGAGCAGTACCACGCGCTGCATGTCAACCAGACCTTCAGCGGTCTCGCCATCGGCCAATGAACAAGCCCGAGCGCCTCGATTCCGAGACCGAAGCGTTGCGGGAGGACGTGCGCAAGCTGCGCAAGATCAACGCCGTGTTGATGGACAGGGTCGAGCGCTCGACCGACATGTCGGCCAATGCCTTTTCCATGTTCGAGACCGCGATCACGCTGGAGGCGATGGTGCGCGAGCGGACCAGCCAGCTGGAGGATGCCCTAGCGCAGCTGGCCAAGGCGAACATCGACCTCGCCGCCGCCCATCGCACGGCCGAGGAGGCGCGCACTCGGCTGCGCGATGCGATTGATTCCATCAACGAAGGTTTCGTGTTGTTCGATGCCGACGATCGACTTGTGCTCTATAACGAGGCCTACCTCGGCTTCTGGCCCGAACTCGCGCCGCGCGTGCACGAGGGCATCTCGTTCGAGGAGCTGATCCATCTCGCCGCCGAGCACGATCGTCCGCCCGCCGCGGCAATCGCGCGCGACCGCTGGGTGTCCGACCGCCTGGCGCGGCACGGCGTGGCCGAAGGCGGCCATGTCCAGGCGCTGGCGGACGGCCGCTGGGTGCAGATCAACGAACTGCGCACCAGCGAGGGCGGCATCGTCGGCATCTACACCGACATCACTGAAGCCAAGGCCGAGGACGCGCGCGCTCGTGCACTGGAACTCGCCGAACGCAACCTGATCTTGCAGTCGACGCTCGACACCCTGTCCGAAGGCGTGTGCATGTTCGACAGCAACGGCCGGCTGTCCGCTTGCAACGGTGCCTTGTGGCACGTGCTTCGACTCCCGAGCGATCCCGGCCAGAGCCTTGCCCATCACGAAGGCCTGCTCGACTGGTGCCGCGGGTCCATGGCCATGGAGGACAACGGCTGCCTCGATTGGCGCGGCGCCGACGGCCGTCTTGGAGCCCTGGTCGAGGTCTGCCGCGCAGGCGAGAGGCACTTCGAGATTCGATCGACTCGTACGGGGCTGGGCGGGCAGGTGTTTAGCTTCACCGACGTGACAGACATGCTCAAGGCACAGGCGGCACTGCAGGATACCGCCGAGACGCTGGAGGGCCGCGTATCCGAACGCACCGCCGAGCTGCTGGAGGTCAACGAGCGGCTGGAGCGAGAAGTCGCCGAGCGCCGGCTGATCGAGGCGGCGCTGACCGAGGCCAAGATCGCGGCGGAGAAGGCCAACTTGTCCAAGACCCGCTTTCTCGCCGCCGCCAGCCACGACCTGCTCCAGCCGCTCAATGCCGCCTGCCTCTTCGTCGCCGCGCTCGGCGACCGCCGGCTTGCGTTGCCGACCCGCGCGCTCGTCTCTCAGACCGCGACCGCGTTGGAGTCGGTGGAGGACCTGCTGGAAGCGCTGCTGGAGATCTCGCGACTCGATGCCGGTGCGATTCATCCGGAGATCGGTCATTTCCGGATAGACCAGCTACTGCAGACGCTCAGTGTCGAGTTCGCGCCCACCGCGCGCGCGGCCGGCCTTGCCTTCCATATCGAGACCGAGCCGCTATGGGTCGAAAGCGACGTGCGGCTGCTGCGCCGCATTCTGCAGAACTTCATCTCCAACGCTATGCGCTATACGCCCGCCGGCACCGTTCGTGTGACCTGCAAGGCGACGGGCGATGCGGTGACGCTGGCCGTTGCCGACACCGGGCTGGGCATAGCGGCCGAGCAGCAGACGTTGATCTTCGAGGAATTCCGCCGGCTCGATACTCGAAGCCAGGGCAAGGGGCTGGGCCTTGCCATCGTGCGGCGCGCGGCGGACATGCTGGGGCACGAGATCGAGCTCGAGTCGGCCCCGGGACGCGGATCGACCTTTTCGATCACCTTGCCGCTAGGCACGCCGATCAAGGATACGGACGGCGATGGCGTCACTCCACCGCGTGACCGTTCGATGCGCGGCCTGCAGGTGCTCGTCGTCGACAACGAGCGGCAGATTCAGTCCGGCATGCGCACGCTGCTCAGCGGCTGGGGCTGCGAGGTTGCCAGCGCGGGCGACTACGACGAGGCGGTTCGACTGTTCGCCAAGGGCGGTCGCCCGGACATCATCCTGGCCGACTACCACCTCGACGAGGGCGAGACCGGCGACCGTGTCGTCGCGCGCTTGCAGGCGCACTTCGCTACCGCGATCCCGGCGGCGATGATCTCGGCCGATCGCGGCGAGCCGCTGAAGGTGAAACTGGCCGCAGCCGGCATCCCTCTGCTCAACAAGCCAGTGAAGCCAGCCCAGCTCCGCTCGCTGCTGCGGACGATGCTGCCCTGATCGTGTTGCGGCGCGTTCGATAGCGGCGCGTCAGTCGCCGTTGAACTGCACCCGGTTCGCCAGGATCACCGCCTGAGTGCGGCTGAACACGTTGAGCTTGAGCAGGATGGCCGAGACATGCGCCTTCACCGTCGTCATCGAGACCGACAGGTCGTGGGCGATCTGCTTGTTCAGGCGGCCGTGGACAAGGTGGTTGAGGACGATGCGCTGCTGCGGCGTCAGGCTGGCGATCCGCTCGCGGATCTGCTCGTTCTCCTCGCTCTCGGGATCGGTCTCGCCAATCGCGTCGGGCATGTAGATCTCGCCTGACACCACGCGCTGGAGCGCATCGACGATGACGCTGCGCTTCATCGATTTGGGAATGAAGCCGGCGGCACCCGCGGCCAGCGCCTCGCGCACGATCACGCGGTCGAAAGCGCCGGAGACCATCACCACCGGCAGAATGGGATGGCGCTCGCGCAGCAGCTTGAGACCGTCGAGGCGCTTCACGTCCGGGATGTTCAGGTCGAGCAGGATCAGATCAAAGTCGTCCTGTCGGGCAAGGGCTTCCAGAGCCTCGTCGAGGTTCGCGGCCTCGAAGATGGCGCAGCCGTCGAAAGTCACAGCAATGACGCTGCGCAGGCCGTCGCGCACGAGCGGGTGATCGTCGATGATCAGCACCCGTTCCATCGCCGGCTCTTCATTCTCCCCCATCTTGATCCTTTTGCCGGTGCTAGCGGCCAAATGCGGGGACGTGGCAATCGGTACGGTCCCGCACCGGTCCGATCCGTAGCTGCCACGTCCCATCGAGATCATGTCGCGTTCCGCCTCAGTCCTTGGGGAGCTTGAACACCCAGAGTGAGCCACCCTGGTTGATGTCCTTGAAAGACTTGGCGACTTCGCCGCCCCACAACGGCACCGCGCCACCCCAGCCCGACATTACCGCCACGTACTGCTCGCCGTCCTGCTCCCAGGTGATCGGTGAGCCGACTACACCCGAGCCGGTCTGGAACTTCCATAGCTCCGCTCCGGTGGTGGCGTCGAAGGCCTTGAGGTAGCCTTCGGGCGTGCCGGTGAACACCAGGTTGCCGCCGGTGGTCAGCACGCCGCCCCACAGCGGCGCCTTGTTCTTGTACTCCCATACGATCTTGCCGGTCTTGGGATCCATCGCGCGCAGCGCGCCGATGTGGTCCTCGGCGATCGGCTTTATGGTGAAGCCTGCGCCCAGGTAGGCCGCGCCCTTCTTGTAGGCGATTGGCTCGTTCCAGATGTCCATGCCCCAGTCGTTGGACGGGATGTAGAACAATCCGGTGTCCTGGTTGTAGGCCATCGGCATCCAGTTCTTACCGCCCAGGAAGCTGGGGGAGGAGAATACGGCCTGGCCCTTTTCGGTCCCGTTCGGCGCGCCGGGGCGACCGGCCGGGATCACCTTCGGCTTGCCGTCCTTGGTGTAGCCGTCGGCCCACGTCGTCTTCATCACAAAGCGCGACGCGCTGATGAACCTGCCGTTGGTGCGGTCGAGCACGAAGAAGTAGCCGTTGCGATCGGCCTTGGCGCCCAGCTTCATCGGCTTGCCGTTGATGGTGGCGTCGAATGGGATGAACTCGTTGACCCCGTCGAAGTCCCAGCCGTCGTGCGGCGTGGTTTGGTAATGCCACTTGATGACGCCGGTGTCGGGATCGATCGCCAGGGTCGAGGCGGTGTAGAGGTTGTCGCCCTTGCGCAAGTGGCTGTTCCAGGGTGCCGGGTTACCGGTGCCAAAGTAGAGCAGGTTAGTCTCCGGATCGTAGGTACCGCCCAGCCAGGTGGCGCCACCGCCAGTCTTGTAGAGGTCGCCTTCCCAGGTGGCGTTGAGCTTGCCGGTGATGCCGTTGTCCTTGCCGCGCAAGGTGCCCATGTTGCCCTCGACCACCGGGCGGTGCCAGATCAGCTCGCCGGTGTTGACGTCGCGAGCCTCGACCGCGCCGACGATGCCGAACTCGCCGCCCGAGTTGCCGGTGATGACCATGCCCTTGACGATCAGCGGCGCTGCCGTGGCCGAGTAGCCCGCCTGGTAGTCGGCGATTTGCTTGTTCCAGATCACCTTGCCAGTGTTGCGGTTGAGCGCGACGAGCCGCGCGTCGAGCGTGGCGAAGATGATCTTGTCACCATAGATGGCGGCACCGCGGTTCACGACGTCGCAGCACGGCATGATGCCGTCGGGCAGTCGCGCCTCGTACTTCCACTTCTGCTCGCCGGTTCTGGCGTCGAATGCAAACACCCGCGAGTAGGAGCCGGTGACGTAGATCGTGCCGTCATAGACGATCGGCTGCGATTCCTGCCCGCGCTGCTTCTCGCCGCCGAGGGAGGACGCGAAGGCGGGGACCAGCTTCTGCACATTGGCGGCGCTGATCTTGGTCAGCGGGCTGTAGCGCTGCGCGCGCGGACCTAAGCCGTAAGTCAGGACATCGCCGGTGGAGCGGGCGTCGGCCATCAGTTCGGCGTCACCAGGTCCGGCCGGAGCGGCCAGCAGTGGCGCGGTCGTGGCGGCTGCGACGGCGATCGCCGCGATCCCGGCCACCGAACGCATCAAACCTCCCTTCATCATCAATCCTCCCTGTTTTTCAGCGCGAACCCGCCTCCCGATCGACACTATGGGCTGTGCCCGACCGAACAATTGGACCTTGGGTCGCCCCTCGATCAGGCGGCGAGCGCGGGCGTGTAGGTCACCCCATAGCGCTCGAAGATGGCCTTGAGCTCGCCCGAGGCTACCATCGCCGCGAGGATGCCCTCGACAGCATCGCCCAGGTTGCGGCTGTTCTCCTTGACCGCCATGCCGATGTCCCATCCGGGGGAAGGGAGGGCTGGCAGCGGCATCGTTCGCCGCGCGATGTTGGCGGATTTTCTTTCCGCCAGCACGCTTTCGATCTGAGCCCGGCTGGCGAGCACCGCGTCGGCGCGGCCATCTGTGATCGCGATCACCGCCTCGGCCCCGGTCAGGAAGTGAGTGACGTTCTTCGCCAGCGCGCCGCCGGCAGTGCCCATCAGGTAGAAATCGGGGATCGAGTCGATCTCCGCCGCCAGCCGATGGCCGCGAAAGCTCGCCGGCGGGGCGTTGCAGTCGATCTCGCCCTTGACGCAGGCGAACTGGAAGCTCTCGCGGTAATAGGGCCCGACGATCGCCACCTGGTCGTTGCGTGCGGCAAAGGCGTGGTCGAACGGCACGTGAAGCATGATGTCGGCCGCCTGGAAGCCGAGCAGGCCGCCCTTCCACACGCCGTTGCGAAGATCGTCGTCGACGCTCTCGTCGGCGATCAGCTCGGCAAGGTCGGCGCGCACCCCAAGGGCCTTGGCGAGCGCAGTGCCGATGTCGGCGTCAATCCCGATCAGCTTGCCGTCGTTGCGCCACGACCAGGGACGGTTGTCTTTGTAGACTGCGACCCGAAGGACTCCCAAGGCCTTGATCCTGGCGAGCGGTGTCGCCTCCGCGAGGCCGGGCACCAGGCCCAGCGCCGCCGCTGCCAACGTTGCCGAAAGGAAACCGCGACGATCGTGCATCGAACCTATTCCTGGTGCTTGGTTTCGAGCCAGGTGCGGATCGCCCAGCCGGCCTTCTGCCCCAGCACCTCGCCCATCGGCGGCATGTAGACCTTGCCATCGTGCGCCGAGCCGTGCTGATAGCGCTGGATGAACCACTCGTCGCCGCTGTCGCCCAGCTCCAGGTAGCGCAAGTCCGGGGCGATGCCGCCGCTCTCGGCGTCCAGGCCGTGGCAGCGCGCGCAGTTCTGGCCGTAGGCGCCCTCGCCGATTTTGGCTGCGGTTGCGTTGCCCCGGTAGGGATTGTGCTGAAGCCAGGTCTCGCCGATGTCGGTGAGGGCTGTGGCGTCGACTGGCTGTGGCGTGACGTTGCCATGGGCGAACACCGACGATCCGATCGACGCGCTCGCCAGGCCCAAGGCGGCCACCAGAGCTATACGACCCATGCTTATCATTTCGCGTGACCTCTCGCTTGACCTAAGTCGTTGCGCTCCTTGTAAAGACCCTGCACGGCCCGCCCCATTGGCCATTGGTACTATGCCGCGCGCCAGCGAGCGCGCGTAGGCTCACCCCTATGACGAGGATCTTCGCGCTGCTGGCCGCCGCCGCCGCTCTCGTGCCGGGTACCGGCCTGGCCGAGACGCTGTATGTCTCCAACGAGCGGGGTGACAGCATCACCGTGATCGACGCCGCGACGATGAAGCCGGTGGCGACCTGGCCCACGGGTGGGCGCCCTCGCGGCATCGCCGTCTCGCGTGACGGCAAGTACTTGTTCGTGTGCGCCAGCAACGACCATGCCGTGCAGGTGATCGATCGCGCTACCGGCAAGGTCGTCGCCGACTTGCCCTCGGGCGAGGATCCCGAGCAATTCTTCCCATCGCGGGATGGCAAGCTCCTGTTCGTCGCCAACGAGGACAATGCCGCTTTGACCGCGATCGACGTCGCTGCGCGCACCGTCGCCTTCCAGGTCGATGTCGGCAAGGAGCCCGAAGGCGTCGCACAGAGCCCCGATGGGCGCTGGCTGGTGGTGACATCGGAAGACGGCAACCTCGTCAATTGGATCGATCTTGGCACCCGGACGATGGTCGAAGGGATGGAGACCGCGCTGCGCCCGCGCCATGTCGAGTTCACGGCGGACGGCAAGTCGCTGTGGATCGCTGCCGAAGTGGGCGGGGTGGTGCAGATCGCCGATGTCGACAGCCGGCGCGTGACCGAGACGGTCCGCTTTGCGCCGCCAGGCGTGAAGGACTACCAGGTGCTGCCCTGCGGCATCCGCTTCACGCCGGACGGCAGGACCGCCGTGGTGGCGTTGGGGCGCGCGAACACGATCGCGCTGGTCGATGTCGCGAGCCGCAAGGTGCGCGCCTATGTGCCCGTCGGCAAGCGCGTGTGGCACTTGGCGGTGAGCGGCGACGGCACCCGGGCCTACACGGCCAACGGGTTGTCGGACGATGTCTCCGTGGTCGATCTCGCCGCCGCGAAGGTGATCGCGACCGTGCCGGCGGGAGCGGGCCCCTGGGGCGCCGCGCTGGCGCCCTGACGCGGCGAGGGCGGGCGACCTTAGGAACGAGAACCTAAGTTCAATTTCGTCCTCCCCCAGGCCCTCTCACTCTTCCGCGTGCCGTTTCGGGCTGCGCGATAAAGCGGGAGGATGACATGAAGACACGGGTGCTGTTCGCCGGTGCGGCGACGCTTACCCTGACGCTGGGCGCGACCCCGGCTCTGGCGGATTCCAATGCAGCGCTGATTGCGCGACTGCACGAGAAGGGCATCCTGTCGGACGAGGAATACCAGCAGCTGCTGTCGGGCGACGCAGCCGAACCCACTCCAGCCGCCCCGGCCCCCGCGGCTGCGCCGAGCGGCAAGCGCTACGTCGAGGTCAGCGACAGCGGGCTCGGCCTGCAGGTGGGCGACATCAACTTCAAGGTCGCGGGCCAGATCAACGCCTTCTACGTGCACGACAGCGGCCAGAAAGTGGGTCCCAACACCGCCGTGACCGGCGGCGTCGTGGCGGCGGGCGGCAGCACTAGCGCGATCCGCAACGGCCTTCTGCCGGGCAACATCAACTTCGCGGTGACCACCCAGCAGGGCAGTCTCGATATCGGCGCGCACTTCGGGCTGTACCCAGGCATCAATAGCGCGACCTATGCCAGTGGCGGCGGCGCCAACAGCGGCGGCCAGAACACCGCGCTGCAGACCGCCGGTCTCGATTTTCGCCAGACCTACATGACCATCGGCCGGGCAGGGTTGGGCGAGTTCAAGCTGGGCCGCGACATCGGCCTGTTCGCCTCCGAGGCGATCCTCAACGACATTACGCTGCTCGCGGTCGGCACGCCGGGCGGCAACGTCGCCCCGGCCAATACCTCGCTCGGCCGCATCGGCGTGGGCTATATCTACACCGACTTCCAGCTGCAGATCACCTATACCTCGCCCAGCTTCGGCGGGCTTCAGGTGTCGGCCGGGATCTTCGAGCCGCTCGAGTCGCTCACGGGCCCGGGCGAGACCAGCAAATCGCCCGGCTTCCAGGGCAAGATCGTCTACGACCACAAGTTCGGCGATTTCAGCGCGCGTGCCTGGATCTCGGCGATCTCCCAGCGGCACAATCGCGTCGACGGCGCCGAGTACACGGGCAGCGGCATCGATTTCGGCGCCAAGCTCGGCTACGGGCCGCTGGTGCTGACGGGGTATTACTACACCGCATCGGGTTTGGGCACGACCGCACTCAACTTGTTCGACACCGACCGCTTCGGCAACAAGCGCGACAGCGATGGCTTCTACGTCCAAGGCCTTGCGACCTTCGGCAAGGTCTCTGTTGGCGCCTCCTACGGCGAGAGCCGCCTGCATTACGCCAACGCCGCCGATGCGCTGGCCAATCCGACCCTGCTCGACACCAACAGCAGCTACGTCGGGCAGTTGCGCTATGGCCTGACGAGCTGGGTCACGCTGATCGGCGAGTACATCCACACCAAGTCCCAAGCGCACAACGGCAACGAGGCCGAGGGCAATACACTCGCGGCAGGTGCCATCCTGTTTTTCTGACCCTCGTTCCAAAGGTCAATATCGCCATCACGGGCGGCGCTCTATCCCCAGAGCGCCGCCCGTTTTCGTGGGACAGGCGAGGTGGGAGGGACAAGCGATGCGCTGGCGTGAGCTGATGCCGCTGATGGCGCTGGCCGTGCCGACGCAGGCGTTCGCCGGTGAGGCCGAGGCCGGACAGGCCGAGATCGTCGTCACCGGCGAAGGGCTGGCCCTGCCGCCCGGGACCCCCGCCTACGGATCGGAGAAGATCGGGCGCGACCGGTTGGTCGCCGCGGCTTCGGGCGGACTGGAGAGCGTGCTGCAGGACGTCGCCGGGTTCCAGGAGTTCCGCCGTTCCGACAGCCGTTCGGCCAACCCTTCCGCGCAAGGCGCGACGCTGCGCGCGCTGGGCGGCAACGCTTCGAGCCGGACGCTGGTGCTGCTCGACGGCGTGCCGATGGCCGATCCGTTTTTCGGCTACATCCCATTCACCGCGCTCGCGCCCGAGCGCCTCTCCGCCATTCGCGTGACCCGCGGCGGCGGTGCCGGGGCATTCGGCGCCGGAGCCGTTGCCGGCACTATCGAGCTGGCGAGCGCGAGCCATGCCGACTTGCCGGGCCTTGCCGCCAGCGCTTTCTACGGCAGCCAGGACGCAACCTCGGTTTCGGGAGAGACGACGCAAGCGATGGGGCAGGGCTATGCCTCGCTGTCGGCGCGCTGGGACCGAGGAGACGGCTTCCAGACCACGCCCGCCAGCCAGCGCGTCGCCGCCAGCGTGCCGGCCGCCTACGACAGCTGGTCGACCAACTTGCGGGTCGTTGCGCCGCTGTCGAGCACTGCCGAGCTGCAGGTGCATGGGCTGGTGTTCCGCGACGCCCGCACGTTGCGCTTTGCCGGCGCAAACAGCACCAGCGCCGGGCAGGACGCGAGCATTCGGCTGGTCTCGCGCGGGGACTGGCAGGTCGACGCTCTGGCCTATGCGCAGGCGCGCGATTTCTCGAACGTGGTGATCTCGGCGACGACATTCCGCAAGTCGCTCGATCAGCGCAAGACGCCCTCGACCGGGTTCGGCGGCAAGGTCGAGCTGCGCCCGCCGCTCGGCGCCGCGCACGTCCTGCGCCTTGGTGGCGACATCCGCATTGCTGACGGCGACATGTACGAAGACGCCTACAATGCCGGCACCGGTGCGCTCACCGCGCGTCGCCATGCCGGCGGCCGCCAGACGATTGGCGGCCTCTTCGTGGAGGACGACTGGACGCTGGGCCCGGTCGTGCTCACCGGTGGCGTGCGGGCCGATCGCTGGACGATCACGCAAGGCTTCCTAGACGCGCGCAACGCGGCCGGCGCGACCACCGCCCGCAACCGCTTCGCCGATCGCGGCGGCGGGCGCGCGAGCGGGCGGGCCGGCGTGACCTGGCAAGTCGCCCAGGCGCTCGCCCTGAGGGGCGCGGCCTACACCGGCTTTCGCGTGCCGACGCTGAACGAACTGTACCGGCCGTTCGCCGTATTCCCGGTGACGACGCAGGCGAACGCCGAGCTCGATCCCGAGACGCTGAAGGGCATCGAGGCCGGGTTCGACTGGATGCCCGCCGCCGGCGTGTCGCTGCGCGCCACCGCCTTCTACAATCGACTGGGCGACGCGATCGCCAATGTCACCATCGGGCCCAACTTGCGCCAGCGCCGAAACGTGCGGGCGATCGTCGCCAAAGGCGTGGAGCTGGGTGCCGATGCGCGGCTGGGGGCCTTCACCGCCTCGGCGAGCTATGCCTACAGTCACGCCCAGGTCCACGCACCCGGCGTCGCCTTCGATGGCATGGCGCCGGCGCAGAGCCCCCGCCATGCGGCGCGCGGCACGCTGGCGTGGGCGCCGCATGGCCTAGCCGGGCCGTCGCTTTCCGCTACCCTGCGCTACGTGTCGCGGCAGTACGAGGACGACTTGCAGACCGATGCTTTGCCCGGCGCGGTCACGCTCGAGGCCGGCGCGCGCCTGCCGCTCAGCCGTGGCCTGACATTGATCGCGCGGGGCGAGAACATCACCGACACCCGCGTCGTCACCCGGAACGCCGCCGGGTCGATCGACCTCGGCACGCCCCGGACGCTGTGGATCGGCGTCCGCTTCGAGAGCTGAACAGGAGCCGCCATGTCCGAAGAGATCTACCCCGTGCCGCAGGCCTGGAGCGCCGGCGCGCGCTTCGACAGCGCCGCCCGCGCCGCCGCCTACGATCGCTCGCTCGACGATGCCGGGGCCTACTGGCTGGAACAGGCGGCGCGGCTGGACTGGATCGTGCCGCCCACCAAGGCGAGCGAGAGCAGCTTCGCGGAAATCGACTTCGGCATCTCGTGGTTCGCCGACGGCAAGCTCAACGTCTCGGCCAACTGCATCGACCGTCACCTCGCCGAGCGCGGCGATGCCGTCGCGCTGATCTGGGAGCCGGACGAGCCTTCCGAGGCCTCGCGCACTTACACCTACCGCCAGCTCCATGCCGAGGTCTGCCGCTTCGCCAATGTGCTGGCGAACGCCGGGGTGCGCCGCGGCGACCGGGTGACGATCTACCTGCCGATGATCCCCGAAGCCGCCTTCGCACTGCTTGCCTGCGCGCGGATCGGCGCGATCCATTCGGTGGTGTTCGGGGGCTTCTCGCCCGAGGCGCTCGCCGGGCGGATCATCGATTGCGACTCCAGCATTGTCGTCACTGCCGACGAGAGCCGGCGCGGCGGCAAGCGCACGGCGCTGAAAGCCAACGTCGATGCCGCGCTCTCCCACTGCACCAGTGTGCGCACGGTGATCGTGGTCAAGGCGACCGGCGGACCCGCCGCGATGACCGAAGGGCGCGACCTCTGGTACCACGAGGCGGCCGAACTTGCTGCCAACGACTTTGCTCCGGAGGTGATGGGTGCGGAAGACCCGCTGTTCCTGCTCTACACCTCAGGCTCCACCGGCAAGCCCAAGGGCGTGGTGCATACCTCCGGCGGGTACCTGCTGTGGGCCAGCCTGACGCACGAGCTGTGCTTCGATTACCGCCCGGGCGACGTTTACTGGTGCGCGGCCGACATCGGCTGGGTCACGGGGCATAGCTACATCCTCTATGGCCCGCTCGCCAACGGCGCGACGACGCTCCTCTACGAGGGCGTCCCCAACTGGCCGAACCCCTCGAGGATGTGGGAGGTGGTCGACCGGCATCAGGTCCGCACCCTGTTCACCGCGCCGACCGTACTGCGCGCGCTGATGAAGGAGGGCGACCATCACGTCGCCGCCACCACCCGCCAGTCGCTGCGGCTGCTCGGCACCGTGGGCGAGCCGATCAACCCCGAGGCTTGGCGCTGGTATCATCGCATCGTGGGTGAGGGCCGCTGCCCGATCATCGACACCTGGTGGCAAACCGAGACCGGCGGGGCGATGATCGCGCCCATGCCGGGCGCGGTGGACCTGAAGCCGGGGAGCGCGACGCTGCCGCTGCCCGGCGTCGAGCCGCAGATCCTGGACGGCGAGGGCATCGAGCAACTCGGCGCCTGCGAGGGCAATCTCGTCATCGCGCGCTCCTGGCCCGGCCAGATGCGCACCTTGTGGAACGATCACGAGCGGTTCTTCCAGGCGTACTTCTCGACCTTTCCGGGCAAGTACACCACCGGCGACGGCGCCCGACGCGACGAGGACGGCTACTACTGGATCACCGGCCGCGTTGACGATGTGATCAATGTCTCTGGCCACCGCATGGGCACGGCCGAGGTCGAGAGTGCGCTGGTGCTGCATCATACCGTGGCCGAGGCGGCTGTCGTGGGCATGCCGCACGAGATCAAGGGTCAGGGCATCTACGCCTATGTCACACTCAACGCCGGCGAAGTGCCGAGCGAGGAGTTGCGCCGCTCGCTGGTGCAGTGGGTACGCGCCGAGATCGGGCCGATTGCCACGCCCGACGCGATCCAGTTCGCTCCCGGTTTGCCCAAGACGCGCAGCGGCAAGATCATGCGACGCATCCTGCGCAAGATCGCCGAGGGCGACACTTCACCTCAGGCGCTTGGCGACACCAGCACGCTTGCCGATCCCTCGGTCGTCGACGACCTGGTGCGCACGCGGACGAGCGTGTCGGCATAGCTTATGGCCGGATCGCGTGCACGAGGTGCTGGATCAGCCGTCCACCCGCGGTAGCAGCTTCGCTTCCGCGCGCCTCGCGGCCCGCGCGCGTCTATCGCGCCGGGGAAGGCCCGCTGGTTCTCGGCGATGGCGGGAAACGAGACCTTCACGCGCGGATCGAAGCGTACCGCATCGTCGCCGAACAGCGCCTTCGCGTGCGCGGTCCACATCGGCGAGTGCAACGGGTCCGGCGGGTAGGTCGTCTCGGCCAGGGCAGGGCTCGCGCCGGCCAACAGCAGGGCAAGTATCGGAATGCGGGTCATGTCCTTCTCCCAAAGTCCAGGCCTACGGGAGGTACAGGCCTGCTACCATTGCACCTTGGGTCTGGGACGAAGGAACCGGCGCATGTGGAAGATCGCCGCCCTCGCCAGCCTGCTGCTGGCACCATTGATGGCCCAGGCAGAAGAGGCCCTGTTTGATGCCCAGGGCTATTGCGTCGCCCATTACCGGGGAACGATCCCGGCCCCACCGGAGAGCGTGCGCCGCATCTCCGTACAGGACCTCGCCCGGTTGCGGCCCGATGCAGATGTCCTGCTGGTGAACGTCCTCCCGGTCGAAGGCGGGCACCGCGACGAGGATGGCACCTGGCACCTCGCCTCGCCGCGTCTCAGTCTGGGGGTGCCCACTGCTTGCCCGAGACGTGCACGTGGCGCGCTGTCGCCCCAAGTGTCTCGCTGGTTCGCGCGCCGGGTGGCGCGGCTCACCCGGGGCGACAAAACGCGGCCTATCGTCACCTTCTGCCTCGCCGATTGCTGGATGAGCTGGAACGCCGCGCGGCGCCTGCGCGCGCTGGGCTACCGCGATGTCCGCTGGTTCGCCGAAGGCGCCGACGGCCGGCGCGACGCGGGTCTTCCGCTGGCTGCCGCGAGCCCTGAGCCGGACTAGGACCAAAGACCAATTGTGACCACGCGCATCCACGTCGAAATCGGCAGGACCGCCGATGCCCGTGCCGGCCGAGCGAAAACGTAATGGAGATCGACGATGCCGCCTCGCCCCCTTTCCGCCCTTGTCGCTTGCGGTATTGCGCTTGGTGCAACAGCACTGCCGGCCTCAGCCCGGGAGATCGTGGTTCAGATGAAGAACCAGGGCGCGGAGGGAGCGATGGTGTTCGAGCCCTCGTTCATCAAGGCAGCGCCGGGCGACGTCATCCGCTTCGTGCCAACCAGCCCCTCGCATAATGCCGAGACGATCCCGACCATGCTGCCAGCGGGCGCGACACCGATGAAGGGCACGATGAGCAAGGAAGTTTCGATGAAGGTGATCGTGCCGGGGCTCTATGGCATCAAATGCCTGCCTCATTTCAGCATGGGTATGGTCGCGCTGGTGCAGGTAGGGCGCGTGAAGCCTAGCGACATCGCCGCCGCCAAAGCCGTCAAGCTCCCGCCGCTGGCCGGCAAGCGTATGAGCATGCAACTCGCGAAGGTGAATTGACGTCGGAGCCCTGTTCCAGCGGACGGAGGCCCCGTCGCGGACATCTGCCGTAAGGCTGATCAGCCAGGCGACGTGCCGTGTGCGCGGGCAACACCGATCGACGCAGCGCAAACCGCGACGAGGGGCCGATGACGAAGCTGCGCTGGCCAATGACATCGTCACACGCAGCCCGTCCGCACATACACGGCAGGACGTCCGGAATTCATCGCCAGGGCCGTGCGGGATCGGCGCGAAGGGGCTCTATATCACGCCGGGCAGCCCGTGAGAGAACGGCTACTACGAGTCCTTCAAAAGGGTCGATGAGCGACGAGCTGTTGAACGGCGAGATTTTTCTACACCTTGGCCGAAGCTCGCATCCTGATCGAAGCCTGGGGACGGCACTCCACAAGGCCAGCCTGCACGACTCGCTCAGCCATCGACCACCGGCCCCGGGGGCAGCGACGCCGCCATGGCCGCCTTCCGCTTCCGCTACGCTCCACCTACGGCCGACCATGGCGGCGGAGGCAACAATGCACTAACGATCAACATGAACCACCGGTGGAGGCTGATTAAGGGTGGATGGCTCGTTAACAAACCGCATTGTTGTACTCTGCAGCATAATATGCCTGCTGATGGTTGTGCTCGCGGCGATGCTGTTCGAGGGCTCCGCACAGATGCGTGGCAGCCTGGAATGGGTAACGCACTCCTCACAGGTCCTTAGGACCGCGAACAGCTCGTTGGGCCACTTGCATCAAGCCGAGTCAGCTCTCCGCGGATTTACGCTGACGCACGATCCGAGCTTTGGCACGTCGATTGATGACGAGGTTACGGCTGCCAAGCGTGACGCGGCAAGCCTGGTGGCCCTGACCCGTGACAATCCTCCGCAGAACGCCCATGCACGTCAACTGCAGGAGCAGATCGCGCGAAGGGTTGCGGCGCTGCAGGACGTGGAGAAGCTGGCCCGGGCTGGCCGCTTCAAGGTCGCGACCGCGATCGTTGCGAGCGGACGCGGACGAGACATCATGCAGCTAATCGAAGCGCGTACCGGTGACTTCCTCAACAACGAGCGTGCTTTGCTTGCCGCGCGCATGCGGTCGGTCGAGGCTCGGCTGAGTTTCATTCGCTGGGTGGTGCTGCTTGGCACGCCGCTCACGATCCTAACGATCGCAATTGTGGCGATGACGCTTATCCGCCGTATTCGCCATCCGGTCGACGCCATGATGCGCGTGATGGGCCAGCTTGGTGCAGGCGATCGCAGCGCGAGGATCGAGGTTGCGATGCGCTCCGATGAATTCGAGCGGCTGGCGAGCGGATACAATGCGATGGCGAGCGAACTCGAGGCTGCCGTCACCGACCAGCTTCTGGGAGAGGAGCGCCTGCGCCTCGCGAACCTCGAGCTCAGCCAGACTGCCGATGTGCTGCGCGAGCGCGGCGAGGTCATCGAACTGCTCGGCGGCATGGCGCATCGGATGCAAGCCGCGCGGACCGACGAAGAACTGGCTTCGGTCATCCGAATATTCGCCCCCCGCGTCTTGCCCGACTTGCCAGGCGCTCTGTACGCGCACAACAACTCACGCAACCTGCTCATGCCCTTGGCGGCGTGGGGTGGGGTGACGGTCGAGCCCAGCGGCTTCTCGCCTGAGCAATGCTGGGCGCTGCGGCGCGGGCAAAGCCACTTCGTCGTCGAACCCGGGTCCGACATCATGTGTGCTCATGTCCCGGTGGGAATGCACCACTACCACTGCGAGCCGCTCCTTGCCGGGGGCGAAGTGATCGGCGTGCTCTACCTGCAGGGCGTGGTCGGCACCGAAAGCCGGTTCCGACTAACAGTGCTTTCCGAGAACATTGCATCCGCGCTCGTCAATCACCGCCTGCAGCGTGGCCTGCGCGAACAGACCATCCGCGATCCGCTCACCGGATTGTTCAACCGCCGCTATATGGAAGAGACGCTCGCGTTGGAAATCGCTCGTGCCATGAGGTCGGGCAATCCGCTGTGCCTGATCATGTGCGACATCGACCATTTCAAGCGGTTCAACGACGAGTTCGGGCACGATGCCGGGGATGCTGTCCTGCAGACCGTCGCGGCTGAGCTGCGCTCGCGCTTTCGAGAAGGCGACGTTGTCTGCCGCTTTGGCGGTGAGGAATTCACTGTCATCGCGCCCAGCACATCAACCGAAGCCATAGCGTCGCGCGCCGAGTTCGTGCGCCAGACCATCAGCGAGGTCGCGGTGCAGCAAGGCGGGCGAACTTTGGGCTCGATTACGATGTCCTTCGGGATTGCGGCCTGGGAGAGCGGGATGGACCGTGAAGGCATCTCCCTGATCAAGTCGGCCGATGTTGCCCTGTACGATGCCAAGCAGCAGGGCCGTAACCGAGTGGTCGTCGACAATCGTTGCGCGCAGGCAATCGAGCTGCCTTTAGGAGTGCACGACGCTCGTCCGCGATAGTCGGAAGTTCGCGACTGCACGAGCGTCCGCCCGAAGGCCGTAGTCATGCCGAGCCACGCCTGACCAATCCCGCTGAGAAAATCGTGGCTTGTGCGCGTTGGAAAACCTCCACGTGAGCTCTCCAAAGCGTTGGGATCGGCGCTATGTGCTGCTAGGGGCTTCCCATGCTTACGATTGACGACATCACCGTTCGGCTGGGCGGCCGGACGATTCTCGACTGCGCCAGCGCTACAATCCCGCAGGGGGCGAGGGTTGGGCTGATCGGCCGCAACGGCGCCGGCAAGTCCACGCTGATCAAGGCCCTGATCGGCGAGATTGAGCCGGATGACGGGCAGATCAGCAAACCGACGCGGGCGCGGATCGGCTACGTCGCGCAGGAGGCGCCCGATGGCGAGACCACGCCCGCCGAGGCGGTCCTGGCCGCCGATGTCGAGCGTGCGCGTCTGCTCGAGGAAGCGGAAACCTGCGTCGATATCGACCGCCTCGGAGAAGTGCACGAGCGCTTACTCGCGATCGATGCCTACAGCGCGCCGGCCCGCGCGGCCAGGATCCTGAGCGGGCTTGGCTTCGACGAGGACATGCAGGGCCGCCCGCTCGCGAGCTTTTCTGGCGGCTGGAAGATGCGTGTCGCACTCGGCGCCTTGCTGTTTTCCCAGCCCGACGTGCTGCTCCTCGACGAACCTTCGAACCACCTCGACCTCGAAGCGACCTTGTGGCTGGAGAATTTCCTGCGTTCCTATCCGGCAACGCTGCTGGTGATCAGCCACGAGCGGGACCTGCT
>Ga0070665_100001417_pt1 | contig 28129 bp, 31 predicted proteins | sample KBSS13metaG_FD_65862 | JGI IMG/M metagenome (GOLD analysis project Ga0070665, IMG submission 65862) | Switchgrass rhizosphere microbial communities from Kellogg Biological Station, Michigan, USA - KBS S1-3 metaG | ecosystem: Host-associated > Plants > Roots > Rhizosphere > Soil ... | reverse complement strand
GCGAACGCCGCGATGCGCACCATTTCCGCAAGACCTCCGGCGTATTTCACGTCGGGCATGATCACGTCGACGAGCCGCGGCGTCACGAACGGCCGGAAACCCGCCACCGCCGTCTGCAGCTCGCACGCCGCGAGCATCGTGCCTTGCGCGTTCGCCTGCGCCCGGAGCTCGCGGAGCGCCGCATGCGAGCTCGCATGCTCCGACACGGGGCACTCGAACCAGCGCAGGCGCGCATCGGCGAGCCGCTCGAGCACCGCGCGCGCGGTCGGCAGGTCGAAGCGCCAGTGGCAATCGGCCATCAGGCTCACGGAAGGGCCGATCGCCGCGCGCATCGCGAGCACCCGCTCGATGCCAAGATCGATCGCCCGGCGCGTCTCGGCGCGGTCGAGCGCGTCGGGCAGCACGCCGTCGAACGGCGCGATCTTGACGCCCGCGAAGCCCTGCGCGACGGCGGCGGCCGCAGCACGGCCGCAGCCGTCCGGCGTGCGATCCACCGTGGCGCGATTGATGTTCGCGTACACGGGCACGCGATCCCGCCGCTTGCCCCCGAGCCATTGCCACACCGGCACGCCCGCGGCGCGCGCCAGCGCGTCGCAGCATGCCTGCTCGATCGCGCTTCGCACCGCGTGCGCGACGAGGCCGCCGGCCGAATGCGGATAGGTCGCGAGTCGCGCCGGGAGGGCCGCCGCGTCGATTCCGCCGAGCGCGCCGCCGAGATCCGCCGCGTACGCGACGACGAGCGATTCCCAGCCGTTGAGCGACGCCTCGCCGATGCCTTCGCTGCCGTCGTCGAAGCGCGCGCGGACGAACGTCCAGTTCGTGCGCGCGTTCACGTTGAGCACGTGCGTTTCGATCGAGGCGAGCTTCATCGGCTGGTCGCGTCCGCGCGGAGGGGCGCAATGGATTGACGGGGGTGCGCCGCACCCGTTAAGGTCCGCGGCATTCTACCCGCCGACCGAGGTCGTCCGATGTCCCGCCTGCCCGCTCTCGCCGCCTGCCTCGCGCTCGTCGCGCTCGCCGCGCCCGTCTCGCCCGCGGCGCTCGCGCAGGCGTACCCGTCGAAGCCCATCCGGATCATCGTGCCGAGCCCGCCGGGCGACGGGTCGGACCTGATGGCGCGCGCCATCGGCGACAAGCTCGCGACGGCATGGAACGCGACCGTGATCGTGGACAATCGCGTCGGCGCCGGCGGGCGCGTCGGCGCCGAGGCCGCGGCGAAATCGGCGCCGGACGGCTACACGCTGATCATGGGCAATGCCGGCTCGCACGGCATCAACGCGGCGCTCTACGCCGACCTGCCGTACGACATCGAGCGCGATTTCGCGCCGGTGACGCAGGTGATGCGCTCGCCCAACGTGCTCGTCGTGACGCCCGGCGTGCCGGCCGCGAACGTGCGCGAGCTGATCGCGCTGTTCAAGGCGAATCCCGGCAAGTACAGCTACGGCTCCGGGGGCAACGGCAGCTCGGCGCATCTGTCGGCCGAGCTCTTCAAGTCGATGGCCGGCGTCGACGTCGTGCACGTGCCGTACAAGGGCGCGTCGCCGGCGCTCACCGACGTGATGGCGGGCCGCATCGTGATGTTCATCGGCAACCTGCCGCCGGCGATGCCGCTGATCAAGGCGGGCAGCGTGCGGCCGCTGGCGGTGACCACGGCGCAGCGCTCGCCGCTGGTGCCGGACCTGCCAACGCTCGCCGAGAGCGGCCTGCCGGGCTACGAGACGGTCGCGTGGTTCGGCCTGTTCGCGCCGGCCGGCACGCCGACGGAGATCGTCGCCAGGCTGCAGGCGGAAGTGGCGCGGATCCTGCGAGAGCCCGACATCCGCGAGCGCATCGCGTTCCTCGGCGGCGAGCCCGTCGGCAACAAGCCCGAGGAGTTCGCCGTGATCGTCAAGGGCGACGTCGCGAAGTGGCGCAAGGTCGTGAAGGACGCGAACGTCCACGTCGATTGACGCCGGACGCATCCAAGCCGGCTCAAGCCGGCCCCACGCCTCCGCCGGCGTCCCATGCGGCGAGGAACTCGCGCCAGTGCGCGCCCTCCATGGCCGTGACGCGCTCGCGCGCGAACGAGATCTCGCGCGAATACTCGCCGGCGTCGATCTCGCCCCGGAGGCGGCGGAAGCGCTGGTAGACGAGATACGTGTTCATGACGTCGGTCTCGCAATAGGCGCGCACTTCGGCGAGCCGCCCGGCTGCGACGGCCGCCGCGACCTCGCTGCCGTCCATGCCGAGCTTGCCCGGGAAGCCGCACAGCTTCGCCATGGCGTCGAGTCCGGCGCTCGCGCGCGGCTGGTACATCGCGAGCACGTCCATCACGTCGAGGTGGCGCGTGTGGTAGCGGCCGAGATAGTTGTTGTAGCGGAATTCGCGGTCCTCGTCGCCCCAATCCCAGAAGCGGGACGCGGCCACGCCGTGGATCAGCGCGCGATGATTCAGCACCGGCAGGTCGAAGCCGCCGCCGTTCCACGACACGAGCTGCGGCGAGTAGCGCTCGATGCCGTCGTAGAACCGGCGGATCAGCTCCGGCTCCGGGTCGCCGGGCTCGCCGATCGACCACACGCGCAGCGCCGAGCCCTCGCGCATCGCGCACGCGATGGCGACGACCTTCTGCAGGTAGAGCGGCGCGAAATCGCCGCCGGTGGCGGCGCGCCGCTGCTGCGCGTACCACGCCAGCAGGTCGTCGTCCGGGATGTCCGCCGCGATGTCGTTGAGACGGCGGATGCCTGCCGCGTCCGGGACGGTTTCGATGTCGAAGACGAGGATGGGCGTCATGGCAGGGCAGGCACGGAAGAACGGCGGCGCGGCGTCCGCGTCAGCCGGGAAAAACGCCGGTGGACAGGTAGCGGTCGCCGCGATCGCAGACGACGAAGACGATCGTCGCGTCGCGCACCTCGCGCGAGATGCGCAGCGCGACGGCGCACGCGCCGCCGGCCGAGATGCCGCAGAAAATGCCCTCCTCGCGCGCGAGCCGCCGCGCGGTGTCCTCGGCGTCGGCCTGCGAGACGTTCTCGACGCGGTCGACGCGCTTCGGATCGAAGATGCGGGGCACATAGGCCGGCGGCCACTTGCGGATTCCGGGAATGGACGCGCCATCCTCCGGCTGCGCGCCGACGATGACGACGGAAGGCTTCTGCCCCTTCAGGAACTTCGACACGCCGGTGATCGTGCCCGTGGTGCCCATCGCCGAAACGAAATGCGTGACCCGCCCGCCGGTGTCGCGCCAGATCTCGGGCCCCGTGGTGCGGTAATGCGACAGCGGATTGTCGGGATTGGCGAACTGATCGAGGATCGTCCCCTTGCCTTCGGCGCGCATGCGCTCCGCGATGTCGCGCGCGGCCTCCATTCCACCGGCCTTCGGCGTGAGGATCAGCTCGGCGCCGTACGCGCGCATCGTCTGCACGCGCTCGGCGCTCTGGCTCTCGGGCATCACCAGGATCATGCGGTAGCCGCGGATCGCGGCGACCATGGCGAGCGCGATGCCCGTGTTGCCGGATGTGGCTTCGATCAGCGTGTCGCCCGGCTTGATGTCGCCGCGCTTCTCGGCTTCGGCGATCATCGACAGCGCGGGCCGGTCCTTGACCGAGCCGGCGGGGTTGTTGCCTTCGAGCTTGCCGAGAATCACGTTGGTCGTGTCCCCCGGCAGCCGCTGCAGACGGATGAGCGGCGTGTTGCCGATCGTCGCTTCGAGCGTCGGATACATCGTCGCGATTGTACTGGAGCGACCCGGCGGGCCCCTGTGCAGCGCTGCGCGGATCCGCGGGCCGATAAAAGAGGCCCCGCCGATTAGGGCGGGGCCTCGGGGAACACGCGTCCGGCAGCGCCGGACGCCGATGCACGGCGCTTACTTGGACGCGGGGGCCGCTGACTTGTCCGCCGGCTTGGCCGCGGCGTCCTTCGCCATCGCCTTGTCCTTGGACGTATCGGCCTTGGTCGGCGTGTCGGCCTTGGTCGGCGTGTCGGCCTTGGCCGACTTGGCGGCCTTGGCTTCCTTGTCGGCCTTCGCCTTGGCGGCCTTCTCTTCCTTCGCCTTCGCCTTGGCGTCCTTTTCGGCCTTCGCCTTGTCTTCCTCGGCCTTGGCCTTCGCTTCCTTGTCGGCCTTGGCCTTGGCGGCCTTGTCTTCCTTGGCCTTCGCCTTGGCGGCCTTTTCTTCGTCGGCCTTGCTCATGTTCGCCTTGCCGTCGTCCTTGGCCGCGGCCTTGGGCGCTTCCGCCTTGGCGGGCGCGGCGGCCGGGGCCGGGGCTGCGGCCTTCATCGGCTCCGACTTCATCGGCGGCGTGGCGGGAGCGGGCGCAGGCGCGGCCGGCGCCGCTGCCTTCATCGGTTCCGCCTTGGCGGGCGCAGGTGCGGCCGGGGCCGCTGCCTTCATCGGTTCCGCCTTGGCCGGCGCGGGCGGGGCCGTGGTGGCGCCGGACGTGGAAATCGTGCCCTTGAGCTTGCTGAACTCGCCTTCCTTGATGCCCTTGACCTTCATGACGTCTTCGGGCGACTTGAACGGGCCGTTCGCGTTGCGGTAATCGATGATCGCTTGCGCCTTGACCGGGCCGATGCCGGGCAGTGCGTCGAGCTCTTCCTTCGTGGCGGTGTTGATGTTGACGGCGGCGAGCGCGAAGCTCCATGACAGCAGCAGCGCAAGCGCGAACAGCAGGCGTTTCATTGGCGGAGTCTCCCCAGGGTCATGTGCGGAATGCCGCACCAGCGTCGGCGCCCCTAAGGGACGGCCTGACGACGGGTAAAACGCGGCGCACGGGCCCCGGGTTGACCCCGGGTGGGAGAAAACCGCCGGAAGGCGCTACTTCTTGGCTTTCGCCTCGGAAATGGCCTTGATCTCGCCTTTTGCGACGGCCGGCGGACCACCCTTGGCATCGGGCCTGGCCGGGACCGCGGCCGTCCTGACCGGGGCCGGCCCCACGGTGAGTTCGGCCTTGAGCTTCTCGAACCGCTTGGCGCCGATCCCCTTGACGTCCTTCAGCTCCTCCACCGACTTGAACGCCCCGTTGGCGTGACGGTAATCGAGGATGGCCTGCGCCTTGGCGGGGCCGATGCCCGGCAGCGCGATGAGCTCGTCCTTGGTGGCGGTGTTGAGGTTGAGCGCGGCGCCGGCCCATTGCGCGGGCAGGCTGACGGCGAAGGCAAGCGCGATTGCGGCGATCCAGCGAAGCATGGCGTTCTCCTTTTCGATGAGGGTGTGGATCCGCGGCTTCGCCGGAGCCGCCACAAGAAGGCGGGACCGGCGGCCGCGGAACGCACCCACACGTTAAGGAGAGGCCGGCGACTCCGCTATCAGACGTTCGACGTAGCGGGCGACGCCGGCGGGGACGTCCGTCATCGCGGCGGTGTAGCCCGCGTTGCGCAGCGCCCCGATGTCGGCTTCGGTGAAGCTCTGGTACTTGCCTGCGAGCGCCGGCGGGAACGGCACGTACACGATCGCGCCCGCGTGCACGAGCTCGGGCAACGTGGCCGCCGGCTTGCCGTCGGCCTTGCGGCAGGCGTTGATCGTCGCCACCGCGACGTCGTTGAAGCTCGCGGCCGCGCCGGTGCCGAGGTTGAAGATTCCCGACCGCTCGCCGTGGTCGAGGAAGTGGAGCTTCGCCGCGACGACGTCCTCCACCGCGACGAAGTCGCGCCGCTGCTCGCCGGCGGCATAGCCGCCCGATCCTTCGAAGAGCTGCACCCGGCCGTCGGCGCGATACTGGTTGAAGAAGTGGAACGCGACGGACGCCATCCGCCCTTTGTGCGATTCGCGCGGGCCGTAGACGTTGAAGTAGCGGAAGCCCGCCACCTGCGACGTTCGATAGGCGAGCACGCGGCGCACGTACTGGTCGAACAGGAACTTGGAATAGCCGTAGACGTTGAGCGGCGCCTCGCACGCGCGCTCCTCGCGAAACGCGCGGCCGCCGCCATACACGGCCGCGCTCGACGCGTACAGCAGCGGGACGTCGTTGTCCTGGCAATAGTCGAGGAGATCGACCGAGTAGCGGAAGTTGTTCCGCATCATGTAGCGGCCGTCGGTCTCCATCGTGTCGGAGCACGCGCCTTCGTGCAGGATGGCGGTGAGGTCGTCGTCGAAATCGCCGGCCGCGAGACGCGCGGCGAACTCGTCCTGGTCGAGATAGTCGGCGATGTCGGCGTCGGCCAGATTGCGGAACTTGTCGCCGTGCGCGAGGTTGTCGACGGCGATGATCGACGTCTCGCCGCGCGCATTGAGGGCGTGGACCAGGTTCGATCCGATGAAGCCGGCGGCGCCGGTGACCACGATGTACATGTGCGTCGCTTTCGGAGGATCAGAGCTCGAGGTCGAGCGCGCCTACGCGCGTCGTCACGAACGGCACGCGCGGCGCGACGGCGCACAGGAGCTCGTACCCGACCGTCGACGCGGCGTTCGCGACATCGTCGACCGGCAGCCCCTCGCCCCACAGCACCACGGGACTGCCGACGCGCGCCTCGGGCACGTCGGTGAGGTCGACGGTGATCATGTCCATCGACACGCGGCCGGCGAGCCTGACCTTCTTTCCGCACACGAGGACCGGCGTGCCGTTGGGCGCGAGCCGCGGATAGCCGTCCGCGTAGCCGCAGGCGACCACCCCGATCCGATGGGCGCGCGCCGCCGTGTACGCGCCGCCGTAGCCGACGCTTTCGTTGGCCTTGAGGTCCTGGATCCCGATCAGCGCCGAGCGCAGCGTCATGACGGGCGTGAGGCCGAGCTCCGCCGCCGGCGCGTAGGGAAACGGCGTGGCGCCGTACAGGATGATGCCGGGACGCACGATGTCGCCGCCCACCTCGGCGTAGCGGATCACGCCGGCCGAGTTGGCCATCGAGCGCGGATAAGGCAATCCCTTGCACGCGGACTCGAAGGCGGCCAGCGGCTCGGCGAGGCCGTCGTCGTCCTCGCCGCGCGCGAAATGCATCATCAGGCGCAGCGCGGCCACGCCCGGCAATTTCGACAGCCGCGCGCAGACGGACGCGACCTCCGCGCCGCGAAAGCCCAGCCGGTTCATTCCCGTGTTCACCTTGACGAACACCTCCAGCGCCCGCGGCAGCGCAGCGCCTTCGAGCATCCGCACCTGATCGTCGTGGTGGACGACGATGGCGAGCCGCCGCTGCGCGATCTCGGGCAGCTCGCGCGCCTCGAAGAAGCCCTCGATCAGCAGGACGCGGCGTGTGTAGTGGTGCTCGCGCAGCGCGATGGCCATGTCGAGCTCGAGGAGCGCCAGGCCATCGGCCTCCTCGAGCGCAGGCAGCACCCTGACGAGGCCGTGACCGTAGGCGTCCGCCTTGACCACGGCCAGCAGCTGCGCGCCCGGCGCGCGCGCCCGCGCCAGCGCCACGTTGCCGGCGAGCGCGGCGAGGTTGATCTGCGCGAGAAGCGGTCGGCCCATCCTCGCAAGTATAGGAGAAGTGCCGGCGGGACCGCGCAGCCGGTACACTCGACCGATGTGCCGACGCGCCGCCCGCCTCCGCATCACCCGCGCCTCACACCCCCGGCCCCCTCGATGAAGCCGGGCTTCTACACCATCATGGCGGCGCAGTTCTTCTCCTCGCTCGCCGACAACGCCCTGCTCGTCGCCGCGATCGCGCTGCTGCACGAGCTCCGCGAGCCCGCGTGGATGACCCCGGTGCTGAAGCAGACGTTCGTCGTCTCGTACGTGATCCTCGCGCCGCTGGCGGGCGCGTTCGCCGACTCGATGGCGAAGGGCCGCGTCATGCTCATCACCAACACCGTGAAGTTCTTCGGCTGCGTGCTGATGCTGTTCGCCGTCCATCCGCTGCTCGCCTACGCGATCGTCGGGCTCGGCGCCGCCGGCTATTCGCCCGCGAAGTACGGCATCCTCACCGAGCTCCTGCCGCCGCGGCAGCTCGTCAGCGCCAACGGGTGGCTGGAGGGCACGACCGTCGGCTCGATCATCCTGGGCGTGCTCCTCGGCGGCGCGCTGATCACGCCGAACGTGGCGGCGACGCTCCTCACGTTCGACATGCCCATGATCGACACGCCGATCGAGACGCCGCCGCAGGCGGCAATCGCCGCGATCATGGGCTTCTACATCGTCGCCGCGGCCTTCAACTTCTTCATTCCGCGCACCGGCGTCGACCACCGCGTGGCGAGCAAGAATCCCGTCTACCTCATCCGCGAGTTCTCGCACTGCGTCGTGCTGCTCTGGCGGGACCGGCTGGGCCAGATCTCGCTCGCGACGACGACGCTCTTCTGGGGTGCCGGCGCCACGCTGCAGTTCGTCGTGATCGACTGGGCGTCGCGGACGTTCGGGATGAATCTCGCGCAGGCGGCGATGATGCAAGGGGTGGTCGTGTTCGGCGTGATCCTCGGCGCGGCGCTCGCGTCGAAGTTCGTCACGCTGCGCGGCGCGGTGAAGGTGCTGCCCATCGGCGCGCTGATGGGCGTCGTCGTGATCGGCATGATCTTCGTCCACCACATGCCCTCGGCGCTGGTGCTGATGGTGGCGATCGGCGCGTGCGCGGGCTTCTTCGTGGTGCCGATGAACGCATTGCTGCAGCATCGCGGCCATGTGCTGATGGGCGCCGGCCATTCGATCGCCGTGCAGAACTTCAACGAGAACATCGGCATCCTCGTGATGGTCGGCCTCTACGCGCTGATGGTCCGCTCGGGCATTTCGGTCAACACGGCGGTGGTGCTGTTCGGCCTCTTCGTCGCCGGCACGATGCTGCTCGTGATCTGGCGGCATCGCCACAACCAGGCGCGCGCGGACTCGCTGCATCTCATCCAGGCCGAATAGCCGCGGCGATCACATGTGAGCTACAGCGGCGCCGTGCATCCCCGCACGTCGCGCCCGGTGGTTACCCACGCCGCAATCGTGGTATAAAACGGGCCGCGCGACCCATACCCATATAACAACGGCCGCGCGATGGCCGCCGCCGCCTGAGCCGCCCGGGCGGGGCCGCCACGAGACGACATGAGACCCGGTTTCTACACCATCATGGCGGCGCAGTTCTTCTCGTCGCTCGCCGACAACGCGCTGCTGATCGCCGCGATCGCGCTCCTGCGCGAGCTGCACGAGCCTGCCTGGATGACGCCGGCGCTGAAGCAGAGCTTCGTCGTCTCCTACGTGGTGCTGGCGCCGCTCGTCGGCGCGTTAGCCGATTCGATGGCCAAGGGCCGCGTGATGCTGATCACCAACGCGATCAAGCTCTTCGGCTGCGCGCTGATGCTCTTCGACCTGCATCCGCTGGCCGCGTACGCCGTCGTGGGGCTCGGCGCCGCCGCGTACTCGCCGGCGAAGTACGGCATCCTCACCGAGCTCCTGCCGCCGCACCAGCTCGTCGTCGCCAACGGCTGGATCGAGGGCACGACGGTCGCGTCGATCATCCTCGGCGTATTGCTCGGCGGCGCGCTGATCAGCCCCAAGATCTCGTTCATGCTGTTGTCATTCGACATGCCGATGGTGACCACGCCCATCGACACGGCGCCCGAAGCGGCGATCGCCGTGATCATGACGTTCTACCTCGTCGCCGCCCTCTTCAACTGGTTCATCCCCGACACGGGCGTCGACCACCGCGTGCCGAGCAAGAATCCGTTCTTCCTGATCCGCGAGTTCTCGCACTGCGTGGCGCTGCTGTGGAAGGACCGGCTCGGCCAGATCACGCTGGCGACGACGACGCTCTTCTGGGGCGCCGGCGCCACGCTGCAGTTCATCGTGATCGATTGGGCGTCGCGCGCGCTCGGGCTCAACCTCTCGCAGGCGTCGATGCTGCAGGGCGTCGTGGCCGTGGGCATCGCGGTGGGCGCGGTGCTCGCCGCGCGGCTCGTGTCGCTGCGGGGCGCCGTGCGGGTGCTGCCGTTCGGCGCGCTGATGGGCGTGGTCGTGATCTCGATGATCTTCGTCCACTACCTGCCGCTCGCGATGCTGCTGATGGTGGTGATCGGCGGCTGCGCGGGCTTCTTCGTGGTGCCGATGAACGCGTTGCTGCAGCACCGCGGCCACGTGCTGATGGGCGCCGGCCATTCGATCGCCGTGCAGAACTTCAACGAGAACATCGGCATCCTCGTGATGGTCGGCCTCTACGCGCTGATGGTCCGCTCGGGACTGTCCGTCAACAGCGCAGTGGTGATCTTCGGGCTCTTCGTCGCGGGCGCGATGCTGCTCGTGATCTGGCGCCATCGCCACAACCAGACGCGCGGCGACTCGCTGCACCTCGTCGGGCTCGACAAGACGCATTGACGCGGGCCCGGCTTCGGCCGGCCACGGCAGCTGCCGAGTGAAGCCCGATCTACAGGACCACGGGGCGGTCGGCGAGCTCGTTCGCGCCGCCGTCGCCGGTGCGCGGGTAATGCTGCGCGAGCAGCGCCGATATCTCGTCGACGCCCTGGACCACGCCGTCGGCGAACTTGCCGTCGCGGAAGGCCAGCTCCATCCGCGTGCAGATCGCCTGCCACGCGTCGTCGCCGACGATCCGGTGGATGCCGCGGTCGGCGACGATCTCGACGTCGCGGTCCGCCAGCAGCAGATAGACGAGGACGCCGCAGTTCTCCTCGGTGTCCCACACGCGCAGCACGCCGAACACCTCGAGCGCGCGCTCGCGCGGCGTGACGCGCTTCAGCACGCGCCCCACCGGCAGCGCGCCTTCGATCGCGACGCACACCTGGCCGCGGTGGCGCTTCTCGCCCGCAGCGGTCGCCGCCTCCACGCGCGCCAGCTCGGACGGCGGAAAGCTGCGCCGGACCGTGCCGTGGTCGGTGATCACGTGCCGCAACGCCCGCATGACGCTGCCCTGCGCCATCACCAGCCTCCCGATGCGCCGCCGCCGCCGAAGCTGCCGCCGCCGCCGGAGAACCCGCCGCCACCGCCGCCGTAGCCGCCGCCGCCGAACCCGCCGCCGCCTCCGATCGGAATCCAGCCGCCGCCGCGCCGGCCGATGCCGCCGGTGCCGCTGAAGAGCAGCATCACGATGAACCCGACGATGCCGGCAAGCCCGGCGATCACGAGCGAGCCGCCGATGAACCATGCGGCCGCGCCCACGACGCCGCCGCCCACGGTGGACCCCAGGACCTTGCCGAAGATCCGGGCGAGGATGCCGCCGACGACGGGCACGACGACGAGGAGCACGATCAGCAGCGTCTCGAAGTCGAAGCCGCCGGCGCCGCGCCGCGCCTTCTCCGCCGGCTTGGCCGGCAGCGGCTCGCCTTTGCCCACGACGGCGATCACGCGGTCGACGCCGGCGTTGATGCCGGCCGCGAACTGGTTCTGGCGAAAGTACGGCGCGACCGTCTCGGCGATGATCCGCCGCGCCGTCACGTCGGTAAGCACGCCCTCGAGACCGTAGCCCACCTCGAAGCGCAGCTTGCGGTCGTCCTTGGCGATCAGGAACAGCACGCCGTTGTCCTGCCCCTTGCGGCCGATCTTCCAGGCCTCCGCGACGCGGATCGAATAGGTCTCGATCGGCTCCGGCTTCGTCGACGGGACCATCAGCACGACCATCTGGTTGCCCGTGCTCGCCTCCCATGCGGCGAGCTTCTGCTCCAGCGCCTGCTGCTCGGGAGCCGTCAGCGTGCCGGAGAGATCGGTGACGCGCGCCCTGAGCGGCGGGACCGGCGCCAGGCCGTCGGTGCCGGTCTCCCAGCCCTGCGCGGACACGGGCGGCGCCGTCGCGACCAGCAGCGCCGCGGCGAGCACGCCCAGCCCCCGGGCCAGCGCGCGGAAGGACGGAAAGGAAAAGATCGCGTTCATCGTCGCGGCGAGTCGGCCGCCGGCGTCCCCACAGGGGCGCCGGCGGGCCGGTGCGCGGCGGGCCGGCAGGCGCCGCCGCGTGGCGTCGTCAGGACTTGGGCGCGGGGGCCGGCGGAGGTACCGGCGCCGGTGCAGGAGCGGGCACCACCGGCGCGGCGGGCGTCGCTCCCGGCGCGCCGGGCTGCTTGCCGAAGTCCACCTTCGGCGGCGCGCTCACGGCGGCTTCGTCGGCCACGGTGAAGTTGGGCTTCACGTCCATCTTGAACAGCATCGCCGTCAGGTTGGTCGGGAACGTGCGCACGGTGGTGTTGTAGTCCTGCACCGTTTTGATGTAACGGTTGCGCGCGACGGCGATGCGGTTCTCGGTGCCTTCGAGCTGCGACTGCAGGTCGCGGAAGAGCGCGTCGGACTTGAGGTTCGGGTAGTTCTCCGACACCGCCAGCAGCCGCGACAGCGCGCCCTGGAGCTGGTTCTGCGCGTCGATGAACTTCTTGAACGCGACCGGATCGTTGATGAGCTCCGGCGTGGCCTTGATCGCCCCGACGTTCGCGCGCGCGTTGGTCACTTCGGTCAGCACCGTCTGCTCCTGCGCCGCGTAGCCCTTCACCGTGTTGACGAGGTTGGGCACGAGGTCGGCGCGGCGCTGGTACTGGTTCAGCACTTCGGACCAGCCGGCCTTGATGCCTTCGTCCTGCCGCTGGAGGTCGTTGTAGCCGCAGCCCGACAGCGACATCGTCAGGATCACGGCGAACAGGACGCCAATTCTTCTCATCACGGTCTCCCCAAGGTGGCGAGCGCGGGCAAGGGCCCGCGCAACACAATATGCGTCCGCAGGCCCCGGACGCAAGAGGACGCGGGGCGCATCGTACCCCAGCGGCGCTCAGCCCGCGAGCGTGCGCCGCGCGAAGATCAGGTCTTCCCAGGACTTCGCCTTGTCGGGAAGATTGCGCAGCAGATAGGCCGGGTGATAGGTGACGACGAGCGGGACGTCGTGATACCGGTGGACCCGTCCGCGCAGGCTCGCGATCGTGGCCTCGACGCCGAGCAGCGTGGTGGCGGCGCTCTTGCCGAGAGCGAGGATGAGCCCCGGCTGCAGCAGCTCGATCTGGCGGTCGAGATAGGGCCGGCACGCGGCCGCTTCCAGCGGCTCGGGCGTGCGGTTGTTGGGCGGGCGGCATTTCAGCACGTTGGCGATGTAGACGTCGCGCCCGCGCGCCAGGCCGAGCGCCGTCAGCATGTTGTCGAGGAGCCGCCCTGCCTGACCCACGAACGGCTCGCCGCGCGCGTCCTCCTCCGCGCCGGGCGCCTCGCCGACGAGCAGCCAGCGCGCACGCGTGTCGCCGACCCCCGGCACGGTGCGCCGCCGGCTCCGGCACAGCCCGCACGCGGTGCACGCGTCGACGTCGGCGGCGAAGGTCTCCCACGTCAGCGCCGCGATGCGCGCCGCGCGCGCGGCCGCGTCGCCGGCGGGCGCGTCGGCCGTGGCCGGCTCGGAGGGCGTCGCGCGCACGAACGCAGGCGGCGGCGCCGTACCCTCGGCGCCGACGTCGACCGCGCCGGACGCGCGCAACCGCCACACCGGGGCGAGCCCAAGCTCCGCCATGATCTCGTGCCGCGTGGCCATAGCGGTGCGCGCTCAGTCCGCCGCGCGCGGGGGCCACGGGGGCAGTGCGCGGCGCATCACCAGCGCATCCTCGCGTGCGCCCTGCCCCAGCGCCGGATAGTAGGCAGTGCGCCGGGCGATGCGCGCGAAGCCTGCGCTCTCGTAGAGCGCTATCGCCGCCGAGTTCCCCACGCGCACTTCGAGAAAGCATTGCTCCGCGCCGAGGCGCTGCGCATCCTCGATGAACCGCGCGACGAGCGCGCGCCCGAAGCCTTCGCGGCGGCAATCCGGCACGACGGAGATGTTGAGGATCTGCGCTTCGCCCGGCGCCAGCATCAGCACGCCGTAAGCGACGATGCGTCCCTCGCGCTCGGCGACGCGCGTCGCGTACCCGGCGGCGAGCGCGTCGCGGAAATTGCCGAGCGACCACGGCGCCGCGTGGATCTGGCTTTCGAGCGCGGCGACGTACGCGAGGTCGGGTGCCGCGAGCGGGCGCCACGTCACGCGCGCGGGCGGCGGAAAAACCGGCAGCGTCGCCATCTACAGGCGCGCGCCCGCGGCGCGCTCTTCGCTCGTGAGCGCCACGCGGTGGCGGACGTACAGCGGCAGCGCGTCGGCAGCCGCCACGCCGCGGCCGGCGGCAAGCTCCGGCAGCGCGAGCTCGCCGATCGCGCGCGCTTGCGGCACCGCGGCCGCGTCGACGCCGCCAAGCCGCGCCAGCGATGCAAGCTGCGGGAAGGTCGCAAAGCCGTCGCCCGCGCCGCGCCAGCGGTCGCCCGGCGGCACCGTGACATCGTCGGGCTTCATCACCGCGGGCGCCTGCACCGTGCGCCACGCGGCTCCCTCGCGCGCGTACGCGGCGACGTAGACTTCGCGCATCCGCGCGTCGAGGCAGGCGAGGACGTGCGTACTGCCATCGCTGCGCCATGCCGCCTGCGCGAGCGCGGCGAGCGTGGGAACGGGCACCACCGGCCGAGCGGCGCCGAACGCCAGCCCCTGCGCGACGCTGCAGGCAATGCGCACGCCCGTGAACGCGCCGGGCCCGGCGCCGAACGCGATGCCGTCGAGCGCCGCGAGCGTCCAGCCGGCCGACGCGAGCACGGTGTCGATGACCGGCAGCAGCCGCTCGGAATTGGCCGGGCCCGCCCGCTCGAGGCGCTCGTGCCAGGCCGTACCGTCGCCGGCGGCGACGGAGAGCCATTCGGTGGACGTGTCGAACGCGAGGATGCGCATGCGCGATTCTACCGTCCGGGCCCTCGCCATTCCGGACCGGCGGGTACAATCCGCGCCTCGCAGCGCCAAGGACGCACCGTTGACCACGACCGTCGACATCGAATCGCTCGACCAGGAAGGCCGCGGCGTCGCGCATGCCGACGGCAAGGTGATGTTCGTCTCCGGCGCGCTGCCGGGCGAGCGCGTCACCGTCGACATCGTCAAGCGCAGGCCGAGCTACGACCAGGCGCGCGCGGTCACGGTCCTGCGCGCCAGCGCGTCGCGGGTCACGCCGCGCTGCCCGCATTTCGGCGTCTGCGGCGGGTGCACGCTGCAGCATGCCGATCCGGCGCTGCAGATCGCCGCCAAGCAGCGGGCGCTCGAGGACGCGTTCGCGCGCATCGGCCGCGTGCGCCCGGAGATCCTGCTGCCGCCGGTCGACGGCCCGGCATGGGCTTATCGCTATCGCGCGCGCCTGTCGGTGCGCCACGTGCCCAAGAAAGGCGGCGTGCTCGTCGGCTTCCACGAGCGCGGCTCGAGCTATGTCGCCGACATGCGCGAATGCCACGTGATGCCGCGCAAGATTTCCGACCTGCTCGTGCCGCTGCGCACGCTGATCGAATCGCTGACGCTGCGCGACCGCCTGCCGCAGATCGAGGTGGCCGTCGGCGAGCGCCTCACCCCGCCCGCCGGCCGCCTGTCGTATTCGCTCGTGCTGCGCGTGCTCGAGCCGCCCACGCCGGAGGACGAAGCGCGGCTCGTCGCGTTCGCCGATCACCACGGCGTGGACTTGTGGCTGCAATCGGGCGGACCCGCCACCGTGGTGCCGTTCCACCCGGCCAACGCCGCGCTCGCCTATACGCTGCCGGAGTTCGACGTCGCCGTGCCGTTCGCGCCGACCGATTTCACGCAGGTGAACTTTGGCATCAATCGCGTGCTGGTGCGGCGCGCGGTCGCGCTGCTCGCGCCCGAGGCCGGCGAGCGCGTCGGCGACTTTTTCTGCGGCCTCGGCAACTTCACGCTGCCGATCGCGCAGCGCGGCGCGACGGTTGTCGGCATCGAGGGCAACGCCGCGCTCGTCCGGCGCGCGCAGGAGAACGCCGCGCACAACGGCCTCGCCGATCGCGCGTCGTTCGTCGTCGCCAACCTGTTCACCGCGACGCCCGAGTCGCTCGCTCCGCTCGGCGTCCTGCAGCGCGCCCTGATCGACCCGCCGCGCGAAGGGGCAATGGAGCTCGCCAAGGCGCTGCCGCATCGCGACGACGAGCGCGCGCTGAAGCGGATCGTCTACGTGTCGTGCAATCCGGCCACGCTCGCGCGCGACGCCAGCGTGCTCGTGCACGAGCGCGGTTACCGCATCGTCGCCGCCGGCATCGTGAACATGTTTCCGCACACGGCCCACGTGGAGTCGATGGCGGTGTTCGAGCCTTGAGCCTTACTGTGTCCGCGAGGTCGCCATGAACGTCGCAACGAAGCGCGCCACGATTGCCGTCGTCGCGCTGCTCTTCACGGCGCCCGCCGCGGCCGCCGACGAATGGCTGTCCCTCGGCAACCAGCAATGGGCGCCGACGGTCACGTCGAAATCCGGCATCGGCACCGCCAATGCCGTGGCCGAAGCGAAGGTCACCCGCAAGGAGCTCGAAGGCTGGTGCGCGAACTGGTCGCCGGGCGACAAGGGCTGCGTCGCCCGCGAGCTCGCCAATCCCGACACGAAGCTGACCTATCGCGCGAGCGCCGATTGCACGCAGGGACGCATCACGCCCGTCAACGGCGAGACCTACACGCTCGCGGGAGCGTGGGACAAGAGCGACATCGGCGCCGGGCGCACGCGGTGGCGCGACGCGGCGGGCAAGATCGTCGGCCGCGACAACGCGAGCGGCGGCCTCGCGATCTCCCAGCAATGGGAGCTGCTGTGCCCCGGCCCGCTCAAGGTGCAGACGGGCGGCAAGGCGGCCGCGCCCGCGGCCGCCCCGCGCGTCACCGCACCTGCCGCCGCCGCGGCGCAATTCAGCGCGGGGCAGGCGATCGAGGCGAAGTACGGCGGCGGATGGGTGCGCGGCCGCGTGGCGCAGGTGCGGCAGACCGCGGGCGCGAACGGACCCGAGATCGCGTACGACGTGCGCCTCGACAACGGCATGCGCGGCGTGCTTCCCGCGCGCATGCTGCGCGCCGCGAGTCCCTGACCAGGCCGTCGCCGCGCAACGGTTAGAATCGCACCACCATGTCGCCCAAGACCACGCTCGCCCAGCTCTTCGCCAACAATCGCGCGTGGTCCGAGCGGATGCGCCGCGTCGACCCCCAGTTCTTCGCCCGGCTCGCGCAGCAGCAGCGGCCGAGCTACCTGTGGATCGGCTGCGCCGACAGCCGGGTGCCGGCCAACGAGATCGTCGGCTTGCTGCCTGGCGAGCTCTTCGTGCACCGCAACGTGGCCAACGTCGTCGTCCACAGCGATCTCAATTGCCTGTCCGTGATGCAGTTCGCCGTGGACGTGCTGAAGGTGAGCCACATCATCGTCTGCGGCCACTACGGCTGCAGCGGCGTCTCGGTCGCGCTGCAAGGCGAGCGGGTGGGCCTGGCGGACAACTGGCTGCGGCACGTCCTTGACGTGCACGCGAAGCACGAGGGTCGCGTCGCCTCGCTCACCGACCCTCGCCAGCGCATCGACCGGCTCTGCGAGCTCAACGTCATCGAGCAGGTGGCGAACGTCTGCCAGACGACCATCGTGCAGGACGCCTGGGATCGCGGCCAGGAACTCGCCGTGCACGGCTGGGTCTACGGAATTGGCGACGGGCTGATCCGCGATCTCTGCACCACCGTGACGCACGCCCGCGACAGCCAGTCGTCCTACCACTCGGCACTCGCCGCGCTCTAGCCGCGGTTGGCCGGCCCCTGCCGCGCATCCGCGCGGCGCCAACTTCGCCGCCCACCCGGGCGGCGTCCTCTACGGCTACCCAATGTCCTTCCTCGATTCCTGGAGTCCCCGGCTGTTGAGCGTCCTGCGCATCGTTTCGGGTTTCATGTTCACTACCCACGGCACCCAGAAGTGGCTCGATTTCCCGGCACCACGCGGCGCGCCCACCACGCTGATGTCACTGAGCGGCGCCGCCGGCGTCCTCGAGCTCGGCGGCGGGTTGATGCTTCTCCTCGGCTTTTTCACGCGGCCCGTGGCGTTCCTGCTGTCCGGGTTGATGGCCTTCGCCTATTTCATCGCGCACGCGCCACGCGGGTTCTGGCCGCTGCTGAACGGGGGCGAGCTTGCCGCCCTCTACAGCTTCCTGTTCCTGTATTTTGCGGCGGCGGGCGGTGGCCCGTGGAGCCTCGACCGCGCGATGCGGGGCCGCTGAAGCGCACACCCGAACCTGGACGAAAAAAAACGGGGCTCGCAGGAGCCCCGTTCCGTTTGGCGCGGGCGCGCGGTCAGTCGCGCTGGCCGCTGAAGGCGAGGAGCAGGTTCAGCAGGCTGATGAAGATGTTGTACACGTTGAGGAACAGGTTCAGCGTGGCCGTGATGTAGTTCGTCTCGCCGCCGCGCACGATGTTGCTCACGTCGTACAGCAAATACAGCGAGAAGATGAACACGGCGATCGCCGAGATCGTGAGCGACGCCGCCGGCACCTGGAAGAACAGGTTCGCGAGCGACGCGACGACCAGCAGGATCACCCCGACGAACAGGAACTTGCCGAGGAAGGAGAAATCCTTCTTCGTCACCGTGGCGATCGTGGCCATCGCGAAGAAGACGGCGGCCGTCAGACCGCCCGCCAGCCCGATCAGCTCGCCGCCGTTCTTGAACTGTCCCGCCACCGTGAGGATGGGCGTGAGCATGAGGCCCGCGATGAACGTGAAGCCGAAGAGCGCGGGAACGCCCATCGCACTGTTGCGAAGACGCGTGACCACGAACAGCATGCCGATCATCACGCCGAACATGACGAGCGGCGTGGCGATCGGCGCAGCGCGGAAGAGCTGGATGAAGTTGAACTGCATCCCCGCCCAGGCGCCGGCGATCGTGGGCAGCATCGACAGCGCGAGCAGCAGGTACGTGTTGCGCAGCACGCGATTCGCGTCCGGCGCGGCGACGTCGATCGTGCGCGCACGCGTGCCCTGCGCCACTTGTTCGTTCGAGAAAACCGGTTGCAGCTTGGGTTCCATGGTGCCTCCAGGTGATACACAGGCCCGCGACCCGGAAACGAGCCGGCAGACACGGGTAAGACTAACAGAAACCGTACAAGTTTCAACGATCTAGCCGCGCCGGCGGCGGCGATCCCGCATGCTAAGATGCGCCCGCCTCCTGCGGAAATCAATGGCTTGGCCGCCCTTTCGGCGAGCACGCCAGCGCGCACCGTAAGGGCTCTTCTGATGCTTCGGCGCGGGTTTGCAACAGCGCGTCGCGCCGGCACCCATCAGGATGGGTGGCAGAGCGGTTGAATGCACCGGACTTGAAATCCGGCAATCGTGCAAGCGATTCGTGGGTTCGAATCCCACCCCATCCGCCAGATGCGTCTCAGTTCAGATCACCGTCTTTGTAGTACTTGGTTCCCTTGGCAGTGAGCTCCAGCGCGAGGCCTTTGTCCGTGACCTGGTAGATCCAAACCCCCGGAGAGACGGCGACCGCGCCCTGATATGCAGAACCTTTGTCGCCGGACTTCGCCGCCGCCGTCGCCTGTCCACCAAACTCCCAGCCCGAGTTGATGAAGTTGTTCAGCGCGGCTTCGGTCTCGAATACCCAGACGACCTGGAACTTCTTGGCGCCGAATCCCAGGCCAGCCTGAATTTCGGCCATCTTCATATACGTCGTCGTCTTGGTCTTGTTGTTGACCGCGATGCCCTTGCCAGATCCGCCGCCGGCGACGAGGATCTTCATGCCGAAGTTGCTGAACGCGGCGTAGCCGGCTGCGGAGGCCACGGCCTTGCGCGCCGACGGCGCCGCCTTGTAGACCGCGGCAAGCGCGTCCTGCCCCGCTTTCCGCACCTCCGCCTGCTCCTTCGCCTTGTCAGCTCCGAACGCGATGCCGGGCGCGATGAGCGCGGCGGCCATGGTCAGCACCATCATGCGACGATTCATGGGCGTTCCTCCTTGTCTAGAGGCTGTGGCTCGATCCGGCGCAGCAAGACAGCGGGAGTCCTCGCCGGTGGAGGGCTCCCCGAACGATCAATAAGGGGGAGCGACGACGGCGAACTGCGATCCCTGCGGGGCATACCACGTGCTACCGCATTGCTGGTAGACCACGCCTCCGTAGTTCACCGGCACGCAGCCGGGCGGGGGGGCGCGCACTATCGAGCCGACTACCGCCGCCGTTGCGCTGATCGCAGCCGCAGTGGCCAGCGGATGGTAGTCGTTGTCCCAGCCGTTGTTGCAGCAGTTGTTGTTGCCGCTGACGTTCACGTTGACGTTGCGGTCAACGTTCACGTTGTTGACGTTGTTGACGCTGGTGCTGCGGACGTTGTTGGAGCGTGCATCGGCCTTGGTGTTGTTCACCTGCGCGCTTTGTCGCGCGCCGCCGCCGGTAGCCTGCGCGCTTTGTCGCGCGCCGCCGCCGGCGGCTTGCGCGCCGCCGCCGCCGGCACGGGCTCCACCGCCGCCGCCACCACCGCCACCGCCCCGACCGCCACCGCCACCGCGGTCCGCGGCGTCAACGCTGGAAATCATCGCAAAGCAGGCGGCCGCAAGGATGGCGACCGTGGCCGCCGGCAATTTCCCGAATGGTGTTTTCATGATGGCAATCGCCTATGAGGTCTTTCGCGGAACGATCTCGATCTTCTTGCTTCCCGGAGGCGGCGTGAACTTGAAGATCGAATCCTTGAACGTCGGCTTCAGGTTCCAGTCGATCACCGAAATCGACTGCGGACGCGCCTCGTCGGCGCGATTGGTGATCACGATCTTGCGCGGCAATGGCTTGCCTCCAGTACCGATCCAGATCTGCCAGTCGATCGTGCCCTGCCGAAACGCGTAATGATCGCAGAGCTCGTCGCCGACGAAATCCTGCCCGGCGTTCATCGCTGACTCGATCTTGTCGAGCTGGGCCATCGGAGTGCCGAACAGGAACAGGTCCTGCAGCGGAAGCTGCACGCCATACCTCTGCTCGAGCCTGTCGATCAGCGCGCCGATCGGCTCGGAGAACTCGACCGTCGAGTAATACTTCTGCGCGGGCGTATAAAACGCGATCGTTTTCCCGTCGTAGATGATCTCGCGCCGTGAAGCGGCATTGCGTATCACGGCGCGCAGCTTGTTCGGGCGATCGACGTCCAGCTCAGCCGTCGCTACATGCTGCAGTTTCTGGCCATCGGCCAGAACGCGCTCGCCGGTCGCCTCGGTCGAAACATGGAAGCGCTTCAGGGTCTGCAGGAACGCCCCCATGTCCCTGAGGGCCTGAATCGACGCCGCATCGACGGCAGTGGCCGACGGCACGGACGTGCCGGCCGGCACGGCCTGCGCAAAGGTTCTCGGCGCGACCAGCGACACAGCCAGCAGTCCCAGAACAAGAATATTGCGAGGCATCGGATTGATGCCCCGAATACCTTGGAACGAATTCGTCTCGACGGCCAAGCCGAGCGCAGCTTTGAGAATCTTCATCCGTCTCTCCCCGTTTGTACCTTGCTGCCGAAAATCGAAGAATCGGTGCTTCGCCCTTCTCCCTCGCCGATCAGAATCGGTAGATGGCCGACGCGAGAATGGATTTGCGGGCGCCGAAACCTCCTTCCAGGAGGATGTAGCCGTCCTTGCCGAACTCGAGCAGTCCCCCGAGCAGCGTGTTCCACGGTTGAGTCGGCGATTGCAGCACGACGAATTGAAGGTCGGTGTTGGCAACGCTGCCCGCGACCTCCTGCTGGATGGTCTGATGCATCGCACCGGCCCACACTGCCGCACCCATGGAGTTGCCGAAGGTGCCGTGCAGACCCACCCGGGCCGAGAAGACCGTCGCCACCGGCTTCGTGCCGGCGATCAGTGTCTCGTTCTCGAACGACAGCTTCGTCTGCGTGCGGTTCCAGTCGGCGACCGCGATGGCGATCAGGTCGTGCCATTCACTGACCTTGAAACCTCCCTGCAGGGTGAAACCTCCGCCGTACGTCGGGCCATTGAACGATGCGTTGAGCTGCAGCTGCCGGGGCTCGATGATGTCCAGAATGGGATCCGCGGGCACCTGGATCAGTCCCTTGGTGGTTCCGGTCGTGTATCCGCCGAGCGCGTAGACGGACAGGAACGGGACGACCAGGACGTCGAACTTCAAAGAGACGTTCTGCTGCGACGTGTCGACCGTGTTGATCTGGAGAAAATTCTTGACCGACACCGGCGGACCGTTGCGCGCCAGCTGCAGGTCCTGGATTTGCACGGGCTGCCGGGCCGCGTAGGCAGTGACCCCGATACCGAACGGGTACGGAATGTCATAGCCCCTCGCCTCCGCTTCGGCGCCCCATATCGGCAGTCCCGACGGATGCGGAGTCGGGGCCTGGCCGTCGGCGGCATGGGCGCTGCCGGAAAGGATGGAAAGCCCGAACAGAGCGTTCGCGAGGAGCGGGGGCCACGCTACGGAACGGGATATCGACATCGTCAGCCCCTTGGCCCGACTGTCACGTGAATGCTTCCCACACAGCGAGCGGACGCAACACCGAGCGTGCTGGCAGCCATAGTACTCTGCAAGTTGCCTGCGCGGTAATGCTCCGTTCTATCCCGTCGCGGAGACCCTTGAAGGTCTTGTTGTCAGTCCGGGATCCGCCGCCCTGTGACGGGTGGCTCCGCCGCGTCGCCTTCAAAAATGATTCTGTAGACGACCCCCGCAATGGCCGCACCGATCAGCGGTGCGACCCAGAACAGCCAAAGCTGGGCGAGCGCCCATCCTCCGACGAAAATGGCAGGCGCCGTGCTTCGCGCCGGATTCACGGACGTATTCGTGACGGGAATGCTTATCAGGTGAATGAGTGTGAGCGCGAGACCGATCGCGAGACCGGCGAACCCGACGGGAGCCCGCTGGTGCGTCGTCCCCAGAATGACGATGAGGAACATGAACGTCATCGCGATCTCGGTCACGAACGACGCCAGCAATGTGTACTTGCCCGGCGAGTGCTCGGCGTAACCGTTCGAGGCAAAACCGCCCGCCAGGCTGAAGTCCGCGTTTCCGCTCGCGATGAGGTAGAGGACGGCGGCCCCGGCGACGCCACCGGTTACTTGGGCCAGCACGTAGCCGGGAAGGCTCGCGGCAGGAAAGCGTCCGCCTGCCCAGAGCCCGAGGGAAACGGCTGGATTGAAGTGCCCCCCCGAGATCGGCCCGAGCGCATAGGCCCCCGTCAGCACAGTGAGCCCGAATGCGAGCGACACGCCGGCAAATCCGATGCCCAGCTGCGGATAAGCGGCCGCGAGGACCGCACTGCCGCACCCGCCGAGAACGAGCCAGAACGTCCCGACGAACTCTGCTGCCAGCTTTGAGATCATGGCCTGTCTCCTCCGATGCGGTGTGCGGTATAAGTCAATTCCCGGGTCTGCGAGGGAGGATATTCAGCGATGAGACCGAACGCAAGCGATAGTGCGCTGCCCGAGCCGACGTTGAGAGGACACTGGCGCCGATGCCGGGACCTGCTGCGGAGCAAGCTGGGCTGGGGCCGCCTGTATCACGCGACCAGCTACCTCAAGTCCGCATTATGGACCGTCCCCATCGTCGCCATTGCGATCGAGATGCTGGTGGCGCCGCTGATCCGGGGCGTGGAATCCTGGCAGCGCTGGAGGCTGGCCGAGCTTGCGCCCGCGGGCGCGACTGCGCTCTACCAGACGGTCATCACGCTGTCGCTGTCCTTCCTTGTCTTCACGTTCGGCTCCTTGCTTGTTGCGATCCAGGTCGCCGGCGGCCAGCTTACGCCGCGGATCATCGCCACGACGCTGCTGCGCAACAATGTCGTGCGGTACAGCGTGGGCCTTTTCGTGTTCGCGCTCGTCTACGCGGTGGGTGCGCTCAACCGACAGGAGGAAAACGTACATCAGCTGGTCGCCACGGTCACCGCCGTGCTCGGCGTCGCGTGCATCGCCGTGTTCCTTTTCCTGATCGACTACGCCGCGCGCCTGTTGCGGCCCGTCAGTATCGTCGCCAAGGTCGGCGACGAAGGCATTGCGATGATCAAGGCTGTCTACCCCGACCCGGCAAGCGCTCTGACGCCGCAGGCCGCGGGGCTGGATGCCCGCGAGCGTGCGCCCAGCCGCGAAATCGAGCATCGGGGAACGTCGGAAATCGTGCTCGCCGTCGATATTCCGACGCTGGTTGCCCTCGCGCGAAGCCACGACGGGATGATCGAGTTCGTGCCCCAGGTTGGGGATTTCATCGCCTCGGAACAGCCATTGTTCGTGCTGTACGGCGGGGCGATGGCATTAGACGACGAAGCGGTGCGATCAGCGGCGGCCTTCGGTCCCGAACGGACGCTCGAGCAGGATCCGATGTTCGCGTTCCGAATCATTGTCGACATCGCTTTGAAGGCGTTGTCGCCGGCGATCAACGACCCTACCACCGCCGTCCTCGCGCTCGATCAGGTGCATCGCCTGCTGCGGGCGGTGGGCCTGCGCAGCCTGCGAGGCGAAGTCATCCTCGACAGCAGCGGACAGCCGCGGCTCATCTTTCGCACTCCGAACTGGGAGCACTACGTTCAGGTCGCGTGCAGCGAGATTCGCGCCTGCGGCGCCCACAACCTTCAGATTGCCCGGCGTATGCGGGCCATGCTGGAAAATCTCATGAGCACGCTGCCCGCGCACCGGCATGCGGTTCTGAAAGCGCAACTCGCTTTGCTGGACTGGGCGGTGGAAACGAGCTTCAGCCGGCCCGAGGAACTCGCGCTTGCGCGCGTTCCCGATTCACAGGGTCTTGGCGGTTCGTGGGCGCCGCGATCGCGGAACGCCGGCTGACTTCCGTGGCAAGGGGTACTGGGTGCGCACGTTCACGCGTGCGCGCGACGGCGCACCCAGCCCGCGTCGCATCGCGCGACGCGGATGCCGCTTCCCGCGTTACTTGGCCGGAACGATGGCCGTCAGCAGCCCTTGCGTGTACGTGACCTCGACCTGGTCACCCTTCGCGACGCGCTTGAACTGCTCCGGGTCCGAGACTGCCATGTCCACGGTGCGCTGCGGCCCGCGCAGCGTCACGGTCTGCGTCGCTGGGTCGACGGCGACGACGTCCGCCACGATCGTCATGCGGCGGCCGACGGAGCCGGCCACTTTCTCGCCCGAGTTCATCTGCATGGCGCCCTTGCTTTCGGTGCGCGCTACGGCTGCGCCGCCGCCCTTCTTGAGCTCCACCGTGAACGCCTGCTTGTACGTGGCGTTGACCGTGTCACCGACCTTGATCGCGTCGAAATTCGCGACTTCCGAGCCGGCGGTGACGACGACCTCGTTGCCTTGCGGGCCCTTCAGAGTCACATCCCGCGTGGCCTTGTCCACAGCGACCACCGTCGCCGGGATCGTGATCGTGCGTCCAACGCCCGCCTTGCCCGGCTGCGCGCCCCCGGTCACAGTCGGTGTCTGCGCCATCGTGGTGGTTGCGACCAGCCACACTGCAGCGCATGCCATGGCACTGATAATCTTCGTTTTCATCATGTCGAGCCCTCTCTGGTTGTAAGCCCTGCAGTGCAACGATCCTGACATTCCCCCTCACTTGCCAAAACCCGGCGGCCCGATCCATCGGCCGCATGCGACGCGGTCTGCACTTGTCGGCGCGCCACGTCGCGTCGTGTAGCATACTATAGGCACACGTGGAGGGGGAGTCACGTGGATTCGATCGGTATCCGGCATTTGCGACGCGGCCCGGCGCTCCCGGCGCCAGTCTGGTTCGAACCAGGCGTATGGGTTTGCGACCTCCCCTCGATTCTTCCTTGTAGCACGCGCGCCCATCGTGCCGCTCATCCGGTGACGCGCGATGTGGCCAGGCGAGGTCAGCAAGCTGCGCCGCCGCAGGCAACCGAACGCGAACTCCAGAGTCCGCAGGCTGCGGGATTTGCCCGCAACCGGATGTAGCCAGGGGAGCGACAAATGAGCTTGTATGACAAGCGTGAGGGCGAACTGGAGCGTGGCTCGTCCAGTCTCCTAGAGGTTTTCATACGCGCCGGACTGATCTTCGCGCTGGCGGTGCTTTGCTATCAGGTCTTCGCCCCGTTCCTGACCTTGATGGTATGGGCAGTCATCCTGGCCGTCGCACTGTACCCGCTGCAACAGTTCCTGGCCGCGAAGACGGGCGGCAAGCAAGGTCTTGCGGCGAGCCTGATAGTGGTCCTCGGCGTCGTGCTGATCATAGGCCCGACGGCCATATTGATGAGCTCATTGGGCGATTCCGTGCAGCAATTGGTCCACGACGTGCAGAACGACGCGCTCGAGATTCCGGTCCCGCCCGATTCCGTCGCGGCGTGGCCCGTGGTCGGGGAGCGGGTCCATGCGATATGGTCGCAGGCGCATGACGATCTTCCGACACTCGTCCGCAGCCTGCAGCCGAAGATCGGCGATCTGGCAAAGTCCGCGCTTGCGTTCGTCGCCAGCATCGGGGGCGGGCTGTTGCAGTTCCTCGCGTCCTTCATCATCGCCGGCATTCTCATGGCGTTCGGTCAGTCGGGTAGCCGCGGAACTCTTGCCATCTTCCAGCGCGTCGCCGGACCGGTGCGTGGCGCCGAGTTCGCGAGCCTGTCGACGGCGACGATACGAGCCGTCTCGCAGGGCGTGATCGGCGTCGCCTTCATTCAAGCCATCATCGTCGGACTCTGCCTGCTGATCGCCGGTGTGCCGTGGGCCGGCGTCCTCTCGATGATCGTTCTCGTGCTTGGCATTGCCCAAGTACCGGCGCTGCTCGTTACATTGCCGGCCATCGGGTATATCTGGTGGCGCGGCGACTACGGGGACGTCGCTGCGATCGTGTATTCCGTGCTGATCTTCGTCTCCGGAATGACGGACAACGTTCTCAAGCCTTTGATGCTCGGCCGCGGTGTCGACGCGCCAATGCCCGTCATCCTCCTCGGCGCGCTCGGCGGCATGGCCGCGGGCGGGATCCTTGGAATGTTCGTCGGAGCGACGCTGCTTGCACTGGGCTATCAGCTCTTCATGGGCTGGGTTGGGACCAACCGCCCTGCGCCGAAGAGCCCGGCAGAGGAGATACCGCGGAACGTTCCGATTCTGTGACGGCGAGTCGCCTCCACCGAAATGGAGGCGCTGGTGTCAGGTTTCGGGAGCAGCGTCCCACTTGGGGCGCATCTCGCGTCCCCACTGCTTCGGGTCGTCGGCGTGCATCTTCTCCATCTTCTTGGCGACGTCCGGATGCGCGTCCATCACGTGCTGCGTCATCGTCTTCACCATCTCGTCCCAGGTTTCGGCCGACAGCTTCTTGTCGCAGGCGCCGCCGAGTTCCCTGCAGGTCATCGTTTTCATGGATGTGGGTCCGTAAGATTGCGCTGGGCGCGTCCCGCCGCGGGTGGGCCGCTGCGGTTGCGCATCCCATCATCGCGCCCGCCGCCGCGTGCGTGAGTCGGCCGGCGCTGAAACTGCCGTAGGCGTTCCACCGGCACGCTCGCGGCGACTTGTCAGGCCGGGCCGCGCGCTGGCACCATTCAATTTGTCCACGCACGCCGCGGTGACCAGCCCGGCGCCCGCCATGATCGAACTCGACCACGTCATCGTCTCGGCCCGGAACCAGCGCGCGTCCGCCAGGCTGCTGGGCGAGCTCCTCGACGTCCGCTGGTCCGAGGCGGGAATCGGTCCGTTCTCGCCCGTCTACGTGAACGACGGCCTCACGCTCGACTTCATCGACGATCCCGGCCCGTTGCCGGTCCAGCATTTCTGCTTTCGGGTGGACGACGCGACGTTCGACGCCGTCCTCGCGCGCATCCGCGCCGCCGGGATTCCGTTTCGCGGCAGCGTGCACGGACCGCAGGACATGTGCGTCAACACCGACCATGGCGGCCGTCTCGTCTACTGGAACGAGCCGGACGGCCACATGTGGGAAATCCTCACGGCCAGCTACGCCCGGGCGCCGGCCGAATGAAGGGCGAGGGATCGGCGCCGTGCGCCTGACCGGCAAATGCCACTGCGGGAACATCGGCTTCGAGGTCGACTGGCCCGACGCCTCGCCGCGGATTCCCGCGCGTGCCTGCGGCTGCTCGTTCTGCGTCAAGCACGGCGGGGTGTGGACGTCGCACCCGAAGGCCGCGCTCCGGGTCCGCGTGCAGGACGCCGCGCTCGCGTCGACCTATGAATTCGCCACGCGCACGGCGACCTTTCACATCTGCGGCCGCTGCGGCGTGGTGACCGTGGTGACGAGCAGCATCGACGGACGGACGTACGCGGTCGTGAGCGTGAACGCGCTGGAGAACGTCGACGCCGGACAACTCGATCGGGGGGGCGCGAACTTCGAGGGCGAAGCGGTCGATTCACGGCTCGCCCGCCGGGAGCGCAACTGGATCGGCGCCGTGCAGTTCGAAGGGCCGCCCGCGCGCGCCGGCTGAAGCGGCCCCGCTATTTGGCGTCCGCGTTCAACCGCTCGTCGATCAGCTTCACCAGAGCCTCGACCGGAAACGGCTTTTGCAGCACCACCGCGTTGGCGGGCGCGGGATCGTCCTCGGACGGCGGCAGGCCGGTCATCAGGATCACGGGGAGCTTGGGAAACCGGTGCCTCAGGAC
>Ga0070665_100001412_pt1 | contig 28208 bp, 30 predicted proteins | sample KBSS13metaG_FD_65862 | JGI IMG/M metagenome (GOLD analysis project Ga0070665, IMG submission 65862) | Switchgrass rhizosphere microbial communities from Kellogg Biological Station, Michigan, USA - KBS S1-3 metaG | ecosystem: Host-associated > Plants > Roots > Rhizosphere > Soil ... | reverse complement strand
TGCCTTTGCAGTTCAGCTCGCCACGCGCGTGGGCGCGGCGGCAATGGGAAGATGGGATAGCGCCAGGATCCGCGAGGCGATCTGGTCCAGCGGCAGGGCCTGGTCAGCGGCACCCGCCTTGAAAGCGGCGCCGGGCATGCCCCAGACCACCGAGGACGCCTCGTCCTGCACCAGGGTCGGCGCGCCGCCCTGGCGCAGCTCGCCCAGGCCGCGGGCACCGTCGTCCCCCATGCCGGTCAGCAGCACGCCGATGGCGGCGGCGCCAACACCGGCGGCCACCGAGCGGAACAGCACATCGACGCTCGGCTTGTGCCGGTTCACCGGCGGGCCGTCGTGCAGACGGCAGACATAGCTCGCGCCGTTCCACACCACCAGCAGGTGATGGCTACCTGGCGCGATGTACGCATGGCCCGGTTGCACCGGCTGGCCATCGCGGGCTTCGACCACGCGCATGGCCGAGCACTTGTCCATGCGTTCGGCGAAAGGACCTGAAAACGCTGCGGGAATATGCTGGGTGATGACGATGGGCGGTGCATCGGGCGGCATCGCTTCCAGCACCACGCGGATCGCCTCGGTACCGCCGGTGGACGCACCGATGGCAACGATCCGCTGGCCACCGCGGCTACCGGCCGCCTGGGTCATCGGCAGCACCGCATCGGCGGAGAGGCGCGGCGGCACTTCGAGCCTGGCCACGTCCAGCGAACGGGCCTTCGGCCGCGACGCGGCCGCCAGCCGGACCTTCTGGCAGATCGCCTGAGTGTTCTCAGGCAGGTTGTTGGCCAGGTCGTTGTCGGGCTTGGCGAAGAAATCCACCGCGCCCAGTTCCAGCGCGCGCAGGGTGACATCGGCGCCGGCGGTGGTGAGGCTGGACACCATCACCACGGGCATCGGCCGCAGCCGCATGAGGTTCTCAAGGAAGGTCAGGCCGTCCATACGCGGCATTTCCACGTCCAGGGTGAGGACGTCCGGCGAGAGCGCCTTGATCTTCTCGCGCGCGATCAACGGATCGGCAGCCACGCCCACCACCTCGATCGCCGGATCGGAGGAGAGCATGGTCGTCAGCAACTGCCGCACCAGGGCGGAGTCGTCGACGATGAGAACGCGGACTTTTTGCATGGGGTACCGGTGCCTGTGCCTGTTGCAGCTTGAGGATTGCCCTGGCGAAGGGAGCTCTTAGAAAAGCTCCACTTCCCCCTTTATCGGATCGTTGGCCAAACGCTTGAGGTAACGCCGCTCGCGCTCGACCAAGGTGGTGTCGTGGACCGCCCGCAGGTGCCGGACCCTGGCTTTCCCCGAATGGGGGAAAAACTGCACCTGGCGGGGGTAGACGTCGCCCAGGTCCGAGGCGCAGAGGTCCAGGCCCTCGGCCGCCACGTACTTGCGGACGAAGTCGATGTTGCGCTGGCCGATGTCGGTCATCGCGGCAAGCACTCGGGCGCCGCCGAAGATCTTCACTTCCAGGTCCTGGCGCTGGCCGCCGGCGCGCAGGATGGCATTGATCAGCTGTTCCATGGCGTCGTTGCCGTAGCGGGCGCCGCGGCTGACGGTGGCCGTCCAGCCATCGCGCGGGCCGGTCGGCTCGGGCAGCATGAAATGGTTCATGCCGCCGATGCCACGGCGCTTGTCGCGCACGCAGGCGGAGACGCACGAACCAAGCACGGTGGACACCATCTCCTGCTGGGCGCTGACATAGAACTCGCCGGGCAGGATCTTCACCGTCACGCAGTCCTGCGCCGGGTCCCAGAAACGCCGCACGTGCTCGAAGCCGGGCAGCACGCGTTGCGGGTCGAAACCGACGAACGTACGGGGAGGCGACATGGGCACGGAGGTCATGCGGTGCGCTTCCGGTAGATGGTGCGTCCCACCAGGTCGAAGTCCTCGGAGAGGCCGTACATGGATTCGGAATGCCCGAGGAAAAGGTAGCCGCCTTCCACCAGCTGCTGCGCATAGCGCGCGAACAACCGCTGTTTTGTCGGCTTGTCGAAATAGATCACCACGTTGCGGCAGAAGATCGCATCGAAGTGATGCTTCATCGGCCACTCGTGCAAGAGGTTCAGCGGCAGTATCGTCACCAGTTCGCGCAACCGCGGGTGCACGCGGGCGAGCCCGGCGAAGCTGCCTTCGCCACGCTGGAACCAGCGCTGACGGCGCGCTTCATCGACACCGGCCAGGCGATCGATCGGGTACACACCCTCCCGCGCGGTGCGCAGGGCCTGGGGTGAAAGGTCCGTGGCAAGGATCTTCGCATCGATGGAGCCGTCGAATTTCTCCAGCGCCTCGGCCAGCACCATGGCCATGGCATAGGGTTCCTCGCCGGTGGAACAGCCGGCCGACCAGATGCGCAGGCGGCCGTTGCGCTTTTCCTTCAGCCAGCGGGGCAACAGCTCGTTGGTGATGAAGTCGTAGTGGTGCACCTCGCGGAAGAACGAGGTGACGTTGGTGCTGATGGCGCTTGCCAGCTCGCCCATTTCCGCATCGGGATCCGAACGCAGCAGATGGCAGTACGCGGCGAAACCATCGAGCTTGAGTGCGCGCAGGCGGCGCAACAGGCGCCCCTGCACCAGCTGGCGCTTGTGGTCACCGAGGCTGATGCCGCAATGGGTTAGCACGAACTGGCGCAGGAACTCGAACTCGGCATCGCCCAGCACGGGGCCGCCCACGCCCGGGAGCGCGGCGGGATCGCCGTCATCCAGCGGGCGGGCACTCACTTAGAATTCCTTCCAGGCACCGCTGTCGGCCGTCTCGGCCGCGCGCGTGGCACGCGCCGGCTGCGACTGCCGTACCGCCTCGAGGATCGCGCTGACTTCGTTGGCCTGGGCGTTGGCACGGACCACGGGGCTCGTCACCGCCACGGCGGCCTCGGCTTCGTTGCCGAAGCGGAAGAAACCGACCTGGCGTGAAAGCTCGCCGGCCTGCTCCTGCATCGCACGCGCGGCGGCGGCAGCCTCTTCCACCAGGGCAGCGTTCTGCTGGGTCATTTCGTCCATCTGCAGCACGGCGTGGTTGACCTGGTCGATGCCGGCGGACTGTTCATGGCTGGCCGCGGCAATCTCGGCCACGATGTCGGTGACCTTCTTCACGCTGTCGACGATCTCGGCCAGCGCCTTGCCCGACTGGTCCACAAGCTCAGAACCCGCACGCACCTTCTCGGCGCTGTCGTTGATCAGGCCCTTGATTTCCTTGGCCGCGCCGGCACTGCGCCCGGCGAGGTTGCGGACCTCCGTAGCCACCACGGCGAAGCCGCGGCCCTGCTCACCGGCACGCGCGGCTTCCACCGCGGCGTTTAGCGCCAGCAGATTGGTCTGGAAGGCGATCTCGTCGATAAGGCTGACGATGTCGGCGATCTTGCGGCTGGAGGTGTTGATCTCGCGCATGGCGGTGACGGCTTGTGCCACCACTTCGCCGCCGCGTTCGGCCTGTTCGCGGGCACCGCGGGCCAGCTGGTTGGCGTGGCTGGCGTTCTCGGCGTTCTGCTTCACGGTGGAGGTCATTTCCTCCATGGAAGAAGCCGTTTCCTCGAGGCTGGACGCCTGTTCCTGCGTGCGCTGGGAAAGGTCGTCGTTGCCGCGGGCGATCTGCTGGGAAGCGCTGGAGACAGCCGTGGAACCGTGGCGCACTTCGCCGACGATGCCCACCAGGCGCTGGTCCATGCTTCGGAAGGCCTCGAGCAGGCGGCCCAGTTCATCGTCGCGGCGGGTTTCGATGACATGGCCGAGCTTGCCCTCGGCAATCTCGTTGGCCACCTTCACCGCGTAGCCAAGCGTACGCACGATGGAGCGGATCAGCAGGCCCGCCACCAGCAGCGACACCAGCAGGCCTAGCGCCAGCGCGGCGATGGATACCACGCGGATCTTCTTGTACGTCGCCACCTGGGCGTCGAAGATCGCCTGGGCATCGGCGCGCTGCGCCTCGACCAGCTTGGCCAGCGATTCCTGGCGCTGCATCAGCAAGGGGCGCATTTCCAGTTCCAGCGAGTCGCTGGCGCCGGCATCGCCCTGCTTGAGCGCATCGACGACATCGGACTTCGCCTGGGCGTAGTCCTGGTCGGTGGAATGCCAGTCCTTCAGCGCCGCGGTAACCGTCGTCGACTTGGGATAAGTCTCGAACTTCTTCTTGAGGTCGACCTGCTTCGTCTGCAGCTTGTCGAATTCAGCCAGCTTCTGCTTGACCTGATCGGGCTTGGTGACCACGGCGGCGGCCTCGCCCAGCACGATGAATTCCTGCAACGAGGCGGTATTGATCTCGCTTACCAGCTGCGCCGGCTCCAATTCCTCCTCGTAGATCTGCCGCGTGCCTTCGTTCTGGCGGTACATCGAGCCAAGGCCGATGGCAGCGCCTCCGACGAGCATCACCACCAGCAACCCGAGCACGCCGACCAGGCGGTTGCGCACGGACAGCGCGGGCATCTTCAACTTGAACTTCGGCTTCTTCATGATGGATCCTGTTATGCCACTGCTTTCACGTCGGCCACCGCGGGTAGCGCGGCCTCGAGCATCTGAGCGTCCTGCGGTTGCAACAAGCGGTCCACGTCGAGCAGCAACACCATGCGCTCGCCGACGGACGTCAATCCCTTGAGGTATTCGGTGTCCACTGCCGTACCCATGTCGGGCACCGGACGAACCGCAGCGGCGTCGACGTCGACCACGTCGGACACCGCGTCCACCACCACGCCGAAATTCCTGCCGGCGACGGTGACGATCACGGTGACGGTGGTGGCGGTGTATTCCTCGCGCTTGAGGCCGAAGCGCAGGCGCAGGTCAAGCACGGGCACGATGGCGCCGCGAAGGTTCAGCACGCCCAGCACGTACGACGGGGCCTGCGGGATGCGCGTGACCGGCGTCCAGCCGCGGATTTCGCGCACGGCCAGGATATCCACGCCATATTCCTCGTCAGCGAGGTTCACGGTGAGGTATTGCGTGGCATCCATGGCCTGGTTTGCTGCATCGTTCATCGTTCGTCACCTGCGGAAGCTTTTGCCCCGCCCCTAGTTCGTCCATCGATCTATCGGCAGCCCGGGGGCTGCCCTTGAATACTCATGCCGCCTTGCGCCGCGACTGCTGGCGAACCAGCCCCGCGATATCCACGATCAACGCCACCGCGCCATCGGCGAGGATGGTGGCGCCGGAAATGCCCGATACGCGCCGGTAGTTGGCTTCCAGCGACTTCACCACCGCTTGCTGTTGGCCGATCAGTTCGTCGACGAACAGGCCCAGGCGCGCACCTTCGCCTTCGACCACGATCACGATGCCCTCGCCGATACCGCGGCGCGCGCCAGCGCAACCGAAGGCGTCGGCAATGCGTACGATCGGCAGCCATGCATCGCGGAAGCGGAACAATTCACCGCCACCGGCCACGGACTTCACGCTCTCGGCCTGCACCTGCACCGATTCGACGATCGAAACCAGCGGCACGATGTACGTCTCGCCGGCGACGTTGGCGGTGAGGCCGTCGATGATGGCGAGGGTCAGCGGCAAGGTGATGGTGAAGGTGGTTCCCTTCCCCGCCACGCTGCGGATCGCCACCGATCCGCCCAGGTCGTTGACGTTGCGGCGCACCACGTCCATGCCCACGCCCCGGCCGGAAAGATCGGTGGTGGCTGCGGCGGTGGAGAACCCGGGAGCGAAGATGAGCTCGGCGACATCGTCGTCGGAAAGGCCGTCACCGGAGGTCAGCAAGCCGCGTTCGATGGCCTTGCCGACGATCGCCGCGCGATTGAGTCCAGCGCCATCGTCGGCCACTTCCACCACGATCGAACCTCCGCGATGGAAGGCTTCCAGGCGCAACGTGCCGGTTTCGTTCTTACCCGCCTCGCGGCGGCGCGTGGTGGATTCAAGGCCGTGGTCGATTGCGTTGCGCACCAGGTGCACCAGCGGATCGCCGATCTTTTCCAGCACGCTCTTGTCAAGCTCCGTGGTTTCCCCGCGGAGGTCCAGGCTTACTTTCTTGTCCAGCTTCTGCGACAGGTCGCGGACCAGTCGTGGGAAACGATTGAAGACATGGCTGATGGGCAGCATGCGAATGCCCATCACGCTCTCCTGCAGGTCACGCGTGTTGCGCGCCAGCGTGGCCAGGCCCGCGCGGAACTGCTCGAGGCCCGATGCATCCACGCCATCGGCAAACTGGCTGAGCATCGACTGGGTTATCACCAGCTCGCCGACCATGTTGATCAGCAGGTCGATCTTCTCCGTGCCCACGCGGATGGACTGGGCATCGGGATTGGCAGCCACTTCGCGCACGGCGCGCGGAGCGTCGGGCGTTCCCGCGGCGGGATTGGGTTGAGCCACGGCGGGAGCGGCCGGCACTTGGCTCTTGCGCTCGGTGACGGTGAGTTCGCAATCGCCATCAACCCAGTCGAACACGGCATCGACCTTGGCGCGGGGGATGTCCCCGTGCAGGGTGAGCTGCCACGAGACATACGCCGATTCGGCATCCATCGCGGCAAGCGTCGGCAGCGTATCGAGGCTGGCAACGCTTTCCAGTGTGCCCATTGCTGCCAGTTCACGGAACATGCGCAGCGGTTCGTTACCGGTCTTGAGCAGGTAATCGAAGGGACGGAACGCGATGTCCCAGCCGGCGACACCCGCGGCGGCCGCCTTGGCCGGGCCGGCAGTGGCGGCAACGGCGCCCCCGACCATGGCGGCCAGGGCGGATCGCAGTGCTTCGCTCTCGGCATCGGCGGCAGGCACGCCGGCGGCCGAACGCTCCAGCATCACGCGCACCACGTCCACCGAGCGCAGCAGCAGTTCCACCGCGGCGGCATCGATCGCCCGACGGCCCGAGCGAACTTCCTCGAGCAGCGATTCAGCCACGTGGGTGAAGGCGGCAACGTCGGCGAAGCCGAAGGTGGCGGCGCCGCCCTTGATCGAATGGGCGGCGCGGAAGATCGTGTGGATCAATTCCCCGTCATCGGAACCGGCATCGAGTGCCAGCAACGCGGCTTCCATGGCCGCGAGGCCTTCATTGCTCTCGTCGAAAAATGCCCGATGGAACTGGGCCAGATCCACCTTTGCCATGAGGATCAGCCCAGCACGCGACCGACGGTGGCCAGCAGCTGGTCGGGATCGAACGGCTTGACCAGCCAGCCGGTGGCCCCGGCAGCCTTGCCTTCCTGCTTGCGCTCAGGGTGCGACTCGGTGGTGAGCATCAGGATCGGCACGCCCTTGTATTCGGCAAGGCCGCGCAGTTCCCGCACCATGGCGATGCCATCCATCACCGGCATGTTGACGTCGGCCAGCACCAGGTCGAACTTGCGGCCCTTGGCTGCGTCCACGGCCAATTGTCCGTTCTCGGCTTCTTCCACGTCGTGGCCCGCGCCACGCAGGGTGAAGGCCACCATGCTGCGCATCGAAGCTGAATCGTCTACCGCAAGAATCCTAGCCATCTTCTACCTCGTCATTAGCCGGCATCAGGCCGCCGGCAAGTTCATCGTCTTGTCCAGCCCAAGCATCGCCGCGCCGTCACGCAGGACTTGGCTCACCTTGCCCCAGCCCACGGACAAGCCCTGGCCGGCGGCATCGCGCATGAAGGCACACAGCACCTGCAGGGCCGCCGTATCCACCTGGGCCACATCGCCGCCATCGAGCGTCACCGAACTTCCCGCAGCCAGCGCCTTGAGCAGACGCTCGCGCAAAGCCGGTGCCTGGGACAGGCGGAGGTCCGCATCGAGGGCGATCGGGGCTAAGGTCTTGCGCGAGGCCATGGAAATCCGTGCGTCCCGGGCGGCACCCGGGCTTCTCTTGGAGGGCTTATCGGCGCGGCAGGGTGAAGCTTTAGCCCCGATTGCACTAAAGACCGCGACGGGTCCGCCGATACCGTGGGGGACAACCCTTCACCCCATGCAGGAACTTGCGACGGTGATCATCCAACCCACAACGATCGCCGCCCAGGTCTGGGCCGGCGCTGCCGCGAGCAGCGTCGGTGAAGCCCTGCGCCTTGGCGCGGTGATGCAGGCGCAGTTGCTGGGATTGAATGACGAAGGGCTGCTGGTGCTGCAGATCGCCGGCATGACGGTGGAGGCCGATGCGACGTCCGTACCGCTGCCCTCCCAGTTCACCGTGCGCGTGGCAAGCAACGGCCCCCTGCCCCAGCTTGAAGTGGTGCTCGATGCCGCCAACGACGAGGTGCTGATGCAGGCCCTGCGCGACCGGCTGCCGCAACAGGCAGGCTACGCGCCCCTGCTCGGCACCCTCGATGCGCTCTCGCGTCGTCCCGCCTCAAGGAATTTGCCGCCGGAACTGCGTTCTGCTCTCGCGAACCTCGAGCAGGCCATCCCCACGCCCGATGAGCTTTCCGTGCCGGACAAATTGCAGCAGGCCATCGCCCGCAGCGGCCTGTTCTTCGAATCGACCCTGCTTGACGAAGCCCGTGGCCAGGACGGCGGCGCGCCGGTGAACAGCGGGGCATCGCCAGGAGCGCCCGCCGGCACGCCGCAAGGCACGAGCGGCAACTCAGGTCCCGGCCCGAGCCTCAGCCAGACGCTCGGGCAATCCCTTGGCCGCTCGCTCGGGCAACTGCTGGGACAGGGCCCCGGGACGAGCACCGGAACACCGGCCCGCCAGGCCGATGCGACAGTACCCCGGCCGGCGCAGCTGCCACTGCCGGACGGGGCCGCGCCCGCGGGCGAAGGCGACGACTGGAAGGCCGCCTTGCTCAAAGTGGTTGCCGCACTCGCGCGGCAACCGGTACCCGGCACCCGCGTGACCATGCAGGACTCGCAGGAAGTGCCTCCGCCACTGCGTCAGCGCGCGCTGCTGACGCAGGCGCGAATGGTGGTCGATGCCGAGACCGACGTCGACAGCCTGGTGGAAAACCTGCGCGCGAACGTGCGCGGCGCTGTGGCCCGGCTGGAAGTGAGCCAGCTCGAATCGCAACCGCAAGCCAACGCGTGGATGCTCGAACTCCCGGTTCGCGGCGTGCGCGGGTACGACGTGCTGCAGTTGAAAATGGAACGCGAGCCGGGCGCCCAGGGAGAATCATCCAGCGACAGTTGGACATTGGGCTTCACCATCGACCTGCCCAGCCTCGGACCCCTGCAGGGCGACATCCATCTGCGTGGCTCACGGGCCACGGTGCGGTTGCACGCACAGTTCGAGCCGGCCGTACGCCAACTCGAGGCACAGGCACCGAAGCTCCATCGACTGATCGAGGAAGCCGGCATGCAGGTGGAGCACCTGGCCATCGTGCAAGGCCTGCCCCAGGTGGCAAGCCAGCGCAGCGCCGTATTCCTGCAGGCCATGGCATGACCCAGGCCCTGCCCTCGCCACGGCGCAAGGTGACGCTTCGCCTTTCCAGTTCCGCGCGCAGTACCGCATCGCAGAAACTGAGCCCGGAGGACGTCGAGGCTTTGCTGACGCGTGCCCACGCCCGGGGGCTGGCGCCCAACGTCGATCCGCAAGTAGCCGCCGTGCTCGCGGCGGTGCGTTTGCGCGAGGATATTCCCGACCAGCTTTACACCTTGCTGGCCGCGGTGCTCGGCACCATCCACGGCGCCGGCGAAAGCTAGACAGCAAGAACGGTCAAACGCCGGTGGCGGACCCTGGGCTAACCTTCACCCGACTCCCGCCAAACACGAGTAGACACCACGCATGGGTGCCGCCCGGAAAGCCCTCTGGTACATCGAAAGCCACTACGAGCAAGACCTCGCCCTGGCTGACATCGCCCAGGTGGTCGGCGTTTCGCCGTTCCACCTGTCGCGTTTGTTCCAGGCCAGCACGGGGAGCCCGATCGTGCGCTACCTGCGCGGACGGCGGCTGAGCGAGGCAGCGCGTAAGCTTGCCGCCGGCGCCAGCGACATCCTCGAGGTCGCGCTTGCCGCGGGATATTCATCCCATGGTGCATTTACCCGCGCCTTCGGCGACCAGTTCGCCCGCACTCCTGAAGATGTGCGTGAGCGTGGCCTGGATGGCCTGCGGCTGGTGGATGCGCTCAAGCTGGACGATGCATCCACGGCCTGCACACAAGAGCCACGCCTGGCGGACGCCGATACCTTGCTGGTCGCGGGTATCGGCGCGCGTCACCGTGGCTCGACGGTGGCGTCGGTCCCCTCGCAATGGCAGCGGTTGCTGGGCGAATGCCCGGGTGCCGGACCCATCGCCTATGGGGTGTGCTGCAACAACGATGAGGATGGCAATTTCGACTACATCGCCGGCTTCGCCGTGCCGTCGTTCTCGAATATCCGGGCCGGTTGGCAAACCGTGCGTATACCGGCGCGACGCTACGTGGTGGGCTGGCACGAAGGGCACATCAGCAACATCCGCTCCACCTGGTATTGGCTGTTGAACGATTATCTGCCCAACTCGGGCCTGACCCTCGCCGATGCGCCGGAGTTCGAGCGCTACGACAAACGCTTCGACGACACCACGGGCAACGGCGGCGTCGAGATCTGGCTGCCGTTGGTTTGAGTAATCCACATTGAAGGGAATAGATGATGCGATCCATGGTTCGATGGCTGGTCCTGGCATGCTTTGCCCTTGGCATATCGATGGCTGCTTGTGCACGGCCTTCAATGCCGGTCGGCGAACGCCACGGCACCACACACACGCCCGGCGCCGCCGTGCGCGACGCCGCCCATAGTGATGTCGTGCGCTACACCGTGTGGTACCCGGCCACCGCGGACTCGAAAGAAGCGCCGATCACCGTAGGCCCGCCCAGCGCGCCCTTGTTCGATGTCGGTTCTGCATCTGCCGACGCCGGCATCGCCGGCGGCAGGTTTCCCACGCTGCTTTTGTCGCACGGCAACGGCGGCAGTGCGCGGATGATGGGCTGGTTCGGCATCGCCATGGCGCGGGCCGGGTACCTGGTGATCGCCGTGGACCACCCGGGCAACAACGGCATGGATCCCATGACGGTGGCGGGAAGCACGCTGCTGTGGGAACGTGCTGAAGATCTCAAGGCCGCATTGAAGGCCGTACTGGCCGATGGCGCGCTGGCACCGCACGTGGACACCGCGCGACTGGGTGTTGCCGGTTTCTCGGCCGGGGGTTTTGCCGCGCTCGCCGCTGCCGGCGCCCGCGTGGACGTGGACCACTTCATCGCCTTCTGCCGCGCCCATCCCAGCGACAGCACATGCATGCCGCAGAAGGAATCACCGGACATCACATTCGAGGACCACCTGAAAGCCGCGGCCACCCCTGAGCTTGCCCCGTTCATGCGCCAGGCGAAGGACAGCCATGCCATACCCGGTGTCCGCGCGGTGTTCGTGATGGCGCCAGGGGCAGTGCAGGCGTTCGATCCGGAAGGACTCAAGAGCGTGCAGCAACCAGTGTCGATCCTGCTGGGCAAGGCCGACGACGTGGCGGAGCCTGCTACCAACGGCGAACTGGCGGCCAAACTGCTGCCGCACGCATCTATCCATGAACTGGAAAAGGTAGGGCACTACGATTTCCTGGCCACATGCACCCAGGCGGGCCGTGAGCAACTGGGCCCGCTATGCAAGCATGCAGTGGCGCAGGACAAGACGCACGCCGCCGCCATCAGGCAGGCAACTGACTTCTTCGCCGCGAATCTTCGCTAGTAGGAACCGGGTGGGGCCTTTTCGCCCCACCAGCCTTCGGCGGGCCGCACGCCTTCGCGCAGCGCACGTAGGGCGTGCAACTGGCGCAGCGCGAACTGCCTGGCCATGGCCAGGCCAAACCCCAGCGGCGCCTTGATCCGGTCGCGGACGGGCGCCGTGCCGGGATACGCCGGATCCATGTGCAGGTATTTCCGGCATGCGCGGTTGACCTGATGCACCCGGGCAATGCGCCGCGTGTGGCTGGTATAGAAAGTCACGCCCAGCGACACCGAGACGCCATCACCCGGCGTGACCCACGAGTTGTCCGTGCGCGTGGCATGCGGCGACGTGCTGGGGAAATACACGCCATCGCCCGGACCGCTGTCGAATTCGTGCGCCGAATGCCGGCTGGCATCGGTGAGCTTCACCTTCTTCAAGGTGTGGTTGACGATGAAATCCTCGACCGAATCGGCGGGCACGGCCACACGGTCCGAATCGTCCCAAACCGACAGCACCTTGCGCCCGTGCAGCTGCAGCCAGAAATTATTCTCGCGATCGATATGGAACGGCGTCACCGACGGCGGCGCGGAAATGAAGAGGAATCCGGAGAGATTGAACACACCCGGTTGCTCGCGTTCGACGATCTCGCGCACGGTATCGAGGATCTCCTCGAGCAACGCCGCATAACGCGGTACCGACTCGATGTTGTACAGCGCTATCCAGGAGCCGGTCTCCTCGATACGGCTGAACACCTCGTCGATGCCCCGGCCGTCGGGATGCTCGCCGGCATGGTCGAACTTCGAATCCTGCTGCATGCCCGGCCGCACGAAGCGGCACTTGCCCATGGGCATCATTTCGCGCGCCAGGTTGGCAAGCTCGGACATCTGCAGCAGCGGATGCAGGTGAAAGTCGTGGCGAAGCCGGTTGATATGAAAGGTCGAGAACGCCTTCCCGTCCATCGGCTGCACGCGATGGGCTGGAAGCTCCACGGCACTGGAACGCTTAATATTCAAGGCTCTTGACCCCGCCGTCGCCCGACCCTCCCCGGGCCGCGTCGACATGATTGGGCAAGAACCTGCGTCCTTCCACACGCCGGATGGACTAGGCCAAGGGGGTGGGTCCGGAGCGACGCTGAAAAGGGTCAGGATGCGGGAACGCCCGGCGCCTGCTCGGATGCCGATCCGCTGGCGGCATGCATGCGCTTGATGCGCACGGTACTGCCGCCTTCGAACCTCACCACGTATTCGCTTTCCTCGTGGGTCTGCGACACCACCGGTATGGCCGGGTCGTCCGCATGTTCGGCGAGCTTTGCCTGCATCATCCGCGCGGCCTGGCCCGAGGGATAAAGCGTCATCGGTGGGCTCACCGGCTCGAAGCTGGTGAACGAATCGCCACACCCGCCACATGCACCGGTGACCAGGGGCAGGCGCTTCAAGAAGATGAAGTATTTGTTCTCGTGCTTGATCCAGATCCTGTCCGCATTGCCGCCCACGTAGGTGTTGACCGCACTGGCGCTGTTCCACACGCGCACGTTGGCTGCCTGCGCGCAGTCGGCCTGGGCGCATTCCTGCAACACCAGGTATTCGTCCGGATTCAGGTACACCGGCCGGATGCTCAGGATATCGTCCTGCTGCAGGGCCTGCGCCGGGAACACGACCGAGGGCATCCGTGGGTCCACCCGGAAGTCACTGGAAATGACGTAGCCGCCATGGATGGTCGTGTATGGCGCGGTGACCGTCACGCGCGGCAGCTCGGTGCTCGATGGCGTGCCGCTCGTGGTGGACTTCGCCGCGGCGTCCTGGGCGATGGCGGCCGCCGGGGCCGCCACCATCAACAAGGCCACAGCGCCTGCGGCGAGTCCGCCGATACGGCAAACACCCTTCAAATTCATCGTCACGGCGCAACACCCCGCTCGTCGATCGGCAAATCCCTGCCGCGACAGTTAACCACGACCGCAGGGTCGCTGCCCATTCGATGAAGGAACTTTCATGCGGGGCGTCAGCCCCTTTCTTGTACGCGGATCATGTTGCCGGCGGGGTCGCGCACGGCGCAATCACGAACGCCGTAGGGCTGCGCCGTAGGCTCTTGCACAATATCGGCAGCACTCGCCTGCAGGCGGGCGAAGGCACCATCCAGATCAGGCGTGGCTAGCAGGATCGTACTGTAGGTGCCCTTGGCCATCATCTCGGCGATGGTGCGGCGCTCCTCGTCGGTGACGCCGGGGCTGGCGGCTGGCGGATACAGCACGATGGATGTCGCCGGCTGTCCGACTGGACCCACCGTGATCCAGCGATTGCCACCATAGGCAACGTCCGCGCGGACCTCGAAACCCAACGTATCGCGATAGAAGGCCAGCGATGCCTCGGGGTCGCTGTGCGGCAGGAAGCTGGCGTGGATGCGGATGTCCATGGTGATCACTCCGATGAAGGGTTGGTCGGGAGTAATCAGTCTAGGGAAGGCTCAGGGGTGGGCGCTTCTCGATTCCTGATCGGCCGCGTCACCTGCCGCGCCACGCACGAAGGCATGCCCGCCGTCGCCTGTGCCTGCTGGCGACGATAGGTGCTGGGCGACATGCCCGTCAGCTCCGTGAAGCGCGTGCTGAAGGTGCCCAGCGAAGAACAACCCACCTCGAAGCACACGTCGGTGACGCTCATGTCGCCGCGACGCAGCAAGGCCATCGCGCGCTCGATGCGCCTTGTCATGAGGTAGGAATACGGCGACTCGCCGAAGGCGAGTTTGAACTGGCGGCTCAAATGCCCGGCCGACATGGCCGCGCCGCGGGCCAGCGCTTCCACATCCAGCGGCTGGGCGTACTCCCGGTCGATCCGGTCCCGAACCCGGCGCAGTTGCGCCAGGTCACGTAAATGCTGCGAAGTATCGCTTTTCCCGTTCACCGCCCGAGCCTACCAACCCATTAGGGGTCAGAGTCAATATGCGCCGCGTGCGCATATTGACTCTGACCCCTAGGGGATTAGTGGCGGGTACCGCCGTGCAGGCGCTGCAGCAGTTCAGCTTCGCTTGGGAAGATGCCGCACGTCTCGGCGATCTGCTGGGCGCTGGCGCCCTGGCGGGCGAGGCGCTGGGCCAGCATGTAGGAACGGTCGGCGGGGACGACGTCCGCGACGGCCACCGGTACCTGACGGGCCTGGACTTCCAGGTCATCGATGCGCTGGTCGAGCTTGCGCAGGGCACCGACCATGACGTCGGCCGCAAGGTCGGGCTCCGGCGCCACGAAAGCCGGCGCGTGCGTCGGATTTCCGACGCTCAACTGGCCCAGGCGGCGGTAGACGAACACCAGCATGGCCAGCTGGACCAGGGAAATAAGGCCGAATGCGATGGTAAGCGGGTAGTTCATGGGACGGCTCCGGTGGGATACCCACACCTAAGCAGAAACCATGCCGGATGCTTATAAGGAGCGCACGCCCAAGGTGAGTCCCATTAGCGGCGGCGCTCAATATCGGGGTTATCGCGCCGCGGGAATGGGCGGAAAGGAGTATCACGGTGGTTGGGAGCCGGGCCGCGCTGCCAAGGCGGACGCGAACCAGTGCTAGGCACCACCCCCATTGGGCTGAGGTCCGAGGACGGCTGCGACGAGTGGGATCGGGTCATGCGGACAGCCGCAGAATGATACTCAGTGCGATCACCGTCCAGCGCCCGGTGCAAAGCAGCGATCACATCGGATTCGCGCCGGACTGCGGACATGGAACCGGAGCCTCTCAATGACATGGGGCCCGCGCTGACCCTGACGTCCGTCCCCTGGACGTTGATCGTCCCCTGCCGCGCCTGCCAGTGGATATTCCACTCTCTCGAATGGCGGTCGAACTTTAGGAAAGCCGCGGCCTGATCATTGCTGGAGCCATTGGCGTAGTGCTCGTGGGAGAGGATAGCCGTGACGCGCCTAGGGTCGATACCCAGGCGACTGAAATCCTCGTGATGGCGTCCTCCCTGCACGTGGGAGACGCGCAAGGTCTCCTGGTTCATTTTCTCCACCACCACGGAGCACCCGCTCAGATCAGGTGTGAATACCACCTGCGGATCACGGCCGTGATCAGGTCGCACGGGAATGCCGATGCTCCCGCCTTGGGGTGCCCAATAGGCTTCGATCATCTGGGCACCACCGGTTCCACGATCGCGAACCGCAGCAACCGCCTGCGAATGCGCCTCTACCACCATGGCCTTGCCAGCGACATCATCGTGTACGCGGGTCACTGCAAAGTACATTGAGACGCCCGCGCCCAGATCTCGCGCCTCGTTGACGCCCGGGTTACTCAAGGGAGCCATGCTCAGGGGGACGTCTCTGGTCAGGATTTCAAAATCTGGTCCAACATCTTCCCAGCGTGCCATGGCGCCATACCCTACCGAAAGATTCCAGGGTAAGGAGCCTACGCATGAGGACCAACGGTGCCTAGCGAATGTATCGTAATGATTGCAAGGAATCACGATCCAAAACAAAGTATGCGCCGATGCAAGGGGGTTGCGGCGGCCTTAGAGCCGGCAGAGCCGGTCGACGTCAACCAATGCCACGAAACCGTCGGCGCGCGGAATGATGCCGCTGACAGGATCGCCGCGGCGGCTAGCGCGGCCCGGCGGCGGCGCGGCGATATCGGCAGGATCGGCCACCAGCATGTCGCCAACGGCGTCGATGCGCATGCCGATGGTTTCCTCGCCGTGCTCGATCACCATGATGCGTTCGTCGTCGTGGCCGGTGTCGACGGCCACCAGGCCGAATCGACGGCGTCCGTCCAGCACGCTGACGATCTGGCCACGCAGGTTCACTACGCCCATCACTTCATCCGGTGCGCCGGGTACGGGTGTGACGTCGCCGAGGCGGATCACTTCGCGCACGGCAGGCAATGGCACGGCGTAGTGCTGGCCTTCAAGGACGAAACCCAGCCAGACGCTGTCGTCGGTGGAGGCGGCGAGCATGCTCATGGTGCTTCCCCGGCCAGGGTACGGAAGGAATGGATCAGTGCGGGGACGTCGATCACACCGCAGCGCAGTTCGCGCATCATGCCCACCAGCCACGGGCGCGATTGCGTCGGCGTGCGCCAGGCGATGCCTTCGGCGTCGAGCACCACCGATTCTTCATAGACGGTGCAAGCCAGGGCCCAGGTGCGGTCGTTCAGCAACAGCAACGTGTCCGCCTCGGCGCCTGCCATGTCGGGTGCGAGCAGCGCGGCGAGATCGATCACGCGCGCCTCGCCACCGGGATGGCGCCAGTGGCCCAGGCAGATGTCAGGATCGCCAGGCTCGGGCCTGAGCGGCGGCAACGGCACCATGTGCCGCACCTCGCCCATCGGCAGTGCCAGCCGCACCCCGGCGGCCTCGCACAACAGGTAGCGCGAAGTGTTCTCGGCCGACATCGACTCCGGTGAGGCCGTGAGTGGCACGGCTGCCCTCGTCTGTGGCGCGGCGTGCGACTTCGGCGGTGGTTCAACCAGGCTGGAAGGTGCTGGCTTGAGCAGCGCCGAGAGGTAATCGGCCACCAGTTCGTCGGCGTCCTGGAAGCTGCGCAGATTCATGCCGCATCCTCCGCGCGTGCATTGCCGGAGGCCTCATGGGCTGCCTGCAGGACAAGCAGTTCCTGCAGCAGCTTGCGATAGGCTTCGCCGCCGCGGCGCGCGGCCGGCCACCAGGCCAGGGGCACGCCGTTGGCGCTGGCCTCGCGGATCTGCGTATCGACGGGAATCACCGTCTGCGTAACCAGGTCGCCGTGGGTCTCGCGCAGTTCCGCAAGACAGGCGCGCGACGCGTGCGTGCGCGCATCGAACAAGGTCGGCACGATGCGCCGGCGCAGCGGCATGCCACGCGAACGCTCGATCATCGACAGGCTGCGCAGCATGCGGCCCAGGCCCGCCAGGGCCAGGGCCTCGGTTTGGGTGGGAATGAGCATGCGCTGGCACGCCGCCAGCGCGTTGACCATCAACACGCCGAGCGTCGGCGGACAATCGATCAATACATAATCGAAATCGTCCGCCAGCATGCCCAGCGAGGTACTGAGCACCAGGCCCATGCCCGAACGGGCACCGAGCTGGCGGTCAAGCGTGATCATGGCCGGCGAAGCAGGCAGCACCGACAGGCGCTCGAACTTGGTCGCCCGCACCAGGCTTGCAGCCTCCACCACGTCGCCATTGACGCCGAAGAGATCGTAGACGCTGCCGCCATCGGCACCCTCCACGCCGACATAGCCGCTGAGCGAAGCATGCGGATCCATATCCACCAGCAGCACGCGCTGGCCCGACTCGGCCAGCAAGCTGCCAAGCGAAACGGTCGTGGTGGTCTTGCCCACCCCGCCCTTCTGGTTGGCGACAGCCCAGATGCGCATCGTCAGTGGACCCCCAGCGAGGGACTGGCGGTCAACGCGGCAGCAACCGGGGCCACCGTGTTGGCGCCGTTGTCGTCCGTCTTGCCGGAGGGCGCGATTTCAACCCTGGCCGGGGCAGAGACCACTGCATCGGCAGCCTTCACGGGCGCGGCCGCAGGCTGCGAAGCTGGTTCCGGCGCCTGGGCGAGCTTCCCCGCCACGCGATCGTCATCACTGTAGAAGCGCGCCGGCGCCGCCTTGTCGCTCATCACCACGATCAGCACGCGGCGATTGCGGTTGCGGCCGTCGACGGTGGCATTGTCTGCCGCCGGACGAAACTCGCCCCAGCCGATGATGCCCACCCGGTGCGGGTCGATGCCGCTGCCGGTGAGCAGGCGTGCCACGCTTGCCGCGCGCGCCGCGGACAATTCCCAATTCGAAGGAAAAATCGCGCTGGCGATGGGCGTGGTGTCGGTATAGCCCTCGATGCGCATAGGGTTCGGGAACGGGGTGAGGATGCCGGCCACATGGCGCAGCACGTCCTCGGCGGGCGCCGATAGCCGCGCCGCGCCGCTGGCGAAGAGAATATCGGTGCGCACTTCGATCTCAAGCCAATCATCGGTACGGCGCACGGCAACGAGGTCTTTGTCGATCAGGGGCTGCAAGGCCTTGTGCACCTGATCGGCGATGGCGTCGAGGTTGGCCTCTTCACCGGTTTTCGCGTCGGCCGCGTGCAGGTTGTCCGCCGTGGGGCCAGCCTCGGGAGCGGCGCCTTCGTGACCGGGCAGCGGCAGGTCGCGCGGCGGGATGGGCACGTCGATGCGTGCCACCGGCGCTGCCTGGGCCACGCGCGACTTGTTCGGCAACGGCACCTGCGCCGAAGGATCACCCGCGCGCGGCGCCTGGATCACCTGGGGCGTACCGTGAAAGGCTTCGTTGATCGAGGCCGCCATGACGCGGAACTTGGTTTCGTTGACGGCTGAGACCGCATACATCACCACGAACAGTGCCAGCAGCAAGGTGATCAGGTCGCCATAGGGGATGGCCCAGCGCTCGTGGTTGATATGCTCTTCGTGATGACGGCGCTTCATGGCAGGTAGCCCTGCAGCTTGCTTTCGATGTGGCGGGGGTTGTCGCCCTGCGCGATGGAGACCAGCCCTTCGACCAGCATTTCCCGCATCTGCGAGCGACCACGGGAAATGCTTTTCAACCGCGAGGCGATCGGCAGCATCAACAGGTTCGCCAGTCCAATGCCGTAGATGGTGGCCACGAACGCCGCGGCGATGCCGTGGCCGAGCTTGCTGGGGTCGGCGAGGTTCTGCATCACGGCCATCAGTCCCATCACCGCGCCGATGATGCCCATGGTGGGCGAATAGGCGCCGGCGTTCTCGAACACCTTGGCAGCGTCGAGATCCGAGTGCTCGCGCGTGAGTACTTCCACTTCCAGCACGCTGCGCATGGCGTCGGGCTCGGTGCCGTCCACCAGCAACTGCAGGCCCTTGCGCACGAAAGGGTCCGACTCGCGCTCGATGCCGCTTTCCAGGCCCAGCAGGCCTTGGCGGCGCGACACTTCGCTCCAGCTGACAATGCGGCCGACGAGTTCGCGGGCTTCGTCCACCGGCGGCCTGTACACCCACGGCAGCATGGCCATGGCGCGCTTGAGCGTTTCGCTCGAGGTCTGCACCAGCAAGGCTGCCGCGGTACCGACGAAGACGATGACAAAGGCGGCCGGGTTCCACAGGGCGTCGATGGAACTGCCCTTGAGGATGGTGCCGACGATGATGACGACGAACGCCAGGATCGTGCCGCCGAGGCTGACCAGATTCATCAGGCAAGCCCCCGCGGTGCGGGCAGCCACGACTGGCTGCCGTCCGCAAGCGAGGAAAGATCAAGCACCAGCGCGATGGCGCCGTCGCCGGTGATGGTGGCGCCAGCGATGCCCGGGACATCCTTCAGCAGGCTGCCCAACGGCTTGGCCATGACATCTTCACGGCCCAGCACGTCGTCGACCAGGCAACCCACGCGCTGGCTGCCGATGTGCACCACCACCACGTGGCGGCCTCCGGCAGGCGCGTTCGCCCATTGCGCCAGATCACAAAGCGGCAGCGCGCGGCCACGGTGGCTGGCAACCACGCGGCCATCCACGACGCTCACCTGCCCCGCCGCCAGTTCGAATACCTCGGCGATGTTCGACAGCGGCAGCGCCAACCTCCGGTTGCCAACGCGCACCATCAGTACGCGCAGGATGGCCAGCGTCAACGGCACGGACAGGCGGATCTCGCTGCCCTGGCCTGCCACCGAATCGATTGCCAGCGTGCCGCCAAGCTCGACGATCTTGGTCTTGACCACATCCATGCCCACGCCGCGGCCGGAGATGTCCGAGACCTCCGCGCGGGTGGAGAACCCCGGGCGGAAAATCAGTTCGAAACACTCGGTGGTGTCCAGGCGGGCGGCCTGCTCTTCGTCAAGCAGGCCCTTTTCCACCGCCTTGCGTCGCAGCACTTCCGGATCCATGCCACGGCCGTCGTCGGCCACGGTGATGATGATGCGATCGCCTACCTGGGCAGCAGCCAGGCGCACTGTCCCCTGCGTGCGCTTCTTGAACCGGGCGCGGTCGGCCGGGGGCTCGATGCCATGGTCCACGGCATTGCGCAGCAGGTGGATGAGCGGATCGGCCAAGGCCTCGACCACGGTGCGGTCAAGGTCCGTTTCCTCACCTTCGGTCTTCAATTCGATGTCCTTGCCCAACTGGCGGGCAAGGTCGCGCACGATGCGCGGGAAACGCTGGAACAGCTTGCCGATCGGCTGCATCCGCATGCGCAGCACGGCGTTCTGCAAGTCCGCCGCGACGCGCTCGAGTTCGGCGACAGCGCGGTTCATCGCCTCGCCCTGCCCTTCGCCAGCCAGCATGGTAAGGCGGTTGCGCACCAGCACCAGTTCGCCGGCGGCGTTGACCAGGCCATCCAGGCGGGCCGTATCGACGCGAACGGTGCTTTCGGCCGTTGCGCCCGCACGGGCCGAAGCGGCGGCGGTAGCCGGTGCCGTGACAGCTGGCGCCGGGGTAGCCGCATTTACTGGCGCGGCAGGAGCAGGCGGGGCGGCCGGAGCCGCGCCACCCGGGCCCTTGCCCGTGCCATGCAGGGCGTCGAGCATGGCTTCGAATTCATCGTCGTCGATGGCGGTACTGGACGCGGCGTTCGCGGCCGGCGCGACCGGTGCGGGGCCTGCATCTGCCACCACGGCATCGACCGTGCCGGGCGCGCCACCGGCGCCGTAAAGGGAATCCAGCAGCGCCTCGAATTCATCGTCGCCGATCGGCGCGTCACCCGTTGCCGCCACCGGCGCGGCAGGTACGTGCGCAACCGCCGCCTCGTGGCCGCGGCCTGCCCGTGCGGCGGAAATCAAAGCCTCGAATTCATCGTCGATGGGATCGACGCACACTGGATCCAGGCAAGGGCCTGCCGCGGCTGGGGCGACGGGCTCAGGCACGCTCACCGCATCGACATCCTGCTGCGCCTCAAGGCGGCGCAACAGGCTCGCCGGCGCCTCGCGAAGCGTCTCGCCGGCGTCGCACGCACGCATCATGTCGTTGAGCAGGTCCAGCGACTCCAGCAGCGCATCCATGTGCGCGGAGTTCAGCAGCAAGGTGTGGTTGCGGGCCTGGTTCAGCAGGTCCTCGGCGCGGTGGCAAAGCGCCACCATCGGATCGAAGCCCAGGAATCCGGCGCCGCCCTTCACGGTATGGAACGCTCGGAAAACCGCGTTCAGCAACTCCGTGTCAGAGGGCTGCGTTTCCAGTTCCACCAGCTGTTCGCCGAGACGGTCCAACAGCTCCCCGGCCTCCACCAGGAAAACATTGACCAGCTCGCTGTCCAGCTCGACGCTCATCGTCAACCCTTAAAAGCCGAATTCGCTGAGCATGCGATCGACTTCGTCCTGGGCGACGCGGTCGCTTGCAGGCGCGGTGGTCGTGCCTGCAAGGGTGCCCGTCAGGCGTACCAGTTCGAGCAGCGAGGCATCGACCTTGCCCAGGAAATCGGCAACCTTGCGCACGCGCTGGCCGGAGAGGTCCTGCCAGGACTGCGCCTCGACCATCTCGCCCAGGCCCGCATCGGCAGCCACGGCGAATTCATCGACATGGGAAGCCAGGGCGAAGGCGGCGGCGGAGAAGTCGGTGCTGGCCGGATCCACCGCCATCAACTCATCGGCCTCGCGCGAGAGCGCCTGTACCTGCGGCCGCAACTTCTCGGAGAAATCCAGGCTGCGATGGGCGGCGGTGGCGCTCATCTCCAGCACGTCGGTCAGGTGTTTGCGGGCATCGCCCATGGTGCCCGGCTCGCCGTCGGAGGACATATCCGAGGACAGGCGGCGCACGGCGTCGTGCAGGTCGCGGGCAAGGCAACCCATGGCGCGGAAAAGGTGTTGTTCACGGCTGCGCAGGAGCGTGTCCAGGGCCTGTTCGAAGTCGGCGCGGTCGCCTGAATCGAGCAGTTCGCGCAACGCCGGGGGCACGTCATGGCCCAGCGGTGAAATCATCGTGTTCATGGCTGTCCTTAGCTCGCGGCCGCGAGGCGTTCGAAGATGCGGTCGAGTTTTTCCTTCAGCGTGACGGCGGTGAACGGCTTGACGACATAGCCGTTCACGCCGCTCTGCGCCGCGGCGATGATCTGGTCGCGGTTGTTCTCCGCGGTGACCATCAGCACCGGAAGGTGCTTCAGGGCCGCGTCGGCGCGGATGGCGCGCAGCAGGTCGATGCCGGTCATGTTGGGCATGTTCCAGTCGGTCACCACCAGGTCGAACGGGGCCGCACGCAGCGAGGCGAGCGCGGTGACGCCGTCCTCGGCCTCGGCAATGGCCGTATTGGTGAAGCCGAGCTCGACCAGGAGGTTCCTGACGATGCGGCGCATGGTGGAAAAATCGTCCACCACCAGGATTTTCATGTTCTTGTCCAAAACGTGTCTCCGCGAGGCGTTCGCGCTACTTCATTTTCGTCGGTGCTTCTTCAGGCCCGCTCGCGCCACCCACCCATGCGGGCGCGGAGGCGGATCAGGGCTTGTCCATGGATCTGGCACACGCGTGATTCGCTTACCCCGAGGATGGCGCCGACCTCCTTGAGGTTCAGCTCCTGCTCGTAATAGAGCGACATGACCAGCTTCTCGCGTTCGGGCAGGGAATCGATCGAGTCGGCCAGGGCCTCGCGCATGCCTTCGCGCTCGAAGAGCGCATCCGGACCCTGGGCGTCGGGGTCGGCCACGTCGATGGCCGAACCCTCATCACCCTCGGGTGCCGACAGCGACAGCAGGCGGGCGCCCGCTGCATCGGCGAGGATCTGGTTGTATTCGAGCGCATCGATGCCAAGGCGTTTCATCACCTCCGCATCGTCGGCATCGGCGCCGGTCTCGTTCTCGATCTGTCGCGTCACCTCCGCTACTTCACGTACCTTGCGATGGACCGAGCGGGGCGTCCAGTCCGTCTTGCGCAGCTCATCGAGCATGGCGCCACGAATGCGGATGCCCGCGTATGTCTCAAAACTGGCCGCGCGCGTCGGCGAAAAATTCCTCGCCGCCTCGAGCAGGCCGATCATGCCGGCCTGGATGAGGTCGCCCACGTCCACACTCGCCGGCAGGCGCCCCATCAAGTGGTAGGCGATCCTGCGGACCAGCGGGGCGTGGATACGCACCAGCTCATCCGCCGGGATGCGCGAAACCTCCAGGTATTCGGTGGCGACGCTCATGACGGCAACCCTCCCATCGGACGGGGGCGCTCGCTGAAAAAGCCGATGCGACCCTGGGCACGACGCTCGGGTTCGCCCCATGTATCGACCGCACGTGCCAGATTCTTGAATCCGAGCGCCGAACGGCTGCTTGGCCAGGCTTCGACGACCGCGGCCTGGCGACGGATCGCCTGGCGCAGGTATTCGTCGTGGGGGACCATCCCCATGAAATCGAGCGAGACGTCCAGGAAGCGTCCGGTGACCCGGGAAAGCTTCTCGAACAACTGCTTACCTTCCTGGGCGTGGCGAACCATGTTGGCCACGACGCGGAAGCGGGAAACGTCGAATTCGCGCGAGAGCACCTTGATCAGGGCGTAGGCGTCGGTGAGCGAGGTGGGCTCGTCGCAGACCACCACCACCACGTCGTCGGCGGCGGAGGCGAACATCGAGACGCTGTCGGACAGGCCAGCGGCGGTATCGACGATAAGGAATTCAGGGCGGACGACGAGCTCGTCGAAGGCGTGGATCACCGCCGCGTGCTCGACATTGGGCAGCTGCGCCATGCGGCGGGTGCCGGAAGTGGCCGGGATCACCTTCAGGCCATGGCGCGACTCGATGATCAATTCCTCGAGCCGGGCACTGCCTTCAAGCAGGTGACCCAGGTGGCGGGTGGGCTGGATCCCCAGCAGCACATCGACGTTTGCCATGCCAAGGTCGGCATCCAGCAGCAGGGTGTCGCGGCCGCCCATGGCCAGGGCCATGGCCAGGTTCACCGCCGTGGTGGTCTTGCCGACACCGCCTTTGCCACCGGCGACCGCGATGGTGCGGCAGGCCTGGCGGTCACCGATGAAGGCAAGCCCGGCTGCCTGGTGGGCGGCGACGGCGAGGTCGTTGCTGCTGGGAGGCGGCGAGGACATCTGCAGGTAATTTCCAGTTGCAAGGTTCATGGGGATTCCGTTGCTCACGCCAGGGCGGCCTGGGCGACGCCGAAGCGGTCGGCCAGCAGGACATCGTCAGGTTCGGCCTGGCCGGTCTTGACCAGCTGGGCGGCGCGGAGGACGAGCTTTCGCGCGTCCGCCGTGGCGATGTCTTCCGGTACACGCTGGCCGTCCGTGGTGTAGTCCAGGGGCAGCCGGCTTCGAATCAATGCAGAAAGCGCGCCACCCAGGAGCGGCGACTCGTCGAGCTTGGTCAGGATCACTGCCTGCGGCCGGAGCGGCTGGTAGGCGCGCACCGCATGCTCCATGGCCTGGGCCTGGGCATTGGCGGCCAGCACCAGGCATACGCGCACATCGGAAGCGGTCCTGAGCGTTTCGAACTGGCTTTGCAGGCGCGGGTCGCTGCCGGCAAGGCCAGCGGTGTCCACGAGCACCGTGTGGCGGCCGCGCAGGGGGCTGAGCACCGCATGCAGGCTCGCCGCGTCATGGGCGGCGTGCACCCGTACCCCGAGCAGGCGGCCGTAGTGCTCCAGCTGGGCTGCGGCGCCGATGCGGTACTGGTCAGTGGTGACCAGGGTGACGTTGTTCGCACCATGGCGAAGCACCGCGCGGGCAGCAATCTTGGCGATGGTGGTGGTCTTTCCGACGCCCGTGGGACCCACCAGGGCGACGATGCCGCCGAGCTGATCGATCTCGCGGCCGCTCACGGCAATGTGGCGTGACAGCAGGCCCAGCGGCAGGTAGCGCGACTGCTCCACGGTCATGTTGGGTGGCAGTTCCGCGGTGAGCATGCGGGCCACGTCCGGGTCCAGGCCCATGCGGGTGAGCTCACGCAGCACGCGGGCCTGCAGGGGCTGTTCGCGGTCAAGCTGGTTCCAGGCCAGGCTCGACAGCTGGATCTGCAGCATTTCCTTCAGCTGGTTCAATTCTTCGCGCATGCCGTTGACGGCGATGTCCGGGCCCGGCACGCGGGTGGCGGCGCGAACGGCATCGGCGACGGAAGCGGCCAGCGCCGCGGTGCCGTAACGGGTCGCCCCGGAGCGCGGGGTGGTGGGCGCAAGGTGACGCTCAGCGGCGGGTTCGGCCTCGGCCTTGCCCCTGGCGGCCGCTTTCGGTGCCGCGATCGGGGGCAATTCGGCCCGCGGAGCCGGAGCCGGCTCGCGCTCGGCACCGTGGTCGGCGGCCTCGCGCATCAGCGCCTCGTCGTAGTCGAGCGCCGCGATGATCTCGATGCCTTCGGCGATGCGGCGGGAGGACAGGATCACCGAATCCGGACCTTGTTCCTCACGCACTTCCCGCATGGCCTGGCGCATGTCGGCGGCAACGAATCGTTTGATCTTCATGGCGTGGATCCGGAATGCGTGGCGATGGTCAAGAGGTTGGCGTTGATGGCGGCAACGGCGGCGTTCCGTCGCATGTCGTGGGTTTTCCGTCGTGTGCCGTTCATCGCTCGCCCCAACCTCTTATCTAGCGTCCCAGTGCCGTCACCAACCGCACGCGGCGGTTGTCCGGCACTTCGTTATAGGCAAGTACGTGCAGGTTCTGTGCCACATGGCGGGTGAAGCGGGCGAGCCACGGGCGCAGGTTCGGGGCGACCAGCAAAACCGCGGGTTCTCCCGCGATTTCCTGGCGGCGGGCGGCCTCGGCGACGCTCTGCTGGAGGCGTTCTGCCAGGCCCGGCTCCACCGCCGCGCCGGCCACGCCGCCACCCTGCAGCGAGCCCAAAAGGATCTGCTCAAGGTCCGGCGCCAAGGTAATGACGGGGATCTCCGAACCCATGCCGGCGATCTCCTGGACGATCTGGCGACCCAGGGCAACGCGAACGGCGGAGGAAAGCACGCCGGGATCCTGACTCTGGCCCGCATGTTCCGCCAAGGATTCGACAATGCCGCGCATGTTGCGCACCGGCACGCGCTCGGCCAGCAGGTTCTGCAGCACCTTGACCACCACGCCCAGCGACAGGCGCTTGGGTACCAGATCTTCCACCAGCTTCGGCGCCGTGGCGGCCAGGCGGTCGAGCATCTGCTGCACGTCCTGGTGACCCAGGAGTTCATGGGCATGACCGCCCAGGATGTGGGAAAGATGGGTGGCGATCACCGTGGCCGGATCGACCACCGTGTAGCCCAGCGATTGCGCGTGCTCGCGCAGGCCAGGCTCGATCCACACCGCCGGCAGGCCGAAGGCCGGGTCGGTGGTGGCGATGCCGTTCAGCGCACCATGCACGCGGCCCGGATCGATCGCCAGCATCCGCTCGTTGTGGATCTCGGCCTCGCCCATCGGCACGCCCATCAGGCTGATGCGGTAAGAGTGCGGGCCCAAGTCCAGGTTGTCGCGGATGTGCACCGCCGGCACCAGGAAACCCAGTTCCTGCGACAGCTTGCGGCGGACCGACTTGATCCGGCCCATCAGCTCGCCGCCCTGGTTCTTGTCCACCAGCGGAATGAGCCGGTAGCCCACTTCCAGGCCGATGGTGTCGACGCTTGCCACGTCTTCCCAGGACAGCTCCAGTTTCTCGCCCGACACTGGGGCCTCGGGCGGGGCTTCCAGCGCGCGCCGGGTAGCGGCCGCCACTTCCTGGCGACGCCTGTTCAAGGCCCACGCACCGGCGCCGCAAACCGCGCCGAGCATCAGGAAAGCCATGTTGGGCATGCCGGGGACCAGCCCCATCACCGCCAGCACCACGCCGGCCACCGCCAGCGCCTTGGGCTGGCCGAACAGCTGGCCCACCACGTGCCGGCCCATGTCCTGCGACTTGGACACGCGGGTGACGATCACCGCGGCGGCGATGGAAAGCATCAGGCCCGGCACCTGGGCGACCAGGCCATCGCCGATGGTCAAGAGCGTGTAGTTGCGCGCCGCCTCGCTGGCGGAGAGGCCGTGCTGCAGCATGCCGACGAAGAAGCCGCCGACGATGTTGATGATGAGGATCAGGATGCCGGCCGTGGCGTCGCCGCGCACGAACTTCGACGCACCGTCCATCGAACCGTAGAAATCCGCTTCCTCGCGCACTTCCTGGCGGCGCTCGCGCGCCTGTTCCTGGGTAAGCAGTCCCGCGTTCAGATCCGCGTCGATGGCCATCTGCTTGCCGGGCATGGCATCGAGGGTGAAGCGTGCGGTCACTTCAGAAACGCGCGTGGCGCCTTTGGTGACCACCACGAAGTTGATGATGGTGAGGATGCAGAAGACCACCAGGCCCACGGCGAAATTACCGCCGATGACGAATTCGCCAAAGGCCTCGATCACCTTGCCCGCCGCGCCCGGGCCCATGTGGCCGTGCAGCAGCACCACGCGGGTGGAAGCGATGTTCAGCGCCAGGCGCAGCAGGGTGGCGCCCAGCACCACGGTCGGGAAGGCTGCGAATTCCAGCGGCCGCATCACGTACACCACCGCCAGCAGGATCACCAGCGACAGCGCGATGTTGAAGGTGAAGAGCAGGTCCAGCATGAAGGGCGGCAGCGGCAGCATCAGCATCGCCAGCACCAGCAGCATGGCGACCGGTGCGCCGATGCCGCGGCGGGCCATCTGGCCGAACACGGCGAAACCTGAAGTGGACGGAGTGGCCATGGCTTAGTTCTCGTCGTTCATGCGGTAACGGCCCAGGAGGTCGGGATCGACTTCCGGGTTGGGTTTTTCTGGCATAACGTCGCCCTGGGCGAGCGCGGTCTTGAGGCGGTACACGTAGGCCAGGATCTGCGCCACGGCCACGAACAGCGTGGCGGGAATTTCCTGGCCCACTTCGGTGGTGTTGTACAGCGCGCGGGC
>Ga0070665_100001411_pt1 | contig 28230 bp, 21 predicted proteins | sample KBSS13metaG_FD_65862 | JGI IMG/M metagenome (GOLD analysis project Ga0070665, IMG submission 65862) | Switchgrass rhizosphere microbial communities from Kellogg Biological Station, Michigan, USA - KBS S1-3 metaG | ecosystem: Host-associated > Plants > Roots > Rhizosphere > Soil ... | reverse complement strand
CAACGACCGAGGACGCTCCTCCCGACGTCGTGGGTGTGCTGTTCTTCGCCTACGCCATCTCGGCGGCTGTCGACTGGCTGTATTCGGGCGTCTGCACCCGGTATCCAGATCTCAAAATCTGCCTCTCCGAAGGCGGGATCGGTTGGGTGGCAGGGCTTCTCGATCGACTCGACCACATGCTCAGCTACCACGAGATGTATGGCACGTGGCAGGCGCTCGGCGAGACGCTGACACCCGCGGAGGTGCTGAAGCGCAATTTCTGGTTCTGCGCGGTCGAGGACCAGTCATCGTTCATCCAGTACGACCGAATCGGTTCGGACAATATCCTGCTCGAGGCCGACTACCCACACTGCGACTCCACCTGGCCGCACACCCAGCGCACCATCCACGAGCAGATCAACGGACTGCCCGAGGACATCATCCGAAAGGTCACCTGGGAGAACGCGTCTCGGCTCTACCAGCATCCGGTTCCGGCCGCGATCCAGGCTGACCCCAACGCGTTCTAGAGGTTGGTTGCGGACTGCGCTTGCTCTTCGGCGATGATGGCTTGGTTCTCCTCGATGATCTGCTCGATCACGGCCACCGCCAGCTTGGGAGTCCAATCTAGGTGGTACACACCGAGAGTCGACGAATTGTCGTCAGCGCTGCCGGTGTCTTTGATGGTGTCGATGAACGCGGGTCCGGCATACGACAGGTTGCGCCATGTCCGCAGGAAGTCGGCGATGTAGTCGGCCTGGTTCTGCTCCGAGACGTAGTCGGAGGGCTGACCGTACTCGGTGGCCCAGATCTGCTTGGCGCCGTCCCCGTACTCGACCATGATGGCGTGCATCGCCTCGACCTGATTGATCGGTGCGCTCGCATAGGGACTGGGTGTCGAGAACAGCTTGGAGTACAGGTACGGGTGGTAGGCGACCGCGTCGAAATACCCTTGTGCCCCAGCGTCGTACATCTCCTGTAGGTACGTGACCGGGTCGATTGTCAGGGTGCCGAAGGAGATCACCGAACCAAGGCCGGCGGCGATGACGACCGCGTTCGGGTCCGCGGCCTTGATGACCGGATAGGCCGCCTTCAGCAGTGCCGTGTACGCGGCGGCGTCGGGCGCAGGCGACCAGAACTGGTAACCGTTCGGCTCGTTCCAGATCTCGTAGGCTCCGATCTTCCCCTTGTACCGCGTGGCGAGCGCGCCCATGAACGAGGCGAACTCGGCCGGATCGGCCGGCGCCGCGGACAACGGCGCCCCGCCCGGGACGCCGGCCCACGTCGGCGTCGAATCCACCACACCGAGAATCGTCATATCGTGCGCGACAGCAGAATTCACCATCCGGTCGATGGCCGACCAGTTGTAGGTGTTGTTAGTCGCCTCGACGCCCGCCCACGGGATCAGCATGCGCACGCTGGTGACGCCGTCGGCCTTCAACAGGTCGAACGCCTTGTCGGTGTCGGCCTGCGAATAGAAGTACATCTCTTGGACGTTCATCGCGACGGTGGTGCCGCGCTGATCGATCGACGAAGCCGACGAATCCGGTGGTGCCACCGTCACGGTCACTGTCGTCTGGACCGTGTTGCCCGCGTTGTCAGTGATGTTCACCGTAAACGAATCGGTGTCCGCGCCTGCGGTCGCCGCCGCGAGGTATCGGGCCGCCACGTCGGGCGTGTAACTGAACTTCCCTGTCGTCGCATTCAGGGCCACGCTGCCCAGGTTCGGTCCTGTCTTGACGGTGTAGCTCAGCGCCCCACCCTCGGGGTCGGTTGCAGACACGGTGCCGTCCACCTCACCGATTGCCACCGTCGGGTTGTTCACCGACGTCTGCACATTGGTGGGCGCCTGATTGACAGTGCTGTACGAAGTCACCGGCAGCGAGAACGCGACCGTCGTCGTGCCGCCGTAGCCATCGGAAATGGTGAACGTGACGGGGTCGACCTTGGCCGAGTCCGGGGCGGTCGCGGCCGACGCGGCAAGGCGCGCCGCGGCCGTCGGCGTGTAACTGAAGGTGCCGTCGGAGTTGATGGTCAGCGCTCCCTTGCTGGGCGCCGTGGAGGTGACGGTCAACGCGTCGCCGTCGGTGTCCACCGCGGTGACCTTTCCGGTGACCGTGCCCGTGGTGGTGTTGGTGCTGGTGACGGCGGCCGATCCGCTGGTGGGCGCGGCGTTGGCGCCGGGGATCGACACCGTGACGGTCACGGTCGCAGTGCCACCGTGGCCGTCGTCGGCAGTGATCGTGAACGTGTCGGTCTTGTCGGCCGCGGTCGCCCCGACCTTGGCCGCTGCGTGCCGCGCTGCGGCGGTGGGCGTATAGGTGTAGATGCTGCCCGAGAACGTGACCGTGCCCTTGGCAGGCGTGCTCGACGTGTACGTCAGCTTGTCCCCGTCGGCGTCGCTGCCGACCGCCTGCCCCTTCGACTGGCCGGTCGTGCTGCTCGCGATCGGGGTGGTGGACCGTACCGTCGGGGCGGTGTTGGTCGGCGAGATGTTGATCGTCACCGTCGCGGTCGTCGTCCCTTGTCGGCCGTCGGACACGGTGACCGTGAAGGTGTCGGTGGTCAGCGACGTGGTCGCGCCGGTGGTGGCCGCGGCGTGGCGTGCGGTGGCCGTCGGCGTGTAGGTGAACGTGCCGTCGGCGTTGAGGACGAGCGAGCCCTTCGTGGGCGCACCAGCGACGGTGTAGGTCAGCGAGTCTCCGTTCGGGTCGCTGCCGTTGATCGCACCCGACACCGCACCCGTCGTGGGATCTGCACTGCCAACCGTCGGCGCCACCACCGGAGGTTGGTTGACGGTGCCGCCACCCGCGACCGCGGTCAACGACACCACGCGGACCCGACTGAGGTCGTAATCGGTCAGCACGAATTTCGTCCCGTCGGGGCTCATCGCGAGGCCGGGCAGCTGCGACATCGTCGTTGTCACCGAGCGCGTCGACAGTGTGGAAAGCGTTGCGCCCGTCGCTGAATTGAGGGTTGTGATCTTGCCTTTGGTGTCGGCGACGATCAGTGTGCTTCCGTCGTTGCTGACGGTGACGCCTGAGAGCACACCGCTGACCGCGTAACTGCCGACCGTGGCCTTTGTTGTGGTGTTGACGACGGTGACCGTGCTGTTGGTTCCGTTGTTGGTGGTGATGTACAGCCGCGAGTTGTCCGGACTGACAACGGCACCCGTCGCAGTTCCGCTCAGGCTGGTCCATGCCGTTGCCGACGAGGACGACAAGGCGAACGCGGAGAGCCCGGTCGACCCGTCAGCCATGACGCTCAGCACATAGATCTTGGTCTTGTCGGGGCTGACCGTGATCTCGGTCGGATGCGAGCCCGAAGGCAACGTGACGGCCGCACCGGACACCGCATTGGTGGACGTGCTGATCTTGGTCACGGTACCGGCGTCGTAGTTGGCGACGTAGAGCACGCTGCCGCTCGAATTGATCGCCATCGCAGTGGGTTTGGCCACCGCGATGGTGGTCACCACCGTGTTGGTCGTGGTATTCACCACGGTCACCGTGTTGCCGTCGGTGCTCGACACGTACAGCCGAGTGCCATCGGGCTTCATCGCCAGGCCGTCGGGTGACGCACCGACGCCGATGGTGCCGACGACGGTGTTGGTCGTCGTGTCGATCACGGTCACGGTGCCGGCGCTCTTGTTGGTGACGTAGGCGCGGTTGTTAGTGGTGGCGACCGCGCCGCCACCGGTCACGGTCACGTCGCCGGTCTTGGTGATGGCGGCTGCGCCGACCGGAATGTTGACGACTGAGGCCACCGCATTGGTCCCGTCGGACACCGTCACCGTCATGGCGATGGCGTCGTCGGCGGTGGTCAGTCCCGCGCTTATCCGCTGAGCCGTGGTCGGGGTGTACGTGAAATTCCCTGTCGCGTTGTCGAATGACAGCGTGCCCGAACTCGGCGCACTGCTCACGGTGTACGTCAGCGGCTGGCCCTCAGGATCGGACGCTCCGAGCTGACCGGTGACCGTGCCCGTCGTCGGATCAGGCGTGCCGAACGTCGGTGACACGGTGGGTGGTTGATTCGTTGCAACGGCCGCCACGACGGCGGAGGTCGTCGTTGTCGCCGCGCTCAGCGTCGTCGTCGTTGTCTCTTCGGTTTCGCCGATCTGTCGTCGTGCCGCGGCGAGGAACACCCACGCCAACGGCGACTCCGATACACCCCCGGACACTGCTCCGAGGAATGACGACACCAGATTGCGCACGACGGCGGCGACCGGGGACGCGACCGTCTTCTGCACGGACTCCTGGAGCGTGGTCGTCGCCGCCGGGGACGTTGTCGCGGCGGCAGTGGTGGCGATCGCCACCGAATCCTGTTGGGCGGCAGCAGAAGTAGCGGTCGGCGCCGGGGAACTGGGCTCTGCATCCTTCTCAGTTTTCACCGTCCGACTCTCGACGTGTGAGTTCACGGTGCCGGCGTCGGTTTCACGAGTGGTCTTGCGTCCCGTCGGAGACTTCTTCTTCTTGACGGTCTGTTCGGCGGTGTCGGACTTATGCACTTCACCGGTGCTCGAGGCGGTGGTGGTCTTAGCGGTCGATGTGGATTCGGCTGTTTTCGAATCGGTTTCGGCGTTCGACGATTGATCCGCGGTCGCCGCAGTGGAATCCGACGTTGCGGTCGAGGTATCGGACTCGGTAGGCGTTGCCCACGCCAATCCCGCAGGCGCCGCGATGGCGGTCCCGATACCTAGCGCGACAGCCAACGCTCCCACGCGTCCGATGTATCTACTGTGCCCCGCCCTGGTGCATGCCATGGCCACCGCCCCTTTTCGTCGCTAGTCGTCAGGACGCGAGTCCGCTACACGGCAAACTGCTGTTTGCTGCGCAGGCTATTCGGTTCGGGCAAAGCTGTGCGTAACGGCTCGATAACTCCTGGCAGTAATCTCTCAAAATTCAAAGAAACCGTCAACACCCCAGCTCAAAGCTATGAGATTGCTGTGGAACCCGTGCGTGAGCGAACGCGTCGTGGAATGCTGAATCCCGGCGTGTCAGGTGTATTGAATTTGCTGTACCAAGTAACGTACCGTGTTTGCTGGATTTGCTGAGCAACACGATTAGTCGAGTTGAGACGCAACGTAATCGATGGGCCCGCTGTCGCGGCGCTGTCTGTCAGCAATCTCAGAGACGGCGTTGGCAGGGGATTCTCAACGACATCAGAGGTTCGCACAGCGTGGTCAGCACGTCACAGCACTCCTCAAGCGCACATTGTTCGCGTTCCCATCCGATCGACTTAGCGTCGAGATGCATTGCACCACTGGGTAATGAAGGGAGTAGATCCGTGTTACGAAGGCCATCGCTACTACGTTCACTTGCGCTGGCGGCAGCAGGAGTGTCGATCGCAGCCACCCTGGTCACCCCTGCCCTCGCGTCAGCGGCAGCCCCCGTTGCAGCAGCGGGCGGTTTCGCGACCGACTGGGGACCGTACGGGCCGGGGCGACCAAACCCGGGCGACTGGCATCACCCGGAATGGGGCCCGGGCTGGAACGACGGCTACCCAGCACCCGGTTGGGTACCGCCGATCGGCTGGGCGCCACCTCCGGACTGGACCCCGCCTGCAGGCTGGTACCCGCCGCCAGGCTGGGCACCGCCACCCACCTGGGTCGGGCCTTGTGCCGGACCACTTTTCGACCTCTTGCACCCGCTGCGCTGTGCATAGCCTCCGCCCTGAGCCTGCCTCGTTGGGGGCAGGCGCAGGGCCGGCTGCAGAATTGCGATGATCGCGCAGCAGTTTGGCAGTTCGTCGCTAACGACGGCTTACTTTGCCACCGTGCGCGGGCGCTGTGCTGTCAGCAAGGTCTCCGGCCGTTGGCCGCAGCCGGCCGACATTGCTCGCATTGACTCCGGCGATAATTGACGCTGCCGCTTGAACTCGAAATCAGCTTGGTCGCAGCGACATTCGGCATTTCTACGCCTATTGTGAGCGGGTCGACACCTAGGAGTGATGTTGAACTTGAGGCTCATCGTGGCCGGGGCAACTGTCGGAAGCGCGATGAGCTTGAGCGCACTGCTCCACGGCGCCGGTATCGCGGACGCTGATCCAGCCGGTCCGGAACCACCCACCGAACAGACCGCGGCGTCCGATCCCGCCAACGGCGACAGCGACAGCCAGCGGGACGAACAACAGGCCGAACCCATTCACGACAACGGGCTGCCATGGCCGCTGAACAATCTCGATCTGCCTCCGGCCCCGTTCGACGTTCCGCCTCCCCCGCCGCTCGACATTCCGTCGCCGGTGCAGGTGACGGTCCCGGTCGGGGTATCGCTCGGTCTGCCCGCGATCCCGCTGGGACTCCCGCTGCCGCCTCCGCCGCAGCTGCCGCCCCCGCCAGAGGTGCCGCTTCCGCCGGCGCCATCGATTCCGTTACCGCCGCCGCCGTTCTGACAGTCAGTACCGCATATCGCTTGCGAGTAGAGGCGGATACACCGTCGACGGTTCACCATCGACGGTCGCCCCCGCGAACTGCAGCATCAACCGCGTCGCACCGTTCACGTCTGCCGGATAGTTGAGCGCCGGGGCCGAGACGTCATCGAGCGCATGGAGGTGCTCGGCAGTCAGCGTCACGTCGAGCGCGGCGAGATTGCTCTCAAGGTGTTGCAAGCGGCGGGCTCCGACGATCGGCACCACGGTCTGCGACTGTGCCAGAAGCCACGCTAAAGCTACTGCGGCTGAAGTGGTTTCGAGGTCGTCGGCAATCGCGCTGACGGTGTCGATCACGTCGAACTCTTCGTCGGTTGGCCCACCGACGAAGGCGGCGCGCGCCGAGTCGACCACCTCGGCACCCCGCCGATACTTGCCCGACAGGAAGCCGTTTTTCAGCGGGCTCCACGGAACCAGCGCCATGCCTTGTTGTTGGGCCAGCGGCGCGATCTCACCCTCGACTGTGCGGGCCAGCAGCGAGTATTCGACCTGCAGGGCGATGAGAGAAGTCCAACCTCGCAGCATCGCGGTGGTTTGCGCTTGCGCAGTCACCCATGCCGGCGTGTTGGAGAACCCGATGTAGCGGATCTTGCCTGCCCGCACCAAGTCGTCGAGAGTACGCATCGTCTCCTCGATCGGCGTATGCCGGTCCCAGTTGTGCAGCCAATACACGTCCAGGTAGTCGGTGTTGAGGCGGCGCAATGTCTCATGCAACTGGGCGATGATCGACGCGCGGCCCGCCCCGCCACCGTTCGGGTCGCCGGGAAACATGTTGCCGAAGAACTTCGATGCGACAACGACGTGCTCGCGCCGACCCGGATGCGCCGCGAACCAGTCGCCAAGGATCTTTTCCGAGTGGCCATTGGTATAGAAGTTCGCGGTGTCGATGAAGTTCCCTCCGCGATCGAGGTAGGTCTCCAGGATCTTCTCGGACTCCTCGACACTGGTGCCGGCGGCGCCAGGATCCTCGCCGAAGGTCATCGCGCCGAGTGCAAACGGGCTGACGCGCAACCCAGACCGGCCGAGGGTGACGTAGTGATCGAGCGGCATGATCGTGCTCCTGATTGTTGAAATGGACGCATCAATCACATCGCAGACCACCAGCTTGACGGTAGGCCGATCGTCGCAATGCCTTGCACAATCCTATTTGACTTGCACGGATCGTGTTGCCAGCCGATTTGTCCGAATGATTGGGTGAGGTGTGTCCGCCATACGCCTGGACGAGATCCGCGACCGCATCGCGGCCCATGCCCGGCCGGACATGACGACGCCGATCGACGGGCTGCAGCTGTCAAAGACGCGGATCACCGTTGCGGCACCGGAGTACTCGCTCACCGAGCCGCTGCTGGTCATCATGGCGCAGGGCGGCAAGCAGCTGCTTCTCGGCGACCAAATGCACGAATACCGGGCAGGTGATTGCCTTGTCGTGACGGCGAACCTTCCGGTCACCGGCCACTGGATCGACACCGAGGACAGCGGCCACGCATTGGGAATGGCTCTGGTCCTGCGGCCGGCCGCCATCGCCGCGTTGCTGCTGCAGGCGGCGCCCGGCCGGTGGCCGCGCGGCGACGCCACCGTGCCCGCGATCGCGACGGGCAAGGCGGACGCTGACCTGCTCGACGCAGCGGCGCGGATGCTGCGGTTGCTCGATCACCCCGCGGACGCGCCAGTGCTCGCACCGCTGATCACCCAGGAGATCCTCTGGCGGCTCCTCGCCGGGCCGCTGGGAGGCACCGTTCGCCAAATCGGCCTGGCCGACAGCGACCTGTCACACGTCAGCCGAGCGATCGCCTGGATCCGCGACAACTACGCGGAGCCAATGCGAATCGATAACCTCGCTCGCCTGTCCGGGATGAGCGTCTCGGCGTTCCATCGGCACTTTCGTGCGGTAACAGCCATGAGCCCCTTGCAATTTCAAAAACGCATCCGTCTGCAGCAAGCGCGTTCATTACTGGTCGCCCACCCAGGAGACATCGCAGGAGTCGGGCATCGCGTCGGCTACGACAGTCCCTCACAGTTCAACCGGGAGTACCGGCGCCTATTCGGCGCACCGCCCGGGCAGGACGCGGATCGGTTACGGGTCGAGATGCCGGTGGCCGCATCCCTGTGAATGTGAAACCAGGCACCCGCCTCCCCCGCGCGGGGCCCGGTCCCACGACACCCAGTTTGGCTAACAGCGGGCTCCAAGGAATCAGGTGTTTCCCTACTTCAACACGCAAAGGGCACCGCAGGGATTGTCAAAGTGGCCCGGGGCGGCGCGGCGGCGGCGGCGCTATGTCACACCAGCCCCATGAACACCTTCAGTAAGAGTCGGCCAGCCGCATCCACTCGTCCGGGGGCTTCTGCGGCCAACCGTCCGGCGAGTCCTCCCACGTTTCCAGACGCCCGTACGGCGGCGAGCTTGCCATGCGCGTGTGACACCGCTGATACGTTCGGCCCGTGCACGCCAAGTTCGAATTCGACTTCGTGACCACCGCGACCCCCGATCAGGTCATCGAGCTGATGACCGACTTCTCCTCCCGCCGGATCGACCGCTGGCCTGCGTCGTCGGCGAAGGCGTTCGAGGTGTATCGGCTCGGTGAGACCGACGCCGATATCCGTGAGGGCCAGGACTTCCCGAAGGTGTGGGCGACGTGGCACTACGACTAGTCGACTCCCGGATCGGTCACGTTGACGATCATCGACAGCGACTCGCTGCAGCCTGGAGGATATATGAAGTTGGCCGCGACACCCCGAACCGGGGGCGGCAGCGCGGTGCACGGCGAGTGGGAGCAGACTTCGAAGAGTCTGACCTCCGCGATCGGGGTGACCATGATGCGGTTCGTCGGCCCACGGTTCCTGTCGTCGTACTACAAGAAGGTGTACGACGGACTATCGAGTCCGTAGCGCGTCGATGACGGCGGCGACGGCCGATGTCGGCCGGCTCGGCAGTCGCGCTACCAGCGTCCGCCGTCGCTCGGCCTGCGAGGCATCTTCAACATGAAGTATCCGAATCCCGTCAGGCAGAACCGGGGTCAGGTTCGGCGGCACCGTCGTCAGCCCGCAACCAGCGGCGACCAGCTGAAGTTTTGTCAGCCAATCCCTGGCGGTGTGCCTGATTCTCGGCCGCCCGGCCAGGCCCGGCCACACACCCAGCAGTGACTCGCCTCCAGCAGTTGGGCTTGCGATCCAGTCGACACCTTCGAGTTCAGCGGTCGTAACCGTGGTGCGGCCTGCGAACCGACCGGTGGCCGGTGCGGCAATGGCGAGTGCGGTCTCGTCGAGGACAACGGTCGCCAGTGCCGGCAGTTCATAGTCGGGCGGCCGATAGGGCGGGCGCGATGCCACGACGGCGAGATCGATGGTGCCGGCCCGCAAGGCACGTACGAGCGCGGGCGTCGTACCCTCGCGCGTGATCACCCGGATATCCGGCCGGGCGTCACGCAGGACGCGCAGGGTTCGCGGCAGCAGAACGGCGCCCGCGCTCACATAAGCGCCCAGTCGAACTTCCTGGACACTGGCATCCTCTCCGTCCAGTTCGCGCCTGGCCGTGGCGATTTCGTCGAGGATCACCCGAGCGTGCCGGAGTAGGACCAGGCCCTCAGCGGTAAGCCGCACGCCGCCTGCCCGCTCGAAGAGCGTTGCGCCGACCTCGCGTTCCAGGGTGGCGACCTGCCGCGAGACCGCTGACTGTGTGTATCCGAGGTCTCGTGCAGCCGCGGTGAAGCTGCCCCTGTCCGCGACCGCACGAAGAATGCGCAGACCTGTCAGTGAAGGCTCCATGACGTTTTGTCATAGCACGTATGACAATTTTTCGTTCGCCGCATGACATGAATGTTCGTAGCGTCGCTGTTGAGCCATGACGAGGAAAGGAGAACGACATGAAAGCAGCGGTACTCGAGGCATTCGGAAAACCCTTGGTGATCGGTGATGTACCCGACCCGAAAGTCGGCACCGGCGAGGTGCTTGTGGACGTGCTGGCCACTTGCATTCCGCCTTATGCCGCGGAGATCTTCAGCGGAGGACGCAATAATCCCCTTGAGCCACCCGTGATTTCGGGTGTCGGCGCGATCGGTCGGGTTGTTGCGGCGGGCCCCGACGCGACCGCCCTGCGGGCCGGGGACCTTGTCTGGTGCGACTCCACTGTGAGGTCCCGCGATGACGCCCACACGCCGGATATCACGCTGCAGGGCTGGACTTCGCGCGGCGAAGGCGGATTACGGTTGTCGCGTTACTTCCACGACGGGCCATTCGCCGAGCAGATGGTGGTCCCGACCGAAAACGCTGTCCCTCTTGGCGACGCCGACATCGCGGATCTCCCGCGCTTGAGCGCGATCGGCATCGTGCTTGTACCCTACGGCGGCCTGCTTGCCGCAGGCTTTCAGCCGGGCGAGACCCTTCTCGTCAGCGGGGCAACAGGGAACTTCGGCAGCGCTGGAGTCGCCGTCGGCTTGGCGATGGGCGCCGCGACGGTCATCTGCCCCGGGCGCAACGAGGCCGTCCTCGCCGACTTGAAGTCCCGGTTCGGCGACCGGATCCGGACGGTCAAACTGACCGGCGACGTGGAGGCCGACCGAAGCGCGATGCAGGCTGCCTCACCCGAACCCATCGACGTCGTGCTCGACCTTCTTCCGCCCAACGCGCCTGCATCAGCGGTGCGCGCTGCGGCAATGACCGTTCGCGAGTACGGACGAGTCGTGCTGATGGGCGGGGTCGGCATGGCCGGCGCCGATGACCTGGCGCTGCCCTACCCGTGGCTGATGCTGAACTCGGTCACGGTCCGCGGTCAGTGGATGTACCCGAGAACGGCCAATGCGCAGATGATTCGACTGCTCCGCAGCGGTGTGCTCGACCTCGACCATGAACATGTGACGACGTTCCCTCTCGACGATGCCAACGAAGCGGTCGCTCACGCGGCGGCACACGCGGGCGCCTTTGACCGGACCGTTCTGCTCCCGAACCAGCCGTAACCGGGCGTCCGGCCTAGAGTTCGATGCCGCCGCCGCCGGCCAGGAAGGCCTCGTTTTCCTGGATGATCCACTCGATGACGTCTACCGCAGGTTTCGGCGTCCAGTCCGAGTTGTACACGCCGAACGACGCGGCAATGGGATCCAACGAGAAGTAATCACGGACGGTGTGGATGTACGCCGGCCCCGCATAGTCGAGATTTCGCCACGTGCTCAGGAAGTCGTCGATGTATGCGGCCTGAACCGCGTCTCCGCCCAGTGATGACGGTTCGCCGTACTCCGTCGCCCAAATCTTCTTGTTGCCATCACCGTTCGCGACCATCACGTCGTGAATCCCATTGACCAGCGTCAGCGGCGATGATGGCATGCCCACGCCCTGGGAGAACTTCACGAAGTAGTTGTACGGATGGAACGACAGCGCGTCGAAGTAGCCGCCGGCGCCGGCCGCATACATTTCGGTGACGAACCGGACCGCGTCGACCATTTGAGTTCCGCTGTCCGGGGTGGCGGCGATAGCACCCGCGACGACAACGGCGTTCGGGTCTGCTGCCTTGATCGAGGTATAGGCGGCCTTCAGGATCTCGGTGTAGGCCGCCGCGTCCGGCGTGGGTTGCCAGAACACGTAGTAGTTCGGCTCGTTCCACACCTCGTAGGCGGCGACCTTGCCCGCGTAGCGAGTGGCGACCATGCCGGCGTACTCCGCGTACTCCGCCGGATCGGCCGGAGGACCACCGAGCGATGGCGTCCCCGGCACCTCCGCCCAATCCGGCGGGGAGTTCAAGATCCCGATCACCGACATGCCGCGTGCGTTCGCGGAGTTGACCATGCGGTCCACCGCCGACCACGTCCACACATCGTTGGACGCCTCGACGCCCTTCCACGGGATCAGGATCCGGATCGAGTCGACCCCATCGGCCTGCAACAGGTCGAGCGCCTTATCCGTCTGGGCTTGGGTATAGAAGTACATCTCTTGCACGTTCATTGCCACCGTGGTGCCGCGCTGGTCGATGGCCGACGGGGCGGTAGAGGCAGGCGCGATCGTGAGGCTGACGTTGAACGTTGTTGTGCCGCCGTTCCCGTCGCTGACGGTAACCGCGAACGTGTCGGTGTCGACGCCCGGCGTCGTCAATGCGCCCCATCGGGCTTCGACGTTCGGTACGTACCGGAATGTTCCGTTCGGGTCGAGGTTGACGACGCCCTTGCTCGGCCCCGTCGTAACGACGTAAGTCAGAGTGTCACCTTCTGCGTCGTTGGCAACGACGGTGCCCGTGATTTCGCCGATTGCAGTGTTCGGGCTCCCGGCCACCGCGTGGCCGTTAGTGGGAGCCGTGTTGCCGTAGGGAACCACTTGAAGATTCAGCGCGACCGTCGTGGATCCGCCGTAGCCGTCGGCCACTGTGACAGTCACGGAGTCAACCTTCGTGGCAGGGTCGGCGCCCGGCACCGCAGCGGCTTGGCGAGCCGCGAGAGTCGGCGTGTAGGTGAACGTTCCGTTCGAGCCGAAGACAAGTGTGCCCTTTGTCGGCGTCGTTGACGAGAAGGACAACGGGTCGTTGTTGGCATCGACGGCAGTGACGGTGCCAGTCACCACGCCGTTGTTGACGTTGGTGACGATGTTGCTGACCTGGGCGCCGGTCGGCGCAGAGTTCGTCGGGCTGATTGCCACTGTCACCGACACCGGGACGACACCGCCATGTCCGTCGTTGATCGTGACGGTGAACGTGTCCGTCTTGTCCGCCGTGGTTGCATCGAGTTTGGCGGCGGCGTGGCGTGCCGCTGCGGTGGGCGTGTACGTGAACGCACCTGTCGATGTGACCACTACGGTGCCCTTGGCGGGTGTGCTCGAGCTGAAGGTTCTCACGTCGTAGTCGCCGTCATAGGCTGTGACCTTGCCGGTGACGACACCCGTTGTGGTGTTGGGCGTTCCGACCGTCAGCGTGTATGTCGGCACCTTGTTCGCAGGCAAGATGTTGACGGTCACGGTGGACGCGACCACGCCACCGCGACCATCGGAGACCGAGACAGTGAACGAGTCGGTCAGCGCCGATGACGGTGCATTGACTGCCGAGGCGGCATGTCGTGCCGTTGCGGTTGGCGTGTAGGTGAACGTGCCGTCGGTCTTCAGCGAGAGCGTGCCCTTCGTCGTCGTCGACGTCACCGTGTACTTCAACGTATCGCCGTCGGGGTCGGTGACGCCGACCTTTCCGGTGACGGATCCGTTTGTGACGTTGGGCGGGTTGAGGACAGGTGTGCCGACGATCGGCGGGTTGTTCGGCGGAATCAGCGTTGCGACGTAGACCTTGTCGGCGTCGTAGTCGGTGATGTACAGCTTCAGGCCGTCCGGGCTTGCGGCCATGCCGGGTGCGACCGACATGGCAGATGTCGATGTCCGTGTCGGGTACGAGCTGAGCACCGTCGCCGTTGAGGTGTTCAGAGTCCACACCCGTCCGACGGTGTCGGTCATGAACAGGGTGCTGCCATCCTTGCTCACGGTGAGCGCGGCAGGGACTGCAGCGACGGTGTTGGCGGCGAGGGCGGCGCGCGTGGTCGTGTCGAAGACCGTGACCTTGCCATCCGCGGAGCTCACGTACAACTTCTTGTTGTCCGGACTCACTGCCAAACTTGTTGGGGCACTGGCGAAGTTGGCGATCGTAGTGACGGTGCTCGAGGTATACCCGAACACTGCGACCGTGCCGCCGCCGCTGGCCTTGTTGCTGATCACGTAGATCTTGGTCTTGTCGGGGCTGACGACGATGCCGGTGGGAAGCGAACCGGCCGGCAGGGTGACAGTTCCTGCGCTGGTGTTCGTCGAGGTCGTTATCTTCGTCACCGTGCCGGCGTCTCGGCTGGTGACGTACAGGGTGCTACCGCTTGAATTGATCGCGATCGCACTGGGTTTGGCAATTGCGATCGTCGCGGTGATGGCCTTGGTGGCGGTGTCGACGACCGTCACCGTGTTGTTGGCAAGGCTCGTCACATAAAGCTTTGTGCCATCGGGCTTGATCACCAAGGCATCTGGTGTCGGCCCAACAGCGATCGTGCCGATCACGCTGTTGGTGGTGGTGTCGACCACGGTTACCGTGCCGGCGGTCCGGTTGGTGATATAGGCGCGGGTGGCGGTCGCGACCACAGCGTGGGCGTCGTCTACAGAAGAAATCTCACCCGATTTGGTCAGCGCCGTCGGGCTGATCGGGATGTTGACGACCGCGGGAACGCTGGTCGTCCCGTCCGACACCGTGACGGTCATGGCGATGGTGTCGACGGTGGATGTGACACCGGCGCTGATTCGCTGTGCCGTCGTCGGCGTATAGGTGAAATTCGCTGTGGTGCTGTCGAATACCAGTGTTCCGGTGGTCGGCGCCGTAGTGAGTGCATACGTCACCGGCTGACCCTCTGGATCAGTGCCGATGACTTGACCCGTGATCACACCCGTCGTGGCGTTCGGGGTGTTGAAGACGGTGCTGACCGTCGGGGGTTGGTTCACGACCAGCGCAGTCGTGGTGGCGAGCGTTGTCACCTGGCCGGTTTCGGGCTCTGTCACGCCGAACTGGCGGCGCGCAACGGCGGCGAATATCCAGGCCAGCGGTGACTCCGTCGGAATTCGCGGAATCGCCCCCAGGATCGACGACAGGATGGGTGTCACGATCCTGTTCAAGGCAACGGTGAGTTGAGCCAGCGGCGCCTTCGCCGGAACAGGCTGTGCGCCAACCAGTGCCGCCGGAGCAGCGTAGGCAGAGACGGCCGCCGTGTCGGTCGACGCCTCCGTTTCCTGGGCCGTCGCGCTGACGTCATCGGTGCGTGCGGTGTTGGCTTGCGCAGTCGCACGCGCTGCGGGCACGGTGGCCTTCTTACCGGTCGACGCGTGAGTGGCACCCTGCGGTTTCGAAGCCTTGTGCGCACCACCCGAACTCGACACGGTCACACCGGGCGCGACCTCGACGGTCGACGATGTGGCCGACTTGTCGTCAGGCTGCTGGCCCGTCGACTCGTTGATGGCCCCGCTGCCCTCAGTGCCGCCGCTTGCATCCTTGACATCGGCCGTGGTTTGGCCCCCCGTGTCGGTGGCGTCGGTCGAAGCCGTTGCGGTGCCACCGGTGCCGCCGGTGGTGCCGGTAGTGCCGGCATCGGTCGATGTACTCGCCGTGCTGGAGTCGGTGGGCGACGCCGAGGCGATCCCGCCCGGCGATGCGATCACGATTCCCACACCAAGAGCAACGGCCAAGGCGCCTACGCGCCCGACATAACTGCTGTATCTCATCTCGGGCGCCCAACTCTCTTCGCTCAGCTATCACGAAAAGGGCAGGGTCGGTGGGCAAAACACCCCCGACTTGCTTCCATCCCACGCTTCCCGTGCTACTCACACGATAGATCTTCGCAGGTCAGAATTATTGACTTTTACGAAAATTTCTGAACGAGTGCTGGAGCACGAAAACAGTTCCGCTAAATGATCTAGTTAGCTGTAGTAGCACCGAAGTGGGGTTGGTCGACGTCGGACGCCATCGTCGGTCGACTGGTTCCATCGCTGTGGATGATCGCCTGCGCATGGCACATGCACGCGTTTGATTGCGCAATCAACGACAGTTGCCCTCTGGTTCGCGACCTTCGAGCCGGCGGGCGTCATAACCGCACATCTATGTTTGCTCACAAAACCTGAATACCGCGCATTCTGCTTTGCGTGTCGCGGCGCTACTGGCACCGATACGACGTTTTCTGAAATCGCTTGAGCGCCTCCTTCGAAGGCCGGTGAGCAATGCGGCCGCCGACACGCCGATCCATCCGGGTGTCCGACCCGCGACGGCCACCCCAGCGGTGCACCCGCGCCACCCCACAATTCAGCAAACGTGGAGTCAAGCGGCAACTCAGTCCGTCCCGACAGCACATCCTGCGGCAACATCTGCCCGACTGCGGGAGCGAGGTCGCTGGCCAGCGCGAAAACCCACCGGCACCCGCAAATCGGGCAAATAGAAGTATTGACCCATGCGTCAGTTCTTCCAGTAACTAGCGCCTGCGCACGCTTGTTCAGCTACTTTCCGGCAACGACCGGCCCAGCTCGAAGAGATTACGCGAAGCGAAGATCAATCCCGGAAACAATTCCATTTTCAACCAAGTTAATTAGCACATTTACTGGAACCGACCAATTCATATCGACGCCACAGCAACACGAGACAGATTCTGCGCAAATTTGCCTCGTAAACCGTTAACGGCAGCGTAAATTCTTTGCTGTCTACTCAACCGGACAAGGGGGTCCAAATGGAACTTGCACTTCGCCCATACGTCACCGCTGGGATCGCGGTCGTTGGGGCCAGCGCACTCATCGCAAGCCCGATCGCGCCGGCCCCACCCGATATCCAAGTGCCGGCGCCACCGTCGGTCACGGCCGATCCCCAGCTCACGGGCATCGCCTCCGACATCGCAGCGGCGTTGTCATTCCTGGTCACGCAGACCTCGGACCTGATCAACTTCGGCCTGATCACCGTCGCCCAGGGGGCGACGTTCGGCGCTCAGCAGTTCGCCGACCTCATCGCGTTCGGCGCCAACGGCGTCAGCGCTTTGACTGCTGCAGCCGCTTCGATGGGTGTCTTCATCACCGACTCCCTCGCCCAGCTCATCGTGTTCGGCGTGAACCAAACCGCGACACTGGTCAACTTCGGCTTGGCTCAGACTGCAGGAGCCATCGCCTTTGCGGCCCAGGGCGTCGCAGGCCTGGCGGCAGCGGGCGCGACGGCGTTCTCGGGTCTGGTGGCCGCCGCAGCCCAGGCTGGGGTGTTTGTCAACACCTCGATCGGCGGACTGTTGACCTTCGCGATCAACTCGGTTCTTCCCGCGCCCATCGCGGGAGTCCTGACACCCTTCGTGGCTGGGCTCACCGGGCTGATCAACTTCGGCATAGGCCAGACGGCGGCCGGGCTGACGTTCGGCGCAGAAACGTTCGCGGGTCTGGTCGCGGCCGGCGCCACGTTGGCCACTGGGCTCGCCACCACCGCGGCGACCGTGGGGACGTTCGCGACCACGGCACTGGCCGGTCTGGCCTCTTTCGCAGTGAACGAGGGCGCGGCTCTGGTGGACTTCGGCATCACGCAAACCTCGGCGGCGATTTCGTTTGCCGCACAAGGTATTGCAGGTCTGACCGCCGCAGGCGCGCAGGTGTTCTCGAACCTCGTCACTGCGGCAGCGGGCGTCGGTGTCTTCGTCAGCACTGCGGTCGCGGATGCCCTGGTGAACATCATCAACGGGATCGGCAGCGCAATCCCGTTCGCGGCGACAGCTGCCACCGCCAAGGCCTCCGGACCAGAAGTGGTGCCGCTGGCCGCTTCTCGAATGGTGGCGGTAAACGTCGACAGCGGTGCGGCCGATTCCAGTGGCACACAGTCGTCACCGCAGACGCTTACCGTGAAGAACAAGGACGAGTCGCAATCGTCGGGAACCGGTGTCAGCACCACCACGGCTGCCGATGAGCACCAGTCGTCTTCCGGCGGCGGATCTGCGACCGGCAACGGCGGATCCTCGACGAAGGACGAGAAGTCCGGAACCAACGATGACAAGTCCGGATCCAGCAGCGGTTCCACCACGACCAGTGGCGGCACCACGACCGGGACAGACGACACCAAGGGTTCGACCGACACCAAGGACTCGACCGACACCAAGGATTCGACCGACACCACGACGTCGAAGACGGGCACCACGAGCTCATCTGACACTTCGAAGTCGGACGACTCGACCAAGGCAGGTGCGAGCACCGGTGGCGGCGGTTCGGACCACGACTCCGGTTCCGACAACGGGTCCGGCGGTGGTTCGGACAAGAACTGATCACGTCCCCACACCTGGACCCCTCTTCGCCCTTCGGAGAGGGGTCCAGTCTGTGTGCACACTTAGGTGAATTCTGTGACCACCTCGGCGACACGACGCAACTGGTCGATGTCGGAGCTTGTCGGGATGAGGTGAATCTCGTCGGTACCGATGTCGGAGAACATCTGCAGCACCGCGAGCAGATCGTCGTTGTTGCCTGACCAGCCGGTGGAGGGCGCCAACGCGTCGACGACCTGCGCGGGAATCCAGTTCATGTAGTGCAGCAAATGCCGGTGAATCTGCGCGCGGGTGTGCTGTGGGTCGTCACCGATGGCGAACCAGAACGACGTCGCCAGATGCGGCTCGGGTTTACCGGCCTGTGCCCATGCCTGGCGCGCGACGTCGAACAACTCGTTCTGCTTGCCGACGTCCAAGTCAAGCGTGGTGGCTGCCAGCCCGTCGGCCCAAACTGCAGCGCTGCGAACGGTTTTCGGCCCCATCGTGCCGACCAGCAACTCCGGTCCGTTGGCTTGTACCGGCGGCGGCCCGACGGGGACGACGGAGTCCGTGATCTTCTCGCCGGCCCAGACGCGCTTCATCACCGCGACGCTGTCGGCCAGCCCACGCATCGTCTGCGTCGCAGGGTCGGCGCCGACGCCGTGATAGTCCTCGTGTCGACCCCCGACACCGAGGCCGACCGTCAGTCGACCACCGCTGAGCATGTCACCCGTCGACAGCTGTTTGGCCAACATCACGGGGTCGTGCAACTGGGGCACCACGACCGTCGTCACCAACCGCACCCGGTCAGTCCACGCGCAGAGCGCACCCATCAGCGTCAGGCATTCGGGATTGTCGAAGGCGATGCGCTCACCCCAGCACAGCGACGAGAAGGGGCCGCTGTCGATGAGTTTGGCCCACGCCTCCAGCGTCGCCGCGTCCAAATCCGGCTCCATAATCGGCATGGTCATCCCGATCCGCACGTCGGCGATTCTGGCACGGCTCAGTCGGTGGTCCGGGCAAGTCCGACGACACGCAGCAGATCCGGGCGCCGCATGGCGAGCCCTACCCACATCAGCACGCCCACGTACACCGCAAACAGGGTGTGCGACAGCAGCGGCGACTCCACGCGCATATTGGCCGTGACCGCACCACCCAGATACGCCGTGATCCCGAGTGCGCCCAGTACGGCGGTGCGAGGGATCACGTAGACGACGACGCAGACGGCCAGCACGATGCCCATGATCAGCGCCTGGCCCGGGGGGAAGCCGAGGGCCTGCGTGCCCTCCTTGACCTGGGGTACCGCGGCGAGCTTGCCCACGGCGTCGAAGGCGAGAAACGCGGCGACCAGGACGCTGATGACGATGCCGGCCTTGCGAAGCGTCGATGACCGGTGGGCGGGCTCGATGCTGACGTTTTCGTTGGCGATGACGCTCATGGTGGTACTCCCTGCTGTTGTCGAGGCATTGATGACAAGACAGACCGGGGCTGGGCCGAGAACTCATCGCGACTGGCAGCATGAACCCATGACGATCACCACCAGCTCCATCGCGCACGTGCGACTCACGGTCACTGATATCGAGCGGTCGCGGCAGTTCTACGAAAGCGTATTCGGCTGGCCGGTGCTGATCGAGGCGCCCGAGAGTGCCGACGCGGCCACGCAGGAGGCGCTGGGCTTTCTGTTCGGCGGTGTGATCTACGACCTCGGTGGCACGCTGGTCGGCCTTCGGCCCGTCGCGTCCGACACGTTCCACGAGGACCGCTGCGGGCTGGACCACCTGGCTTTCCGCGTCGGCAGCAAGGCCGAATTGGACGACGCGGCAGCGCATCTCGATGAGGTCGGGGTCGACCATGAGCCTATCAAGGACATCGGCCCGTCGTACATCTTGGAATTCCGTGACCCGGACAACATCGCGCTGGAGCTCACCGCGCCGAAGTAGTGGCTAAGCGGGCGAGTCCTTCTTGGCCTTGATCGGATCGGCCGAGGGCGGCGCGAAGATGTTGCCGCGCACCCCTCCTCGGAATGTGCGCACGGCGACCAGACACCAGGTGCTCAGCAGGCCCACGTAGGCGATGGCCGCGGCGAAGCGGAACGCCGGCAGACCGGTGTGGACGGCCAGCTGCGTGGTGCCGGTGACGAAGGTGCCGACCGGGAAGGTCAGGCTCCACCACGTCAGCGCGAACGGCATCCCGCGCCGCAGGGTGCGGATGGTCAATGCCGTTGCCAATGCGATCCACAACACCGCGAAGCCCCACACCGGAACGCCGTACAGGATCGCGAAGACGCCCATGCCGTCGGCTAGCCGTGGTTCAACGGCCATCGCTGCGTTCGTGCCGAGAAGCCCTGCAGCCGTGATGGATTGGCCGAGCGGACCGAGCACTATCCACAGCGTTGGCACGCGCGCGGTGCCCGAGGTGCCGAAGTGCGCAAGCCGGCTCCACACCATCGAGATGATGATGAGCGACGCGACGAGCGAGAGCCCGAACATCGCGTAGCAGCCGTAGAGCATGGTTTGCCTGCCGGTGCCCGGCGCGATGTGCGGGATCAGCAGCGCACCCGTCGCCGCGGACACCATCGGCGGCACCACCGGCATCAGCCAACCGCCGAATGCGGCGTCGGGCTCGACCCGGTACTGAGTGAACATCAGATACGGGATGCTGATCGCGGTGAACAACCCGCCGAGCGTGCCCGCAGTCCACAGCACCCAATCGAGATCGATCGCTGCCCGCTCACCGATCAGGTCCCTGCCGACGAGGGTCGCCCCGGCGCCGACGGTGAGCAGGGCCATCGGCGCTGCGCCGTAAAAATGGCCCATCTGCGGGTTGTAGGCATGGCTGCGGGCCACGGTCGGGTGGCGTACCCAATGGGCGGCCACGGCGACGATGAGCATCACCAGCCATACCGTGCTCGCCACCCAGACCGCCTCGGCGAACGCGCGCAGACCGGGGACATGCAGCGGCAACGTCGCACCCGCTGTCGCCACGATGCCGGTGCCCATGACCGAGGCGAACCAGTTCGGCCCGAGAAAGCCCAGCCGCTGCTGCCGGTCGGTCGTTGTCATCGGGCCATCATCGCGCCTGCGGGGGTTATCCCCCGGCAGGTTCTCGGGAAAACGCTGTGTCGCACCTGCGCTGCGGTCCATAGGTTGAAGGCATGGTTGCAGTCACCGACACCAGCCCCGACACTGCTCCGGCACCCGATGCCGCCGGCGAGCCCGTCTCCGCGGTCCCGCGCAACATCGGCGTGGTGCCGACCGCGTCGATGCTGACCGGAGCCGCGATCGCAACCGTGTGGGTCTGGATTCCGTTGACGATCTTCATCATTGGCGTCTCGTCGATCCCAAGCGGCGTCGGCTTCGCGCTCTGCGCCATCGTGTTCATCTATCTGATGCGCGGCGTCGAACACGTCGAACGCGTACGCAGCGAGGCGGTGTTCGGCCTGGGCATCGCCGTTCCGCCACGGCGAATATCGCCGTATGCCGGCTTCCAGCGCTGGCTGCATCAACTCTGGCTGGACATCAGCAGCACCCGGTTCTGGAAGGCCACCGCCCAGCACTACCTGCGCATGCTCTACGACATGCTGGCCGCGGGCACCGCGCTTGCGCTACTGGCCTGGGCAATCTTGGGTCCGGCCGCCGCGATCGCGATCCGGCAGAGCGACCCCGACGCCGGTCTGTCGTTCATATCGCCGCCGCTGGCGTTCCTCACCGCCGTCGTTGCGGTGGTCGGGGCTGTGGTGATCCTGGTGTTCGCGCCCGCCGTCGACGCGATCATCGACCGCTGGCTGCTGTCGCCTTCGCCGACCGCGGCGCTGCAGTACCAGGTCAGCGCGTTGGCAGACGCGCGTCAGGGCGCGGTGTCGTCGGCGCAGACCGAGCGTCACCGCATCGAACGCGATCTGCACGACAGCGTGCAACCGCGACTGGTGTCGCTTGCGATGACCATCGGGCTGGCGCAGACCAAACTCGACACCGACCTGCCCGCGGCCAAGCAACTGATCGCCGAGGCGCACGACGACGCGAAGAGCGCACTTGTCGAGTTGCGAAACGTGGTGCGGGGCATCGCACCGACGATCCTGTCCGACCGCGGCCTCGACGCCGCCTTGTCGGCGGTGGTGCAACGTTCGGCAGTACCCACCACGCTCAACGTGTACCTGCCGCGCCGACTGCCCGACGAAGTCGAATCGGTGGCCTACTTCGTCGTCGCCGAGACGGTCACCAACATCGCCAAACACGCAGCGGCCACCCAGGCCGTGGTCACCGTGCGCCTTGACGAAGCGGCCAACCAATTGCACGTCACCGTGTTCGACGACGGCCGCGGCGGAGCATCGGTCACCACCGACGAGAACGCCACGGGCCTGCGCGGGCTCGAAGATCGGGTGCGGGCCGCACACGGCACGTTCACGGTGTCCAGCCCGGCCACCGGCCCGACGATCATCACCGCGGTGCTGCCATGCGCGTAGTGATCGCCGAGGATTCGGCGCTGCTGCGGGCGGGCATCGAGCGGATCCTCACCGACGCCGGCCACGAGGTGGTCGCCGGCGTGCCCGATGCGACGAATCTGCTCCGGCTGGTCAATGAGAAGCGGCCCGACCTGGCGATCCTCGATGTCCGGATGCCGCCGACGTTCACCGACGAGGGCATCCGCGCCGCGGCACTGCTGCGCAGCCAGAATCCGGAGTCGCCGGTGCTGGTCCTGTCGCACTACGTCGAGGAGCGCTATGCCGCCGACCTGATCGCTTCGGACACAAAGGGATTCGGCTATCTGCTCAAGGATCGAGTGGCCGACGTCCCCGCGTTCCTTGACGCCGTCGAGGTCGTTGGCGGTGGCGGCACTGTGCTCGATCCGGAAGTGGTTTCGCAGATCCTGGTGCGTTCGCATCGCCGCAGCGCGCTCGACGAGTTGACCCCCCGCGAGCGCGAGGTGTTGCAACTGATGGCTGAGGGCAAGACGAACTCGGCGATCGCCGCATCGCTGTTCGTCTCCGTCGGGTCGGCGGAAAAGCACATCGCGTCGATCTTCACCAAGCTGGGCCTGGCTCCAGACGAAAGCGAGAACCGCCGCGTGCTGGCGGTCCTGCGCTACCTCGAATCCTGAAGCACCGAAAGGGTTTTGATCGTGACAACCATCGCTCCCCCACCACCGGCACCGGTGACCCCGCCACCTCCGCTCTCCCCCGGCGGGCGGACCGCGTTCCGGATAGCGCTCATCGCCGCCGCGGCGGTGCTGGTGGTGGGGACCCTCGCCTCGCTCGGCGCGGCGGCGTGGGGCATCGCCAGTTTCCGGGTCATCACCGACAGCAAGCCGCTGCCGGTCGGGATGCGGTCGGTGGTTGTCGACACTGGCTCGGTGCCGATCGCGATTCGTATCACCACCGACCGCGAGGCGCGTGAGCCCCGGGCCGATCTGCGGATGGTCAACTCCGTTCGGGCGGGGGCGAACCCGTTAGTGGTCGACAGCGATGCGGCAGGCGCGCGAGTCACGATCAACGGCGAGTCCTCGGCTTTCCTGGACTTCGGCCGCGCGGGTGAGATCAACCTGGTGCTGCCGCCCGACCTCGGCCGAAAGCTGACGGTGACCGCCAAGCAGGAGACGGGCGTAGTGCTGGCGCAGGCCGATCTCGACCAGCTGATCGCGCACACCGACACCGGTGCGGTCGTGCTCAGCGGGACGACGCGGCGCGTCGAGATCCACAACGTCGACGGTGAGGTGGTCACGCGCGATCCGATCCGGGTGCTCGAGTCGTTCAGCGCCACCACCGAAAACGGCGATGTCAGGGTCGATTTCGCAGAGACACCGCCGCGGACAGTCGATGTCTCCAGTCAAAACGGTGACGTCGTCGTCGCGCTGCCTGCGCGCGGCCCGTACGTCGTGAACGCCAATACCGACAACGGCTCGACGGTGATACGGGTACCGCAGACCGCGAACCGCGAGAATGCGGCAGCCGTCGTCACCGCCCGATCACAGAACGGCGATGTCGTCATCGACGATCTGCGGTAGAGGTTCCGCGGCCGGGGCATATGTGAATTTGCCCGCGTACGTAGCGACAACGGCTTCAGCGCCAGGCAGCCGATGCCGTGTTGTCGCTCTGTACGCGGGCAAAAACAGAAGGGTCTTTGCCGCCACGGCCCAACTCGACATCGTGAATCAGCGGCAGCCCGAACAGCGTGACCTGCCTGGAATCGCCGAACACCACGATGCGGGCGATCCCGGACGCGGTGACGTCGAGCAGCGCGATCCCGAACGCGCGCAGCACGCCGTCGCCGTCGCGACGATAGGCCGCCACCGCGGGCTGACCGTTGGCGCCGATCTCTACCATTCGCCAATCGCCCTGCACGCCAACCACGCTCGCGAGATAGGGCAGACACGTCGCCCGGCCCGAGAACCAGGTCCGCGAGCCGACCATCTCCAGCGCGGCATCGTGCCGCAGCGCGTCGGCGAGCAACGTGGTGTCGGCGTTCTCGAACGCGGTCATGTACTTCTCGAGCAGCTCGCGGGCCCGCGGTTCGGTCGGCTCGATGACCTCGTCGGCGTTCGGCGCGATGTCCTGCATCCGCGCGCGGGCCCGCTGTAGCGCACTCTTCACGGCCACGACACTGATGTCGAGCATCGCGGCGACGTCCGCAGCAGGGAAGGCCAGCACATCGCGGAGCAGTAGCACCGCGCGCTGCTGCGCGGGAAGGTGCTGCAGGCTCGCGATCAGTGCCAGCCGAAGACTCTCCCGCGACGTCACGACCGCAGCCGGGTCGTCGACCCGGGAATCCGGAATGACCTCCACCCACGTCACATTCGGCGCTGGTGCGGCTTCGGCATGCGGGTCGTCGGCGGGGCCCGCCAGGCCCGAAGGCAACATCCGCCTGCTGCTATGAGCCAAGGCCGTCAAACACGTGTTCGTCGCGATCCGATACAACCAGGTCCGCATCGAAGACCGGTTCTCGAAGTCCTGGTACGCGCGCCACGCCCGCAGATAGGTTTCCTGCACGACGTCTTCGGCGTCGTGTGCCGACCCCAGCATCCGGTAACAGTGCGCGAGCAGTTCGCGCCGGTACGGTTCCGTGTCGCGGACGAATTCGCTCATGCGGCCGCCGGGGGAAACTGGTAGATCTTCTCCGGTGTGATGCGCACGATCAGTCGTTCGGCGTCGGGCTCGGGCGGCGGCGTCGTGCCACCCATGTATCTGTCGTACATCTCGTACAGCAATCGCTTCTCCGGGTCTTCGACGATCTCGACCGTGCCACGGATCTCCAGGTAGCGCGGCTGCCGCTTGTCCGCGACCAGCAGGCTGACCCGAGGATCGCGAGCCATATTGCGCGTCTTCAGGCGACCCTTGATGGTGCTGAACACCACCGTGTCACCCTCGCGTTTGACGAATATCACCGACGACTGCGGGCGCCCGTCGGCGTTCGACGTGGCGATCGCCGCGATGTGTGGTCCGTCGAGCACTTCGCGCGCGAGCTCGTTGAGCGTTATGTCCATGCCGGTATAGACACGCGGAGGCGCGAAAAGGAATCGGTGGGCTAGGTGAGGCTGCTGACGATCTCGGCGACCGTGGCCGCCCTGGCGTGCCGATAGCCGGTGCCCGCCCAAACGTTGACGGCGTGCGGATCGCCTGCCCGAACCGAGGCCTGCCGAAGCGGGCTCGTGAGCCAGTGGATCTCGGGATAACCAAACGTCGCCTCGGCTTCATGTTCGTCGATGAACCGGTTGCGCAGCCCGCGCGCGTAGCGGCCGGAGAAGGCCCTCGTCACAACGGTTTCCGTGAACTGCGGGTCCTGCAGCGCGGCGCGGTGCACCGGGCTGCTGCCCGACTCGGCCGACAGCAGGAACGCCGTGCCGAGTTGCGCCGCGACTGCGCCGGCCGCCAGCACCCGCCCGACATCCTCGGCCGTCATCAACCCGCCCGCTGCCACGACCGGCACGTCGACGGCGCCCTCGACGTCGGCCAGCAGTTCGTCGAGGGGCTGCGTGGCCGGCTGCGCGGCAGGGTCGAACGTGCCGCGGTGGCCGCCGGCCGACGGTCCCTGCACCGCTACTGCGTCGACGCCGCGCGAAACCGCCGTCCGCGCCTCGGCCAATGTGGTCACGGTCCCGACGACCGTGACGCCGGCTTCTCGCAATCGGCGGCACTCCTCCGCACTCGGCACGCCGAACGTGAAGGAAGCGACATCGGGTCGCACATCGAGCAGCACTTCGATCTTGGTCGCCCAGTGGTCGTCGTCGAACCGCGGCTCACCCAGCTTGGCGCCGTAGCGCTGCGCCTCGGGTGCGAGCGCCTTGGCGTACAGCTCGATGTCCTCGCGGCTGCCGGCACTCGGTTGCGGCACAAACAGATTCGCGCCGACCGGACCTGACGTGAGGCTTCGCGCCGCGGCAAGCCGCTCGGCGAACGCCTCGGCCGTCAGGTAACCCGCGGCCACGAAGCCGAGCCCGCCTGCGTTGGTGCCGGCGGCCGCGAGTTCCGGCGTCGACGGCCCACCGGCCATGGGCGCGACGATGATCGGCACTGAAAGTTCGCGAAAGTCGAACGCCATCGATCCTTCGTACCACTCGGGGCACAGCCGCTATCTGAGGGCCTTGCCGAACAGCAGGCAGTCCTGCGGCTCGGTGGAGATGTTCGGCAATACGGCGTAGCGCGCCATCCGACCCTCGAAGGCCAGCCCGCTGCGCTCGAGCACCGCCGCCGAGCCCGTGTTGTCGACGTGACAATGGGCCGTCACCCGGTAGACGTGCGGGTCGGCCTTGGCCTTGTCGATCAGCAGCTGCAGCACCTCGGACATGATGCCCTTGCGCCACCACTGCCTGCCAAGGCAATAGCCCAACTCGACGGTGTGCGGCGGATGCCGCCGCCAGCCACACAAGCCGACAGCACCGGTGCCGTCGCGCAATTCGATCAGCCATGTCGTCTCGCCGCCGACGTTGAAGAACTCGGTGATCACCCGCCGTGTCTCGGCCACGTTCGGATGCGGACTCCACGACAGATAGCGCGTCACCTCCGGATCGGACGCGACGCGCTCGAACAGCAGCTCGGCGTCGTCGATGGTGGGTGCACGCAGCGTGACCCGTGGACCGGTGAGCACGGGGACGCCGATGTTGTCGGACACCGTCCTATCCTGGATCGATATGGCAATCACGTTCAACCACACCATCGTCGCCGCGAGGGATCGCGAGGAATCGGCCCGCTTCTTCACCGAGCTGTTCGGCCTGCCGGCCGCCAAGGAATTCGGCCCGTTCCTGGCAGTAGGGCTCAGTCACGACGCCAGCCTCGACTACGCGCAGGTGGCCGAGGGCGAGGACATCCGCCCGCAGCACTACGCGTTCCTGGTGTCCGAGGACGAGTTCAGCGAGATCTATGGACGCATCCAGGCCCGCGGCCTGCAGCACTGGGCCGATCCACGGGGCGCCAGGCCCGGCGAGATCAACACCAACGACGGCGGCCGCGGCGTCTACTTCCAGGACCCCAGCGGGCATTATCTGGAGATCCTCACCCGGCCCTACGGATCAGGTGCCGGCTGAGCCGGGACGCCAGGGTGCCGACACCGTCGCCGTCGAGGCGGCCCAACATCGCTTCTCGGTTGCCAAGCACGGACACCAATTCGGCGGCGGGGCCACGCACCAACCGCCCCTGACCGTGCGTCCAGTCGGCGTCGGTGGCGACCAGCCGCAGCCCTCGACTGTTGCGGTAGGCGGGCACGAACGGGTTCGGCACGTGCACTTGGGTGTTGAGCACCGCGACGAGGGCGTCGGCGGGAATCGCGGGTTCGCGGCCGAGCGCGAACAGTATGTCGAGTTCGTGGGTGATGTGGTCACCAAGCAGTAGCTGCGGGGGGAAGTAGCGGCCTAGCCCCTGCGGCCGCTGGGTCAGCCTGTCGAAGTCGTCGAGCAGTTGCAGTGGGGTACGCGACGCCGCCAGCGACCGCGCCATGGCGGCGTTCGCACGGTCGAACGACCAACTGTGACAGCGCATCCCGGCCACTACCGCGGTGGCTGCGGCGCTGTACCCGACGACGAGATGCGCAAGCACGTCGTGGTTGGACCAGCTGTCGCACAGGCTTGGCCGTGCCCACTCCTCGGCACTGAATGTCTCAGCCATGGCCTGGAAGCG
>Ga0070665_100001406_pt1 | contig 28298 bp, 26 predicted proteins | sample KBSS13metaG_FD_65862 | JGI IMG/M metagenome (GOLD analysis project Ga0070665, IMG submission 65862) | Switchgrass rhizosphere microbial communities from Kellogg Biological Station, Michigan, USA - KBS S1-3 metaG | ecosystem: Host-associated > Plants > Roots > Rhizosphere > Soil ... | reverse complement strand
CGCGGACGCCCCGGCGGACGCGCAGGAGCCCGCCGAGGTCTCCAGCTGAGCACTCCGCCTTCGCCCGAACGGCACCCCGGGGAGACGATCTCTCCCCGGGGTGCCGTTCGGGCGTCCGGGGACGGGGTGGAGCGCACGACCCTGCCCTCCGGGGTGCGCGTGCTCACCGAGCACGTCCCCGGGGTGCGGTCCGTCGCGCTCGGGATCTGGATCTCCATCGGCTCCCGCGACGAGCGCCCGGACCAGGCGGGCGCGGCGCACTACCTGGAGCATCTGCTGTTCAAGGGCACCGGGAAGCGCACCGCGCAGGGGATCGCGGAGGAGATGGACGCGGTCGGCGGCGAGCTCAACGCCTTCACCGCCAAGGAACACACCTGCTACTACGCGCACGTCCTCGACGAGGACCTGCCGCTGGCGCTCGACGTCCTCGCCGACGTCGTCACGAACGCGGAGCTCGCGCACACGGACGTCGAGCTCGAGCGCGGTGTGGTCCTCGAAGAGATCGCCATGCGAGACGACGATCCCGAGGACCTGCTCGGCGAGCTCTTCGACGAGGCCCTGCTCGTCCACCACCCGCTCGGCCTCCCCGTGATCGGCTCCGAGGAGTCCATCCGCGGGATGAGCCGGGACACGCTGCACGATTTCTGGCGGGCGGAGTACACCGCGCCGCGGATGGTCGTGGCGGCGGCGGGGAACCTGGACCACACACACGTCGCGGACCTCGCGGCGAAGGCGCTCGGCACGGACGCGGAGGCGGTCCCGGTCGTCCCGCGGGCGGCCGGACGGGTGCGCCTCCCGGCTCGCCGTGGGCTCGCCCTGCGCACGGACGACTCCGAGCAGGCGCACCTGATGCTCGGCGTGCCCGCGCTGGACCGACACGACCCGCGCCGCCCCGTGCTCGCGGTGCTCAACACCGCGCTCGGCGGCGGCCTGTCCTCGCGACTGTTCCAGCAGGTCCGCGAGCAGCGCGGACTCGCCTACCAGGTGTACTCGTCGCAGGTGTCCTACGCGGACGCCGGGACCTGGTCGGTCTACGCGGGCTGCGCCCCGGAGCGGCTCGGCGAGGTCGTCGCGGTGGTGCGGGACGTGCTCGCGGGCGTCGCGGCGGAGGGGATCAGCGAGGCCGAGGTGCTGCGGGCCAAGGGCTCGCTGCGCGGCGGGACGGTGCTGGGGCTGGAGGACACGGCCTCGCGGATGAACCGCCTCGGCCGCTCCGAGCTGGACCACGGCCGCCAGCGCACGCTCGCCGAGACCCTGGCGAGGATCGACGCCGTCACCCCGGCCGAGGTCGCCGCCCTCGCCGAGGAGCTGCTGAGCCAAGACCTCACCGCCGCGGTGGTGGGCCCGTTCGACGACCTGGACGCCCTCCCCGCCGCCCTCCACGACCTCGCCTGACCCCGCCCGACCCGCGCCGAGCCCCGCCCGACTCGCGCGGAGCTGTGTGCGACTCGCGCGGCGTCGTGTGCGACTCGCGCGGCGTCGTGTGCGACTCGCGCGGAGCTGTGTGCGACTCGCGGGTCCCTTCCCCGCGAGTCGCACATGTCGGGGCGCGAGTCGCACGACACGTGGCGCGAGTCGCACGACACGTGCCGCGAGTCGCACAGCCTGGGGCGCGAGTCGCACATGTCGGGGCGCGAGTCGCACAACCCGTGCCGCGGGTCGGGGGGCTCGGCTAGCGTGATCATGTGTCCGAGGGGGCGACCACCTATCGCGTCGATCTCGTGAGCTTCGTGCGCAGTGCCCTCGCGGGCGGGGTCGTCGCCCTGGCCGTGTGTTGGGCGGTCGGTGGGGTGCCGGTGGTCGTCGTGGCGGTTCTGGCGGTGGTGGTGGCGCTGCTGCACGACCTCGTCGTCGAACGAGTCCGTGTCGGGCCCGGCGGGATCGTCCGGGGCGGGTGGGCGGTGCGTCCGCGGACCCTGCCCTTCGCGACGGTGCGGCTCGTGGACGTCGAGCGCCGCGACGGCGGCTCCGAGGACGGGCCGATCGACCTGCTCCGGCTGGAGCTCACCGACCGCGGGCCGGTCACACTGGTCCGCTACGTCGAGGCGCCGCCCACGGACCTGCTGCTCGACCTGCGGAGCAGGGGGCTCCCGCTCGGCGCGGGCGCGCAGGACGCGCTGCGCGACGGGCGTCGTCGGGACACCGTGGTCCGCTGGAACCGGCGGCTCACCCTCGCCGGGACGGTCGTCGCCGCGGGGGCGCTCGGCGCGACGATCGGGACCCTCCCGTTCTGAGTAGGCTGATCACGTGGTGTTGTCGCTGGTCGCGGGCCTGCTGATCGTCGTCGGACTGGTGGGTGTCGTCTCCCAGGTCCTGCCGGGGCTGATCGTGGTGCTGGCGGGGGTCGCGGTGTGGGCGGTCCCGCGCGGCGACGCGCTGGGCTGGTGGATCCTCGGGATCGCCGCCGCCCTGCTCGTCCTCGGCACGGTGGTGAAGTACCTGGTCCCGGGCAAGCAGCTCAAGGACGCGGGCGTGCCCGGGCGGTCGCTGCTGCTCGGTGCGGTGCTGGGGATCATCGGGTTCTTCGTCATACCGGTGATCGGGCTGTTCCTCGGCTTCGTCCTCGGGGTCTACCTCGCGGAGCTGGCGCGCCTGGGCAGCTCGGCCGCGGCCTGGCCGTCGACCAGGCACGCCCTGCGCGCGGTGGGGTGGAGCATCGTCATCGAGCTGGCCGCGGGCCTGCTGATGACCGCCGCCTGGATCACCGGCCTGGTCATCGCCTAGACCTCGCTCAGACCCCGCCAGACCCCGCCAGTCCCCGCCAGACCTCGCCAGGCCTCGCCGTGACCGCGGTCAGACCCGGAAGTGCGCGGCCGGGGTGTGGCCGAAGTGGCGGCGGAAGGCGTCGACGAAGCCGTTGAGCGAGGTGTAGCCGACGCGGCGGGCCACGCCGGCGACCGGCACCCCGTCGGCCAGCAGAGGGAGGGCGGCGCGGAGCCGGACCTGCGTCCGCCAGTCCGTGAAGGTCATGCCGGTGTCGGCGAAGGCCCGGCGCAGGGTGCTCACGCTCGTGCCGAGCTCGCAGGCCCAGTCCTCGAGTAGGCGCGGGTCGGCCGGGCTGCCCGTCAAGGTCTCCGCGACCACCCGGGCCCGTCGGTCGACGGGCATCGACACCTCGACGCCCGGGTCCGACACCGCCCCGACCAGGCCGAACAGCAGAGTGCGGGCGGACTCCTCGACGGCCCGCAGCGCGGGCCCCGACAGGGCCAGCAGCAGCTCGCGCAGCAGCGGGCCCACTCCGATCACGGTCGGCTCGGTCCAGTCCAGCGGGCACGCGCGCGGCCACACGTAGAGACAGTGCAGCGCGGCGGGCGGGCGGTTGGTGGTGTCGTGCACGGCGTGCGCGGGGATGAACAGCGCCCGGGTCGGCGGCAGCACCCAGGAGCGGCCCTCGACCACCGCGGTGGTCAGGCCCTCGCTCACCCAGGCGATCTGGTGCTGGTGGTGCCGGTGCAGGCCCCACCCGCCGGGTTCGGACGGACCGAACCGGCAGATCCACATGTCGAGGACGTCGTCGCCCTCGTGGCCCTCGTAGGGCGCGGCCTGTACCGCGAGGGTCATGGCGGCTCCCTGGGGTGGTGTGAACGCTGAGCTGGTAGGTCTCGCAGGATACTGAGGTTAGCCTCACCGATGTGCGTCTCCGTGTCCTGGTTCCCGCCCTGTTGTCCGCTGCTGCGCTCGCGTTGACCGGCTGCTCCGCCGCCGCGCCCGAGGTGCCCGCCCCCGAGGCGGTGACCGTCGCGCACCAGTTCGGGACCACGACCGTCCCGCCGAACCCCCAGCGCGTCGTCAGCGCCGGGTACACGGAGCAAGACACGTTGCTGGCGCTCGGCGTCACGCCCGTCGCGGTGACGGACTGGTACGGCGACCAGCCCTACGCGACCTGGCCCTGGGCGCGGGACGAGCTCGGCTCGGCCACCCCGACGGTCCTGACCGCGAAGGACGGCCCGGACTTCGAGGCCATCGCCGCCCAGCGCCCCGACCTGATCGTCGCGACGAACGCGGGGCTGGACCAGGCGCAGTACGACCGGCTCGCGGCGATCGCGCCGACGGTCGCACAGCCCGCGGGCGGCAGCGCCTACTTCGCGCCGTGGGACCAGCAGACCCTGCTGATCGGCGAGGCCCTCGGCAAGAGGACCGAGGCCACCACACTGGTCGACGGGATCAAGAAGCGCTTCGCCGACACCGCCGCGGCGAACCCGGAGTTCCGCGGCACCCCGGCGATCTTCCTGCAGGCCCCGTACTACGACGGCTCCGCGATCGCCTACCAGGACGGCCTGTCCACGGACTTCCTCACCGACCTCGGCTTCACCGTGCCCGCGGACATCGACCGCTTCGCCCCGGAGGGCGACTCCCAGCAGGCCTACATCCCGATCGAGAGCCTCGGCGTGCTCAACTCGGCGAAGGTCCTGGTCTGGGCGACCGAGAACACCGAGGCCCGGACCGAGCTCGAGGCGCAGCCGCTGTACCGCTCGCTCACCCCGGTCCAGGGCGGCAACCTCGCCTTCACCGACGACGTGCTGGCGGGCGCGATCTACTTCACCAGCCCGCTCTCGCTGCCCTACGTGCTCGACGAGCTGGTGCCCCTGCTCGACAAGGCGGTGGCGGGGAACCCGGAGACCCGCCCCGTAGGCTCCCCTGCATGATCCGTGTGGCGGTGCTGGGGGCGAAGGGACGCATGGGGTCGGAGGCGGTCGCGGCGGTCCGCGCCGCCGACGACCTGGAGCTGGTCGCCGAGATCGGCTCCGGCGACCCGATCTCGGCCGTCGCCCCCGCGGACGTCGTCGTGGACCTGACCAGGCCGGACGTCGTGCTGGACAACCTGCGCTACGTTCTCGGCGCCGGCAAGCACGCCGTCGTCGGGGTGTCGGGGTTCGACGAGGCGCGGCTCGCGGCGGTCCGGGAGATGCTCGCCGGGACGGACCTCGGCGTGCTGATCGCCCCGAACTTCGGCGTCGGCGCGGTGCTGACGATGCACTTCGCCGCGATCGCGGCGCCGTTCTTCGAGTCCGTCGAGATCGTCGAGGCGCACCACGAGAAGAAGGTGGACGCGCCGTCGGGCACTGCCGCCCGCACCGCGACCCTCGTCGCGCGGGCGCGGGCCGAGGCGGGGCTGGGCCCCGTGCCGGACGCCACGACCAGCGACCCGGACGGCGCCCGTGGCGCGGTCGTCGACGGGATCCACGTGCACGCCGTCCGGATGCCCGGGGTGGTCGCGCAGCAGGACGTCATCCTCGGCGAGGCGGGGGAGACCCTCACGATCTCGCACAACAGCGTCGACCGGGCGTCGTTCATGCCGGGCGTGCTGATGTCGATCCGGGCCGTCCCGCAGCGGCCCGGCCTGACCTTCGGCCTCGAGCCCCTACTCGGTCTCCAGGCTTAGCGGACCGGCGTGCCGGATCTCGCGGACCGTGCGCTCGCCGGTGTCGAGGGTGCGGACCGCGCCGTCGGCCGCCCAGCCCGCCCGGTCGTAGAAGCGCCGCGAGGCGGTGTCCGCCTCCGGGACCCAGGCCCGGCCCTCCTGCGAGCCGGCCCGGCGTAGCGCCGCGCCCGCCACCGCGAGCAGCCGTCCGCCGTGCCCACGCCTGCCCCAGCGTGGCTCCACCAGCAGCGTGCTGACCTCCGCGATGGCCAACCCGTCCTGCCCGGCGTAGTGCGCGGCGGCGCAGAAGCCGACCGTCCACTCGCCCTCCAGCGCCACGAACACGTGGAAGGGGTCCCCGGCGGCGACGGCGTCGTGCCAGGTGGCGCGGGCGTCGTCGCCGGTCAGCGCGTCGAGAGCCGCGGGCGGGAGCAGGTCGGCGTAGACCAGCCGCCAGGTCTCGGCCTGGATGCGGACGATCTCGTCGACGTCCGCGTCGACGGCGGGGCGGACCGAGGCGAGGGCCATGGCCGCATTCGTACCCTGCCCCACTCCGCCTGGCCCGAGCGGCCCCGACATGGCACCGTCGGCATACGTGAACGACCGTTCAGCACCCCTGCGGACCGCCTGGCTCGCGCTCGGCTCGGTCTACCTGCTCTGGGGATCGATCTACCTGCTGAACCGGTTGATCATCACCGACGTGCCGCCGCTCCTCGCGGGTGGCGTCCGGTTCCTCGTGGCCGGGGGGTCGCTGGCGGCCCTGGTGCTGGTCGTCGCGGGGCCGTCCGGGCTGCGCATGACGCGTCCGCAGCTGCTCACCACCCTGCTCTCCGGACTGCTCCTCCCGGCCTGGGGCAACGGGTTGGTGGCGATCGCCCAGACGCAGATCCCGTCCGGACTGGCCGCGCTGCTGCTCGCCGTCGTGCCGCTGTACATCGCGGTGCTGCGCTCCGTGACGGGGGACCGGCCGTCGCCTGCGACGCTGGTCGGCGTGTTCGTGGGGCTGGTCGGGCTCGCGGTGCTGGTGTTCGCGGGGCCCGGGTCCGGCGGGACCGCGGGCAGCGCCTGGTGGGGTCCGTGGCTCGTCGTGCTGGCCGGGCTGGGCTGGGCCACCGGAACCTTCGCGACGACCCGGCTGCCGGTTCCGCCGAACCCGTTCGCGCTGGCCGCGGTGCAGATGCTCGCCGGCGGCGTGATCATGCTGGTGGTCGGGGCCGCGGTGGGCAGCCGGGTCGATCTCGGCGCGCTGCCCTCGTCGACGTGGTGGTTCTGGGCGGCCGCGGCCCTGGCCACCCTCGGCGGGTTCAGCGGGTACGCGATCGCCCTGCGCGGGCTGCCCGTCTCCAGCGTCGCGACCTATGCGTACGTCAACCCGGTGATCGCGGTGCTGCTCGGGGTGCTGCTGGTGAACGAGCGGTTCTCGCTGCTGCAGGTGCTGGGCGGCGGGATCGTGCTGGTCGCCGTCGTGCTGGTGCTGCGCGCGGAGCGGAGACCACGCGACGACGGCTCCGTCCACGAGCCCGTCCCGGACCCACCGCCGCGTTAGAGCGTGTCCCGCGGATCATCCAGCCGGTGTGCGACGCCCCAGGCGGGCACCCCGCAGCGTTGTCGTCGCCGCTCCTCCGCCTTGCGGTGCGCCCACCTGGAACGCCGCCCCCTCGGCATGGATCCACGGGACACGCTCTAGCCCGTCATCGTCGGAGGCTGATCACGCGCTGAGAACTGTCGGGGGTGGGTGGCAGCATGCCTCCCGTGCGGACTCTCTCGGCCGACGTGGCTCGGCGTACGGCCCTCGCAGCGCAGGGGTTCGCGGAGCAGCGCCCCACCGGACAGGTGACGCGCCGGCACCTCGCGCGGGTGCTGGGCCACACCCAGCTGCTGCAGCTGGACTCGGTGAACGTCGCCGTGCGGGCGCACTACATGCCGGTGTTCTCCCGGCTCGGGGCGTACCCGCGGGCGCTGCTGGACTCCGCCGCCTGGTCCGGCTCGGCGCGCCGCCCTCGGATGATGGTCGAGTACTGGGCGCACGAGGCGAGCCTGCTGCCGGTGGCGGACTGGCCGCTGCTGCTCTCCGGGGCGAAGCGGCCGGGCTGGTGGCGGCACTACGCCGAGCTGGCGGAGCGGCAGTCGGCGCTGGTCGACGACGTGCTCGCCGCGGTCAAGGAGCTCGGCCCGGTGGGTGCGGGCACCCTCGAGCGGGCCCTGGGCGCGGAGGGGCGGCCGCCGGGGGTCAGCTGGTGGGAGCGGTCGGAGGTCAAGCGGATCTGCGAGTACCTGTTCGGGCTCGGGGCGCTCACCACCGGCACCCGGGTCAACTTCCAGCGGTTGTACGACCTGCCCGAGCGGGTGCTGCCGCCGGAGGTGCTGGCCGCGCACCCGATGGACCACGCGTCCGCGGCCCGCGGGCTCGTGCGGCGCTCCGCGCAGGCCTTGGGCATCGCCACGGAGCCGGACCTGCGGGACTACTACCGCTTGGGCCCGGCCGACTCGCAGCGGGCGGTCGCGGAGCTGGTCGAGGCGGGGGAGCTGGAGCCGGTCGCGGTGCGCGGGTGGTCCGCCCCCGCCTACCGGTGGCCCACCGCCACGGTCCCGCGGCGGATCGAGGGGCGGGCGCTGCTGTGTCCGTTCGACCCGCTGATCTGGGAGCGGGAGCGCACCGAACGGATCTTCGGCTTCCGCTACCGCATCGAGATCTACGTGCCGGAGGCCAAGCGGGAGTACGGCTACTACGTCTTCCCCTTCCTGCTCGACGGCGAGCTGGTCGCCAGGGTGGACCTCAAGGCCGACCGCGCGGCGGGGGTGCTGAGGGTGCCCGGGGCGTTCGTCGAGCCCGGGGTGGCGACGGAGCGGGTGGCCGCGGAGCTCGCGGCGGAGCTGGACCTGATGGCGGAGTGGCTGGAGCTCGACGCCGTCGAGGTGGGCGCGCGGGGCGATCTCGCCGGAGCGCTGCGCCGGGCCCGGTGACGCTCGGGGTCCCCCAGTGCCCTGGAGCGCTGGGGCGTCCGAGTGCCACGGAGCGACGCTCGGGGCGTCCGAGTGCTGAGCCCGGGTTCCCGAGCGCCGTGGAGCGACGCTCGGGGACCCCGAGTGGCGGCAGACGCCGCCCGCCTGACACGGACGGGTCAGACGCCCGCGGTCGCGGCCCGCGTCACGTGGATGTCGCCGCTGCCCGTGCGGCCGGTGATCCGCAGGGCGGGACGGTCCGTGGGGGCCACCGCGCCGACGTCGAGATCGCTGTGCGCCCGGCCCGAGCCCGAGGTGAGGTCCAGCTCGGCGGCCACGCCGGAGTGCACCCCGACCCGCAGGGCGCCGGAGCCGGTGGTCAGGTCGAAGGTGCCGGCGTGGGCGTCCGCCACCACGACGTCCCCGGAGCCCGTCTTGAGCGTGAGGTCGCCGTGCACCTCGCCGAGGGTGACGTCGGCGCTGCCCGCCTTGATCGTGGTCGCGCCGCCGAGCGAGGCGGCCGAGATTCCACCGGAGCCGGTGCGGAGCTTGGCGTCCGCCCCGAGGATCCCGAGCTCGATCCGACCGGAACCGGTCGTGACCTCACTGGAACCGGTGACCTCGTCCAGCTGGGCGGCCCCCGACCCGGTGCGGACCGCGGCCCATCCGGCGCGTCCGACCACGGTCACGTCGCCCGCGCCGGTGCGGACCGCGAGCCGCGAGCCCGCGGGCGCCCACACGGTGACCGACAGGGGGACCACGCGCAGCGGGAGGTCCTGGGTGGACCGGACCACCAGTCGTCGGGCCGCGGGGTCCCAGGTCAGCTCGGCCGCCCGCACCGCGGCGGCACCGGGGTCACCGGTCGCGTCCCCGGTGGCGGAGCCCAGCCAGTTGAGGATCCCGGTGAGGCCCTGCTCCCACGGGCTGTCGCCGTTCGGGTCGTGCCGGATCTCGGCGCGGACCTCGGTGGCGGCGTCGTTCAGCTCGATCCGCACCCGCCCGACGTCGATCCCGATCTCGATCTCCGCGGCCTCGGCGCACGGCCAGGCGTCCTGCCTGCCCAGGTCCTGGGTCTCGTCGCTCATCCCTGCACCCACCCCTTCAGACGGCCGTCCCCGCCGTCCCGCTCGTCGGCCCAGCTGCGCTTCTCCCAGCCCCGCTTCCGGCCCGCGAGCGCGCCCTGCACGGCCTGGGAGACCCAGGAGTTCAGCGAGACGCCCTGGGCCTGCGCGGCCTGCTCGGCCTGCGCCTTGATCTGCTCGACCATCCGCAGCGTGATGCGGCTGATGTCGCCCGCGTCCGCGGCGCCGGGCGGGGTGAAGCGCGGGGTGTCCTGCGCGGCGGGCCCGGTGACGCCGACCCGCACGTCCCGCCCGTCCAGCCGGACCTCCACGGTGCGGTCGCCGAGCTCCGAGGTGACCTCGGCGGCCAGGTCGGAGAGGGCGTTCATGATCGCGAGCCGCGCGGCGGGCTCGATGGCCGCGCCGAGCAGTGCCGCCGTGCGCTGCGTCTGCTCGTCCCCGGCGGCGGCGGCGGACGCGAGGTCCTCCCGCAGCTGCGCGACGTACTGACCGATGTCCATGACGCCACTATGGCGTCACTTCTGGCGTCACGCAACCATCGTCGTGATGTCACCAGTGTGCCGGTTACAGTCGCCGCATGCCGGAGACCGTGCCGCCGAAGGTCCAGCTGATCGCGAAGACCGAGTTCTTCGCGCCGGACGACGTGCCGTGGGAGACCGACGCGGACGGCGGCCAGGCCCTCGCCGAGTTCGCCGGTCGGGCCTGCTACCAGTCCTGGACGAAGCCGAACCCGCGGACCGCCACGAACGAGGGCTACCTGCGGCACATCCTCGAGGTCGGGCACCTGTCCGTGCTCGAGCACGGCACGGTGAGCTTCTACCTGTCCGGGATCTCGCGCTCGCTGACCCACGAGCTGATCCGGCACCGGCACTTCTCCTACTCGCAGCTGTCCCAGCGCTACGTCCCCGAGCGGGACGCCGCGATGGTCGAGCCGGACGTCATCGCGGACGATCCCGAGCTGCACCAGATGTTCCTCGACGCCGCCGAGGCCTCGGTCAAGGCGTACGAGAACCTCCTGGAGGGGCTCGAGAAGCGCTTCGCGGACGTCCCGAACGCCACCCTGCGCCGCAAGCAGGCCAGGCAGGCCGCCCGGGCGATCCTGCCGAACGCCACCGAGACGCGGATCGTCGTCACCGGCAACTACCGCGCCTGGCGGCACTTCATCGCGATGCGCGCCTCCGAGCACGCGGACGTCGAGATCCGCGCGCTGGCGGTCGAGGTGCTCAAGCAGCTGCAGGCCGCGGTGCCGAACGTCTTCCGGGACTTCGAGGTCAACACCCTGGACGACGGCACCGAGGTCGCCAGCAGCCCCTTCGTCGCAGAGGGCTGAGCGCGGGGTTAACGGCCCGGGATTCCCGCACGAGTCCCCACCGTCCGTCCTCGGCGCGGAGGACCCGTCCCTGCGAGAGGTCCCCGTGCTGCAGCGCCCGCGTCGTCGGTCCGGTCTCGTCGGCCCGGTCGCGGCGGTCGGGGCGCCCTGGCTGTGGTTCCTCCTGCGCGACCACACCGGCCCCGTCGGCGACGTGGTCGCCATCCTGCTGCCCGTGCTCGTCGTGCTCGGGGCCCTCGCCATGGGCTGGCGACGACGCTGGGCCTACCTCCCCGGGATCGTCTCCCTGCTGCTCGTGGGGCTGGTCGCGGTGCTCGCGCCCTGGCGGCCGGACCCCACCGGCCCGGTGCAGCCCGGGGGCGCGGTACGGGTCGCCGCCGCCAACATCACCGGCGAGTCCGGGGATCCGGCGGCGCTGCTCGCCGATCCCGCGGACGTCACCGTGATCAGCGAGAACGCGTTCGGGGTGCACGAGCGCTTCGTCGCGGCCTACCGCCACTCGGTGTACGGCCGCGCGAACGACGTCGGCGTCTACTCCCGCTACCCGCTGCGCGTCCTCGACCCCGCAGGCCCCGACCTCCCGGGCGTCCGGGTCCGCGTCGAGGCGCCGGTGCCCTTCACCCTCTACGCCCTGCACGTGCCGCGGCCGTGGATCACCGACCGCGGGTACGAGGTCACCCCCGTCGAGCACCACCGGATCATGGTGGCGCTGGCGGCGCAGGTCGCGGCGGAGCCGGGTCCGGTCGTGCTGGCCGGGGACCTCAACACCACCGACCGCGGCCGGGACCACCGGGTCATGACGGCGGTGCTCACCGACGCCGTCCGCGACACCTGGCAGGGCCCGACCCAGGTGACGTCGTGGCGGCTGCTGCTCCTGCGCATCGACCACATCTTCGTGAGCCGGGGCTGGTGCGGCGACGACCCGCTGCACGTCCCGCTACCGGGCTCGGACCACGACGCCGTCACGGCGACCGTCGGCCCCTGTGTCTAGTGTCCCGCACGGCAGATCCGCCGCACATCTCGACGGCCCAGGCCCACGCGGGCGGCGTCGCCGGTCCGGCGAGCACACCCGGTACGAGCCTCGGACCGGCTGCCTGGCCTGCGTGAACCTGGATCCGCCGATATACGCGACGGATCTGCGGTGCGGGACACCAGAGACTCGGCCACTGCTCCAGCACGCGGTCCAGTCCCAGCGTCGCCCGCGCGGCCTCCGCCAGGGACCGTCCCTCCCGCTGCACGACCGCGACGTGATCCATGTCGCCCAGGCTGGTGAGCGGTGAGGGCGCGCGCCGGATAGCGTCGGCCCGGTGAGCCTTGCCACCGCGGAGCGTGCCGCCCTGTCCGACACCCTCGCCGACCTGGGGCCGGACCAGCCGACCCTGTGCGAGGGCTGGACCACCCGAGACCTGCTCGCGCACATGCTCGTCCGGGAGCGGCAGCCGTGGGCGGCGGGCGGGATCGTCGTGCCCCTGCTCGCGCCGCTGGCCGAACGCGGCATGGCCGGCTACGCCGACACCCCCTGGCCGGACATGGTCGCGCAGCTGCGGGAGGGCGCCCCGGTCTGGTCCCCCTACCGGATCGGCAAGCTCGACGAGGTCGCCAACGGCGCCGAGTTCTTCGTCCACCACGAGGACGCCCGCCGCGGCACGCCCGGCTGGCAGCCCCGCCCCGCCGACCTCGAGCGGGACACCGAGCTCTGGCAGCTGGTGACGCGCATGGGCAGGATCCTGCTGCGCCGCAGCCCCGTCGGGGTCGTGGTCCGCCGCCCGGCAGGCGCCACCCACGTCGTCCGCACCGGCTCCGGCCTGGTCACCCTGGTCGGCGAGCCGGCCGAGCTCGTCCTCCATCTCTTCGGCCGCTCCGAGGCGCAGGTCGAGATCGAGGGCCTCCCCGCGGACGTCGAGGCGTACGAGGCGGCGCCGCGCGGGATGTAGCCGAGAGTTCCGTACGCACCCGGACCCGCCGCGGTCGGGACGGTACCGTCACTCCCATGAGCCCCACGCCCGCCCGTCCCTTCGGCCAGGTGTTGACCGCGATGGTCACCCCGTTCGACGCCGAGGGGCGGCTGGACCTGGGCAAGGCCGAGGAGCTGGCCACGTACCTGGTGGACCTCGGCAACGACGGGCTCGTCGTCAACGGGACCACCGGCGAGGGGCCGACCACCTCCGACGAGGAGAAGTCCGAGCTGGTCCGCGCCGTGGTGAGTGCGGTGGGGGACCGGGCGACCGTGGTGGCGGGCGCGGGCACCTACGACACCGCGCACAGTGTGCGGCTGGCCCGGCAGGCCGAGAAGGCGGGTGCGGCGGGGCTGCTCGTCGTCACGCCGTACTACTCGCGGCCGCCGCAGAACGGGCTGGTCCTGCACTTCACCGCGGTCGCGGACGCGACCGACCTGCCGGTGATGCTCTACGACATCCCGCCCCGCTCCGTGGTCCCGATCGAGCTGGAGACCCTGCAGCGGCTGGCCCAGCACCCGCGGATCGTCGCGGTGAAGGACGCTCGCAACGACCTGCGCGTCGGCACCGAGGTGCTGGCCACCACCACGCTCGCGTACTACTCCGGGGACGACCCGGTGAACCTGCCGTGGCTGTCCGTCGGGGCGGTCGGGTTCGTGTCCGTGATCGGGCACGTCGTCGCCGACCGGCTCGCCGCGATGCTCGCGGCGTACGAGGCGGGCGAGCAGGACCGGGCCCGCGCCCTGCACTTCGCCATGATCCCGATCCTGCGCGCGATGGGACGCGTCGGCGGCGCGGTCTTCTCGAAGACGGCGCTGCGCCTGCGCGGGATCGACGTCGGCGAGCCGCGGCTGCCGCTGCCGCCCGCGACGGACGAGCAGATCGCGCTGATCGCCGCGGACCTGATGGCGGGCGGCGTCGCGCTGGACCCCGACCGCGTCCCGCACACCCGAACCTCCGGCCCGGGCCACGGCGCCCTGGGCACCCGCACGACCACAGACCTGGGGGCCGAGGTCGCGTACCGCTAGAAGTCGGCGCTGATCTCGGGTCCCCTCCGCACGAAGAAGAGAGCACATCACTTGACTCGCCCCAACACCCGCAACGACCGGCGGAACCGATCCCGGGGTCGCCGGGACCGCCAGCAGGACCGGCCGGCCGCCCCGCCGCCCGAGGTCACCAACCCGGCCGAGCTGCCGGCGGGCCCGCCGCCCGCGCTGCCCGAGGGTGCCCTGCGCGTCTACGCGCTCGGCGGCATCGGTGAGATCGGCCGCAACATGACGGTCTTCGAGTACTCCGACCGGCTCATGGTCGTCGACTGCGGGGTGCTGTTCCCGAGCGACGACTCGCCCGGCGTCGACCTGATCCTGCCGGACTTCCGCGCGATCGAGCACCGGCTCGAGGACATCGACGTCCTGGTCCTGACGCACGGCCACGAGGACCACATCGGCGCCGTGCCGTTCCTGCTGCGGCAGAAGCCGGACCTGCTGATCGTGGGGTCGCGCTTCACGCTCGCGCTGGTCGCGGCCAAGTGCAAGGAGCACCGCCTCACCCCGCACCTGCTCGAGGTGAAGGAGGGCGACCGGCTGCACCACGGGCCGTGGGACTGCGAGTACTTCGCGGTCAACCACTCCATCCCCGACGCCCTGGCCGTCGCCATCCGCACCCCCGCGGGCCTGGTCCTGCACACCGGCGACATCAAGCTGGACCAGCTCCCGCTGGACGACCGGCTCACCGACCTCGCAGGCTTCTCGCGCCTCGGCGACGAGGGCGTGGACCTGTTCCTCGTCGACTCGACGAACGCGGACGTCCCCGGCTTCGTCACCCCGGAGCGCGAGATCGGCCCGGTGATCTCGGACGTCTTCGCCAAGGCGCCGTCGCGGATCATCGTGGCCTGCTTCGCCTCGCACGTGCACCGTGTCCAGCAGGTGCTCGACGCCGCCGTCGCGCACGGCCGCAAGGTCTGCTTCGCGGGCCGCTCGATGGTCCGCAACATGGCCCTGGCAGGCGAGCTGGACCTGCTCAACGTGCCCGACGGACTGCTCGTCGACCTCGACGACGCCATGAAGCTGCCGGACGACCAGCTCGTCCTGGTGTCCACCGGGTCGCAGGGTGAGCCGCTGAGCGCGCTGTCCCGGATGGCGCGCGGGGACCACCGCAGCGTCGTGATCCGGCCCGAGGACACCATCGTGCTGGCCAGCTCGCTGATCCCGGGCAACGAGACCGCGATCTTCGGCGTGATCAACGGGCTGACCCGGCTCGGCGCGAAGGTGGTGCACCAGGGCAACGCGAAGGTCCACGTCTCCGGGCACTCCCCGGCCGGTGAGCTGCTGTTCCTGTACAACGCGGTGCGGCCGTCGAACGTCATGCCCGCCCACGGCGAGTGGCGCCACCTGCGGGCCAACAAGGCGCTGGCCGTGGCGACCGGGGTGCCCGAGGAGCACGTCGTGATCGCGGAGGACGGGGTGGTGGTCGACCTGGTCGACGGCCGCGCCGCGATCACCGGGCGGGTCGAGGTGGGCCGGGTGTACGTCGACGGCAACCTCGTCGGCGACATCGGCGACTCCACGCTGTCGGACCGGCTGGTGCTGGGCGAGGGCGGGTTCATCTCGATCACCGTGGTCATCGACAAGCAGACCGGCCGTGCGGTGAGCCGCCCGACCCTGTCCGGCCGCGGCTTCTCGGACGACCCCAAGGCGTTGGACTCGGTGCTGCCGCTGGTGGAGGACGAGCTGTCCCGCACCGAGAACGACACCATCACCGACCCGCACCGGGTCGCCCAGTCCGTGCGCCGGGTGGTCGGCAAGTGGGTGGGCGAGACCTACCGCCGCCGCCCCATGATCGTCCCGACGGTCATCGCGGTCTGAGGCGGCGGAGGGGCTCGACGAGGGCCGCCCTGCTGTTGGCACGTTTCGTGCGCTCAGCGTTGCATGATCGTCGATGAGGTGTGCTCAGCGTTGTTCGTGCAGCGCTGAGAGCACGCAATCGGTGATCATGGGTGGGGTGTTGCGGTGATTGCACGTTTCGTGCTCTCAGCGTTGCATGATCGTCGATGAGGTGCGCTCAGCGTTGCTCGCGCAGCGCTGAGAGCACGCAACCGCTGATCATGGGCGGGCCCTCGCGCTGAGTGCACGTTTCGTGCTCCCAGCGCTGCCTACGCAGCACTGCGCGCACGGAAACGGCGATCTTGCCACCCTGACAGCACGAAACGTGCCACCACCGGTGGCCCCGCACCCCGGGCAGCTGTGAGGGCACGGGGTGTGGCGGTCACGGGTTTCGTCCGCTTCCCCGACTACCGTGGGCGACATGGCGGGACGAGGGACGGCCGGGCGGGCCGCGAGCGAGGACGCGTGGGCGACGGCCGGATCCGGTCGGCCGCGCGCCTCGTCGTCGTCCCGGTCGTCCGCGGGCTCGTCGTCCTCCCGGTCCCGGTCGAGCACGTCCCGGACTTCGGCCAAGCGGACCTCCGCCCGGCGTCCGCCCGCCAAGCGGGCCCCCGCCAAGAAGCAGCCCGACCTCATCGACAAGGGCATCGACGCGGTCGGCCGCGGCGTCGTCAAGATGACGAAGTCCGCGGGCCGCGCCGCCGGGCGCACCCGCGAGATCGATCCGGCCCACCGCCGGGACGGGCTGGGTGTGCTGTTCATCGTGCTCGCCGTGATCTCCGCGGCGGGGATCTGGTGGGGCGCGGGCGGGCCCGTCGGGAGCGGGTTCTCCGCGGGCGTCGGCGCGGTGTTCGGGCTGGCGGGGGTGCTGCTCCCGGTGATCCTGCTGGTCGTGGGCATCGTCCTGATGACCACGCCCGCGCACCCGGAGGCCCGGCCGCGGATCGCCGTCGGGACCCTGTTGCTCACCCTCGGGGTGCTCGGTCTGATCCACCTGTTCTCCGGCCAGCCGGACGACCCCGCGGCCTGGGCGGTGGGCGGCGGCGCGGTCGGGTACGTGGCGGCCACCCCGCTGGCCAGCGGGCTCACGCCCTGGGTCGCCGTGCCGATCCTGCTGCTGCTCAGCTTCTACGCCTTCCTCGTCCTCACGGCCACGCCGGTGCGCGAGGTCCCCAACCGCGTCCGACGGCTGCTGGGCAAGCCGGAGATCCACCCCGAGGGCGAGGAGGACGACGAGGCGGAGACCGAGCCCGTCGCCGAGGAGGAGGCGCCGCCCGCCCGCAGGCGCCCGGCCCGCCGTCGTCAGGCCGCGAGCGCGGACGCCTTCGACGACGACCCGGCGCCCGAGACCCCGGCCGAGCCGGTGGAGGAGTACGTCCCGGTCGCCCCGAAGCCGAAGGCCAAGCCTCCGGTCAAGGCGAACCGCCCGGACCCCTCGACGATCGTCGCCACCCCGCCCGCCGAGGAGGTCCCGCCTGCGGACGACTCGGGGGGCGAGCAGATGTCCATGGCGATCCGGGAGCCGGTGTCCGAGGGCGAGTACAGGTTGCCGCCCGCGGACATCCTGGAGACGGGCCCGCCGCCGAAGGTCCGCTCCGCCGCGAACGACGAGATGATCGAGCGCATCACCGGCGTGCTGGACCAGTTCAACGTCGACGCGCAGGTCACCGGCTTCACCCGCGGCCCGACCGTCACCCGGTACGAGATCGAGCTGGGCCCGGCCGTGAAGGTCGAGAAGATCACCCAGCTGTCCAAGAACATCGCCTACGCGGTGGCCACCGACAACGTCCGCATCCTCGCGCCGATCCCCGGCAAGTCCGCCGTCGGCATCGAGGTGCCCAACTCGGACCGCGAGATGGTCCGGCTCGGCGACGTGCTGCGCTCGGGCTCGGCGCGCAGCGAGACGCACCCGATGGTCATCGGGCTGGGCAAGGACATCGAGGGACACTTCCTCTGCGCGAACCTGGCGAAGATGCCGCACCTGCTGGTCGCGGGCTCCACCGGTTCCGGAAAGTCCAGCTTCGTGAACTCGATGCTGGTCTCGCTCCTCCAGCGGGCCACGCCCGAGGAGGTGCGGATGATCCTCGTCGACCCGAAGATGGTCGAGCTCACGCCGTACGAGGGCATCCCGCACCTGATCACGCCCATCATCACCCAGCCGAAGAAGGCCGCGTCCGCGCTGGCCTGGCTGGTGGAGGAGATGGAGCAGCGCTACCAGGACATGCAGGCCAACCGGGTCCGGCACATCGACGACTTCAACCGCAAGGTGCGCTCCGGCGAGATCACCGCCCCGCTGGGCAGCGAGCGGGAGTACCGGCCGTACCCGTACATCCTGTGCATCGTCGACGAGCTCGCCGACCTCATGATGACCGCGCCGCGAGACGTCGAGGACGCGATCGTCCGGATCACCCAGAAGGCCCGCGCCGCGGGCATCCACCTGGTCCTGGCCACGCAGCGGCCGTCCGTCGACGTCGTCACGGGTCTGATCAAGACGAACGTCCCCTCCCGGCTGGCGTTCGCGACGTCGTCGCTGACCGACTCGCGGGTCATCCTCGACCAGCCCGGCGCCGAGAAGCTGATCGGCATGGGCGACGGGCTGTACCTGCCGATGGGCGCGTCGAAGGCCATCCGCATGCAGGGCGCGTACATCTCGGACGAGGAGATCGCCGAGGTCGTCGCGTTCACCAAGGAGCAGGCGGAGCCGACCTACCTCGAGGGCGTCACCGTGCAGAAGCAGGGTGAGGCCAAGGAGATCGACCCGGACATCGGGGACGATCTCGAGGTGCTGGTGCAGGCCGCCGAGCTGATCGTCACCTCGCAGTTCGGCTCGACGTCGATGCTGCAGCGCAAGCTCCGCGTCGGGTTCGCGAAGGCGGGCAGGCTGATGGACCTGCTCGAGTCGCGCGGGATCGTCGGGCCGTCCGAGGGGTCCAAGGCCCGGGACGTGTTGATCAAGCCAGAGGAGCTGGAGAGCGTCATCTGGCTGCTGCGCGGCGGCGGGGGCGAGGACCCCGGAGATGCCTCCGACGATGAGTAGTTGAGGCTTCTGCCAGCGCGGATGGTGTGGGCACTCCCACAACGGGCCGTTCGGCGTCACCGTTTCGTGATCCCGTCTGGTTGAGTGTGCCCCCGGCAGTCGGCACGTCGGAAGGGCACGGATGTTCTGGAGCAAGCGGGGCAAGGGGTCGCGGCGCGGCGACACCGGACGGAGCGCACTGCTCCCGATCCCCCTGACCGGAGGGGTGCTGAGCGGGCAGGTCCAGGACACCGAGGGACGGCCGCTGGCGGGCGCCGAGGTGTCCGTCCTGGACCGCACGAGCACCCGTATCGTCCACGCGGACACCGACCCCTTCGGGTACTTCACCGCGGCCCTGGTCCCCGGCCAGTACCGGGTGCGCGCCGAGGCGGGCGGGTACCGCGGCAACGGCGGCACCATCGAGGTCGAGTGGGGCAAGCACGCGGAGCTGGGCACCCTGACGCTCGACCCGGACCAGTCGCTCACCCCGCCGCCACCCGCGATCTACGTGATCGACCAGGACCACTCGTCGGTGCGGTTCGTCGCCCGGCACATCGGCATGTCCCGGGTCTACGGGCGCTTCAACCGCTTCCGCGGCCAGATCCGCATCGCCGAGCCGTTCGAGGACTCGGCCGTGGACGTGGTGATCGAGTCCGCGAGCGTCGACACCAACGTCGACGCCCGGGACACGCACCTGCGCTCCCCGGACTTCCTGGACGTCGAGCGCTTCCCCGAGCTGCGCTTCTCCTCGACGCGGTTCCGGCGCGGCGCCGGCAACCGCTGGATCGTCGACGGGGACCTCACGCTGCACGGGCTGACCAGCGACGTCCAGCTCGACGTCATGTTCCTCGGCATGGCCGAGTGGAACGGGCAGCGCGCGGGCGCGGTCGCCACGGCCGAGCTGCACCGCGAGCACTTCACGCTCAACTGGCAGCAGATGGTCACCCGCGGCGTGCCGGTGGTCGGCTCGACGATCGAGATCACGCTCGACGTGCAGGCCGTCCGCCAGTAGCCCCGCCGAACGCCTGCTGCCGCCACGCCTCGAAGACGGCGACGGCGGCGGCGTTCGCCAGGTTCAACGACCGGGATCCGGCCACCATCGGCAGCCGGACCCGCTCGGTCGCGGCCGCGGCGACCTCCGCGGGCAGCCCGACGGACTCGGACCCGAACAGCAGGACGTCACCGGGCACGTAGTCGACGTCGGTGTAGAGCCGCTCCGCCCCCGTCGTGAAGGCGAGGACGCGGGCCGGGGCCGTCGCGGCCAGCAGGGCGCCGTACGAGGCGTGCACGTGCAGGTCGGCGAGCTCGCGGTAGTCCAGGCCCGCCCGACGCACGCTGCGCTCGTCGAGCGAGAACCCGAGCGGCTCGACGAGGTGCAGCTCGGAACCGGTGTTCGCGGCGAGGCGGATCGCGCTGCCCGTGTTGGGCGGGATCTCGGGGGCGTGGAACGCGATCCGGAACACCCGCTACTCGTACCAGGTGCCCGGACTCCACTGTCCGCAGGCCGGGTCGCCGGCGCTTGCGCCGCACAAGCGTCGCTCAGTGGTGCTTGCGCCACACGAGCGTCACTGCGCCGGGCGCTCCGCCAGCCACTGGGTCGCGGTGAGGCCTGCGAGCTCGCGGAAGTCCCGGGCGAGGTGGGCCTGGTCGGCGTAGCCGCAGGTCGCGGCGGTGTCGGCGAGCGCAGGGCGGTCCGGGGAGCGCAGCAGGTCGCAGGCTCGCTCGAAGCGGATCACCCGGGCCGCGGACTTGGGCGGGAGGCCCGTCTCCTCGCGGAACCGCAGCGCGAGATGCCTGCGGCTCCACCCGACCTCGCGGGCCAGGTCCTCGATCCGCAGGGTCCCGCCGGTCTGGGCGAGCCGGGTCCAGGCCTGCGCGACCTCGGGGCGGGGATCAGGACGGCGGGCGTCGGCGGCCAGCCGGGAGAGGGCGGCGTCGAGCAGGGCGAAGCGGCGGCGCCAGGTCGGGATCTCGGCGAGCCGGGCGAGGAGGCGGTCGGCGCGGGGCCCGATCAGGTCCGCCAACCCGACGACGTCCCCGCACAGCGCGCTCGCAGGCGTCCCGAACAGCGTGCGGGCACCCAGCCAGGTCAGCCGCAGCTGCAGGCCCGTCTGCGCGGCCCCGGTCGTGATCACGGCGGGGGAGTCGTGCAGGCCGCCGACCATGCCGGTGAAGGAGCCGGGGGAGCGGTCGGGATCCGGCATCCGGGCGATGTCCACGGTGCCGTCGAGGCACAGCAGGAAGGTCAGGTGACCGCCGGGGACGCCCATGTGGGTCCCCGGCTCCGCGGCGGGCATCCGGTACCCGGTGTAGAGGTCGACGAGGGGGCGCAGCGCGGGGGAGGGCCGCGCCCACACGAACTCCTCGCCCATGCGGACCGAGGGTAGGCCTCAGGAGGGGTAGATGCGGACCCAGTCGACCTCCGTCCGCGCCGGGGCGAGGCCGCGGCCCGCGTCGTCGTAGTCGTCGAGCTGGATGGTCAGGTGGCCGCTCGGCATCGCCTGGATCGCTGCCCGGCGACCGGGACCCTCTCCGCCGGAGAAGGAGAAGAACTGCTCGCCGTCGACGAACCCGCGCACGTGCTCCGGGGTCCACTCGAAGGCGACCGTGTGCCACTCCGACAGCGGCGCACCGCAGTCCGTCTCGCGCGCGAACTCCTGCTGCACCGGCAGGTCGGGGTGCGGGTAGTGGAGGAAGGCCTCCGCGCACTGCTCGCCCGGGGACGAGTTCTCGAGGAAGTCGTACTCGCCGTCCGCGGGCCAGTCCTCGGAGTCCGGCCAGACGATGAGCACCGGGTGGTACGGGACCGCGCCGTCCCCGGTCTGGACGGTGCGGATCCGCACCTCCCACCGGCCGTACCGGGTCCCGTGGGTGCTCGCCAGCCACCCGGTGTCGCCGTTCGCGAGCCCGGTCTGGACGAGGACGCCGTCGTCGACCGTGGTGCGGGAGGCGCAGCGCCGCCCGTTGCCGGTGTGCCCGGGCCAGCACTCGCCGGCCTGCACCCAGCGCGCGGGGTCCGGCGCACCGGTGTAGTCGAACTCGTCCGAGGCGGGCAGCGGAGTGCCCCACCCGTACCGCTCGGCGGCGGTGAGCGGGACCGCGGGGACGCCGGGTTCCGGGTCGACGGGAGTGGGGTCGACGGGCGGGGCCGGGTCCACAGGAGGTGTCGGCTCGACCGGCGGCGGTGTGGGAAGCGGGTCCACGGGTGGGGCGGGCTCGACCGGCGGAGTGGGCAAGACCGGCGGAGTGGGCAAGACCGGCGGAGTGGGCTCGACCGGCGGAGTGGGCTCGACCGGCGGAGTGGGCTCGACCGGCGGAGTGGGCTCGACCGGGGTGGGGTCGATGACCGGCCTCGCCACCACCGGCACCACCGGCGCCTCCACCGGCCGGTAGGCGCACATCGTCAGCGCGAACCCCCGCGCGGTCGGCTGGTCCACCGCGACCGCGATCTCCGCCCGCGCGGCGCGGTCCGGCGCGAGGAACCGATCGCCGACGCGGGTGTACCGCGACCCGCCCTCGACCGCGATCCACTGTCCGCGGGCCCGGCCGAGGATCGCGCCGCCGCCGTCGAACCAGGTCGCCTCGACCCGGGAGTTCACGGTCGCCTCCGCCCGGACGTCGAAGGTCAGGTCCCACAACCCGCCGCCCGACGAGGTCCGCGCGGGCCCCTGGACCAGAGTGCGACCCGCGGCCGGGCGTACGGCGAACTCGTGGTCGGCGACGATGTGGGCACCGGTCGCGACACGGCTGCCGGTGTCGCCCGGCGCGGTCGACCAGCCTGCCGGATCGGTCGAGAGGAGCGGGTTCCCGCAGCCGTTCCCGGGGGTGCCGGTCGCGGTGGCGGGGATCGGGGATGTCGCAGGCGAGGCGGGCGCACCCGCGGCGGACACGCCGGTCAGTGCACCGAGCAGGAGGACGGCGGACATTCCGGTGACGGCGGTACGGCGCAGAGGGGTCGTCATCCAGCTTTCCAGAGACTCGGTGTGGGGGGAGAGGGATGATCCTGTCCCTCGACCGGGTGAGGGTCTGCAGCCGTCCGAGTGACGGATGAGGCTCGTGAGCAATCTGTGACGTTCGGGACTACAGCTCGCCCGCGCGGTGCGCACCGCGAACGCGGAGCCACGCCACCAGCTCGGTCGCCCCGGCCCGCTCGGCGGCGTCGAGCGGGGTGAGGCGCTCCCAGTCGGGGAGGTGGTCGAGCCGGGCACCGCGGGCGAGCACCAGCTCCGCGGCCTCGAGGCTGCCGCCGTGGCAGGCGTACCAGAAGCAGAGATCGGGGTCGTCGACCGAGCCCAGCCGGTCCAGCAGCCCGAGTGCCGCGGCCTCCGCCTGTCGCACCGACGCCCCGCGCTCGACGAGCCGCGCGGCCGTGGCCCGCTGGGCGAACGCCACGGCGTCGGACAGCGGGGTGCCGTCCGCGATCACCGCACCGTCGGCGTCGATGTCCGCGCCCAGGTCGAGGAGCGCGTCGAGGAGCGGCACGTCGTCGTTGCTCGCCGCCCAGTGCAGCGGGGTCTCCCGGTGCGGGCCGACGAACCGGGCGTTCACGTCCGCCCCGGCCGCGACCAGCGCCGCGGCGGTCTCCGGGCCGTGGGCACGGTTCCCGGGCCAGTCGGCGAGCACGTGCAGCAGGGTCCGCTGCCCGTCCGGCCGGGCGTGGACGAGCCCGGGGTCGGCGGCGAGCAGCGCGGCGAGCCGGTCGAGATCGCCTGCCCGCACCGCCTCGACCGCGTTCACAGCGTCAGCATCATCCGCACGTTGCCGAGGGTGTTCGGCTTGACGTGCGCCAGGTCCAGGAACTCCGCCACACCCGCATCGTAGGAGCGCAGCATCGCCGCGAACACCTCCTGGGACACCGGCGTGCCGTCGATCTCGACGAACCCGTGCCTGCCGAAGAAGTGCTTCTCGAAGGTCAGCACGAACAGTCTGCGCAGCCCGAGCTCGCGCGCGCCCGCGATCAGCGCCTCGACGATCGCGTGCCCGACCCCGCGGCCGAGCGTCGACGGGTGCACCGCGACCGTGCGGATCTCGCCGAGGTCCTCCCAGAGCACGTGCAGCGCGCCGCACCCGACGACCTCGCCGTCGACCTCGGCGACCAGGAACTCCGGCACGGCCTCGTAGAGGGTGACGATCTCCTTGGCCAGCAACACCTTGCCCGCGTAGTTGTCCACGAGGGACTTGATCGTCGTCACGTCGGCGGTGCGTGCCCGCCGGACGGCCACCCCTGCCATGGCGGTGCAGCGTAGATGATCCCGACCCGGCGTCTACGCTGTGTGCCGTGAGTTCCCCAGAATCGCCGCGTCGGGCGGCCCTGCTGACGCTGGGCTGCGCCCGCAACGAGGTCGACTCCGAGGAGCTCGCCGGGAGACTGGCCGGATCGGGCTGGGAGCTGGCGGAGGCCGACGAGGCCGACGTGATCGTCGTCAACACCTGCGGGTTCGTGGAGCAGGCGAAGAAGGACTCGATCGACACGCTGCTCTCGGCGTCGGACGTCGCGCGGAACCGCGGGGCCAAGGTCGTCGCCGTCGGTTGCATGGCCGAGCGGTACGGCAAGGAGCTCGCGGACAACCTGCCCGAGGCGGACGCGGTCCTGGGCTTCGACGCCTACCCGGAGCTCGCCGAGCGGCTGCAGGACGTCCTCGACGGCCACGCCCCGATCTCGCACGTCCCGGTCGACCGCCGCACCCTGCTGCCCATCGCCCCGGTCGAGCGCCAGGCCTCCGAGCGGGCGATCCCGGGCCACGAGTGGGTCCCGCGGGCCCGCCTGCAGTCCGGACCGGTGGCGTCGCTCAAGCTGGCCAGCGGGTGCGACCGGCGCTGCGCCTTCTGCGCGATCCCGTCCTTCCGCGGCTCGTTCGTCTCCCGCAAGCCCGAGGAGATCCTCGGCGAGGCCGCGTGGCTGGCAGGCGAGGGCGTCCGCGAGCTGGTGCTGGTCAGCGAGAACTCGACGTCGTACGGCAAGGACCTGCCCGGCGGCACCCGCGCGCTGGTGGACCTGCTGCCGCGGCTCGCCGCGATCCCCGGCATCGAGCGGGTGCGGGTGTCCTACCTGCAGCCCGCCGAGACCCGGCCGGACCTGCTGCAGGTCATCGCGACCACGGACGGCATCGCCCCCTACTTCGATCTGAGCTTCCAGCACGCGTCGGCCACCGTGCTGCGCCGGATGCGCCGGTTCGGCTCGGTACCGGACTTCCTGGACCTGTGTGCGCGCATCCGGGCCGCGGCGCCGGAGGCGGGGATCCGCAGCAACGTGATCGTCGGGTTCCCGGGGGAGACCGAGGAGGACCTCGCCGACCTCGAGACCTTCCTGACGGGTGCGCGGCTGGACGCCGTCGGCGTCTTCGGCTACTCGGACGAGGACGGCACCGAGGCCGCGGGCTACGAGGGCAAGCTGGACCCCGAGGAGGTCGCCGCGCGCGTCGAGCGGATCACCGCGCTGGTGGACGAGCTGATGGCGCAGCGCGCGGAGGACCGGATCGGCACCGAGGTGGTGGTGCTGGTGGAGACGGCCGAGTCGGACACGGAGGACGCCGTGGGGCGGGCCGCGCACCAGGCCCCCGAGGTGGACGGCGAGTGCGTGTTCGAGGCCGGGGACGTCCCGCTCGTGCCCGGGTCCTTCGTGCGGGCCGAGGTCGTCGACTCCGAGGGCGCGGACCTTGTGGTCCGGGCTCTGTCGGTCGAGCTCGAGGCGCCCGGTCTGGTGTCGGCGGTGGCGGGATGAGCGAGCCTGCGAGCGAATCGTCGGCACAGCGCCCGCGCGCAGCGCCGAGCTCGCGAAGCGAGCGAGAGCGATGAGTGCCGTGCCGGCGGAGGAGCACGTGCCTCCGCCGGGTGAGGCGCCCCTGCTGAACATCGCGAACGTGCTGACCGGGATCCGGATCGTCCTCGTCCCGTTCTTCCTCGCCGCGCTGCTGGTCTCGGAGGGCCACGACGTCCGCTGGCGGCTCGGGGCCTTCGTGCTCTTCGCCGTGGCCGCCGTCACGGACCGGCTGGACGGCGAGATCGCCCGCAAGCGCGGCCTGGTCACCTCGTTCGGCAAGATCGCGGACCCCATCGCGGACAAGGCGCTGATGGGCGCGGCGCTGATCGGGCTGTCGATGCTGGGGATCCTGTACTGGTGGATCACGGTGCTGATCCTGGGACGGGAGATCGGCGTCACACTGCTGCGGTTCTGGGTCCTCCGGTTCGGGGTGATCCCGGCCAGCCGTGGCGGCAAGCTGAAGACGCTGGTCCAGACCGTCGCGATCGGGCTGTTCGTGCTCCCGCTACCTGCGCTGGTCGCCGTCGACGCCGTGCGGTGGGCCTTCATGGCCGCGGCGATCGTGCTCACGGTCGTCACGGGGCTGGACTACGTCCTGCGCGCCCTGCGGCTGCGTCGCGCCGCCGTGGGGTAGCTGTTCGCCCACAGCGGACGGGTCGTGCGGGGACGCGCGGGGGGCGGACTCGGTACGGTGGACCCAGGCCGTCGGTTCACGACGGTGCGGGCTCGGACGCTGCGGGCTCGGACGAGGAGGGGTGGGCGAATGGCTCTGCTGCTGCGTGAGGCCATCGGTGGCAGTCTCCGGCGGGCCCGCACCCTGCGGAAGCGCACCCTGCGGGACGTGTCGCGGGCCGCCCGGGTCAGCCTGGGCTACCTGTCCGAGGTGGAGCGGGGCCGCAAGGAACCGTCCAGCGAGCTGCTCGCCTCGATCTGCGAGGCGCTCGACGTCTCACTGGCCGACCTGTTGACCGAGGTCGTCGAGGAGATGACCGCCGTCGAGTTCGTCGGCCGCACGGACACGCTGGTCCCGATCGGGCAGCGGCACACCGACCTGCGGCTCGCGCCCGTGCGCACCGGCCTGGCGGGCGCCCGTCCGGGCACGCCCGTGGCGTCCGCGGCGTAGAGCCCGGGCGTAGTCACCCGCTGAGGGTCTCCTGAGGGAGTCGTCCGGTTCGTCCGGATCATCGGACGGCACCCCGCCGCGCCCGGTAACCTCGGTCTCAGGGCCGCCCCGACGGCGGCCTCCGGACGATCCCCGATATCGTCCGTGCGCGGTGGCGGCAGCCCGGTCCGCGATGCCACGATGGGCACAACAGCCCAGCTGGCGGTCGCGGGGGGAAACGCGGTCCGCTCGACCGGATTTCGTACTCGGAGGTAGGCGGAGCAGATGGCCAACGGTTTCACGAAGGCCTGGAAGTACCTGATGGCCCTGTTCTCGTCGAAGGTCGACGAGTACGCGGACCCCAAGGTGCAGATCCAGCAGGCCATCGAGGATGCACAGCGTCAGCACCAGGCGCTCTCGCAGCAGGCGGCCGCGGTGATCGGCAACCAGCGCCAGCTCGAGATGAAGCTCAACCGGCAGCTGGGGGAGATCGAGAAGCTGCAGGCGTCGGCGCGCCAGGCACTGGTCCTCGCCGACCAGGCCCGCGCGCAGGGCGACGAGGTGAAGGCGGGCCAGTACGAGCAGGCGGCGCAGGCCACGGCCACCCAGCTCGTCACGGCGGAGCAGTCCGTCGAGGACCTCAAGACGCTGCACGACCAGTCGATCGGCGCGGCCGCGCAGGCCAAGCAGGCCGTCGAGCGCAACGCCATGCAGCTGCAGACCAAGATCGCCGAGCGTACGAAGCTGCTCAGCCAACTCGAGCAGGCGAAGATGCAGGAGCAGGCGGCCAAGTCGCTGCAGCAGATGACCGAGCTCTCGGCGCCGGGGAACACCCCGTCGCTGGAGGAGGTCCGGGACAAGATCGAGAAGCGCTACGCCAACGCGGTGGGCGCCTCGGAGCTCGCCTCGAACTCGGTCCAGGGCCGGATGCTCGAGGTCCAGCAGGCCACCGTCGACATGGCGGGCGCCAGCAGGCTGGACCAGATCCGCGCGTCGATGGCGGGGAACTCGATCACCGGGGCGGAGAAGCCGACCCAGCAGATCCCGGCGTCGCCGCAGCCCGCGCCGCAGGCGCAGGAGCAGCCCGGCACCGCCTGAGCACCCCCACTCCCGAACGGCACTCCCGCCTCGTGCGGGGGTGCCGTTCGGGCGTTCAGCGGGTCGTCCGGGCGCGTTCCGTCACGACGGTGACCACCCCCGCGAGCAGCAGCAGGACCGCGACGCCCACCAGGACGGCGGCGATCCCGGTCGCCGTCGTGCGCCCGTCCCCGATCGCCTCGATCACCGCCGCGGCCGCGACGACGAAGATCCCGCCGACGCAGATCAGCAGGGTGAGCAGCACGCCCGTGCCCTCCGCGGAGCGCTCGGGCGGGAGCACGTTCTGGACGGCGAGCTGACCGAGCGCGAACCCCATCCCGGTGGTGATCCCGCAGGCGGCCAGCGCGAGGACGTAGAGCGGGACGGGCCCGGCGACCGCCAGCAGGACGAGCGACGGCACGGCCAGCAGCAACGCCACGCCCATCACGATCCCGGGCGGGAACCGCACCGACAGCCGTCCCGCGAGGGGCCCGCACACGGCCAGTCCGACCGACGAGAGGAAGAACAGCAGCCCGGCCGTCACGGCCGAGTACCCACGGACGGTCTGCAGGTCCAGGGTCGCGACGACGATGTACACGCACGACCCGATGTTCGCGACGGTCCCGGCGACCGCGAGCACCACGAACAGCCGGTCCCGCAGCAGGGAGGGCCGCACCAGCGGCGTGGCCGCGCGCGACTCCCGCAGGCCGAACGCGACCAGCAGCAGCACGCCCGCGACGAGCGGGACCAGGGTCGGGGCCGTCGCGAAGCCCTGGGTCGAGACGTCGT
>Ga0070665_100001405_pt1 | contig 28300 bp, 23 predicted proteins | sample KBSS13metaG_FD_65862 | JGI IMG/M metagenome (GOLD analysis project Ga0070665, IMG submission 65862) | Switchgrass rhizosphere microbial communities from Kellogg Biological Station, Michigan, USA - KBS S1-3 metaG | ecosystem: Host-associated > Plants > Roots > Rhizosphere > Soil ... | reverse complement strand
AAGACCGACGCCTTTATCTACGGCGGCTTTGACCTCGAAGTCATCGACCAGGTGCCCATCCTGCCGCCCATCAACGAGCACAACGCCAGCTACCTCGCCACCAAGCGCGACAAAATGGGCCACCAACTGCCCGAAGGGCCCTAACGGACGGCCGGGCTGCGGAGTGTGATTTCGTTAGCGGATGGGCGCAAGCCCACCGGCTCTTCGTATTTCAGCCCGCCAATCTGTTGCGATTGTCGAACAATGCGCGATGCCGTCGCCTATTTCCTAACGTGGACAACGTACGGCACATGGCTACCGGGCGATTCTCGCGGATGGCGAAAGACTCGGCGTGGGACTCAACTCCCGAGACCGCTGCTTGACGCCTGGTCACGCAAGCGACTGTCTCAGGCGCCAGTGACTTTGAATGATGAGCAACGGAAGCGAGTCGAAGACGCTTGCTGAAAGCACGCCACCATCCGCGGTTGGAAGCTGTACGCGGTGAACGCACGCTCCAATCACATCCATCTAGTGGTTGCGGCCGACAGGTCGCCTAGTGTCGTGAGAGATCAGTTCAAGGCTTACGCAACGCGGACGCTTCGCTCTGGTAACAGCGAATTGATCGATGGCAAAGTGTGGACACGAGGGGGCGATATTCAAATCATTGACGACGAGGAAAGTTTGGAGCAAGTGATTTTGTATGTAACGCAGGCGCAAGACCGAATGGACATTGAGGACTAGCGCGTCGTTTCCAGTAGGTCAGGTATTTCGCGGGGGCGCCGGAGGGCTTGCGCCCTTCCGCTAACGAAAACCCCCCACTGCCCCTCACAAGCATTTCTCATTTTTATTTGACCCGTCGTTATTCTCGACCTACATAACAGATGGCGGTCATTTCAATCCACGCCGCCAGCCCAGTGCGGGTAGGAAGCCTCGTGCGATTTCGATCCGGCGTCGAGTGTGCGGCAACGGCCGCGCATTGGTGTCGCGGCCGCGTCATTGATTCACCAACATCGTCAGAGGCCTCTCGAACTATGTCATCGTTCGCGAATTCGAAATTTGTCGATTTGGATGCGCATCCGGAAGTGACTCCGGTCGTGGCCCCGGCGTCGGGGAACCTCTGCGGGCGCGGACTTATCCCCGGCGCCGACGTGGCCAATTCTGTGCGCTCGCTGCTGGCGAGTTCTTTCTCGGCGGATCGGTTGATCGAACGCCGCCGAGACCATCGCTACCCCTTCCCGCAACTGGTGCTGCTTTCGCCCGTGCAGCCAGAAGGCGCATTGATCGACACGCCGCCCATCGTGGCCGTGGGGCGCGCGCTGTCGATCAGCGGCCTTGGCTTCTATCACCCAGTTCCGCTGCCGTACCGGCGCGTGATCGCGTCGATCGAGCAGTCGCCCGGCCAATGGTTGGGCTTCTTGATGGATCTGAACTGGTGCCGCTTCAACCGCCTCGGTTGGTACGAAAGCGGCGGGCGATTCTTGCAGATCGTTGATTCGCCGATGCGGAAGTGAGCACGCTGCGAAGTAGGTCACGCACTCCGTGCGTGACAGGCGTTAGAGTGGACGATGCCGCGGGAATTCATTTCGGCGCCGCATAATGCCACGCCGATCGCACCGCGGCCACCTCTCCCGCCGCACCCAGAGGGTACCCGGGGTTGGGGAGCCGGCAAGGAGCTCATTGGGGTTTTCAACCCACAGTAGGTCACGCACTCCGTGCGTGACATGAAGCGTAATGTGCCGAACGCTGCGTAACGCTCTGCCCTCATCCGGTTTGCTTTCGCAAACCACCTTCTCCCGGCGGGAGAAGGGTTTCCTCGCCGACTTGCACACGGAGATGTCCCCGCTTCTTCTGTATCACCGCACGCTTTTGATTCGGCTTTCCAGGTATCGCGAGAGGTACCCCAGCGGGACCGACATGCAGAGGTAGAGCACCGCGGTCAGGATGCCCATCTCGAAGAACTTCAAGCTTGATCGCGACAGGATCATGTATTCCTTCGTCAGTTCTTCGACGGCGATGATGCTGACCAGGCTCGTGTCTTTGAACATCGCCACAAAGTCGTTGGTCATCGGCCCCAGCGCCGTTTGCAGGGCCTGCGGCAGGATGATGCGGCGGAACGTGGTTTTCTCGTTCATGCCCAGGGCCCTCGCCGCCTCCCATTGTCCGCGTGGCACAGACAGGATCGCGCTGCGATAGATCTCGGCCTCGTACGCGGCGTAGTTCATGCCGAACGCGACAATTGCCGTCAGCACGGCCGGCATTTGAATGCCAAAATGCGGAATGTGCGGCAGCCCGAAATAAAGAATGAACAGCAACAGCAGCAGCGGGATGCCGCGAAAAAACTCCACGTACAGCAGCGCCAGCCAGCGAAGGGGCCAGGGGCCGTATAATCGCGCCAGCGAAATCGGTAGCGCCAGCGTCACGGCGGCCGCCATACTGCAAATCGTCAGAAAGATCGTCATCGCCGCGCCTTTCAGCAGCAGCGGAGCATAGTCACTGAAGGTCCACAGCTCCGCCGAGGCCGCGATGATGTGAATGTCGACGGCGTTGTGCAGCGCCGGCGGCAACGGGTCTTGTGGTTGCGCGTCGGTAGTGAACCCTAGTCCACGCAGTTCGGCTTCGCGTTCCTCGCGGCCTGCTCCACGCCCGGTGATCAACTGTCCCTGATCGGCGTTCCACAGATGCCATTTGCGAAAGATTTCGAGCAGCGCGCCATTGCGAATCATTTCGCCGAGCGCGTCGTCGAGCGCTACGGCCAGATCTTCGTCTTCCGGTCGCAGCGCAATCGCGTATTCGCCCTGCGCGAAGGGTTCGCCAACGTATTTCAGCTTGGGGTTCACGCTGGCGTAGTAGAGCGCAATGATCGAGTCGAGCAGCACGGCGTCGAGCCGGCCGAGTTCGAGATCAAGGTACGGCTCGACCTGTCCTTCAAAGGCTTCGACATTGCGGACCTTGCGTTCTTCGAGCAGGCGATGGGCCGAACTGCTGGCCAGTGTTCCCACGCTTTTGTCGAGGCAGTCCTCGATACTTTTGATGCGGTCATCGTCCTTGCGAACAACCAGTTGCTCTGCAAAGACATAATAGGGGCGCGTAAAGCGCATCACGCGTTGCCGCTGCGGCGTGATTTCGAAGCCGCTGATGATGCAATCGAAATCCGCGTGCTCCAGGCCCAGCTCGAGGCTTTCCCATTGATACTGCTCGAACTCGGCCGTGACGGGCATGCCCAAACGTCGCGATAGAATCTCGCTCAACGCGTCGGCCAGTTCGACTTCGAACCCAATCACGCGGGCCGGGTCTTGCGGATCGCGCAACTGATACGGCGCGCCCCCTTCGGCGTCGCCACCCCAGTGCAACACGCCCGCCGGCTCGCTGGCCGGCGCGTCGGGGTCAAGCAGACGCTTGCGCAACCGCTCATTTAGGGCCTCATCGTCCGCGCTCACGGCCGACGCAGCAAGCAGGCAACTCAGACACGCCAGGCAGGCCAGCAGCGGCGGCAGTTGACGAAATGACACGACCGAGTGGCCGAGGTCGGTGATCAGCTTCAGGAGAGGATTCTTCAACTCGGGGGATTCCTCCAATCGCGATGAAAACGCCTGTTCGTTCCGATTACAACGCCTTTGTGAGCCGCAGCGGCGTTTGGCGCGTCGGGGCCCGTTACAGCAAGTCCGAGCGTACGAAGAACCCGATCCCCAAGCGCCGGAAGCCGGCGCACAGGGCGATTTCTATTGATCTGGACCGGCGCCGCCGCTCCGCGATAAACAGTATGACCTATATTAACCGAAACCGACCACATGCGCGTCGTCGGACGACGATCCGCACAACCTACAGGAAGTCACTCGCGTGTCTACGATCAAGCGAATTCTGGTCACCGGCGGCGCAGGGTTTCTGGGCAGTCATCTCTGCGAGCGCCTCGCTGACCAGGGACATGACGTCGTCTGCCTCGACAACTTTTTCACCAGCCAGAAGTCGAACGTCTCGCACCTGCTGGAGCGACCCAACTTCGAGCTGATGCGGCACGACATCATCCACCCGATCTTCCTGGAAGTGGACGAGATCTACAACCTCGCCTGCCCCGCCGCGCCGGGTCACTACCAATACAACCCGATCAAGACCCTCAAGACGTCAGTCATGGGCGCGATCAACGTGCTGGGGATGGCCAAGCGTTGCCGCGCAAAAGTTTTGCAAGCCTCGACCAGCGAAGTCTACGGCGACCCGGACATTCACCCACAGCCGGAGTCTTACCGCGGCAACGTCAACCCGATCGGCCCGCGGGCCTGCTACGACGAAGGCAAGCGCGCCGCCGAGACTTTGTTCATGGACTATCACCGGATGAACAAGGTTCGCATCCACATCGTGCGAATCTTCAACACGTACGGGCCCGGCATGCACCCGTTCGATGGGCGTGTCGTCTCGAATTTTGTGATCCAGGCCATCGCCGGCAAGGACATCACGATCTTTGGCGAAGGACAGCAAACGCGTTCGTTCTGCTATCGAGATGACCTGGTTGAAGCGATGATCCGGACGATGAACAGCCCGGATGACTTTCTGGGGCCGGTCAACATTGGCAACCCCGGCGAGTTCACGATCCGCGAGCTGGCGGAGTTGGTGATCGAGCTGACTGGCTCGAAATCGAAGCTGGTCTTCCTGCCGCTACCGGCCGACGATCCGACGCAGCGCAAGCCAGACATCAGCCTGGCCAAAGAGAAGCTCGATTGGGAACCAAAAATTCCGCTGCGTGAAGGCTTGAAGAAAACGATCGAGTACTTCCGCAATATCGACTTGGGCAAGTACCGGGCGCCCACGCCGAATTATTAATCACCGGTCAGGCTAGCTGTTCGCGTGCGTGACGCCCGATCGTCATGGCGATGCCTTGAAATCAGGATTCACCGTTGGCATGACGGCGTTCGTCGCCTTGCGCCAGGCCGCCAGTTGCGACTGAAGTTCCTTGGCCTTCTGGGGCTTCTCCGCGGCCAGGTTCCTTTGTTCGCCTAAGTCTTCGCGCAGGTTGAAAAGCTCCAGGCTGCCGTCTTCGAACCATTCGACGAGTTTCCATTCGCCATCGCGAATGGCGCCGCACGGCGCGCCTCCTTGGTTGCCGTAGTGCGGATAATGCCAATAGAGCGGCGCGGAACGTTTCAGATCAGATCCATTGAGAAGCGGGACGAGGCTCACGCCGTCTTTGGGTTGCTCAGGCGTCGCGGATTGGCCGCAGAGATCGAGCAGCGTCGGATAACAATCTGTGGTGATCACCGGCGTATCGCAAACGCTTCCGCCCTTGGTCACGCCGGGGGCCACGACGATCCAGGGCGTGCGAATTCCTCCTTCGTACGGCCAGCCCTTGCCGGCTCTCAGCGGCGCATTCGACGTCGGATGTCCACTGGAGGTCGAGAGGCCGCCGTTGTCGGACGTAAAGACGATGACCGTTTTTTCCGTCAGCCCGGCGCGGTCGAGAGCAGCAACGACGCGACCAACCGCAGTGTCCAATTGTTCGAGCATGGCGGCATACCCGGCGTCGTTTTGCACCAGGCGCACCTTGCACTCGCGCTCCACTCCCCAGACGTCGGCCGGCGCGGACTTGCGCTTCTCTTCGTACTTCTTGACGAGCCTGGGCGCCGCTTGGATGGGCCTGTGAACGGCCAGAAACGGCAAGTAGGCGAAGAACGGCTTGTCTTTATGCGTCTCGATAAAGTCCACGGCTGCGTCGGCGATGCGATCGGTCGTTTTGGGATCCTCGTCTGTGTCTTCCTTTCTTTCACCGCCACTGCGGGGTGGATAGTAAAACTGACCACTTCCTTGCAGACCGGGGCCAAATCCTTGCGCGTTCGGCGTGAACGCGTCTGTCCCGAGGTGCCACTTGCCGGCGAAGAATGTCGCATAGCCTGCGTCGCGCAGCCGTTCGGCAATCGTCACTTCATCCAGCGACAGGTGCTCTTGGTTGGGCGCTGGGTTCATCCGCGCAGCGTGGTCGCCGCCGATGTAGTCCGTAATCCCGGTCCGCGGCGGATACTTGCCCGTCATGATACTGGCCCGCGTTGGCGAACAGACCGGACAAGCGGAGTAGCCTTGCGTGAACCGCATCCCACGCGCGGCCAGCCGATCAATATTCGGCGTCTCGTAGAATGATTTAGGATTGTTCGCGCCGATGTCCATGTAGCCGAGATCATCCGCAAGGATGAAAAGGACGTTCGGTCGAGGGACGTCAGCAGCCGCTGCCATCGAAATGATCAACAAGAACAGCAAAAGCGACGTAAATATTCGCCAAATGAAGAATTGCATGCTTGCGGGTTCCATGGCGGAGACAAATGGCTTGGTGCGACTCAATCGATTATTGTCGCACTTGCCTTCGGCCACGGATAGACTTCCAGAACGACCGAAACCCTTCTTTGACATCCCGTACGATCGCTGTCGGCAGTCATATAGAACCAAGCTACGAATGCCGTCCGTTTCCAGAATCGGGTAGAGGTGAAAGTATGAAAGCGACCAAGGTCAATCACCGTCTCGTCGCCATTTGCTCTGTTATCAGTATCTCGTTCTTGACCGCGATCCTCGGATGTAGCGGCGCTAAGAATAATCGTGTCGCGACCGCAACCAGTGATTTCTCCATTGAAGATGCGCGTACGGCGCTCGTTGACCTTTTGGAGCGGTCGGACAATCAGCCACTGAAGCTGAGCTTACCATTGCTAACGACCGTGAAACCGCAGAACGACAAAGATGGCTCTACGAAGTTAGGCCCTTGGGTGGTCTTTCTAAAAGATCGCCGGTTTGTGGTGACCATCATTAGCGACGAAATCTTTGAGGAATACGCGGGAAAGTTTGAACGCGCGAAGAATGGGAGTTGGACGGCGACAATTCGCCAAGAGACACGGACTTGATGGCAACGGGCATGGACGGATAGAGTCGCCTCGCGGCTCATCTTGGACCAGCTTGCGCCCTGCCGCTTAGGAAAACGATAGTGCTACGCCAACAACCGCTGCTCGACACGGCGGATGGCGTCTTCCAGGCAGAGGGGGCTGCCGGCGAGGCGGAGCGTTTTCGAGCCTTTGATCCACTGGCCGACTTTGTTGTTCGCCGAGATCACCGTGGTGTGGCTGCGCTTGCCGAAGAATTGACCGATCTCGGCCAAGCCTGCGCGAGTGTGCTTACGCGAGAGCCACATCGCCAGCATCCGCGGATGGCTGACCGAGCTGGCGCGACCGCCGGCTTGTAACGCCTGCGGGTCGAGCCCGAAGACTTCGCACACTGCTTGCTGTACATCGGCCAGTTTCACGGTGCGGGCCGCGGCGCCGGTCGAGTCGCTAAGGACTTCCTGAACCAAAGACATCGTCGCCGGACGACCAAGCGCGCGGCTGCTGACATGGAGCTTGTGGACTGCGCCTTTCAACTCACGCACGCCACCCCGGAACGCGCCAGCCAGATGCGTGGCGACGTCATCGGTCAAATTCAGCCCAAGCGTCGCGGCGTACTGCCGGACGATCGTTTCGCGCGTCGAATGCTCCGGGGCTTCGATCCGGCAGACCAGGCCGGCCGACAGGCGCGACTCCAGCTCCGGCCCCAGTCCTGCCAGGCTCGCCGGCGCACGGTCCGACGCGAACACGATCTGCTTACCGGCCCGCTGCAATGTGTCGATCGTGTGCAGCAGTTCGACCAGCGTGACGCGCTTACCGGCAAAGAATTGCAAGTCGTCAATAATCAGCAAATCGACATTGCGATGCTTGTGGCGGAAGTTCGGCAAGCCGCTCGAATGCAAGGCCTCGAGAAAGTAGCTCGTGAACTGTTCGGCCGTGAGGAAGACGGCGTGCAGGCGCGGGTTGCGGCGCTTGGCGGCGCTCCAGATGCCTTCGAGCAAGTGGGTCTTGCCCACGCCTGAAGTTCCGTGAATCACCAGTGGCGAGACCTTGCCGGGCTGCTCGGCCACTTCGGCGGCGCAGGCGGCAGCGACCCGATTGCCAGTGCCGGCGATGAAGCTCTCTAGCGTGGCGAAGGGGCGACGCGAGAGCGTTTGCGATAGCGCGACCGGTTCTGGGGCGCTTGGTGTGCACGGCGCCGCAGGCGTGTCGACTGTTGCGAAGAGCATGGTCTGGACGCTGGGCGCTGGCCCGCTCGGCGTTGACGCCGAATCTGGTTTCGCCTCACTCTGGCCCTCACCCGGAGCGAGAGGGAGCATGTGTGCGCTGGAAACTTGTGCACTAGCGCCTGGCGTGCTCTGCGCAATCGCTGCGTCAACTTCGAACACTAGCGGCAGGAGCTTCCCAAGCACGAACTGACAGGCCGCTTCCAGCGGTTGGCGGAATTTTGTGCGCAGCCACTTCAGATAGAATTCGCTGCGGGCTTGCACGGTCAGGCAGTCGGACGCGTGGATCAGTCGGGCGTTGCCGGCGAACCACGTGTCGTAGCGTCCCTGGCCAACGTTGGCTGCCAGCGCCGCCTGCAAGGCAGGCACGATCTCCGTATCGTGAATGATCACGTCCTGTATCCCCGCGCGCATCGCAACCGTGCGTGAACCGCGCCATCGTGACGACGGTATGGAATCCGGCCCAAACAGACCTGGCTAAAAACAGCAGAAAACGACAACAAGCGGCAAACGGCGCATCACCAAAACAGCACTCACAATCGCAGTAAACGGCCCCACTTGCCATCGTCCGCGGCAGCCTTGAAGTTGGCTGCGAGGACGCGATTGTACGCATGCTAGCTGGGCTGTCAAAGAGAAAAGTAGCTGCGCGAAATCACACGCTCCGCGGCGCTCAAGTGGACTGCAAAAAACGCCGAGTAGCAGCACGAAATCGGTTCGCAAAAATCTTTTTTGGCGAACTCAATTCGCGTGGAAAAAATGTCGAGTTGCGCGCGCACTCCGCGCCGCGCAAAAATTGTCTGAGGCGTAAGTGCAATCGCTGACAAGAGAACGGCGCTCACGAGATTTTCATACTCGCAATCGAGCGCGCCACGCGACTATTTTTCCGCGGTGTTCGCGCGATTTTCGCAGTCGAATATTCGGAATAAGGCGCAGCGGCGGTCCCAAACGACGAAGCCTGCCGCTGCGTAGGCGGCAATTGCCGGCGCGTTGGCCGCGTCGACGGCCAGCACCAGCCGCGCGCGCCCGAGAGTTCCCGTCTGCCATTGCGCATGCCGCGCGAGCGCTACGCCGAAACCTTGCCCACGCGCTGCGGGCATGAGTCCCGCATAAACAATCTCGCATTGGTCATCGTCTGGATGGTCTGCCAGGAGCAGACAACCGACATCGACCCCCCCATGCCGCGCAATCCACCAGTGCGAGGGATCATGCGCTCCGACCGCGCGATAGCCGGCCAGCACATCAGCCGACGTGCGGACGCCATTCAGCGCCGGACAATCCAGCGTTGCTTCGTAAGTTTGTTCGCAGATGCGGGCCAGGCGATCGTCGTCATCGACCAGCGCAGGGATCAGCTCGAGCGTGCTTACTGGTTGCGCGGACGGAAAGCTCTTTGCCAGACTGACCATGTAGAGCAGGTCTGCCAGCCGATGAAAGCCGTGCCGCAACAGCAACTTGGCGTCGTCGCCGGCATCGTCCGGCAAAAGCGTCTGCGCAAGTTGCGCGTCGCCGGTCATAAGCTGCGCGATTGCCGCGTCGAGTAGCGCGGCAGCACACTCCTGCCACTCTGCGCGGGCTGCGACGGGCGGGTAAAGGCTCGCGACGCGACCCGGCTGCCGCTGCGACCAAATCGCGCCCGCCAACTCACCGCCGCGACGCGCTACGAGCAAGCCATCCAGCGATATGCGCCCGCTGTGCGCAGCCGACAGGAGTCTCGCGACCTGCTCTCCCCGTCCACGTGGGCTGACGTGGTTCAAGACAAGTTCCAACGCAGGTCGCTGGAGCGCCCGCGGCGCAATTTCAATCGTGAACGGGTTTTGCTCGTGGAACGGCATGCGGCAAGGATAATGGATTTTGCGCGAAGAAGCAGGATGGCTCTTTGCAGCCCGCTGTTGCAAAGGGCCCATCTGGCCGGCAGTTGTCTGGGGCAGGGGAGCGACCTAAACTACTGGAGCAGTCCATAAGCGGCTTGCACACTTCTTGCACCCATCTCGCGCGCCGGAGACCTTCGCCATGAAGCGCCTCGCCACGTTTTTGCTCGTATTGCTGTCGTTCACCGCACGCTCGGCCTCGGCCGATGACAACTGGCCGCAACTTCGCGGGGCGAAGTCGCTCGGCACGCCAGACGCTGAGACCGCGAATCTGCCTGACACCTGGACGACGACCGAAAACGTGCTCTGGAAAAAGGATCTGCCTGGTCGCGGCTGGTCGTCACCGGTCGTATGGGGCAAGAAGGTCTTCTTCACCACGGTCATCAATCTGGGCCAGTCAGAAGAAGTGAAGAAGGGGCTCTACTTCGGCGGCGACCGCAAGAAGCCGGTCGAAACGCCGCACCAGTGGAAGGTGTTCTGTCTCGACCTCGATACGGGCAACGTGCTGTGGGAGAAGCTGGTCCACGAAGGCCTGCCTGAAGGGACGATCCATATCAAGAACAGCTTCGCGTCCGAAACGCCAGTCACGGACGGTAAGCGGCTCTATTGCTACTTCGGCAATCAAGGTTTGTATTGCCTCGACCTCGATGGCAAGGAAATCTGGAGCCAGAAGTGGACCGCTCACAAGATGCGCAACGGCTGGGGGACCGCCGCGTCGCCGGTGCTTTACAAGGATCGCCTGTATATCGTCAACGACAATGACGACGAGTCTTACCTGGTTTGCCTCGATGCCAAGACCGGCGAGCAAGTCTGGCGCGTGGAGCGTGACGAAAAAAGCAATTGGGCCACGCCCTACATTTGGGAAAACGCGGTCCGGACCGAGATCGTTGTGCCGGGCACCGTGAAGGTTCGCTCGTACGACTTGAACGGCAACCTGCTTTACGAGTTCGGCGGATTGTCGAGCATCACAATCGCTACGCCGTATGAGAAAGACGGCTTGCTCTACATCAGCTCTGGCTATGTGATGGACAAGAAGAGGCCACTCTTGGCGCTCAAGCCAGGCGCGGCAGGCGATATCAGCCTGGGCGACGACGAGACCAGCAACCAGTTCATTGCCTGGTGCCAGAAAGATGGCGGGCCATACAACCCCTCGTCGCTGATCTACAAGGGATTGATCTACGTCCTATACGACCAGGGATTCTTTGCCTGTTTCGACGCGCGCACCGGCGAGCGGGCCTATGAAAAGAAGCGTCTGCCAGATGGCAAGGCCTTTACCGCGTCGCCCTGGGCTTACAATGACAAGGTCTTCTGCGCCAACGAATACGGCAAGACGTTCGTGATCAAGGCCGGCAAGGATTTCGAAATCCTGCACACGAACGAACTGCTCGAAGACGACATGTGCATGGCCACGCCAGCCATCGTCGGCGACAAAGTCATCCTGCGCACCGCGGCACGGGTCTATTGCCTGAAGCAAGGGGCGAAGCTAAAGGAGTAGCGGGGAACCGACGCAACGCTTTCCGGGAGGGCGAGTCTCTCGCCGAGCCGCGAAGCGCGTTGGACGATGAATCAGGAAGAGTCGCGCGCGGAGAACCTAGAAACACTTGCTCGAATACGAGCCGCGCGGCTCAGCAGGAGCTTCGCCCTCCCGGTACGCAGGTTGGGCGGCGACCGCTTACGGAAAACTCCCCTTCAATTCATTCGCCTGGGCGATGAGTTGTTTCATTCTCGCGCCAGACATCGGCTTCAACTCGTGCGCGTGGCAGCCCGCGTCGATGGAGTCTTCGGTCACCGTTAGCCCGCCCGAGCCCGATAGCGCAACGACGATTGGAGGCAGCAGATTCGCCTTGCGCAGCGCTCTGGCGACTTCGAGTCCGCCCATCGCAGGCATGTGCACGTCAACTAACAGCAAGTGGGGCCGAAACTCTCGCACCACCTCAAGGCAGGCGGCGCCATCCGTGCAGGTTTTGGTTTCGCACTGATATCCCAACCGCAGCAGTGCTGCGAGAGATCTGGCGTTGTCTGACTCATCGTCGACGATGAGCACGCGGACGCTGTCTGTTAGTAACCCGTTCATCGCGACCGGTCTTTCGCTAACGACGACCAGGACCGAGAAAGTTCGACTTCCGAAATGGAGGTTTCCCCGAAGGGGCTCGGCCATCCACTGCAAGCTTACATCTCGCCCGGTAAGTGCAAGACCGTGAGTGGGGTTATTCCGCGGGTTTTCCTAAGTTTCCAGGATCGTTAGCAGTAGATAAGGCCTGGGCCTGACGAATTCGTGGGGTGATACCCTACAACGCCTGACGAAATTCCCTCCGCCTCACTTCCCCGCGCGAGTTTCGTCAGATTCCGAAGGCACGCTTGGCGGTTGTTCGGCCCGCGGCAAACTAAAGGAAAACGTCGCGCCGGCGTTCGCTCGGCTGGTCGCCCAGATGCGGCCGCCATGGGCTTCGATGATCGTGCGACAGATGAACAGGCCAAGGCCGGCGCCACGAGCGCTCGCGCGAGCGTTGACGCCCCGGTAGAACTTGTCGAAGACGCGTTCGGCCTCGCCTGGCGCCAGGCCGACGCCGCGATCGGCCACTTCGACGATCACCCGGTCTGGTTCGGCCCGCGCAGTGATGGTGATCTGCGCTCCAGGCGCTGAGTAGCGCGCGGCGTTGTCCAACAGGTTTGTCAAAACTTGTTCGATCAGCGCTGAGTCTAATTGCACCAACGGCAGATCGGCCGGCAGGTGGACTGACAACGAATGCTGCGCGAGTCGTTTGCCGGCGTGCTGAATTGCCGAGCCGACAAGATCTTCGACGACGTGCCATTCCTTGTGCAACTCAGCATCGCCTGATTCGAGCCGCGACGCGCTCAGCAGATTATCGACGAGCCACGCCAGGCGAGTCCCCTCGTTAACAATTGTCTCCAGTAACTCGCGACGGACCGCGCGATCGCCCCGTCCATTCGTCGAGGGGCCGTCGGATGTGCTCAGAACATCAAGCAGGCTATCCGCCGCGCCGGAAATAACTGCTAGTGGCGTTCGTAGATCGTGCGAGACGCTGCTTAGTAGCGCGTTCCGCAAACGTTCTGATTCGACCTGCACCAGCCAGCCGCGGGCTTCTTCCGAGGCTCGCACGCGCTCTACCGCCAGCGCCACCTGGCTCGCCAGAGCTTCGAGCATGCGCAACTGCTCGTGCGTTGGTAATGTTTTGTCTGTCGGGCGGAGGCCGAGGACGCCCAGGCAGGTTTGCGCCGTGTTGAGCGGAACGAAGACCGCGGCGGCCGAGGGCAGCGTGTCGGTGCCGAAGCCGGCAATCTGGCTGTGCTCGTAGGCCCATTGCGCGACGGCCAGATTGTTATCGTCGAATTGTTTGGCCGCCTCGGGCGGGGCATGCAGCTTCAGTGGCGATCGTTCGCGCGCGGGATCGCTCGGCAGCCCCAGGCAGATATCGCCACCCCAGGCGTCTGGCACATGCCGCTGCGTGGCCGCAACCAGGTCGGTCATACTCGTCGCGTTGACCAGGTCTCGGCTCAGTGCGTAGAGCGCGGCCATGCGTAGTTCGCGCTGGCGGGCTGAAGCAGCCTGAAAACGTACGCGCGCGGTCAGATTGCTAATCACCAGTCCTGAGGCCAACAACACGACGCACGTGAACAGATATTCGGTGTCGGCGACCGCAAAGCTGTAGTACGGCGGCACGAAACAGTAATCGAACGTCAGCACGCCCAAGATGCTCGTGGCGATCGACGGTCCTTGGCCTAGCCAGATCGAGCTGATCACCACGCCAATCAAGTAGAACATCACCAGCGTAGCCGGCTGCGCATGGGCCTGACTTAAGAACGCGAACGCCGTGCAAACGGCTACCACCAACAGCGACATCGCATAGCGACCAAAGAACGAGACCGGCAGCGCAGCTGCCTTCGGTCGGCGCGGCGGCGGCGAGTCGTCGCCGGTGATGACATAAATATCGATGTCGCCGCACTTGCGCGTCAGTTCATAAATGTACGAGCCGCGCAGCCATTCGCGCCACCGCGGCTGCTGGGGCTTGCCGACGACGATCTTCGACACGTTCCGCTCGCGGGCGTAGTGTAGCACCTCGTCCGCCATATTGGTGCCGGTGAGTGTGACTCGCTCGGCGCCGAGCTCCTCGGCCAGCCCAAGCGTCTCGGCGAGCCGATCACGATCTTCGGGAGTTAGCTCCTTTGCCAGTGGCGTCTCGACGTGAACCACGATCCACGGCGCTCGCAGCGAAGTGGCCATCCGCTTCGTCGCGCGAACCAGGCGGGCCGAATGCGGGCTGGCGCCGACGCAGACCAGCAGCCGCTCGGTAACCGCCGGACGGCCGGCGACGATGTTCGCCGCCTGGAATTCCTCCATCTGGGCGCCGACGCGCTCTGCCGTGCGGCGCAGCGCCAATTCGCGCAGCGCGATCAAGTTGCCTTTACGGAAGAAGTGCTGGATCGCGCGCTCCGCCAGATGAGGCAGATAAACTTTGCCCTCGCGCAACCGATCGATCAGGTCATCCGGCGCCAGGTCGACCAGCTCGATTTCATCGGCCGAATCGAATATGGCGTCCGGTACGGTCTCACGCTGCACGGAACCAGTGATCTGCGTCACCAGGTCGTTCAGGCTTTGCAGATGCTGGACGTTGATCGTTGTGAAGACATCAATCCCCGCGGCCAGCAGGTCTTCGATGTCCTGCCAGCGCTTGACGTGCGTCATGCCGGGCGCGTTGCTATGGGCCAACTCGTCGACCAGGATGATTCGCGGCCGCCTGGCGAGCGCTGCTTCGAGGTCGAACTCCTGGACCTTGGCGCCTCGATACTCGACCTCGCGGCGCGGCAGCACATCCAGCCCTAGCACCAGCGCGAGCGTGTCGGGCCGGGCGTGCGGTTCGACGTAACCGACCACGACATCGGCGCCTTCCTTGGCCAGCTTGCGACCGGCCTCGAGCATGGCGTACGTCTTGCCCACGCCGGGCGCCATGCCGAAGAAAATCTTCAGCTTGCCACGCGCCTGGCGGGCTTCGTCCGCCTGCACACGCGCGAGCAAGGCATCAGGATCTGGACGCTCATTGGCCATAAGAGGACTTGAGGGGTTTAGGACTTGAGGAGGTGAGGAAAAGGCCGTGAGGCAAGGACTCGTACCTCAAAGCCTCAAGTCCTCAAAGTCTAAAAGCCTATTTCTTCTCCATTTTGTCCAGTGCCAGATTCAGTTTGAGCACGTTCACGCGTGGCTCGCCGAGGACACCCAGCGTACGGCCTTCGCTGTGTTGCGCCACGAGTTCGCGAACGACCGAAGGTTCCAAGTTGCGAGCTCGCGCGACGCGCTCCAGTTGATATTCGGCCGCGGCTGGGCTGATGTGCGGGTCCAATCCGCTGCCGCTCGTGGTAACCAGATCGACGGGGACCGGCGCTTTGTTGTTGGGATCGGCCGCTCGCAGCGCTTCGACGCGATCGGCCACCGCCTTCGCCAGCGCCGGATTGGTTGGGCCGAGGTTCGATCCGCCGCTCGATGCCCCGTTGTACGCGACGGGGGCCGTGGCCGATGGGCGGCCCCAAAAATGTTTCGGCTCGGTGAATTGCTGCCCAATCAATTCGGATCCGACCACCTTGTCGTCTTGTTCGATCAGGCTGCCGTTGGCTTGATCCGGAAACGCGACTTGCGCAACGGCGGTCACCACGGCTGGGTAGATCACGCCCGTGATCAAAGACAGCATCAGAAAGATCACACACGCGGCACGTAATTGAGCAAACATGGGAATCCCTCCATTCGTAAACGGATGTATTTGAAGTTTAGCTCGTCAGCGGGTGTTGCCCGGCGAGGTTTGTGGCCACAAGTAGCATGTCAATCAGCTTGATGCCGATGAACGGCACGATCAGCCCGCCCAGGCCGTAGATCAGCAAGTTGTCTCGCAACAATGTCGAGGCGTCGACGGCGCGCTGCCGCACGCCTCGCAGCGCGAGCGGAATCAGCAGCACGATGATCAGCGCGTTGAAGATCACGGCCGAAAGGATGGCGCTGGCCGGAGTAGCCAATCGCATCACGTTTAGTTGATCCAGGATCGGATAAGTTCCCATAAAGGCCGCCGGGATGATCGCAAAGTATTTGGCCACGTCGTTCGAGATACTGAACGTGGTCAGCGACCCGCGCGTCATTAGCAGTTGCTTACCGATCTGGACGATTTCCAACAGCTTGGTCGGGTTGCTGTCGAGGTCGACCATGTTGCCGGCTTCTTTGGCTGCCTGCGTGCCACTGTTCATCGCCACGGCGACGTCGGCCTGCGCCAGCGCGGGCGAGTCGTTCGTGCCGTCACCAGTCATGGCGACCAGGCGACCGCCGGCCTGGTAATCGCGGATAAGTTGCAGCTTGGTCTCTGGCGTGGCCTGCGCGAGGAAATCGTCGACGCCCGCCTCGGCGGCAATCGCCGCGGCCGTCAGGGGATTGTCGCCAGTGATCATCACTGTTTTGATGCCCATCTGGCGGAGCTCGGCGAAGCGCTCGCGAATGCCACCTTTGACGATGTCTTTGAGATAGATCACGCCGAGCGCGCGATCGCCATCGGCCACGGCCAATGGCGTGCCACCTTGCTTGGCGATCTCGTTCGCGCGGCCGCGGAGTGATTCTGGTAGGGCGCCGCCACGCTCTTGCACGTACGAGTCAATCGCGTCGACAGCGCCTTTGCGGAGGCGACGACCGGCAAAATCAACGCCGCTGATTCGGGTCTGCGCCGTAAAGGGAATGAACTCGGCGTCGATCTCACCGAGCTCACGGCCGCGGAGGCCGTACTTCTCTTTCGCCAACACCACAATGCTGCGTCCCTCGGGCGTCTCGTCGGCCAGGCTGGCGAGCTGCGCCGCGTCGACCAGGGCCGAGAGTTCCACGCCGTCAGCCGGCATGAATTCCACAGCCTGGCGATTGCCGAGCGTGATCGTGCCGGTTTTGTCGAGCAGCAGGACGTCAACGTCGCCGGCCGCTTCGACCGCGCGGCCACTAGTCGCGATCACATTCGCCTGGATCATCCGGTCCATGCCGGCAATCCCGATCGACGAGAGTAGCCCGCCGATCGTGGTCGGAATCAAGCAGACGAGCAAGGCAACAAGGACCGTCACGGTGACCGGCGTCCCTTGGCCAGCAGCGGCGACGCTGTAGATCGAAAACGGCAACAACGTCACGCAGGCTAGCAAGAAGACGATCGTCAGCGCGGCCAGCAGAATATCGAGCGCGATTTCGTTGGGCGTTTTTTGGCGGCGGGCGCCTTCGATCAGCGAAATCATCCGGTCCAAAAACGCCTCGCCAGGATCAACGCCAACTCGGACGATCAGCCAGTCCGACAGGACGCGCGTGCCGCCAGTAACGCTACTGCGATCGCCGCCGCTCTCGCGAATGACCGGCGCGCTCTCCCCTGTGATGGCGCTTTCGTCGACCGAGGCAATTCCCTCGATCACTTCGCCGTCGGCCGGTATCGGGTCGCCAGCCTCGCAGAGAATGACGTCTCCCTTGCGGAGCGTGGTGGCCGAAACCGATGTTCGCCGAGCGGTGCGTGAGGGCTCGCTCAGCTTCTTGGCAGAGACGTCCTGACGGGCGCGACGTAACGCGTCTGCCTGCGCCTTGCCGCGCCCCTCGGCCATGGCCTCGGCAAAGTTCGCGAACAGGACCGTGAACCACAGCCAGAGCGAGATTCCAAAGATAAACGACGGACTCTCTTCTGAGCCGCCCTGCAAGGCATGAAAGCCGAGCGCTGTCGTCAGCACGCTGCCGACCAACACGGTGAACATCACCGGGTTGCGCAACTGCCGGCGCGGGTCAAGTTTTAACACAGCGTCGATCATCGCCCGCCGCACAATCGGCGGATCAAAGAGCGGTCGCGCTTGAATATTCTTAGACATGGTCGTGAATTTCCTAAATTAGCCTTGCAGCATTTGCAGTTGTTCGACAATCGGGCCCAGCGCCAGCGCAGGTATAAATGTCAGCGCGCCAACGAGTAGCACGATGCTGGCCAACATGATCACAAACAGCGGGCGATGCGTCGGCAGCGTGCCGGCGCTCACCGGCGTGTACTTTTTTGCCGCTAACGAACCGGCGATCGCCAAAATGGGGATCGCCAACCAGTAGCGAGCGATCAACATCGCGATGCCGAGCGCGGTGTTAAAGAACTGCGTGTTCGCGCTCAAGCCGCCAAACGCGCTGCCGTTGTTGTTGCCGGCCGAAGAGAAAGCGTAGAGCACGTCGCTAAATCCATGCGCGCCGGGATTGGCCATACTCTTCACCGCGTCGGGTGTGACGACTGCGATGGCCGTGCCGAGGAGCACAATCATCGGCGGAAACAGAATCACGAGTGACGCCATCTTCATCTCGTAGGCGTCGATCTTCTTGCCGAGATATTCCGGCGTGCGGCCGACCATCAGTCCGGCGACAAAAACCGTGATGATCGCAAAGGCGAGCATGCCGTAGAGTCCGCTGCCCACGCCGCCAAAGACGACCTCGCCCAACTGCATGAGGACCATTGGGACGAGGCCGCCTAGCGGAGTAAACGAATCATGCATCGCGTTCACGCTGCCGTTTGACGCGGCCGTAGTGGCCGACGCCCACAGGACGCTGTTCGCGATACCGAAGCGGGTTTCTTTACCCTCCATGTTGCCGCCTTCCTGGGCGGCGCTGGCCTGTTGATCTGCGCCGGCGGCGGTTAGCGCCGGATTGCCGCGCTGTTCCATCCAGCCGCAGAGCACAGTCAATGGAATAAAGATCAACAGCATGGCGGCCAGCAGGGCCCAGCCTTGCCGGGTGTCATTCATCATCACGCCCAGGGTGTAGCAGAGGGCCGCCGCCAGGACGAGAATCGACAGCAGCTCCAGCAGGTTCGCCAGGGGCGTGGGATTCTCGTAGGGATGCGCCGAGTTCACGTTGAAGAACCCACCGCCGTTGGTGCCCAGTTGCTTGATCGCAATTTGCGAGGCGGCCGGTCCTTGTGGCAAGGTTTGCTCGGTGACCGGCTTCCCCTCGGCGTCGGTCGCCGCTTCGACGAGCTGCGCTGACTTGTAGGGCGAGAAGTTCTGCACGACCCCTTGAGAGACCAGCGCCAGCGCCAACAGCAGCGAAAGCGGCAATAAGATGTACAGCGTGCTGCGGGTCAGATCGACCCAAAAGTTGCCGATCGGGGCGAGCGCCGGGGCCTCGGTCTTGTCGCGGCTGTTCGTGGTCACCGGCCGGCGGCGAAAGCCACGGACCAGCGCCGCCAAGACCGCCAGGCCGGCGGCGGCCGAGACGAAATTTTGCACCGTCAGGCCGAGCGACTGCGTCAGGTAGCTCATTGTCGATTCGCCACCGTAGCCTTGCCAGTTGGTGTTCGTGGCAAAACTGACGGCCGTGTTAAACGACGAGTCTGGCGTAACCGCGGCGAAGCCCTGCGGGTTTAGCGGCAGCAAATGTTGCGTTCGCTGCAAGCCGTACACGACGGCAAAGCCCAGGAAGTTGAACAGCAGCATCGCGCCGGCGTAGGTCTTCCAGTTCATTTCAACGTCTGCGCGGACGCCAGCGATCCGGTAGATCAAACGCTCGACCGGACCTAGCACGCGGTCCAGGCCGCAGGGTAGTCCGTCGAAGACGCGGGCCATGTACTGGCCGAGCGGTTTTACCAGCAGGACCAGCAGCGCCAAAAAGATGGCGATTTGAATCCAAGTGTTCGGGGTCATGAGAACCATTCCGGTTTCAAAAGGGCGACAGTCAAATAGCAGAACAGCAGCACGGAAATCACCGCGCCGATCGCATAAATCGTTGTCATTCTTTTTGGTGCGCGCTATCGCGCGAGTTTGAGGTCTGAAGAACGAGCTGACGCACGCCTGTCGTTACTGTGAGTGCGCGTTAGCTGGAGCGAACCTTTTCGCACAACTTGACGAGCCCCCAACAGAGGACAAAGAACGTCGTGCCGGCGGCCAGGAAAGTGATGTCCATTTGCGAAGCGAACCTCCGTCGAAAGAGTCCTTGTTTTGGGGATCTCAGAGGACCGTATCGGCCGCTCCATCCCCTCCACATCATTCAAGCAGAGGACACATTAAAGGTGTGTCAAATCCGACCCCTAGCGCATTAAGACTTCATCAAGAAATAGCCAAAACCGAGGGGCGACGAGGCGCAGGATGCGGTTTGGACGGGCGGGGGCAGCGCGTTGCAAGTCGAGGCGCGCTCGACGGGAGGGCGAGGCTCCCGCCGAGCAACGCGGCGGTTATTGGGACGCATAAAAGGAGGATCCCACGCGGAGCCGCGGAGGGCGCGGAGAAAAATTCTTACTTTCGCCCTTCCTCCGCGTGAAACCGTCTTCTCCTTCTTGAGCAACGTAACCACGCGAAACCACAAAGAACCCGCGGCTAGCGCCTTGCGGCTCACTTGATGGACGTGTTGTTCGCGCTGCGCGGCTCGGCAGGAGCCTCGCCCTCCCGGGGCGCTTGATCTCGCTTCGGATGTTTGTGCCCAAGACAACGCCTGTTTTCACTGGCTGTTTTCGCTTGCCTGTCGTGGTAGACTTAGCCCGGTTTTTCTGCCGGCCTCTTTGGGAGTGATTCGAATGCCTTCGGTCCGCCTGCGTTTGCAGTTGATGATGTTCCTCCAGTATTTCGTCTGGGGAAGTTGGGCCGTGTCGGCCGGCGGCTACATGGGCTCGACACTTAACTTCGGCGGGCTCGACATCGGCAAGATCTACTCAACCACAGCGCTCGGAGCGATTCTGGCGCCCTTGTTCGTCGGTTACGTGGCCGATCGATTCTTTGCCACCGAGCGGGTTTTGGCGTTCTTGCATGCGGCGGGGGGCGCGCTGTTGATCTTGGCGGCCTCGCAGAAAGAGGTCTCGAATCTGTTCTGGGTGATGCTGGCGTATTCGCTCTGCTACATGCCGACCTTGGCGCTGACGAATTCGATTTCGTTCCAGAATATTGGCGATCCGGAAAAGGATTTTCCGCGGATCCGCGTCTTCGGCACGCTCGGCTGGATTGCCGCCGGCCTGGTGGTGGGTATTCTGCTGGGCGGAACGAACAACACGTTCTTTTACCTGGCCGGTGGCGCTTCGATCGCCCTGGCCGCGCTTTGCCTGGTGTTGCCTCACACTCCGCCGCGCGGGGCGTCGAGCAGCGACGTCTTTGGCCTCGGCGCCATCAAGCTCTTCAAGGAGCCTTCCTTCACGGTGTTTGCGATCTGCTCGTTCTTGATCTGCATTCCGCTCTCATTTTATTACAGCCAGGCGAATGTGTTTTTGGTGCAGACCGATTCGCCGGCCCCGACGGCGCTGCAGGTGCTGGGCCAGATCTCCGAAGTCTTTTTCATGGCGGCCATGCCGTTCTTTATCACGCGGCTGGGCGTGAAGAACATGTTGCTGGTTGGCATGTTCGCCTGGGTCGCGCGGTATCTCTGCTTCTCGTCGCTTGATTTTCCGCTGATCCTGATCGGCCTGGTGCTGCATGGCATCTGCTACGACTTCTTCTTTGTCGCCAGTCAGATTTATGTCGACAAAAAGGCCCCGCGAGACATGCGGGCGAGCGCCCAGAGCCTGATTGCGTTCATTACGCTGGGCCTGGGGATGTACGCCGGTTCGTACATTGCCGGTTGGGTCGTCCAGCAGTATCCGCCCACAACCGTGGTCGCCACAGCGGCCGATGGGAAGGAAATTGCGGCCGCGCCGCTGCCGAATTGGACCGGCGAGCCGGACAAGTCTTTGTGGCGCTATCTCGACCTCTCCGCGACGATCAAGGGCATGTTGACCAAACCGGTCGAAGGCGAGTCCGCAGCCCCGCCTGACTTTGCCGCCACGGTCGACGCGAACAAGGACGGAGCGATTGAGTTGAACGAAATCCCGGATAACTGGGTCGAGCAAACCGCCCCGGGCGACGCCTCGAAGAACGTCACCTACAGCGGCGAAGCGCTCCGCAAGGCGTTCCCCGCAATTGACAAAGACAGCGACGGCCACGTAACCCGGGCCGAATGGCGCGCCGCGCAAGCCAGCGCCTGGCAAAAAATCTGGATCTGGCCAGCCATGATGGCCGGCGTGACGTGCTTGATCTTCTGGCTAGGCTTCCACGACAAAACGGCGGAGACCTGAGCGGCGGGCCGCGTTTCCGTTAGCCGCATGGCGCTAGACGCGGGTTCTTTGGTATTGGCGCCAATGACCGCCAGCGAGAAGAGAATGTCACGCGGAGTCGCGGAGAACGCGGACTAAGAAGAATGCATTTTTCTCCGCGTCCTCCGCGGCTCCGCGTGAGCTTCCTCGTGATTTGTCGACCTGTACCAGCTTCGCGGCTCGGCAGGAGCCTCGCCCTCCCGTCGTGCAAGCTGCTACGTCTGGCGAGTTTGCGATTCCAGACTTTCTACCCGGCATTCTCCCCTTTCGGCCCCCCGGATTGAGCCCGGCCGTTTCGGAGTTATACTTCTTAGTCTCGCCCAAATGCCCCGTTTCGGCGCTCTTTCTGACCGTTCGTTCCTCTCTTAGGTAACCCGTCGTGATCGTTGTACTTAAGCCACAGGCCACGCAGCAACAGATTGATCATGTAGTCCAGCGCGTCGAGGCGCTCGGGCTGAAAGCCCATCTGAGCCGTGGCACGTTTCGCACGATCATTGGCGTGATCGGCGACGAGTCGAAAATCCAGGTCGCGCAGTTGGCCGCCATACCGGGCGTCGCCCAGGTAGTGCCGATTCTGCCGCCGTTCAAGCTGGCCAGCATCGAAGCCCATCCGGAGCCGAGCGTCGTCGACGTCGCCGGCGTCAAGATCGGCGGCGGCTACCTGGCGATGATCGCCGGGCCGTGCGCGGTCGAAAGCCCACAGCGAATGGACGAGATCGCCGGCGCCATCAAAGCGGCAGGCGCCAACATTCTCCGCGGCGGCGCGTTCAAGCCTCGCACCAGCCCTTACGCTTATCAAGGGATGGGCGAAGACGGTTTGAAGATCCTCCGAGACACCGGCGACAAGCACGGCATGCCGATCGTTACGGAAGTGATGGACCCGCGACGCGTGGAACTGGTCGATCGCTATACCGACATGATCCAGATCGGCGCCCGCAATATGCAGAACTTCAATCTGCTCACCGAGGTCGGCCAGACGCGCAAGCCGGTGTTGCTGAAGCGCGGCATGAGCGCTACGGTCAAAGACCTGTTGATGAGCGCTGAATATATTCTGTCCGAAGGCAACTCGCAGGTGGTGTTGTGCGAGCGCGGGATTCGCAGCTTTGATAGCGCGACGCGCAATCTGTTCGACGTGGCCGCGGTGCCGCTCTCGAAGACGCTGTCGCACTTGCCGATCATCGTCGACCCCAGCCACGCGACCGGCCGGCCAGATTTGATTCCGGCCTGCGCCCTGGCCGGGCTGGCCGTGGGCGCTGACGGAGTCCACATCGAAGTTCACAACTGTCCTGAAGAGGCCCTCAGTGATGGGCCGCAGGCTTTGCTGCCGGAACAATACGCGGAAGTGGCCGACCAGATGCGGCGACTGGCTGACTTGCTCGGCAAGACCATCTCGCATCAGGTAGGAGCCACGGCATGAGACGGCCATTAATCGCAGGCAATTGGAAAATGAATCTCGATCGCGCCGGCGCTGTGAAGCTGGCGCGCGAGGTGGTGGAAAAAGCCGGTTCGATCAGCAAGGCCGACTTGCTGGTCAGCCCGGCGTTTGTCCACCTAGACGCCGTGCACGCGGTGCTGGCAGATAGCCCCGTGGCGCTTGGCGCCCAGGATGTCTACTTTGAGCCCAACGGCGCCTTCACCGGTGAGATCTCGACCGCCATGCTGGCGGACCTGGGGGTCCGGTACGTGATCCTGGGGCATAGCGAGCGCCGACACATCTTGGGCGAGACCGACGAGCAGGTGCGGGCCAAAACGGCGGCCGCCCTGGCCGCGGCGATCACGCCAATTGTCTGCGTTGGGGAGTTGCTGGCCGAGCGCGAGTCGGGCTCGACTGGCGCCGTGATTCGTCGACAGATCGAAGGGTCGCTAGCAGGCTTCTCGGCCGATCAGGTTGCCGAGACGGTGATTGCCTACGAACCGGTTTGGGCCATTGGCACTGGCAAAGTTGCCACCCCAGAACAGGCAGAAGAGGTCCATCTGGACCTTCGCAGAATCCTGGCTGAGCGTTACAATGCGGCCACGGCCGAGCGGGTTCGCATCCTCTACGGGGGGAGCGTAAAGCCCAGCAACGCCGCCGAATTGATCGCCCAGCCAGACATTGACGGGGCGCTGATCGGCGGAGCGAGCCTGAAAGCCGCTGACTTTTTGGCGATCGCGGCGGCAATCTAAGCAGGCCACGGTTTTGATTTCGTAGCCAAAGCAAGCGACGCGCGACCTTCGATCCGAGGCGGTCCGCGTTGGCTAGACCTTTCACATCCCATATATCGGCGCGTTTCGCGGAGGCGAGTCATGCTCAGCGGTCTCGTAATGGTGTTGATCGTCCTGGCGTCGGTCTTCCTGATCTTGCTGGTCCTGGTGCAGCGCGGCCGTGGCGGCGGTCTAACCGGCGCCTTGGGCGGTATGGGTGGTCAGAGCGCGTTCGGCACGAAGGCCGGTGACTTGTTCACCCGCATCACGGTTGTCACGGCCCTGGTCTGGGGTCTGCTCTGCATCCTGGCGGTCAAGATCGAGAACAGCAACGAAGCGTTCGACCCTTCGTTCGGGGCCAGCGCTCCACCAGTTCAAGCTCCTGGCGGAACCGGGCTGCCGGTCGCTCCGGGTGGCGCAGCGATTCCTCCCGTAGGCGGAGCTGTTCCTCCGGCGGAGAGCGCTCCGACTGGCACGGATTCCGGTAAGTCGGCCACGCCCGAGACTCCGGCGCCAAAGACTCCCTGATTTGCGCGAGACGATCATCCCGAGGCGATCGTTCGTCAGGGACTGACCGACAGTGTCGCGGTCTACTTGATGCAATGGCGGCTGTGACCGAATTCTTATTCGGTGACTGGCGTCAACGCGGTGTCCCGTTTTCAGTTTGCCAAGCGGAGTTGCCCCCGTGCTGTTGAGCATGACCGGTTACGGTGAGGCCCAGATTCAACGGGACAGTGTCACCGTGTCGGTGGAAGTGCGCACGATCAATAGTCGCTACTTCAAGCTCTCGTTGCGCTGTGGCGAAGGGTACAACTCGCTCGAGCCGGAGATCGAATCGGTCATCCGCCGGCAAATTCGCCGGGGCGCCGTCCAGATGGTGCTGCGGATTGATCGCCCCCTCTCAGCAGATAGTTACACGCTCAATAAGCCGCTGTTGAGCAGCTACCGGCGGCAGTTTTTGGAACTGATGACCGAGTGGAAACTCAACGCGCCGCTGCCGGTCGAGGCGCTACTGACGCTGCCGGGCGTGGCCAACGAGCAAGCCAGAGTCTCGGGCGACGCCAGCGAAAGTTGGCCACATATCGAAGCGACGCTGCAGGCCGCGTTGGCGAACATGGCCCGCATGCGCGAAGACGAAGGCCGCGCGATGGCCGCCGACCTGGCCCTGAACTGCGCGACGGTCGCCCATGAATTGGCCGAGATCGAAAAGCGGGCGCCGCTCGTGGTCGATGGTTACCGGACGCGTCTGACGGAGCGTTTGGAAAAGACGCTGGCCGAATACCAGATTACGCTCAACGCGTCGGACCTGATCAAAGAGGTCAGCGTCTTTGCTGAGCGGAGCGATATCTCGGAAGAGATCGTCCGGCTGCGCAGTCACATCGAGCAATTCCAGACCTTGCTGACGCCCGACGAAAGTTCCGGCCGCAAGCTGGAATTCATCACGCAGGAAATGTTCCGCGAGATCAACACCATTGGCTCCAAGGCCAACGACGTGCCGATCTCGCGACACGCGATCGAGATCAAGGCGGCCATCGAGCGGATCCGCGAAATGATTCAGAATGTGGAATAGGGGAAGGCTTTGTGGACTTGAGGCTTTGAGGACTTGAGGACGATAGCCGGACGACTCGCGTTCGATATCGCATCGAAGAAGACCTCACGCGGAGACGCGGAGTCGCGGAGAGAAGGTAGAAAGCTCGCAAGCGCTTCGGCGGCAAATAGTAAGGTGGCTTCGTGGCAGAGCAGGGAATCAGCGTAGCTCAATCAGGTTGTGGCGTGGCAAAGCAAACCAGTGACCATCAGTGCACAGCCCATGGACGGCTGGTGATCATCTCCGGGCCTTCCGGAGCGGGTAAGACCACGCTGTTGCAGCGGATCTTTCAGGACTCGCCCCTGCCACTGACCCCGAGCGTTTCGGCCACCACGCGGGCGCCGCGGCCCGGCGAGCAGCAGGATCGGGACTACCATTTTCTGAGCCGGGAGGAGTTTGCCCGCCGGCGGGAAGCGGGCGATTTCCTGGAATGTTGCGAAGTTTATGGCCAGGGGGACTGGTACGGCACGCTCCGCAGCGAGGTCACCCCTATCCTCGCAAGTGGCAAGTGGGTAGTCTTGGAGATTGACGTTCAAGGGACCATCAGCGTGTTACGGCAGTTTGCCGAGGCCGTAACAATCTTTGTCCAGCCCGACTCGCTCGATGAATTGGAGCGTCGGCTGCGCGAACGGGGGACCGAGAGTCCCGCAGCGTTGGCCCGTCGGCTGGACGTCGCTCGCCATGAGATGGAATCGAAGTTGCTGTATCGCCACCTGGTGACCAACGACAACGTCGAGCGCGCGGCGAATGAGATTTGCGAGATTCTGAACCAAGAATGCCGGAATGCGGCAGGAGACCAGACGGAATGATCGACGAACTTCGCGAAGAGCGGATTGTGAACAAGGTGGGTGGCCGCTTCAAGCTGTCGACCCTGATTCAAAAGCGACTGGTGGCGCTGAACGCCGGCAGCCGCCCGCTGGTGAATCTCGACACGCACGACAAGCTGGAAATCGTGATCGCCGAGATCATGCAGGACAAGATCTTCCTCGATTCGTCGGCCAATCTGCGCATCACAGGCGCCCCGGACGCCGGCGGCGGCCCGGCAGAGCTCGATCTGAGCGAGCTATAATCAAGAAGGCCTTGAGGGGTTGAGGACTTGAGGCTTTGAGGAAGAAACGCGAGCGGAGCTTCCTTCGTACCTAATAGCCTCAAAGCCTAAACGCCTCAAAGCCTAGGTTAACCGTATGCAAGGGCGCGAACTGGTCGTGGGCGTAACGGGCGGTATCGCGGCCTATAAAACCGCCGGGCTGGTCAGCCAATTGGTGCAGGCCGGGGCCGGGGTTTCGGTCGTGCTGACCGCCAGCGCCCGCGAGTTCATCGGCGCCGCCACGTTCGAGGCGTTAACCGGCCGCGGCGTGCCGCAAGGCGTGTTCCACGAGGCCGAGCATCCCCTGGGCGCCCACATCAGCCTGGCACAGCGCGGCGAAATTCTCTGCGTCGCCCCGGCCACGGCCAACTTCATCGCCAAGCTCACGCACGGCATGGCCGATGATCTGCTCAGTACGCTCGCGCTGGCGTTCACCGGGCCGATTCTGATTGCGCCGGCGATGAATTGCGAGATGTGGGAAAAACCGTCCGTGCGCCGCAATGTCGAGCAATTGCGATCCGATGGCGTCGTGATCATCGACCCCGAAGATGGCTGGCTAAGCTGCCGGCAGCGCGGCGTGGGACGGATGGCCGCGCCGGAGAAGATTTTTGCGGCCATTGCCAAACGTCTCGACGTCCTGAAGAAGAGTTGAACGCTCGATGGCGCGAATTCTGATCACTTCGGGCCCCACGCGGCAGTACCTGGACCCGGTTCGCTATTTGACCAATGCGTCGAGCGGGCGAATGGGCGCCGCCCTGGCGGCCAGCGCCGTCGCGGCTGGGCACGAGGTGATCGTGGTCAGCGGACCGGTCGAGGTGTCGTATCCGGCGGGCGCGGAAGTTGTGCCGGTGGTTTCGACCGAAGAGATGCTGTCTGCGGCCCAGCGGATTTTTGCCACCTGCGACGGCCTGATCGGCGTGGCGGCCCCCTGCGACTATCGGCCCGTCAAAGTGGCCGAGGGGAAGATCAACAAGACTGGGCAGCCGCTGATGCTCGAATTGGTCGAAACGCCCGACGTCGTCGCCACGCTGGGCGCCTCGAAAACACACCAGTGGTGCGTGGGCTTTGCGCTCGAGACCGACGATCACCGCCTGCGGGCGCTCGCGAAGCTGGAAAAAAAGCACTGCGACCTGATGGTCTCGAACGGCGCTGCGGCCATGAACGCGCTCGACACCAGCGTCGAAGTCATTGCCCCCGACGGCGCCGTGCTGGCCAGCCTGGCCGGAAGCAAGCAAGCGGTCGCGGACGGGATCTTTCAAGTGATCCAATCGCGATTGATTTCGCCGCGCGCAACAGCGGGTTCCTAAGATTGCCGTGACATTACGGGGTCAGGGAGGGCGAGGCCACTGCTGTGAACAAGCTAGCGACTCGCGATGTTGTTTTCTAGCATGATGTTACGGGGGACATCATCTGGGAGAGTGGTTGGATGGATGCCTTTGAGCGAGG